>OGZI01000005.1_pt1 | contig 353416 bp, 311 predicted proteins | sample 1576711 | NCBI WGS metagenome assembly OGZI01 (sample SAMEA3541482, study PRJEB24748) | human gut metagenome | biome: human gut; feature: human-associated habitat; material: faeces | place: China | collected 2012
GAATGAACAATACCGCAACCAACACCGCCACTTGCCCGACTGTCAGAAAGCAGATCGGCAAGACAACCTATATCGTCCGTGTCCATTTCAGCCAGACCGCAAAAGAGACGATGGAGGACAAAATCAAGCGTCTGCTCCGTGAGGAAGTCCGCAAAATGTGACTTCTTTTTGGATTTGATGAAAAAGTCCTTGACTTTTCGTCTCTGGGTAAACGGACAATACCGTTAACAGACGCTGCTTGCGATGCGTTTAGAGCAATAAAGTTGCAGAATTTCCAACTAGGGAAAATATGCTCCGTTACGATAGATGGTTACACAGACTTTATATTTGTAACGAAGCACGGACGACCTATGATGCCGAATGGTGTAAACAATGCTTTATATAATGTAGTTAAGTATTATAATGAGTATGAACTGAAAAAAGCATCCGAAGAGAAAAGAGAGCCGGTTCTTATTCATCAATTCTCTTCTCATGTTATGAGACATACTGGATGCACTAACATGGCAAGGTCCGGTGTGAACATTAAAGCAGCGCAATATATAATGGGACATGCTAAAAGTGATGTAACATTAGACGTGTATAATCACCTAAATAATGCATTTGATGCTAAGCTTGAAATTAAAAAACTTGAAAAAAATGGTACAGTAATGGTACAGTAAACGCCAAAATCAATTTAATAGAAAATTAATAAAGCCTGAAACCCCAGTAAAATCAAGGGTTTCAAAAATTTTATTAAAAAAATTAGCACTCGAGGGTTGACATTGCTAATAGGTGGTGGTATGTTATGTACAGATAAAAAATTAGCACTCCAAAATACAGAGTGCTAACAAATTAAAAGCATACTTCAGATGGAGCGTGTGACCAATGGAAAATGAAAACAAAGAACTAGAATTGAGCGAGAGACAGCTTACCATACTGGATGCAATCATCCGCAATTATCTCGCCACAGGAGAGCCGGTTGGCTCACGTACAATTTCAAAATATACAGATCTTAATCTGAGCTCGGCAACAATCAGAAATGAGATGAGCGACTTAGAGGAGATGGGCTATATAGTACAGCCACATACCTCAGCAGGAAGAATTCCTTCGGATAAGGGCTACAGATTATATGTAGACCATCTTATAGAGACCAATGATAAGAAGGAAAAAGAGCTTTCTGATATGAAGGAGCTGGTCATTGAAAATACCGAGAAGATGGAGCAGGTGTTAAAGCAGGCGGCAAAGGTACTTGCAAACAATACCAATTATGCCACACTTGTTTCTGCACCGGATGTCAATCACAACAAGGTGAAATTCATCCAGCTTTCACAGGTTGACGACCAGCATCTGCTTGCAGTAATTGTTATGAACAATAATATGGTCAGAAACAAGATGCTTGATTTATATGAGCCGCTTGACAATGAGACGATACTTAAGCTCAACATTCTGCTTAACACCTCATTAAACGGACTCGCAATGAACGAGATTAATCTTGGAAATATTGCAAGCATAAAGGAACGCGCTGGTATTCATTCAGGAATTGTCTCTGATGTGATTGATGCATTGGCACAGACCTTCGCGGAGAGTGAGGATCTTAAGATTTACACCAGCGGAGCAACAAATATACTGAAGTATCCTGAGCTTTCGGATTCCAATAATGCAGCGACACTTTTGTCAGCATTTGAGGAAAAGGAAGAGCTAGCAAGCCTTGTTACTGAATCCCTATCCGATTCCGAGAAGAAGGACAATGGAACAGGTATTCAGGTTTATATAGGAAATGAATCTCCAATCCAGACCATGAAGGATTGCAGTGTTGTCACTGCGACATATGATCTGGGTGAGGGCGTAAAGGGCACGATAGGAATTGTCGGACCAAAGCGCATGGATTATGAAAAAGTAATGGATAATCTAAAGACTCTTAAATCCCAGTTAGATGGAATTTATAAGAAGTCTGAGGATGAAACATAGGAAGGTGGTCAAAAATGCCAGAGGATATTAAAAAAGAAACAATCGACAATGAGACTGCAGAAAACAAAGCAGAAGAGATAGAGATTGAAGGAGCTGATGAGGAAAGCACTCAGACAGCTGAAGAAACAAAAGATGCAAAAGATACAGATGTGAATGAAACTGAATCAGATGATGATGCTTTAGCTGATGCAGAAGCAAAAGCAGATGAAAAGTCAGATGAAAAGAAAGGTCTATTCAAGAAAAAGAAAAAAGACAAGAAGGATGAGCAGATTGAAGAGCTTAACGACCGTCTGAAAAGACAGATGGCAGAGTTCGAGAACTTCCGCAAGAGAAGTGAGAAGGAAAAATCCCAGATGTTTGACATGGGAGCAAAGACAATAGTTGAGAAAATCCTTCCTGTAATCGACAATTTCGAGAGAGGTCTTGCAGCAGTACCGGATGATAAGAAGGATGATCCTTTTATCACAGGTATGGATAAGGTCTACAAGCAGATGCTCACAGAGCTTGATGCTGCAGGTGTAAAGCCAATAGAGTGCGTAGGACAGGAGTTTGACCCTGATTTCCACAATGCAGTGATGCAGGTTGAAAATGATGAACTTGAGTCAGGCACCGTAGCACAGGAGCTTCAGAAGGGCTATATGTACAAGGATTCAGTGGTACGCCACAGCATGGTATCGGTAGTACAGTAATGATGTGTACATCTATCCGGCATGACAGTGAATCAGATTTATATGAATGCAGACAGCATTTAAGGGATTCATGTGAGACAACGGATGGTTACAAATATATTAAACATGTAAAAACACTATATTTAATAGGAGGAAAATAAAATGGGCAAAATCATTGGTATTGATTTAGGAACAACAAACAGCTGCGTAGCAGTTATGGAAGGTGGAAAACCTACAGTTATAGCAAACCAGGAGGGTGCAAGAACCACTCCTTCAGTAGTTGCTTTCACAAAGACAGGAGAGAGACTTATCGGTGAGCCTGCAAAGCGTCAGGCAGTTACAAATGCTGAGAAGACAATTTCTTCTATCAAGAGACATATGGGTACAGATTACAAGGTGCAGATTGATGACAAGAGCTACAGCCCACAGCAGATTTCAGCTATGGTACTTCAGAAGTTAAAGGCTGATGCAGAGGGATACCTTGGTGAGAAGGTTACAGAGGCAGTTATCACAGTACCTGCTTACTTCAACGATGCTCAGCGTCAGGCTACAAAGGATGCCGGCAAGATTGCAGGTCTTGATGTAAAGCGTATCATCAACGAGCCTACAGCAGCAGCACTTGCTTATGGTCTTGACAATGAGAAAGAGCAGAAGATTATGGTTTATGACCTTGGTGGTGGTACATTTGATGTATCTATCATCGAGATTGGTGACGGAGTCATCGAAGTATTATCTACAAACGGTGATACACACCTTGGTGGTGATGATTTCGATAACAAGGTAACACAGTGGATGATTGACGAGTTCAAGAAGGCAGAGGGTGTTGATCTTTCTACAGACAAGATGGCACTCCAGAGATTAAAGGAAGCTGCTGAGAAGGCAAAGAAGGAGCTGTCTTCAGCTACTACTACAAACATCAACCTTCCATTCATCACAGCTACAGCAGAGGGACCAAAGCATTTCGATATGACTCTTACACGAGCAAAATTCGATGAGCTGACACATGACCTCGTAGAGAGAACAGCAATCCCTGTACAGAACGCTATGAAGGATGCAGGCGTTACAAATGCAGACCTTGGACAGGTATTACTTGTAGGTGGTTCTACACGTATTCCGGCCGTACAGGACAAGGTAAAGCAGATGACAGGAAAAGAGCCAAGCAAGTCTCTTAACCCTGATGAGTGCGTAGCAATCGGTGCTTCTATCCAGGGTGGTAAGCTTGCAGGAGATGCCGGTGCCGGCGAAGTACTTCTCCTTGATGTTACTCCACTTTCTCTTTCAATCGAGACAATGGGTGGTGTTGCTACAAGACTTATCGAGAGAAATACAACTATTCCTACAAGAAAGAGCCAGATATTCTCTACAGCCGCTGATAACCAGACAGCCGTTGATATCAACGTAGTACAGGGTGAGAGACAGTTCGCCCGCGATAATAAATCACTCGGACAGTTCAGACTTGATGGTATCCCACCAGCACGTCGTGGAGTTCCACAGATTGAGGTTACATTCGATATCGATGCAAATGGTATCGTAAATGTGTCTGCAAAGGATCTTGGAACAGGAAAAGAGCAGCACATCACAATCACAGCAGGATCTAATATGTCTGATGATGAGATTGATAAGGCTGTTAAAGAGGCTGCTGAGTTTGAGGCACAGGATAAGAAGAGAAAAGAAGCAATCGATGCAAGAAATGATGCTGAGAGCTTTGTATTCCAGACAGAGGATGCATTAAAGCAGGTTGGAGATTCTGTTGATGCCGCTGATAAGTCAGCAGTTGAGGCTGATATCGCAGCAGTTAAGTCATTCCTTGATGCACATAAAGAGGCTGAGGCTATGACAGAGGCTGATGTTGCAGAGCTTAAGGCTGCACAGGAGAAGCTCACACAGAGTGCTCAGAAGGTATTTGCAAAGATGTATGAGCAGGCTCAGGCAGCGCAGGGAGCAGCAGGAGCAGGACCTGACATGAATGCAGGAGCAGCAGGAGCAGGACCTGATATGAATGCAGGCGCTTCAAACGGTGCAGATGATGATGTCATCGACGCAGATTTCAAGGAAGTATAATTAAACAGATGCTGCCATAATGATATGAGGATTAATGACCTGTAATTCGGGTTATCAATCAAAGCATCATAATGGCTGCGTAAGTAAAATTACTCGCAAGGTTGGCCGCTTGGCCGGCCTTGCGAATTAGTTGTATAATAAAAGGAATTTTCAATTATGGCAGAAAAAAGAGATTATTATGAGGTATTAGGAGTATCTAAGACCGCTACAGATGCAGAGATTAAAAAAGCCTTCAGACAGCAGGCAAAGAAATATCATCCTGACATTCATCCGGGTGATAAAGAGTGTGAGGAGAAGTTTAAGGAGGCTCAGGAGGCCTATGCCGTATTGTCTGATCCGGATAAGAGACGCCAGTATGATCAGTTCGGTCATGCAGCATTTGATGGCACAGGCGGCGGAGCCGGTGGCTTTGATTTCTCAGGCATGGATATGGGGGATATTTTTGGTGACATTTTCGGAGATTTCTTCGGAGGTGGAAGAAGCAGTGGCAGAAGAAATGGTCCTGCACAGGGTGCAAATGTCCGTCTCAGTGTAAGAATTTCTTTTGAGGAAGCTATATTTGGCTGCACAAAGGAGCTTGAGTTCAACTATAAGGAGACATGCTCTACCTGTGGCGGCAACGGAGCTAAGCCGGGCACATCTCCTGAGACATGTACCCAGTGTAATGGTACAGGTAAGGTTGTCAGACAGAGTCAGTCTTTGTTTGGAGTAGTGCAGAATGTCACAACATGTCCATCCTGCGGTGGTTCGGGCAAGGTAGTAAAGGATAAGTGTCCTACATGTCACGGTACAGGCTACAATACCAAGAAGGTCAGAAAGACTGTTGAGATTCCAGCCGGTATAGATAATGGACAGTGCGTCAGAATACGTGAATACGGCGAGCCGGGCATAAATGGCGGACCGCGTGGAGATCTTCTTGTTGAAGTTATTGTTTCAGGCAGCAGGGATTTTGAGCGTCAGGATGTTAATATCTTTTCAAAGGCATCCATCTCGTATGCTATTGCAGCCTTAGGCGGAGATATAAGAATCAAGACTGTTGATGGAGATATTATATACACAGTTGCACCGGGTACACAGACAGGTACACGTATCCGCTTAAAGGGCAAGGGTGTTCCTTCAACAAGAAATAAAGCAATAAGAGGTGACCATTATGTCACACTTGTTGTCAATACGCCTACAGGTCTGTCTAAGGAAGCTAAGGAGGCTCTTAAGAAGTTTGATGAGCTTTCAGGCGGTTCTCTGACCAAGGAGGGCGGAGCTTCTACTGATTCTAAAAAGAAAAAAGGATTTATGGATAAGCTCAAAGAGTCTTTGGACGATCTGTAAATAGATGATCTGTAATAGATGTCCTATAATATATGTCCCGCCATGTGTGGCGGGGCATTTTTTAGGCTATTTTTACGTATAAAAAAATGGGGCTTTTATACAGCACATTTTTATGGTATTATATGAGATAAGTTGTGGAGGCAGTCGTATGACTGCCTTGTAAAATGTACGGAAATGTTTTGAAATAAAACTGTATTTATACTATGTATCTATTTTATTAAGAGAGGTTTTTTATATGAAGTGGAAGAAATACACGATTGAGACAACAACCGCGGCTGAGGATTTCATGAGCAGCATGCTTATGGAGCTTGGTATCGAGGGAATCGAGATTGAGGACAATATTCCTCTGACCAAAGAGGACCAGGCGGATATGTTTATTGATTTTCTGCCGGAGCTGCCTCCGGATGAGGGCATAAGCCATGTCAGCTTTTATATTGAGGATGATGGCAGTGATCAGTCTGATATGCTTAGAAAGGTAAAGCTTGGACTTGAGGATTTAAGAGACACTGTTGATGTGGGAAGCGGTGTAATTTCGTCATCTGAGACAGAGGATCTCGACTGGATTAATAACTGGAAGAAGTATTTTTCATCATTTACAATCGGTGATATATTGATTAAGCCTACATGGGAAGAGGTAAAGCCTGAGGATGCGGATAAATTTATGATAGAAATTGATCCGGGAATCTCATTTGGTACAGGAAAGCACGAGACAACACAGCTTTGTATCAAGCAGCTTATCAAGTATATTGAGGGCGCAAAGGAAGCACCTACAGTGCTTGATGTGGGCTGTGGAAGCGGAATCCTTTCAATTGTAGCTTTAAAGCTTGGTGCAAAGGAGGTTGTAGGTACTGACCTTGATGCTGACTGCATGATTTCTACGCGTGACAATATGCAGGTCAATCATCTGGATGAGAAGCTTGGCACGTTTTATGTCGGCAATCTCATAGATGATACAGAGCTTCAAAAGAAGGTCGGTACAGAAAAATATGATATCGTTGTTGCAAATATCCTTGCTGATGTCATCATTCCTATGGCACCTGTTATTCCTGACAGGTTAAAGAAAGGCGGATATTTCATCACATCGGGTATCATAGATTTCAAGGAAAATGAAGTTAAAGAGGCTATCGAAGCAGCGGGGCTTAAGGTGATAGAAATCAATCATCAGGGTGAATGGGTCAATATCACTGCGCAGAAGCTGACTAAATAGTTTGGTGGATTATGTATCAGTTTTTTGTAGAGGAAGAGCAGGTTCATTCTGACAGCATCTCAATCACCGGAGGTGACGTAAATCACATAAAGAATGTACTGCGCATGAAAAACGGGGAAAAAATAAGAGTAAGCTCAAAATCCGGACAGGCATATTTCTGTCACATATCATCGATTCTGGATGATGAGGTCATCGCAGCTATTGACAGTGCAGATGAGACGGGCACAGAGCTTGACAATCACATCGTGCTGTATCAGGGGCTGCCAAAGGGCGATAAGATGGAGCTTATTATTCAAAAGGCTGTGGAGCTTGGTGTATCTGAGATAGTACCGGTTGCCATGAAAAACTGTGTGGTAAAGCTGGATGATAAAAAGGCAGCAAAAAAGCTGCAGAGATGGCAGGCTATTGCTGAGAGCGCAGCAAAGCAGTCAAAGCGCACTGTGATTCCCACTGTGAAGCAGCCGGTTACATACAAGGAAGCTTTGAAAATCGCTTCAGAGCTTGACATCACGCTGGTGCCATATGAGAATGAGCGTGGCATGGATGCGACAAGAGAGATAATGGGGCAGCTTAAGGCTGGTCAGACTATCGGTGTTGTCGTGGGTCCTGAGGGCGGCTTTGCACCGGAGGAGATAGCACTTGTGGATGAGCATGCCACAATGCACAGAATAAGCTTGGGACGCAGGATTTTACGCACGGAGACAGCAGGACTTGCTGCACTTGCCATGCTTGTATACAATTTGGATGTATAGACAGTAGAGATACTTAACAGTTAAGAAGTAGAAGTTAGGAGCAAAAATGGAAGCATATTTGGATAATTCTGCCACAACCAGATGCTCAAAAGCAGCGGCAGATATGGTTTATAAGCTGCTTACAGAGGATTACGGTAATCCTTCATCACTTCATATGAAGGGCGTTGAGGCAGAAAATTATATTAATGATGCTAAGAAAAAGATTGCAAAGACACTCAGGGTGCAGGACAAGGAGATACTATTTACATCCGGCGGCACAGAGTCGAATAATACTGCAATAATAGGTGCTGCAATGGCCAATAAGCGCGCAGGAAGGCATATCATCACATCTTCTGTAGAGCACGCATCGGTTTTGTCTGTGATGCAGTTTCTGGAGGAGCAGGGCTTTGAAATCACATATCTGCCTGTAAATCATGACGGCGTGATAAGTGTTGAAGAGCTGAAAAATGCTGTAAGGGAGGATACAATTCTTGTATCGCTTATGCATGTAAACAATGAGATTGGCGCAGTCATGCCGATTGAGGAGGCGGGAGCAGCTATAAAAGAGAAAAATCCTGCCACACTTTTTCATGTGGATGCCATACAGTCCTACGGCAAGCTTGAAATCAGACCAAAGCGCATGAATATAGACATGCTTTCAGTCAGTGGACACAAGATTCACGGACCAAAGGGCAGCGGATTTTTATATATAAAGGACAAGACTAAAATCAAGCCGATTATATACGGAGGCGGCCAGCAGAAGGGCATGCGCTCAGGTACGGAAAATGTTCCTGCATATGCAGGTCTTGGAGTGGCAGCAGAGGAAATATACACGGATTTTGATAAAAAAATAGCACATATGTATGAGCTTAGGGATCATTTTATAGAGTCAGTGCAGCGTATTGACGGAGTATCTGTAAATGGACGCATAGACCATACAAATGCCCCTCATGTGGTAAGCGTGAGCGTAGATGGTGTGAGAGCGGAGGTTATGCTTCATACTCTTGAGGACAGGCAGATATATGTGTCTGCAGGAAGTGCCTGCTCATCAAACAAACCGGCAATCAGTTCAACACTAAAGAGCATAGGGCTTAAGCCGTCACTTTTGGATTCCACAATCAGATTCAGCTTTTGCGTGAATACCACACAGGAGGAAATTGATTACGCTGTATCAGTGATGGCAGAGGTGATACCAATGCTGCGAAGATATACAAGGCGCTAAAAAGTTACGTATACAATGAAATATTAAGTAATTAAAAATAATAAATAATAAATAAAACCAGAACAGGAGAGTTACATGTACAAGACATTTTTGATCAAGTATGCTGAGATTGCGATAAAGGGCAAAAACAGATACATTTTTGAAGACGCGCTCGTTAAGAATATCAAATATCAGCTTCGTAATGTGGATGGAAGCTTTGAGGTAAGAAAGGAAAGCGGACGTGTGTACGTTGAGACAGACGGAGACTATGATTATGACGAGACAGTTGCCACATTGTCAAGAATTTTTGGTATCGTGGGTATCTGTCCGGTCGAGCTGCATGAGGATGATGGCTTTGACAAGCTCTGTGAAGCAGTTATCGAGCATATTAACCATGTATACAAGGATAAGAGCTTTACCTTCAAGGTAAATGCGAGACGTGCCAGAAAGAACTATCCGATGACCTCTATGGAGATAAATGCCGCAGTCGGTGAAAAGGTGTTAGAGGCATTTCCTGAGACAAGGGTAGATGTTCATAATCCACAGGTTATGATCAATATAGAGATCAGACCTATGATAAATATTTATTCAGAGGAGATTCCGGGACCGGGCGGTATGCCGCTTGGCACAGCAGGAAAGGCAATGCTTCTGCTCTCAGGTGGAATCGACAGCCCGGTTGCAGGATACATGATTGCAAAGCGAGGCGTGGTAATCAATGCCACATATTTCCATGCACCGCCATATACGAGTGAGAGAGCAAAGCAGAAGGTTGTAGACCTGGCAAAGAAGGTTGCCAGATATTCGGGCAAGATAAAGCTGCATGTTGTCAATTTTACCGATATACAGCTTGCCATATATGAGAAATGTCCGCATGATGAGCTGACCATCATCATGCGCAGATACATGATGAAGATAGCAGAGCACTTTGCCGATGAGGATAAATGCTTAGGCCTTATCACAGGTGAGAGCATCGGACAGGTTGCAAGCCAGACAATGCAGTCGCTTGCTGCAACAAATGAGGTGTGCCATATGCCTGTATACAGACCTCTCATTGCCATGGACAAGAATGATATCATTGATATATCAAACAAAATTGATACCTATGAGACATCGATTCTTCCGTATGAGGACTGCTGTACTATTTTCGTAGCAAAGCATCCTGTTACAAAGCCGAATATAAACAGGATTAAGAAGTCTGAGGAAAGACTTAACGATGTGATAGATGAGCTTATGAAGACAGCTATAGATACTACAGAAGTGATTATGGTGGATGCTGAGTAATCAGCGCCACCTTAGAGCAAAATAAAAAGGACCTGAGCTTCAGGTCCTAATTAATCAAATCATTGTGTCTGTATTACTTGGCTTCGTCGATGATATATGGCTTTAATACTTCCATAATCTCGTCAAGTCCGGTTTCTGTATGTATAGCGAGCTCTATTGGCTTAGAAAGGTCTAGGCTGAAGATACCCATAATTGATTTAGCATCAATGACATATCTGCCCGATATTAAATCAAAATCGAAATCAAACTGAGTAATAGCGTTAACGAATGATTTTACTTTCCCAATGGAATTTAATGAAATCTGTACTGTTTTCATATTGAAAACCTCCTTAAATAACTACTGTCATATAGATAGTAATAGTTTTTTAAGGAAAAGTCAATTAAATAGGAGTAAAAAAATAAAATGAAAAAAGCAGCCTTACATAATTTAGGATGTAAAGTAAATGCATATGAGACAGAGGCCATGCAGCATCTGCTTGAGGAGGCGGGCTATGAGATAGTTCCATTCACACAAAAAGCTGATGTGTATGTCATAAATACCTGCTCAGTCACCAACATGGCTGACAGAAAATCCAGACAGATGCTTCACAAGGCAAAGAAAAATAATCCGGACTCAATAGTTGTGGCAGCCGGCTGCTATGTGCAGACAAGTGAAAAAGAGGTATTAAACGACTTATCGGTGGACATAGTCATCGGAAATGACAGAAAGCATGACCTTGTAAGGCTGCTTGAGGAATACTATTTGGACAGTGTAAACGATACCGTGGACGATATAAATGACGGAAAGCATGATTTTGAGGAGCTCTTTATAGACCAGACAAAGGAGCACACGAGAGCCTTCATCAAGGTGCAGGACGGCTGTAATCAGTTTTGCAGCTATTGTATCATTCCGTATGCCAGAGGACGTGTCAGAAGCCGTAGGTTTGAAAATGTAATAGCAGAGGTTGAAAGGCTCGCGGCAAACGGCTTCAAGGAGGTTGTGCTGACAGGTATCCATCTAAGCTCATACGGTGTGGATTTTGAGGAAGCTACAGGCCTTCTTGAGCTGATACAGGCGGTGAACGCAGTAAAGGGCATAGAGCGCATCAGGCTTGGGTCACTCGAGCCTAAGATTGTGACAGAGCACTTTGCGAGTGAGCTTTCAAAGCTTGATAAAATCTGTCCTCATTTCCATCTGTCGCTTCAGAGCGGCTGCGATGCAACACTTAAGAGGATGAACAGAAAATATACCACTAAAGAGTACGAGAGAGGCTGTGAGCTTTTGCGTAAATATTTTGTTCATCCGGCCATCACAACCGATGTGATTGTGGGATTTCCCGGTGAGACAGAGGAGGAGTTTGAACAGACTAAGGCATATCTTGAGCATATACATTTTTATGAGATGCATATCTTTAAGTACTCAAAGCGAAAAGGCACCCGCGCCGCAGTGATGCCTGACCAGATAGATGAGCAAGTTAAGGCGGCACGAAGCGAAAAGCTCATAGCACTTGGTCATGACATGTCTAAGGAGTTCAGGAAATTCTATATCGGAAAGAATGAGGAGGTACTTTTTGAGGAAAAGGCCGTAATCGGTGATAAAGAATACTTTGTCGGATATACTAAGGAATATGTCAAGGTCGCTAAGAAAACTGACGAAAACCTTGAAAATCAGATAGTTTCAGGCCGTATATCGGGTATGCTTACAGACGAAATATTACTCTTCGAATAATAAAAGGTTGTAATTTTATTACATTTATAATAAAATAATATTACAAGAAGGGCGAAACGTATGGAAAAAAATATTAACAACACACAATTTTTTACAGTTCAAAAGGAGCCTGAGCTTCAGGTAAGCGATGTACTTGAGATTGTGTACAAGGCATTAAAGGAAAAGGGCTACAATCCTGTTAATCAGATTGTTGGATATATTATGTCCGGAGATCCAACATATATCACAAGCCACAATAACGCGAGAAGTCTCATCATGAAGGTTGAGAGAGACGAGCTTGTGGAGGAGGTTCTCAAGACATACATTGAGAACAGCGCATGGGATTAATATGAGGATATTAGGTCTTGATTTTGGTTCAAAGACAGTCGGAGTAGCGGTGAGCGACGAGCTCTTAATCACAGCACAGGGTGTTGAGATAGTGCGCAGGAAGTCGCCATCCAAGCTCAGACAGACTTTGGCACGTATTGAGGAGATTATTGCAGAGTACAAGGTGGACAGGATTGTGCTCGGCTATCCTAAAAACATGAATAACACGGAAGGAGAACGCTGCGAGAAGACGAAGGAGTTCGGTGATATGCTTGCAAGGCGCACAGGTCTTGAGGTCATATACTGGGATGAGCGTCTTACTACAGTCGCAGCCGACCGTTCTATGATGGAAACCGGCATACGCAGGGAGAATCGCAAGGAGTTTGTTGATGAGATTGCGGCGATTTTTATTTTGCAGGGATATTTGGATTATCTGTCAAATAGTCGGTCTTAATTTTTATGCAGAAAATTAAATTTACTGACCCGCAGACCAATGATGTTGTCGAGTTTGCGGTTGAAGAAGAGACAACACTTAATGGAACACGATATCTTTTAGTTTCCGAAGGAGAAGAAAGCGGAGACTGTGAAGCATATATTTTAAAAGAAGTAAGCACAAAGGATGAAGAGGTGCTTTATCAGATGGTTGAAGACGATGTTGAGTTTTCGGCTATTGCTAAGGTGTTTTCTGAGCTTACGGATGATGACACTGCACTTGAATATTAGGATTGCAGTTGTACGTGAAATAAATTTGGAGGTAATATTTTGAAGAAAACAGAAAAACAGAATACAGGTAAGCTTAAGATCATTCCACTTGGAGGATTAGAGCAGATTGGAATGAATATTACTGCCTTTGAGTATGAGGACAGTATTATTGTAGTTGATTGCGGATTGTCATTCCCTGAGGACGATATGCTGGGAATAGATTTGGTTATCCCTGATATCACATATCTTAAGGAGAACATCGATAAGGTCAAGGGATTCTTTATCACTCATGGACATGAGGATCATATCGGTGCTATTCCATATGTGCTTAAGGAGATAAATGTACCGATATACGCTACAAAGCTTACCATCGGAATTATTGACAGAAAGCTCGAAGAGCATGGCATGCTCAAGACTGTCAAGAGAAAAGTCGTAAAATACGGACAGCATATCAACCTTGGCTGCTTCAGGGTTGAGTTCATAAAGACTAACCACAGTATCCAGGATGCAGCAGCGCTTGCTATATATTCACCGGCAGGTATAGTTGTGCATACAGGCGATTTCAAGGTAGATTATACACCTGTATTTGGAGATGCAATCGACCTTGCAAGGTTTGGTGAGATTGGAAAGAAGGGCGTGCTCGCGCTTATGTGCGACAGTACCAATGCAGAAAGACCGGGCTTCACACAGTCTGAGAAGTCTGTCGGAAAGGTATTGGACGGCATCTTTGAGGATCACAGGAAAAACAGAATTATCATTGCTACATTTGCATCAAATGTAGACCGTGTGCAGCAGATTATCAACTGTGCGGAGAAGTATGGCAGAAAGGTGGCCATCGAGGGACGAAGCATGGTAAATATCATTTCGATAGCCTCAGAGCTTGGTTATCTGTCGCTGCCTGACAATATTCTTATAGATGTAGAACAGCTTAGAAGCTATCCTGATGAGCAGACTGTCATTATCACGACAGGAAGCCAGGGAGAGTCAATGGCAGCTCTTTCACGTATGGCAAACGGTACCCACAGAAAGGTATCCATAAAGCCAAACGATACCATCGTATTCAGCTCAAACCCTATACCGGGAAATGAGAAGTCGGTTACAGGTATCATCAATGAGCTCATGATGAAGGGTGCAGACGTTATATTCCAGGATGTCCATGTTTCCGGTCATGCCTGCCAGGAGGATATAAAGCTTATTTATTCTCTTGTCAATCCAAAGTACGCAATCCCTGTTCATGGAGAGTACAAGCATCTTGTGGCACAGGCCAAAATAGCCGAGCAGCTCGGATATGATACAGACCACATCAAGATCCTTTCATCAGGAGATGTGCTCGAAATCAATGAGGACGGTGCCAAGGTGACAGGCAGAGTGCATGTGGGCAATGTCATGGTCGATGGACTCGGTGTAGGAGATGTAGGAAATATCGTGCTCCGTGACAGACAGCGTCTGGCTGAGGATGGAATCATCATCGTTGTGATGACACTTGAGGCAGGCTCAGGACAGCTGCTTGCAGGTCCTGATATTGTATCGAGAGGATTTGTATATGTGCGCAATTCTGAGAGTCTGATGGATGAGGCAAAATGCGTGCTGGATGACACAATGGAGCGTCTGACAGACAACAATGTGACAGACTGGGGCAAGATAAAGACAGAGGTAAAGGATGCATTGGGAGACTTTGTTTGGAAGGAAACAAAGAGAAGACCGATGATTATACCTATAATTATGGAAGTGTAGGAACAGCTTATGGATTTTAACAAGGCTTTATTTGGTTTTATAAGGGTTGCTTTTTCAATAATGATTGCTCTTTTAGTGCTGTTTGCGGGCATAAAAATCTGCAGCATCTGCTATGATTTTGGCTACAGAGTTTTTACTGAGCCTGCCATGACAAATGGCGATGGTCAGGATGTACTCGTTCAGGTGGAAAAGGGCATCTCCGCAGAGGAGCTTGGACAGCTTTTAGAGGACAAGGGCCTTGTAAGGGATCACAATTTATTTTATCTCCAGCTTAAGCTGTCTGCTTACTCAGGACATATAAAGCCAGGGATATACACACTCAACACTTCAATGACGGCAAAGGATATGATGGTAATCATGTCCTCCGACAAGAGCGATGAAGAACAGACACAGACTGTGGAGCCTTCGGATACACAGTAATTATCCGTTAAGCGCATTTGTGTCAATAATTAGATTAGGAAATACAAGAATGATAGTTGATGAGAGACTTGTCACATATATCAATTCCTTGGACAGAGGCAACACGCCTGTATTAGATGAGATAGAGAAGGAAGCCTTAAGAGACTTCGTTCCGATTATCAGAAAAGAGATGCAGAGCTTTTTAAAGCTGCTTCTTGCAATGCAAAAACCAATGCGTATTCTCGAGGTGGGAACAGCGGTTGGTTTTTCTGCCGTTTTGATGGCAGAGTATGCACCGAAGGGTTGTCAGATAGTGACGATTGAAAATTACGAAAAAAGAATACCTATCGCAAAGGCTAACTTTAAAAGAGCCGGGAAGCAGGAGCAGATTACACTCTTAGAGGGCGATGCAACGGAGATACTTCCACAGCTTGAAGGACAGTTTGACATGATATTTATGGATGCGGCAAAGGGACAGTATATCAACTTTATGCCACAGGTGCTTCGCCTTTTAAAGACAGGCGGGGTGCTGGTGTCCGACAATGTGCTGCAGGATGGCGATATTATAGAATCGCACTATATCGTTGAGCGCAGAAACCGTACCATCTACAAGCGTATGAGGGAGTATCTCTACGAGCTTACACACTCCGATGAGCTGGTGACGGCAGTGATGCCTATAGGCGATGGAATTACGGTGTCAACAAAGCTATAGTAACCGGTGTAGAATATATTTGATGAATACAAAACTGTATGGGAGAAAAAATGAGAAAAATAGAATTACTTTGTCCGGCGAGCAGCCTGGAGGTACTTAAGATAGCAGTTATATATGGAGCTGATGCAGTTTACATCGGTGGAGAGGCATTTGGACTCAGGGCCAAGGCTAAGAATTTCTCAATGGAGGAGATGGCAGAGGGAGTTGCCTTTGCGCATGCTCACGGTGTGAGAGTGTATGTTACTGCCAATATTTTGGCTCACAACTATGACCTTGACGGAGTGCGTGAATACTTTACAGAGCTTCACAACATGAAGCCGGACAGACCTGATGCACTGATAATTGCAGATCCGGCAGTTTTCATGATCGCAAAGGAGGTCTGCCCTGAGATAGAAAGACATGTCAGCACACAGGCCAACAACACGAACTACGGCACATATCAGTTCTGGTGGAATCTCGGAGCCAGCCGCGTGGTGACAGCCAGAGAGCTTTCGCTTAAGGAGATAAAGGAGATAAGAGGGCACATAGATGACAGGATGGAGATAGAGACCTTCGTGCACGGAGCAATGTGTATCTCATATTCAGGCCGATGTCTGCTTTCCAACTATTTCACAGGTCGTGATGCGAATAAGGGCGCGTGTACACATCCGTGCCGCTGGAAATACTCTGTTGTCGAGGAAAAGCGCCCGGGTGAGTATCTGCCAGTATACGAGAATGAGCGTGGCACATATATCTTCAACTCAAAGGATCTGTGCATGATAGAGCATATCCCGGATCTGATTGATGCAGGAATAGACAGTTACAAGATAGAGGGACGTATGAAGACCGCGCTCTATGTGGCAACAGTAGCAAGAACCTACCGCAAGGCGATAGATGATTATCTTGAGTCACCTGAAAAATACGAGGCAAATATGCCATGGTACTTAGAGCAGATAAAGAGCTGTACCTACAGACAGTTTACCACAGGATTTTTCTACGGAAAGCCTTCGGAGGAGACTCAGATATACGATAACAATACTTATGAGAAGGGCTACACCTATCTCGGTATCGTAGGTGCTCCAAATGAAAAAGGCCTCTACCGCATGGAGCAGAGAAACAAGTTCTCAGTTGGCGAGCAGATTGAAATCATGAAGCCAAACGGAGACAATGTGCTTGCAACAGTGCTTGCACTCGTTGATGAGGATGGCAATGAGATGGAATCCTGCCCGCATCCACAGCAGATATTCTATGTAAAGCTGTCAGAGACACCTGATGAGTTTGATATTTTAAGACGTCAGGAGAATGAGGCTATCGCTTTAGATTAAAATAATTGTTTTTTAGGAATGAATCCGCTATACTAAATTATAGTATTGCGGATTTTTTCGTAAAAAAATATACGGATTATTTAAATATTTGTTGAAATAATAACTGAAATACAACAGATAGTAATGGAGAAAAAATGTTAAAAATAGCTATATGTGATGATGAAAAAGTATTTAGAGATAATATAAATAAATATGTTGCAGCCTATTTAAACGAAAAAGAGATTTCTTATGAAATAGATACATTTTCATCAGGTAAGGAAATAATTGATTTAGGAATTGAAATTAGACAATACAACATCATTTTTTTGGATATTAATATGGATGATGTTGATGGAATTGTTACGGCACAAAAAATCAGGGAATATAGTTCTGAAATATATATTGTATTTGTGACAGCTTATATAAATTATTCGTTGGAGGGCTACAAGGTCGATGCCATAAGATATCTGTTGAAAAATAATACTAATTTGGAGGCTTCCATAAGCGAATGCATGGATGCCATTCTTCATAAGATGAATTTGGTAGTAAAAAAGAAAAAATTCAAGTTCAATGAAGGAGAAAAGGAGATTAATATAGACAATATACTATATATTGAAAGCAAATTACATAAACTGCAATTCTATATCATGGAGGATAAAATCAAAATCTATAATTTATATGGCACATTAAATGAGCTGGAAAATGAACTAAAAGATTTCCATTTTATTAGAATCCATCAAAGCTATTTGACTAATTTGAAATATATTAGGAGTGTTAAATGCTATAAAGTACTGTTATGTAATAATCAGGAATTGCTCATACCTAAGGCAAGATATAAGAATGTGAAGGATGCATTCATTTCATATAAGGGAGAATTGTGATATATGTTTACATATTTTTTCAGTTTAGTAATTATTATATTTGAAGCGATATGTTGTAATTTATTTTACGATGTTTTTTGCAAAGAAAATTCGAGATTAAGAAAAAGTCAAAAAGTTTTGCTGATGCTATCATTGATTTGCTGTTATTATTTATGCGGATTATTTTTGTCTGATATGCTTATATTGAAAATGACGTTGGTTGTACTGGCTGCAGTTATAATTATGAGCTTTTATTTTGAAATTAGTATAAAAAAATCAGTCATTTTTGCATTATTATATCAAGGATTATCAATCATAGTTGATTATATAGCTTATATTAGTAATAACACAATTATTTCAAAAGCGGGTGAGGTACAAAAAGGATATGCGTTAGAGGGAAGCTTGGTTGTTATTTTTAGCAAGATTACCGTATTTTTATGTATCTTACTGCTAAAAAAACACTTTGGAAAAAAATCAACAGAGACTTTACCTGACAGAATATGGGGAAGATTTTTGTTTTTTCCTGTATTTACAATAATTACAATTATAGCAATGATTATGACGTTTCAATATACAAAAAATGAAGTGCAGGCGAACGTTTTATATTCTATCTCTTTGGGATTGGCTGTGATGAATATATTTGTATATTTTCTGATTAACGATATTGTAACCAGTGAAGCTAAATTGCATGAAAAGGAAATATTGGGACTACAGTTTAAAAACCAAATTGATATGTACCGTTCTATTTCGGAAAATTATGAAATTCAGAAGAAAAAGTCACATGAATTTAAAAATCATATATTGTGTATAGAATCTTTATTGGAAGCTCATGAATATGACAAGGCAAGTAAATATGTAAGAAATATCAGCAATACTTTTATTGGAGAAAAAAATGTAATCAATACAAATCATGTGATAATAAATGCCATTCTTAATACAAAGTATCAGGAGGCTATCAGTAAGAATATTGTTTTTGTGTTTAAGGTAAATGATTTATCAAAAATTGTAATAGAGGATGAGGATCTGGTAGTGATTTTAGCAAATCTGCTAAATAATGCCATTGAAGCATGTGAAAAATGTGAGGAAAAGAAAACTATAAAACTAAAGTTTGTGATAGAGGAAAATCTTATAGTTCTTTCGGTGAAAAATACATGCAGTCATCCAATTATTTACAGTGATAATGAAATAAAAACAAGTAAAAAAGATGAACCGGAAATGCATGGCATTGGTATAAAAAATATTATTCAAATTGTAGAAAAATACAATGGCGAATATGTTATTAAAAATGAGAACAATGAATTTAGTTTTTCTATTATTATCCCATTATAATATGTGACCATAGTTTATGTCCATTTTCTGCAAAAAATGTTCGTTTTGTGCATGGATTGTTGATTTTATCTATTATGCTTGATAAAATTATACAAAAGGGGAGAAAAAGACATGGTGAAAAATATAGTTAATGCTATAGTGGAACAAATGGAAAAAGAAAATTTATTGAATATAGAAATGAAAGAATATTTCACATATAGTATAGCTATGATTATAGAAAAATGGATTACTATTATATCAGTACTATTTGTTGGCGAGATTTTTAAACAGGTTGTTCAAATGATGTTATTTTTATTCTTTTTTCTATTATTAAGGAAAAGGACTGGGGGATATCATGCAAGTTCATTTTTGCATTGTTATATAGAAACAATAATTATTAGTATAGTTGTTATTCATATGTGTTTAATATCAGTTCGTTACATGATGGTTATTTATTTACTGGTTATATGCTCTGTATTAGTAATTAGTTTTATAGGAACAGTAAATCATCCTAATTTGGCAATGGATTATATTGAACTTCACGAGTCAAAGAAAGCTGCTAGATGTATATTAGCAATGGAAAGCATTATAATAGCATTGCTTTTTGTACTTGATATATGTAGGTTATGTGTTTGTTATATGTCTGCTTCTATTATATTATGCGCATTACTTTTAGGGTTGGCAAAAATTATTAAACAGGAGGTGAAATTTGAAAATGAATAGTTTGAAAAGACTAACATTAGAACTTGTCAAAAAAGTAGTTATTTTCGAGATAAAAAGAGATAATGAAACCCATCCATTTTGCGCTTGTATTTTATATCAACCTAAAAGACCTGAAAAAGGAAGATTTCAGGTAACAAATAATAGAAACATATAAATAATTATATCAAAGAAGAAGGAAAAAATATGAACAAAATCACAAAAGCGAATTTTAAGAAATTGGTTTTAGTACTCACTTTAACATTAGCAATGACTTTAGGTATGAGTATATCGGTGTTTGCAGCTACAGGTGCTGTTAATGGATATACAGCTACAGGTTCATCTACTATAACCCGTACAGCAGCAAGTGCGTCAACAACATATGGAAAAAGTACAGGCTCTATTTCGGTAGATTCAACCTATAGTTATGTTAACACATATACGCTTGCGACAGGTACTAGTACTAAAAGTAAAGGTTATTATTCGTCAGTTACACTTATGTTTTCAGCACCATATAATTGCCATAGTGTTAGAATAAGAAGTTCACATAAAGTTTCTGCATATGGTCAGACATGGACTGCAAATTCAACGGCGGTATATTGATTTTAACAGTATAATTAAGTAAAATTATAAAAAAGATGAGGGGTTTAACATGAAGAAAAAACGCATATTAATCGCATCAATCATCTTCATACTTATCATCTGTATTGTGGCTGCGGTTTTTATAATAAAGAATAGAAACCGAAGTACCTCCAATACAATGTACACATATGACTCTGCAGATGTACTATGTAATTATTCAGAGGACAATGTACTGTATCTTGATGATTCCGGAATATTACATCTTATCGATACGGCATCAGGCAAGGACATGGTCTATTGTGATAAGCCCAACTGCACACATGAAGGATTCTCGGGCTCCAATGAGAAGCCCTCATGTCCTGCAGCTTTTTATGGTTCAACAAGAGCCGGAACAGTGCTTTACAATGACCATCTTTATTATGTAGGAAATATGTCGGATGAAGATATGACAGTTCAATATCTGTATGTTATGGACTCAAACGGTGAGAATCGTAAAAAAGCAGCCAAATTAGAGAATGTTCAGAATGTTACGGCTGTTTTGTACAGGGATAATTATGTTATAGGAGCTTACAGTAACAGAATAGAGCTTAATGATGAAGGACAGATTATAAATGATGATAAGCCTGAAGCCGGTATTTTTGTCATAGATCTCGATAATTACAAGGTGTATATGAGTGATAAGATAACAAGCGAACAGGCAAATATTACGGACATATATTATGAAGACGAAGTAGTGTACTATTCGACTGTGCGGTTTGGAGATGATGTTACAGAGCTGATGATAGAGGAGGGAGCGTCAGATGATGCGGAGTCTTTTGCTTATGATAATATGCTTAATGGAATATATCAATATGATATAGCAGATGAAAAGACAACATGTCTGACGGAAATAGACCATATTAACGATCTTAGGCTGTTAGATGGCGATGGGTATTATTCGTCAAAGGATGGATATTTTGTGTTCGATAAAAAAAGCGGGGAGACTAAGACACTGCCGATAGATATTGATGAGAACACGACACAGTATGGTTCATTAAGAAAGGCAGGAGATTCCTTATACATTGCTTTTTCTAAGGAGAACAGCGGTGAGGTGGTATATTATCGTTTTGAAAATGACAAGAAAAAGGAACTGATGTCGCTGCCGGTTGAAAAGTCTTTTAGCATTGCAAGTATCTGCGGTCAGTCGGTATATGTCACATATACAAGTGATAACGGAAAGTTGTGCCTTGGGGTAATAAGTCTTGATGAATTGAACAAGGGAGTATTTGAGCCAAAGGAATTGAGGTGTTTTGATGATGAAGAATAGTAAGAAAAAGGGTATTTTGATAGCGATTGCAGTGGCAGTCATTGTTGTTATAGCAGTGGCGGCAGTCTGCCTTAACAGAAAAACGGATAATGCCGGAGCTGTCAGCGAAGGCCGGACAGAGTCGGCTGATAAAACAAAAAAGTCGGATAAAGCTGACAAAGAAGAATCAGAGAGTACAAGAAATCCAGATGCACAGGTTATAACGTTTGCTGTGCCTGATATCTGTAAGATTGATAAGAATAATCTAAAGAAGTTCAACGATGCACTTGCTGCTGACGGACATGATTATGAGCTTGAAATCAAAACCTTGTCCTATGACAATTACGGACAGGTTGTTGAGGGAGCCTTGGAAAACGGAAAAACAGATATAGCATTCCTGGGTTTTGGTGATGCTGCCGGAAATAATCCGGTGTATGATCTGGTACGCTCGGATCTGGTGCTGAATCTTGATGATATCTTATCGGGCGATAAAGGAAAAACACTCTATGAGGCTTTTCCAAAGAATCTTTGGGAGATGGTTAAATGCGATAAGCATATTTATTCGATTCCGTCAGCACTTGCAAGTGATGAGGGAGTTTATGCAGCCTTCAACAGGGATTACGTTTCTGACGATGCGATAAGTGCATGGGATGGCAGCATAGACGGAATATATCAGATACTTCAGGGTGTTAAATGGGATAAAAGTGATACTCCGAGGTTCGAGTATCTCATAAGCGGATATACATTTGATGATATGCTTGGCTGTGAGATAAGAAACGGGCTCTGCTTCAACTATGATACTATGTCTGTTGGAAATCCTTTAGAGTCACAGAAATTTACCGGATATCTGAGGGTGCTTGACCGGATGAAGAAGGACGGCTATATGTCTGATGATTTGACAGATGAGATAACATATCTCAACAATCCGGGGCTGAATGATGCTCATATATTAAAAAATGTCAAGGACGGCAATTTTGCAGTTGCTTTATGCAATGGTAGTGTGGATGAAAATTTTAAAAAGGACAATATCACGGTAAAGGAAGTAAAGGCTTACCTTTCATCAAGGATAAACGGCTCCATCGGTGTAGCAAAGAAAGCAAAGGATGCTTCTGCTGCGATGGATTTCCTTAGTCTGTTATATGGAGATGAAAAGTACGGCAATATCCTTTTGTACGGTGAAAAAGATAAGGATTATAAGCTAAAAGATGGCATTGCAGAAGCTTGTGATGGAGGCAGTCTGGATGATGACTATCTGACGAAGCTTAGTCTTAATCTTTTCGTGAATGTTTATCCGACAAAGAACGAGAAATATGTGGACAATCGTAAGAAGGAGTTTTTTGACTTTTATGACAATGCCACATTGTCTCCGTTTATCGGCTTCGAACCGGATACTAAGAATATGGGCAGTATTTCAACAGATTTAGATGATTTCATGACAGGACTGCATGGTGCCACTGTAGATGATACTTTAGACGGTGCCGTACAAAGGCTTACAGTAGATGGAATAGACAGCTATCTTGAAAGTGTGAGAAGTCAGTGGGAGGAATACAGAAAATGACACTTGAATTGGAGGGGCTTACAAAAGTTTATAAGGATAAAACTGCGCTGGATGATGTGTCTTTTTCATTTACACCCGGCATATATGGGCTTTTGGGACCGAATGGAGCCGGTAAATCAACTATGATGAATCTCATTTCTGACAATCTGACTCCATCAAAAGGCCGTGTGCTGCTTGACGGAAGGGGCATAGACGAGCTTGGAAGTGAATACAGGATGCTTCTCGGATATATGCCGCAGCAGCAGAATATATATCCGGAGCTTAGTCTTAGGCGTTTTCTTTACTTTATGGCATCCCTGAAAGGGTTAAAAAAGAGTGAAGCCGGGGAAGATATAGATCACTATGTTCGCATGGTAAAGCTTGATGATGTCCTTGGAAAAAAGCTTGGCGCTTTTTCGGGTGGAATGAAGCAGAGAGCACTGATAGCACAGGCACTCATAGGCAATCCCGGCATCCTTATACTGGATGAGCCAACGGCAGGGCTTGACCCGAAGGAGAGAATCAGAATCCGCAATCTGATATCAGAGGTTGCAAAGGACAAGATTGTTATTATTGCGACTCATGTGGTTACGGATGTAGAGTTTATCGCCAAAGAGATAGTTATGTTAAGCAACGGCAAAATAATAAGGAGTGGTTCTCCGTCAAAGCTGCTTGAGGAGCTGGATGGAAAGGTATGGAATATTTTTTTATCGGATAATGAGATAGATGAGGTGAACACCAGATACAAGGTGAGCAATATTTCAAGGGATGCAGACGGTGTCATAGCCCGCATTATTGCCGATTCGTATGATGGCAGATGGCAGAAGGAGGCTGTGCGGTCAAATCTTGAGGACTTGTATTTGTATCTTAATGGGGACTGAAAATGGATATAGTAAAAAACGAAATATGTAAACTATTGACTAAAAGAACAGTGCTAATTCTTTTGTTTTTGCTTGTTCTTAATCCTGTTCTTGGACTGTATACCATGAATACCGTAAATGATGATGGGTATACAGGTAAGGATTACAGTGCGCTGTATGGCGAAATAAGCAATTACAGCCGTGAGGATGTTTTGCCGGAAATTGAACAAAGGCAGATGACGGCAGAAACTTATGGCAGGATTAGTCTGTGCGATAGAGTATACAAGGAAGTCGGGGCGTGTCTGTCTTATGATGAGTATCTGGACTCTGTCAATGAAAAGGCTGATGAAATTTCGATTATGAATAAGTTTTCCGGCAATGGAGGCTTTGCAGAGAAAAATGCTGCTAAAACGAGCAGAGTTTACAGTAAGCTTAATGGTACAGTGCCTGAGGTTATTGATGCATCGGGACTTTTGAATATTACAGACAATGAGCTTACCGACTATGTGTCTGTGATTATGCTTTTTATCATTGCGCTCAATCTTGTGTTTTATGAAAAAAGCGAGAATCAGCTTGCATTGCTTAGAACAACTGCAAGGGGCAGAAGGCAGCTTATGGCGTCAAAGTCATTTGTGATGATTATGGCAGTCGTGCTTATCACCTTGCTGTTGTATGGCATCAATGCAGTCATAAGCATGTGCTTTTACAATCCGATAAATCTGAAAAGTCCGCTTCAAAGTGTTTATCTGTACTATGGCAGTCCGTTTAAGCTTAGTATAGGACAATTTCTGGCATGCTATTTTCCTGTGAAAATAATAAGCTTTATATTGCTTGGCTTGTTTTTTATGCTGATATGCGCAGCGCTTGACAATATTATATTTGTGTTCGTTGCTTCTGCAGTGACCGTGGTTATTGAGGCTATCTGCTACACAACGATATCAGGAACCAGTTTCCTAGCCTTCCTTAAGTACATAAATATCATGTACGGAGTCAGGACAGGCAGACTTTTTTCTGATTATGTCAATATCAATCTGTTTGGATATCCGCTTAATACCGGGGTATTGTATGGCTTATTCTGGCTTGTGTGTATAGCTGTATGTATTTTTGCGGTTACAAATTATCTCAATTCGGTGCATGAAAAAAAGCAGCTTATATTGCCCGGCTTTGCCTGCGGTAAAAATACAGGCTGTCATACATCATTATTTTTGCACGAATGCTATAAGGCACTTGTTCCGGGAAAAGTGTTACTTATTTTGATTGCGGCAGCTCTTTTTGTGGTATGGTGGAATCCGGCAGAGAAGCTTTCCTTTGACTCAATTGATGAGGTGTATTACAAGGAATATATGGACAAATATTATGGACCTTTAACTGCCAAAACCAATGAGCTTCTGGATGAAGAAAGAGCAAAATACGACAGACTGTCAGATAACATTGCTTACGATATGGAGCAGGGGAAGAGCGAAAGCTATATCAATATAAAGTACAAGGATGAACTGAGCAGACAGGAGGCATTCAACAAGCTTACAGCACATGTGGATTACCTTAAGACGTTAAATGAGGGCTGGCTGTTTTTTGAAAAGGGCTATGATATCCTTACCGACAGAACAGACTTCAAAAACCGTGATACAGCACAGGCCTTTGTGTATGTTATTCTCCTAATAGCAATAGCCTGCGGTATATGCGGAGCGGATTATGCAAACCATGAAATCCGGCTTTTAAGGACTACCCGCCGTGGAAGGAAACAGCATATGGGAATCAAATGCATACTTGGCTTTTTGGGCACTGTCACAGCATTTGCACTTGTATACATTGTGCGGCTGTGCAATGTGCTTTCGGCATATGGCACGCAGGGGCTTAATGCTCCGGCGGCAAGTATGGAGCATCTGTGGCGTGTTTCGCAGAATATATCGGTAGGGCAGTATATACTTATCATAATGCTGATGCGCTTTATAGGGGGATTACTGGTCAGCCTGTTTGTTTTTGCAATGTTTAAATACTTAAGAAGCGGCATGTCTGTGATTATATCATGCGTCCTTTTTATTGTGCTGCCACTGGCGCTTGTGGCTTTTGGGGTGACTAATGCGCAGTATATGTTGTTTAATCCGCTGCTTCTTGGAAATATATTCTAAAATATATTTTAAATTCATTAGGAAAAACATTACAGATTGTTCCAATGAAATAAATTAAAAGCATCTATTCGGAAAAATCAGGATAGATGCTTTTTTGTAATTATGCCAAGTAAAAATCTGTGATGCGATCCATGCGTGCCCCCATATTCATAAGCAGTGCATCCGCAATAGTAATTGCAGCCATAGCTTCAACAACAACAACAGCACGTGGCACGATAATCGGGTCATGACGTCCCTTGATGGAAATCTCTATATCTTCACCTGATTTATTTACAGTGTGCTGTGCAGATGCGATTGAAGGAGTAGGCTTTATGGCAGCTCTGAAAATAAGCGGTGAGCCGTCTGTCATGCCGCCGAGAGTACCACCGGAGTGATTTGTTTCTTTTGAAACAGCGCCATCCCTCATAATAAAGGCATCATTGTTTGTAAGTCCGGTTGCCTTTGCTGCATCAAAGCCATCGCCGATTTCGAAGCCCTTTACAGCTCCGATAGACATGACAGCCTTTGCCAGATTTGCATCAATTTTCTCGAATACAGGATCACCGAGCCCTACAGGAAGACCTGTGATGACACATTCACACACACCGCCTGAGGAATTGAGTGATTTAAGGCATTCCTCCAGATATTCAGAAGCCTTTAGTGCTGCATCGGCATCAGGCATATAAAGCGAATTGTTGTAAATCTCATGGGCATCAAAATTAACCTCATTAATTGTAACAGGACCTATTGATCTGGTGTATGTAAGAAATTTTATGCCAAGGCCCGAGAGCATCTTTACAGCGATAGCACCTGCTGCAACACGGCCTATTGTCTCGCGTCCCGAAGAACGACCTCCGCCTCTGTAGTCTCTGAAGCCGTATTTCTTATCAAAGCAAAAGTCAGCATGCCCCGGACGATAGTACGAAGCAATCTCACTGTAATCCTTTGATTTCTGATTTTTATTCCACACAACCATAGAAACAGGTGTGCCTGTAGTCTTTCCCTCAAACACACCGGAGAGAATCTCAACCGCATCATCCTCCTTGCGTGGAGTAGTGAACTTGGACTGTCCCGGCTTTCTTCTGTTTAAGAATATCTGAATATCCTCCTCACACAGCTCAAGCCCCGCAGGAACGCCGTCCACAACGACACCTAAGCCCTTTCCGTGTGATTCTCCCCATGTTGTTACCTTAAAAATATTTCCGTATGATGAACCTGCCATGATGGTCTCCTTTTTATATAGTATATAACTATTTAGAAACATAGAGAATAAAAAGCCGATGCGCCATAGTGTTAATTGTTAAGGGATTGCACCCCTCCGCCTTGAATAGCAACGGTCTTTCTTGTTCTCACGGAAGCTCCTATAGTTACAATAATAGGTATATTATAAGTAATACCAAGTTGAATAGTCAAGAAAACTATGATATTATTTTATTTAGATAAATTTCGAACTATGTTTGTATATAATTATGCAGCACGTGGACGCTCACGGTGACCGCGACTTACGTGCCGTCCTTAGAACCACAATGAAGCAACAAAACAATGACTACAATAAGACAGCAAAAGAGGGAGAAAACATGGAATTTAACGGTGTATTTCACCAGGCATACGACAACTACTGCTATCCTTTAAATGAGGATGAATTAATCATAAATATAAAGACCGGTTATGATGTGAAGGAAGTAAATATCATACTCGGTGACCCGTTCGCAGCCGGTATCTTAGGCGGTGGGGAGACCTGGAATGGCGATAAGCAGCCGATAATATTTAAAAAGAAATTAAAGCACCAGATATGGTGGACCACCACGGTAAAGCCGCAATTCAAGAGACTTAAATATTATTTTGAGCTCATAACAGAAGATGAGAGATGGTTTTACTTTGAGGATGGCTTCGTGAGTGCAGAGCAGATGGCACTTGAGGGAAGAAGCCGCCAGTGCTTTGTATTCCCGTGGATGAATCCGTGTGATATTCCGGTCACACCGAAGTGGGTAAATGACACTATATGGTATCAGATATTTCCGGATAGATTCTGCAATGGAGACCACTCGATAGATCCTGATTATGTTGTTCCGTGGAGAAACAGGGGAAAGGTCAAGAATGAGGAGTGCTTCGGCGGAGACCTCGCAGGAATCATTCAAAAGCTTGATTATTTAAAGGAGCTTGGAATAAACGGAATCTACCTGACACCGATAAACGAGTCACCGAGCAATCATAAGTATGATACAACGGATTATGCAAAGATTGATCCACGCTTTGGAGATGAAGATACCTTTAAGAGGCTTGTGCTAGAAGCTCATAAGCGTGATATGAGAATAATGCTTGACGGAGTGTTCAACCACTGTGGCTATTATTTTGCACCGTGGCAGGATGTTTTAGCAAAGGGGACAGATTCAGAGTATTATGACTGGTTTATGATCAATGAATGGCCTCTTGACTTTAAGCATGGAGCGGCTAAAAAGGGTCAGTTTTATACGTTTGGATTTTTTGACAATATGCCAAAGCTCAATACAAATAATCCGGCGGTGCGAAAATACTTTATCGATATCTGCGCCAACTGGGTAGAAAATTATCATATAGACGGACTGCGCCTTGATGTGGCAAATGAGGTGTCACACCGCTTCTGCAAGGAGCTTAGGGCAAGGCTTAAGGAAATCAATCCGGATATTTACATTTTGGGAGAAATATGGCATAATGCTCTTCCGTGGCTGCGTGGAGATGAGTTCGATGCGGTTATGAACTATCCGCTTGGAGAGAGCATCAAGGATTTCTGGATAGATAAGAGCCAGACAAATCAGGATTTTGAGTATACTATAAACAGATGTTATACCAACTACATGCAGCAGACCAATGATGTGCTTTTCAATCTGCTTGATTCACATGATACAAAGCGCCTTCGCTCTGATACAAAGAATCTCGACCAGTATTTTGCACAGCTTGCAGTGCTTTTTGCCATGCCGGGCAGCCCATGTATATATTACGGCACTGAGATTGCCATGCCGGGCAGTTATGACCCTGACTGCAGACGATGTATGCCGTGGGATGATATTGAGGCAGGCAGGTTTAAGGAGCGCATTGAGATGGTATCAAAGCTCATTCATTTAAGGGCGAGTGAGCCGCTTTTAAAGGGCAGAAACTTTCATTTCCCTGACGATTTTGCTGACAATCCAAGGGTAATCCAGTTCAGAAAGATGGGCTGGGTGGATACATATGTGGAGGTTATAGTCAACTGCTCTGATGAGGATATTGAGGTGCCAAAGGACGGCGAGGTACTTTTTGAGAGGCATTGCATAGATACCACACTGCTGACCAACGGAATATTAATCAGAAAAATCGTAGGCAATGGCGATAAGTAAAAGAAACAGGAGAATTAAACGAAAATATGGCTAAATATGAGTTACTAAAACAGGAGGGACGTGCCAAGAGAGGTACATTCCATACTGTGCATGGAGATATACAGACACCTGTATTTATGAATGTAGGAACAGTAGGTGCGATAAAGGGCGCTGTCTCTACGGACGATTTAAAGGAGATAAAGTGTCAGGTTGAGCTGTCAAATACATATCATCTGCATGTAAGAACCGGAGACAAAATCATTAAAGAGCTTGGCGGACTGCACAAATTCATGGTGTGGGACAGACCAATCCTTACAGATTCCGGCGGATTCCAGGTGTTTTCACTGGCTGGTCTTCGCAAAATAAAGGAGGAGGGCGTGTACTTCAACTCGCATATTGACGGTGCCAAGATTTTTATGGGACCTGAGGAGAGCATGCAGATACAGTCAAACCTCGGCTCCACGATTGCTATGGCATTTGACGAGTGCCCATCTAGCGTTGCAGACAGACAGTATGTGACAAACTCTGTAAACAGGACCGCGCGCTGGCTTGAGAGGTGCAAAAAGGAGATGGCACGCTTAAACAGCTTACCGGATACTATCAATAAGGAGCAGCTTTTATTCGGTATCAATCAGGGAGCTATTTATGATGATATAAGAATTGACCATGCAAAGCGCATTTCTGAGCTTGAGCTGGACGGCTATGCTGTCGGAGGACTGGCGGTAGGAGAGAGCCATGAGGAAATGTACCATATTCTTGATGAGACAGTGCCTCATCTGCCTGTGAATAAGCCTACATACCTGATGGGAGTAGGAACTCCTGCCAATATACTTGAGGGCGTAGAGAGAGGTATCGACTTCTTTGACTGTGTATACCCAAGCAGAAATGGCCGTCACGGACATGTATACACGAATCACGGCAAGCTTAATCTGTTCAACCAGAAGTATCAGAAGGATATGCGCCCTATTGAGGAGGGCTGTAACTGTCCTGCCTGCCGCACATATTCGCGTGCATATATCAGGCATCTTTTAAAGGCAAAGGAGATGCTCGGAATGAGACTGTGCGTGCTGCATAATTTGTATTTCTACAACAACATGATGGAAGAGATAAGGGATTCACTTGATGCAGGCCGTTTTGCCTCATACAAGGCTGAAAAGCTCTATGGAATGACACAGGGAGAGCAGAGCTAGAAGGCAAATATAAAAAATCTCGAAAATGATAAAAAAGCCTTGCCGTTAGCACGTTTAACGTGTATTATGGTAATAGTGCTTAAAACACATCAATTATAGAATATTTAGGAGGAACAATTGATGACATCAATTTTAGCAAACGGTCAGGCAGCAGGAACAGTTGGAATGATTGTCTGGTTAGTAGTACTTTTCGCAGTTATGTATTTTCTTATGATCCGTCCACAGAAGAAGGAACAGAAGAAAAAGGAGCTTATGCTCAATGAAGTTGCAACAGGAGACACAGTTCTTACAACAAGTGGATTTTACGGTACAGTTATCGATATCGAGGACGATACTGTAATCGTTGAGTTTGGTAACAACAAGAACTGCCGTATTCCAATGCAGAAGGCAGCTATCGCTGACCTTGAGAAAGCAGAGGATTCAGCTAAATAATGCATATTTGTAAAGCCGTCACATAAGTGGCGGTTTTCTTATTATCCACATCTCTTGCAATAATAATAAAAAACTGTTATTATAGTATGCAGTTATTATAAGCTGCGGTTATAAATTGCATGAAAAAGTAAAATATCCTGGCATATTGAAATAACTACTTTAATGCTTTAATATAAGAATATGTATTTTTATATAAAAGAGGTAAGAAATTATGGAATATAAAGTTGGTGTAATTTCCGGAGACGGAATCGGACCGGAGATAGTCGCTGAGGCAAAGAAGGTATTGGATAAGATAGCAGATAAGTATGGACACAGCTTCAACTATACAGACATCCTGATGGGTGGCTGCTCAATTGATGCAACAGGTGTTCCTCTTACAGATGAGGCTATTGCGACTGCACTTGATTCAGATGCGGTGCTGATGGGTTCAATCGGTGGCAACACAGCCACATCACCATGGTACAAGCTGGCCCCTGAGCTTCGTCCGGAGGCAGGACTTTTAAAGCTTAGAAAGTCACTCAATCTGTTTGCAAATCTCAGACCGGCATACCTGTACAAGGAGCTTGCTGCAGCATGTCCGCTCCGTAGCGATATCATCGGAGACGGCTTTGATATGATGATTATGCGTGAGCTTACAGGAGGTCTTTACTTCGGAGCCAGAGAGACAAAAGAGGTGGACGGAGTTGTTACGGCCACAGATACACTGACATACAATGAGAATGAAATCAGAAGAATCGCAAAGCGAGGCTTTGATATAGCCATGAAGAGAAGGAAAAAGGTCACATCCGTAGACAAGGCAAATGTGCTTGATTCTTCCAGATTATGGAGAAAGATCGTCGAGGAGGTCGCTAAGGATTATCCGGAGGTTACATACGAGCATATGCTTGTTGATAACTGTGCAATGCAGCTTGTAAAGGATCCTAAGCAGTTTGATGTTATCCTCACAGAGAATATGTTTGGCGATATTTTATCGGATGAAGCAAGTATGGTGACAGGCTCAATTGGTATGCTTTCATCAGCAAGCCTTAACGATACAAAGTTCGGACTTTACGAGCCAAGTGGCGGATCTGCTCCTGATATTGCAGGAAAGGGCATTGCAAACCCTATCGCAACAATCCTTTCAGCAGCCATGATGCTTCGCTACTCGTTTGATCTGGACAAGGAAGCACAGGCAATAGAGGATGCTGTAAAGCAGGTGCTTAAGGAGGGCTACAGGACAATCGACATCATGCCACAGCCGGGTGAGACTACAGAGGGTATCACACAGGTAGGTACAGCACAGATGGGTGATCTCATCGCAGAACGTGTGTAGCTGCATGACTTATAATAGACAGCTAACAGGTTATAGATAGGCAGATTGTTGAGCATACAGTAGTAATGATGAAGTACTCAAAGAAATAGTCGGAGATAAATAAGGAGATAAAATATGATAAGTGATAACGCAAGAGCCGGAATGCAGCAGGCACCGGCAAGAAGTTTATTTAATGCTCTTGGTTTTACACCGGAGGAAATGAAAAAGCCTATGGTCGGAATCGTAAGCTCATTCAATGAGATTGTTCCGGGCCATATGAATATAGACAAAATCGTTGAGGCTGTAAAGCTTGGAGTTGCAGAGGCAGGCGGAGTGCCTGTAGTATTTCCTGCAATCGCAGTGTGCGATGGTATTGCAATGGGACATGTAGGTATGAAATATTCCCTTGTCACAAGAGATCTGATTGCTGATTCTACAGAGTGTATGGCAATCGCTCATCAGTTTGATGCACTTGTAATGGTTCCAAACTGTGACAAGAACGTGCCGGGACTTCTGATGGCGGCTGCACGTCTTAATCTTCCTACAGTATTTGTATCAGGCGGACCAATGCTTGCCGGCCATGTAAAGGGCAGAAAGAGAAGCCTTTCATCAATGTTTGAGGCTGTCGGCTCATACGCTGCAGGTACTATGACAGAGGATGATGTATGTGAGTATGAGAACAAGGTATGTCCTACCTGCGGTTCATGCTCAGGAATGTACACAGCCAACTCCATGAACTGTCTTACAGAGGCACTCGGCATGGGACTTCGCGGAAACGGAACAATCCCTGCTGTATATTCAGAGCGTATACGTCTTGCAAAGCATGCCGGAATGGCTGTCATGGATATGTACAATAAGGGCATCAAGGCGAGAGATATCATCACAAAGGATGCAATAATGAACGCACTCACAGTTGATATGGCTCTCGGCTGCTCTACAAACTCTATGCTTCATCTTCCGGCTATCGCTCATGAGATAGGCTTTGACTTTGATATCAGCTTTGCAAATCCAATCAGTGAGAAAACACCAAACCTCTGCCACCTTGCTCCGGCAGGCCCTACATATATGGAGGACTTAAACGAGGCCGGCGGTGTGTGGGCTGTCATGAAAGAGCTTGCTGATATCGGGCTTTTAAATACAGACTGTATGACTGTTACAGGAAAGACAGTTGGAGAGAATATAAAGAATGCAGTAAATAGAGACCCTGAGGTCATCAGACCGGTAGACAATCCATATTCAAAGACCGGCGGACTTGCAGTTCTTAAAGGAAACCTGGCTCCGGACGGCTCTGTAGTAAAGCGCTCGGCAGTTGTCGATGAGATGATGGTTCATGAGGGTCCGGCAAGAGTATTTGACTGCGAGGAGGATGCAATTGCAGCAATAAAGGGCGGCAAAATCGTAGAGGGTGATGTGGTTGTCATCAGATACGAGGGACCAAAGGGCGGCCCCGGAATGAGAGAGATGCTTAACCCTACATCCGCTATTGCCGGAATGGGACTTGGAAGCTCTGTAGCACTCATCACAGACGGACGTTTTTCAGGAGCTTCAAGAGGAGCTTCAATAGGTCATGTTTCACCTGAGGCTGCAGTAGGCGGACCAATCGCCTTAGTTGAAGAGGGAGATATCATAAAGATTGATATTCCAAACATGAAGCTTGAGCTCGATGTGTCAGACGAGGTGCTTGCTGAGCGTAAGGCAAAGTGGCAGCCAAGGGAGCCGAAGGTTACAACAGGCTATTTGAAGAGATACGCAGCGCTTGTTACATCAGGAAACAGAGGAGCCATCCTTGCACTTCCAGGCGAGCAGAACGCGTAGTATATATTTTGATAGAAAATTCAGTACGAATAAGGCTTTTACCTATTATCGTAAAGGATTCGTATAAGAAAAAGAGGAATACAAGATGCAGTTAACAGGATCACAGGTTATTATAGAATGCTTAAAAGAACAGGGTGTTGACACAGTATTCGGTTATCCGGGAGGAGCCATCCTTAATGTCTATGACGAGCTCTACAAGCATCCGGAGATTAAGCATGTGCTGACCTCACATGAGCAGGGAGCAAGCCATGCGGCCGATGGTTATGCGAGAAGCACCGGAAAGGTTGGCGTCTGTCTGGCTACAAGCGGACCGGGCGCGACAAATCTGGTCACAGGAATTTCGACAGCTTACATGGATTCGATTCCGATTGTTGCAATCACATGTAATGTCGGAGTCTCGTTACTTGGAAAGGACAGCTTCCAGGAGATAGATATTGCCGGAATTACAACACCTGTAACCAAATACAGCTTTATCGTAAAGGATATTGAGAAGCTTGCAGATACAATACGCAGAGCCTTTGACATAGCAAGAAAAGGCAGACCGGGTCCTGTGCTTGTGGATATTCCAAAGAATGTTACGGCAGATCTGGTAGAGTACACCAAACAGGAAATAAAGCTACCTGAGCGTGAGACAGAAACAATTACAGACAGTGACATTGATAATGCAATTGAACTCATAAAAGCATCCAAAAAACCATATATATTTGTTGGAGGCGGAGTGGTTCTCTCCGGAGCAAGCAAAGAGCTTAAGGAGTTTGTAGACAAGGTGAATGCACCTGTCTGCGATACACTTATGGGCAAGGGTGCATATGACGGCACAAGTGATAACTACACAGGCATGCTTGGCATGCACGGTACAAAGACCTCAAACCTTGGAGTTTCAGAGTGCGACCTTTTGATTGCGATTGGTACACGTTTTTCGGACAGAGTGCTTGGCAATCCTAAAAAGTTTGCAGACCAGGCCAAGATATTACAGTTTGATGTAGACGCAGCAGAGATTAATAAAAATATCCGTGTTACATCGAGTGTTATAGGCGATGTGAAGGAAATACTTACACGCATCAACGAAAAGCTTACGCAGCTTGACCACAATTCATGGGTAGAGCATGTGCTTGCATATGCAAAGACTTTTCCTCTTACATATCACAAAGAGGGACTTAGCGGACCATTTGTTATTGAAAAAATCTATGAAATGACAAAAGGAAATGCTATAATGGTTACTGAGGTCGGTCAGCATCAGATGTGGGCAGCCCAGTATTACAAATACAGTAAGCCAAGAACACTTCTTACATCAGGAGGTCTTGGTACCATGGGATACGGTCTTGGTGCTGCAATTGGTGCCCAGACAGCAAATCCTGACAGGACTGTAGTTAATATTGCAGGTGACGGATGCTTCAGAATGAACATGAACGAGCTTGCAACAGCTTCAAGAGAAAAGCTTCCTCTTATCGAGGTTATAATAAACAACCATGTACTTGGAATGGTACGCCAGTGGCAGACTCTTTTTTACGAGAAGCATTACTCGGCAACCGTACTTGATGATGGGGTGGATTATGTAAAGCTTTCAGAAGCAATGGGAGCCACCGCACGACGTGTTAAGACCCAGGAAGAATTTGAAAAAGCATTTGCAGATGCCTTAAAGAGCAAGACACCGTTTGTCATCGATTGTATCATTGATTCAGATGACAAGGTATGGCCTATGGTTGCACCGGGCAAGCCTATCAACGAGTCTTTCGATGAAGAGGACTACAATGCGACACAAGGAGGAAATTAGAGTGAGTAGAGTTTACAATTTTTCAGCAGGACCTGCAGTTTTACCGGAGGAGGTATTGCAGGAAGCAGCAGCAGAGATGATGGATTATAAGGGAAGCGGAATGTCGGTTATGGAGATGAGCCACAGATCTAAATGGTTTGATGACATCATTAAGGATGCCGAGAAAGATCTCCGCGAGCTTATGAATATACCTGACAATTACAAGGTACTTTTCCTTCAGGGTGGTGCTTCACAGTTCTTCGCTGAGGTACCTATGAACCTTATGAAAAATAAAAAAGCAGGATACATTATCACAGGTCAGTGGGCTAAAAAAGCTTTTGCTGAGGCAAAGATTTACGGAGATGCCGTAGAGCTTGCTTCGTCAGCAGATGAGACTTTCTCTTACATACCTGACTGCTCAGATTTACCAATCACAGATGATATGGACTATGTATACATCTGCGAGAACAATACTATCTACGGAACAAAGTACAAGAAGCTTCCTAACACAAAGGGAAAGAACCTTGTAGCTGATGTTTCTTCATGCTTCTTATCAGAGCCTGTAGATGTATCAAAATATGCTGTTATCTATGGCGGAGTACAGAAGAATGTAGGACCTGCCGGAGTTGTTATAGCAATTATCAGAGAGGATCTTATCACAGATGATTGTCTCCCGGGCACACCAACCATGCTCAAGTGGAAGACCCAGGCCGACAACGATTCTCTTTACAATACACCACCATGCTACGGCATCTATATCTGTGGCAAGGTATTCAAATGGCTCAAGAAGATGGGCGGTCTTTCAGTTATGAAGGAGAGAAATGAGGAGAAGGCCAAGATTCTCTACGATTTCCTTGATCAGAGCAAGCTCTTTAAGGGAACAGTAAGAAAAGAGGACAGATCACTCATGAATGTTCCGTTTGTAACAGGAGATGCAGAGCTTGATGCCAAGTTTGTAAAGGAGGCAACTGCAGCCGGATTTGTAAACCTTAAAGGACACCGTACAGTTGGCGGAATGAGAGCATCTATCTACAATGCTATGCCAAAAGAGGGCGTTGAGAAGCTTGTAGAGTTTATGAAGAAGTTTGAGGAGGAGAATGCATAATGTTCAATTACACATGCTTAAACCCAATCGCAGGAGTAGGCCTTGACCTGTTCTCTGACGATTATAAAAAGGTTGATGATATTAAGGATGCAGATGCAGCACTTGTAAGAAGTGCCGCTATGCATGACATGGAGCTTGGTGACAAGGTGCTTGCTGTGGCAAGAGCAGGAGCAGGAGTAAACAATATTCCGCTTGACAAGTGTGCCGAGCAGGGAATTGTTGTATTCAACACACCGGGAGCCAATGCAAATGGTGTTAAGGAGCTTGTGTTTGCCGGAATGCTTTATGCATCAAGAGATATCGTTGGAGGTATCGACTGGTGTCTTGCAAACCAGAACGATGAGAATATTGCAAAGACGGCCGAGAAGCAGAAAAAGAACTTTGCAGGAACAGAGATTTCAGGCAAGAAGCTCGGTGTTATCGGACTGGGAGCCATCGGTGTACTTGTTGCAAATGCTGCAGTACATATGGGCATGGATGTTTACGGATATGATCCATACATCTCAGTAAATGCCGCATGGAACCTTTCAAGAAGCGTTAAGCATATCAGTAATGTTGAGGACATCTACAAGAACTGTGATTTCATCACAATCCATGTACCTCTTCTTGATTCAACAAAGAAGATGGTAAACGCTGATGCTATTGCAATGATGAAGCCAACCGCTATCGTATTAAACTTTGCAAGAGATCTTCTTGTTGACGAGGAGGCTATGGTAGATGCACTTGCAAAGGGAAAGGTTAAGAAGTATGTTTCAGATTTCCCTAACAACACAACTGTTGGAGCAAAGGGCTGCATCGTAACACCTCATCTTGGAGCATCTACAGCAGAGTCAGAGGACAATTGTGCAGTTATGGCTGTCAAGGAGCTGAGAGATTACTTAGAGAATGGTAATATCGTTCACTCAGTCAACTTCCCTGACTGCAGCATGGGTGCATGCACAGCTTCAGGCAGAGTCGGAATCCTTCACAAGAATGTTAAGGGTATGATTGGACAGATTACAACAGCTCTTGCAGAGGCTGATATCAATGTATCTGATCTGACAAACAAGGGCAAGGGTGACTATGCATATTCACTTCTTGATCTTGATTCAGCTATTGATGCTTCTACCGTTGAGAAGCTTTCTGCCATTGACGGAGTGCTCAGAGTGAGAGTTATTAAATAGTGAATTAATATTTGATTTAAATACTGATCCCCCATATTTTATATGGGGGATTTAGTGGGTTATAAGGAAATATATAGAAAATATATAAGAGCTATAAGATATATAAGAAATAGAAATATAAGAAATATATAGGAGATTATATGATCAGACAAATTCTTGGTGAAGTATCAGTGCCGGTTGCAAACACCGAGGTACAGCAGGTTATTGAAAACCCGGGCATTGTAAAGACATATCTGGAGAAGTATATGCCATCGCTTATCAGCTTTCTCGTGCAGCTTGTTGTTGCGATAGTGATACTGCTTATTGGTATTAAGGTGATTAAATCAATTGTGAAAATAATTAAAAAAGGATTTGATAAAAGCAGAATGGACGCTGCAGTGGCATCATTTCTAGCAAATGTTATTAAATACTTTTTGTATTTTATCCTTGTCATGGCACTGCTTTCGGGCTTTGGAGTGGCGACCGGCTCTGTTATAGCGGTTCTTGGCTCTGCCGGACTTACTGTAGGTATGGCATTGCAGGGAAGCCTGTCCAATTTCGCAGGAGGCGTGCTTATCCTTTTGATGAAGCCGTTTGGCGTGGGCGATTATATAGTTGACGGCTCAAGTGGTACAGAGGGCACTGTAAAGGACATAAATCTGTTTTATACAAGGCTTCTGACAATAGACAACAAGATGGTTATGATACCAAACGGAAAGCTTGCTGATTCGTGTATCACAAATGTATCTATGATGGATAAGAGAATGCTTGATTTGAGAGTGACAGTATCCTACAGTACAGATTTAGCATTTGCAAAGAGTATACTGGAGTCTGTTGTCACGTCAGCAGATACGATGCTTCACGATGAGCCGAGCAATGTGTTTGTGAGTGAGCTGCAGGATTCGGCAATAGAGCTCGGTGCGAGAATCTGGGTGAAGAACGAGGATTACTGGAACACAAAATGGCAGCTTATAGAAGAAATTAAAACAGCATTTGATAAAAATAACATAGAAATTCCGTTTCCGCAGATGGATGTTAATATTCAGAAGAGGAGCATAGACTCTGACTTTTAAAGCCGGATGTTGCAGAATATTACGTTAACAGATTTTTTGTGGTAAATATACTTATAATTTAACTATAATATGTAAAAATGTGGTATACTATCATCATCGCATTTTAGGAGGAATAATTGATGACAATTCACGATTTGGCTGAATACGAGATTTTAGATGAGCACAGAGTGGAGGATGTCCAGTCGGACGGATTCATTCTGAGACACAAAAAAAGTGGTGCAAGGATTGCCATTTTATCAAATAATGATGATAACAAGGTCTTTTATATAGGCTTCAGGACTCCGCCGGAGGATGAGACGGGTGTACCGCATATTATTGAGCATACCACACTCTGCGGTTCAAAGAAGTTCCCGGTAAAGGATCCCTTCATTGAGCTGGCAAAGGGCTCGCTCAATACATTTTTAAATGCCATGACATACCCTGACAAGACAGTTTATCCTGTTGCAAGCTGTAATGATCAGGATTTTAAGAATCTCATGGATGTGTATCTGGATGCAGTGTTTAATCCAAATATCACAAAGTACGAGGAGATTTTCAAGCAAGAGGGCTGGCACTACGAGCTTACAGGCAAGGATGATGAGCTTAAGATAAACGGAGTGGTTTACAATGAGATGAAGGGAGCATACTCATCGCCGGATGAGGTGCTTTCAAGCCAGATTTACCGCTCGCTTTTCCCTGACAATACCTACAGCAAGGATTCAGGCGGTAATCCGGAGTATATTCCTAAGCTTACGTATGAAGCTTATCTGGACTTCTATCACAAGTATTATCATCCATCCAATTCATACATTTATCTGTATGGTGATATGGATGTTGCCGAGAGACTTGAGTGGCTGGATAAGGAATATCTGAGCCTGTATGATTATAAAAAAGTTAATTCAGAAATTAATAAACAGCCTGCATTTGATGAAATAAAGAATGTTGAGGCAGAGTATTCAATTACCATGGATGATTCACAGGAGAATAAGACTTATCTATCTTATAACCGTGTGGTAGGGGATTCGCTTGATGAGATGCTCTATCAGGCATTTGATGTGCTTGACTATGCACTTGTCAGCTCACCGGGAGCACCGGTGAAGCAGGCATTGATAGATGCGGGAATCGGTGATGATGTGTATGGCTCATATGATGCGGGCATTCTGCAGCCGGTGTTCTCGTTTGTGGCAAAGAATGCCAATGCATCTCAGGCGGATGAGTTTGAAAGCATTATAGAAAACACTCTTAAAGAGGTTGTTAAAACAGGAATTAATAAAGAGGCGTTGCTTGCGGGAATCAACAGCAGTGAGTTTAAGTTCAGGGAGGCTGACTTCGGACAGTTTCCTAAGGGACTCCTTTTTGGATTAAACTGCTTAGACAGCTGGCTGTTTGATGATATGAAGCCTTTTATACATCTGGAGTGTCTTGGTACCTTTGCAAAGCTTCGAAAGGCTGTAGATACGGATTATTTTGAAAAGCTTATACAGGAATATCTGCTTGACAATACCCATGGTTCATCTGTCACAGTAAAGCCGAAGCGTGGCCTTGGCAATGAGAGGGAGGAGGCTTTGGCAAAGGAGCTTTCCGATTACAAGGCATCTCTTTCGGATGAAGAGATTGACAAGCTGATTGAGGAGACAGAGCATTTAAAGAAATATCAGGAGGAGCCTTCGTCAGATGAGGATCTGCGCAAGCTTCCAATGCTTACAAGAGCTGACATGAAAAAGGAGGCTATGCCTTTTTCAAACATTGAGGATGAGCTTTTGGATGTAAAGGTTGTGCGTCATGACATAGAGTCAAACGGCATTGATTATATATCATTTTTATTTGATGCAGGTGATTTTGCACAGAGCGAGCTTGGCTATCTTGGCTTTTTCACAAACGCACTCGGATTGGTGAGTACCGAAAATTATAGCTATACCGATTTAGCCAATGCGACCAATATATATACCGGCGGAATCAGCACAGGTACTGCAAGTCACCCGGATATTAAGGATAGAAATAATTTCGTTTTTAAGTTTGAGGTGAAGCTAAAGGTATTGGAGAAAAATCTTGACAAGGCACTTGAGCTTATGGAGCAGATGCTTCTTACATCTGATTTTACCGATACAAAGAGACTGGGCGAGATTGTAGCGCAGATTAAGGCAAGGCTTCAGGCTAACCTGAGCAGCTCAGGCCATCTGGTAGCAGCTATGCGAAGCATGTCGAGCTTCTCGCGCTATGCACTTTATCAGGACGAGCTAAAGGGTATTGCTTTTTACCGCTCTATATGCCGTATAGAAAAGGAGCTTTCCGAGTCACCGGAGAGTGTGTCAGATAAGCTTGCTGCAATAGCCAAAAAGCTGTTTGCAAGAAACAGAATGCTCATCAGCTTTACCGGAAATAGTGAAGCATATGGCAACGCAAAGCTATCATTGAAAAAAGTTATAGCTGGATTTAACAAAATGAGTGCTATAGGCGATAAGGCAGAGGTGCATTTTAACACAGCAAAGGAAGCTTTTATCGATGCATCACAGATACAGTATGTGGCAAAGACAGGTGATTTCATCTGCGAGGGCTATGAATACACCGGAGCGCTGAGACTGCTGCGTATCATCCTAAGCTATGATTATCTCTGGATAAATGTCAGGGTAAAGGGCGGTGCTTACGGCTGCATGAATACATTCCTTAGAAGCGGAGAGAGCTACTTTGTCTCATATCGAGACCCTAATCTGTCAGACACACTTGATGTCTATGACAGGATACCTGAGTATATAAAGAACTTTTCACCTGATGAGAGGGATATGACAAAGTATATTATCGGTACCTTCAGTGCACTTGATACGCCTATGAACCCGGAGGCAAAGGGAAGCAGATCAATGTCGGCATATCTCGAGGGTATTACCTACGAGCAGATTCAAAAGGAGCGAAATGAGATACTAAATGCACAGCCTGAGGATATCAGAAGGCTTGCAGACCTTGTGGAGGCAGTGCTTAAGAAGGACAGCATATGTGTCATTGGCAATGAAAACATGATTAAAGAGTCGGCAGGACTTTTTGAGAATGTTGAAAAGCTTATATAAATACAGATTCACATAGGAGGAAAAATGATACAGAATTTTAAATCAGGTTTTGTTACAATAATCGGTAGACCAAACGTGGGCAAGTCAACACTGATGAACAGGCTTATCGGTCAGAAAATTGCCATCACCTCAAACAAGCCTCAGACCACAAGAAACCGCATCCAGACAGTATACACGGATATGGAAAAGGGACAGATAGTGTTCCTTGATACTCCGGGCATACACAAGGCAAAAAACAAGCTGGGCGAGTACATGGTCAATGTGGCGGAAAAGACATTGAATGAGGTGGATGTTGTGCTGTGGCTTGTGGAGCCGACAAACTTTATCGGGGCAGGAGAGCAGCATATCATAGAGCAGCTCAAAAAGGTCAATACACCTGTTATATTGATTATCAACAAGGTAGATACAGTGGAAAAGGAAAAGGTGCTTGAATATATAGACACCTACCGCAAGGTATACGACTTTGCAGAGATTATTCCTACATCAGCCTTAAGAGGACAGAATACGGATGATGTTATTAATTCTATATTTAAGTATTTGCCTTATGGCCCGCAGTTCTATGATGAGGACACCATCACAGATCAGCCGGAGCGTGCAATCTGTGCTGAGATTATCAGGGAAAAAGCGCTCCATGCTCTAAATGACGAGGTGCCGCATGGCATTGCAGTAGGAATTGACCGCATGAAGACAAGAAAGACAAAGAGTGGTTCTATTATAGATATGGATGCCACAATTGTCTGCGAGCGAGACTCCCATAAGGGAATCATTATAGGAAAGCAGGGCAGCATGCTCAAAAAAATCGGCACCAATGCGCGCTATGAGATGGAAAGACTGCTTGACTGCAAGGTGAATCTGAAGCTATGGGTCAAGGTAAAGAAGGATTGGAGAGACAGCGACTTCCTCATCAAGAACTTTGGATACAAAGAGGAAGAATAGTATTTTGAAAGTAAGATTAAGATGTCACAGAGTGTAGTGTTGACCGGTATGGTGCTTTCAGCCATGCCGGTAGGGGATTTTGATAAAAGAATAACGATTCTCACAAAGGAACGGGGAAAAATCACGGCCTTTGCAAGAGGCGCAAGACGTCCGAACAGTCAGCTGATGGCAGGAAGCAATCCGTTTTCGTTCGGTGAGTTTGAGCTGTTTGAGGGGAAAAGCGCGTATTCTCTTTCAAAGGTCACAATCAGCAACTATTTCAGGGAGCTGACACAGGATTTGGAAGCAGTATACACAGGGTTTTACTTTCTGGAGTTCTGCGGATATTTTTGTCAGGAGAACAATGACGAGAAGGATATGTTAAAGCTCCTTTATCAATCACTCCGGGCTCTTGAATCACCGGCATATAAAAATGAACTGGTCAGGGCAGTTTTTGAGCTTAAAGCTATTACGATAAATGGCGAGGGTCCATCGCTGTTTTCATGTATACACTGTCATTCAAGGGAAGGACTTAATGTCTTTTCGGCAAGACGCGGAGGCGTGTTTTGCGATAGCTGTGGCACGCAGGTGCAGGGCAGGCATATACTAAGCGATACACTCTATACCATGCAGTATATTGTTTCAGCAGATATCACAAAGCTATACAGGTTTGCAGTGTCAGATGATGTGCTTGAGGAGTTGAGGAGCATAATGAAGGAATATCTTTCAATCTATGTGCATCATGATTTTAAATCAGCAGCTTTTCTTTGATAAATTAAAGCATGAAATTAAATCATGAAATAATTAATAGATACTATGCATGTCGTTGCCCTTTAAAATATGATACTTGAAATCATATATACAAAAGGGTATAATGGCATAGATTATATTTTAGGAGGCAGCTATGAATAAAAAGCTATCAATGCTGTTGCCTGTTATTGCGACATGCGGTTTGCTTGCCGGGTGCGGTACTGATTATTATACCAAGGATAGCACGGTGTTTGTTGCAAAAAACGGCAGTGTAGTATCTACGGATGTCGAGGACTTTGATACAGCTACATACAAGCAGGATGACTTACAAAGCTATGTTGACAAGTCAATAGACGATTACAATAAGAAAAATGACGGTTCGGTCAAGCTCAAAAAGCTGACTGTCGAGAAAAAGAAAGCATCACTTACCATGAGCTATGCTTCAACTGACGAATATACTGATTTTAATGGGACAAAGCTCTTTTCAGGGACTATTGCAGAGGCTCTGGCAGCCGGATATGATTTCAAGACTGATTTTGCTGCAATAGATGATGGTAAGGCAAAGAAATGTGAATCATCTGAGTTTCTGGATGAAAACGGCTACAAGGTAGTTATTTATGAGGGCAGTTCAAATCTGCATGTGAAAGGCAAAATATTATATGTATCTGTCGACAATGTAAAGCTTGTAGATGATAATACAGTTGCGATTGGTGACAAATACAGCATGCTTGCCTCACAGCCTACAGGGACAGAGAGTGTCACAGAGGGCACAGAAGCAGTAAAATCCGATGCGACGGAAGGAACGGAAAACGGAGTGGATGACAGTGTCAGCGATGATGATATATTAAACTCGGTCAAGGAAGATAACGAGGTTACATTCGACTTTGACAGCGAGGAGGATAATTCGGTGCCGGTGTCATATGTCACATATGTTATATATAAGTAGTATATAAGCAGACTGATAAATAGATTAGTGCATTAATACTTAAATAAACTATAAATAAAATCTATTACAATTCGGATTGTTAAATCGTTATTTAATTTTAAATAAGAATAAAAATCATAAGATAGAGAGGAAACAGGAATTATGGAAAAGACCATGGACAAAATCGTACAGGTAGCAAAAGCAAGAGGATTTGTATATCCGGGCTCAGAAATTTACGGAGGTCTTGCAAATACATGGGATTATGGAAACCTGGGCGTAGAGCTTAAAAACAACGTAAAAAGAGCATGGTGGAAGAAATTTATCCAGGAGAATCCTTATAATGTAGGTGTAGACTGTGCCATCCTCATGAATCCTCAGACATGGGTTGCATCAGGACATCTCGGCGGCTTCTCAGATCCGCTTATGGATTGTAAGGAGTGCCACGAGCGATTCAGAGCCGACAAAATCATCGAGGATTTTGCGCAGGACAATGGTATTGAGCTTGAGACATCAGTTGATGGCTGGACAAACGAGCAGATGGTAGATTTCATCAAGGAGCACAATGTTCCATGTCCATCATGCGGCAAGCACAATTTCACAGATATCAGACAGTTCAACCTCATGTTCAAGACCTTCCAGGGTGTTACAGAGGATGCTAAGAATACAGTATATCTTCGTCCTGAGACAGCACAGGGTATCTTTGTAAACTTTAAAAATGTACAGCGTACATCACGTAAAAAGATTCCATTCGGTATCGGACAGGTTGGTAAGTCATTCCGTAACGAGATTACACCTGGTAACTTCACCTTCAGAACACGTGAGTTCGAGCAGATGGAGCTTGAGTTCTTCTGCGAGCCTGGAACAGACCTTGAGTGGTTTAAGTATTGGAGAGGCTTCTGCCGTGACTGGCTCATTTCCCTTGGAATCAAGGAGGATGAGATGAGACTGCGTGACCATGATCCTGCTGAGTTAGCCTTCTATTCAAAGGGAACTACAGATATCGAGTTCTTATTCCCATTCGGATGGGGCGAGCTTTGGGGCATTGCTGATCGTACAGATTATGACCTCGGACGTCATCAGGAAGTTTCAGGACAGGATCTTACATACTTTGATGATCAGAAGAATGAGAAATATCTGCCATACGTTATCGAGCCATCACTCGGTGCAGATCGTGTAGTACTTGCCTTCCTTTGCGCAGCTTATGATGAGGAGGATATCGGTACACCGGAGAAGCCGGATGTAAGAACAGTATTCCATTTCCATCCTGCACTTGCACCTGTAAAGATTGGAGTGCTTCCGCTGTCAAAGAAGCTCAATGAGAGTGCTGAAAAGGTATTTGCACAGCTTTCAAAGACATACAACTGTGAGTATGATGACAGGGGAACAATCGGAAAGAGATATCGTCGTCAGGATGAAATCGGAACACCATTCTGCGTGACATATGATTTCGACTCAGAGGAAGACCATTGTGTGACAGTACGTGACCGTGACACAATGGAGCAGGAGCGTATCGCAATTGATGAGCTTGATGCTTATTTTGCAAAGAAATTTGAATTTTAATTTTGTAATATAATACAGATAATAAAGGGCAACCAAAGATATAGTAAGCTATTCTTTGGTTGTTTTGATATATGGAGGTTGTGAATATGGAAGCAAAAGAATTAAAGAAGCTGAGCAGAAGTGAGCTGCTGGAGATGCTTTTAGACAGAAGTAAAGAGGTTGAACACTTAAGAAAAGAGCTTGACGAGACAAAAAAACATATTCAGACACTTGAGCGTGAGGTAAAGACATCGGGTGATATCAATGCTGCAATTAATAAACTCACGTCAGCAACAGAGGAAATCCAAAAATTTGCTGCTGTAATATCAATGGCTTCAAATAATCTGACAAGAAAATAATATAGAAGCAATATTTTGTGTTTATGAATGGATAATTGGACAAAAGAATGATAGAAAAAATATATAAAAAGGCAATATATGCTTTGGCAAGAGTTGCCGTAAAGTACATTGAGCTAAGAAAAAAAAGAGAACAGAAGAAAATCAGGCAGAATGAATCAGCTAATCTCATAAATTCGACAAAAAGCTTCACAGATGCTGAATACAATAAAAAGGCAGTTGCGGAGATTCATCAAAACAACGATGCAGCTATTGAAGAAAGCAAAAATAATATTGATGTAGTGGATTTAAGCAAGGACGAGGAGCTAAAGGATGTCGAACAGAAACCACTTACAAATGAGGATAAGCTTGATTTACTTTTGGCACAGATGATGCAAACACCTGAAAAGTCATCTGAAAAAGTAACGCAGGTACACAAGCAGAACCAAAATGTTGATGAAAATATATCACAGGAACAGAAAATAGAAGAAATAATTCCGGTCAAATATGTAACACCTGCACCTGATATAACCATTGATATAGAAAAAAATATTGAAATAGAAAAGGAATATCAGCAAACTAAAAAAGAAAACCAGCCTGAGGATATATCTGTACATATAGAGAAGGAAATATCAAAGAAGGCTTCAGAAGATAACAGAGCTGGGAATATAGAATCTGGGAATAAAGAAGCTGAGAATAAAGAAGCAGAGAATAAAAGCACTGAGAATAATGAGGGTACATCGGGCTATCGCAGTATCATGACAGACGACTATGACCGTTATAGCGATGATCTTGGCATAAAGGAGCTGCGTCAGGAACTGAGAAGAGTGAAGTATAACAACAAATTTGCAGCAACACTCTTCAATACCGTAGGAACACTTGTGGTAGTGGCAGCGGCAGCAATATTGGTCGCAAACCTGTGGCTTCCTATTTTGAAGGTGACCGGAACATCTATGTCACCGACGTTACAGGAGGGACAGGTGCTTATGGCATCAAAGGGGCATGACTTTAAAACAGGAGATGTCATAGCTTTTTATTACAATAACAAGATACTTGTAAAAAGAGTTATTGCGATGCCGGGTGACTGGGTCAATATATCAGAGGATGGCACGGTTTATGTAAACGATATCGCAATTGATGAACCGTATCTCAATGAAAAAGCTTTAGGAGACTGTAATATAGAGCTGCCTTATCAGGTTCCTGAATCCAAGATTTTCGTGATGGGCGATAACAGAAGTGTATCACTTGATTCAAGAAATACAGCTATAGGCTGTGTCTCAGAGGAGCAGGTAGTCGGCAGAATTACATTTGCCATCTGGCCATTGTCTAAAATTGGCAAAATTGACTAGTGTTATTTGGAACTTTTTGGTAAAAAAGTAGAAAATCCCGATTTGAAGGCTCGTGTGACCGTTGTGTGACCAAAAGTGTGTAATATATTAGCTGTTGAATAACGATTAAGTAAAATGAATTATATATAACTCTATGAAAGGAGGATGCAGAATGGATAAGGATATGGAACGTCTCGGCAAAGAGCGGCTTAAAAGAGTGAGAAGACGTAGACAGCTTGCTACATTTATTATATCGATGGCTGTTATAGTGCTGGGCATTACTGCGTACAGACTTATACAACCTGCATCAGCAGCAGATCAGAATCAGAAGGATTTTACCATAGATAATGTCACAGAAAACTATGTTAATCTTCAAAAACTGCAATCAAATGGCTCATATACCAAAATGTCAAGTGAGGGCAAACCGGTGGACTGGAACGGCGAGAAGTTCAAGCTTGAGGTTCAGCTGGACTTTGGAATCGGAAAGAATGATACGGTAGATGCCAATGGCAATACTGTTAAGAATTATTATTATGTCTATGATCCATCGGTGACTATTCCGGATGAGCTGTGCAATTACTGGAAGACAAAATGTGATGACAACGGAGATACGGAACAGTTTCAGTACAGATATATCAAGAATGAGGATGGTACATATGCAATTCTTATCAAGTTTGCAGATGGTTATATTGAGGGTAACAGCAGCGATATAAAGGGCTGGGCAAAGGCAGAAGCTTTTGGTGAGGGCAAGACCAATGATTCTGGTGATGTGGATATCTATATCGGTGGTGATGTCACCATAACAGTAGACAAGAATAATGTCCACTGGAACGGAAATGATTCCTTAAACTACGATATTTCTGTAAAGAAGAGCAATACAAACAATAATAATATTGCTATTGATGAAAATGGTAATTATTATGTTGAGTTTACTGTGGATGTATCTTCTAAAAAAGGTACACCTGATGATATCGAAATCACAGATGAATTTAACGGCAATGGTATGAGGGTTGATACTACCGGATTTACCTACAGCATAAAGAAAAACGGTCAGGATGCTGAAAGCAGTTATACTGCAACAGCGACAGGAAAGAATGACCCGGCAGATGCGGGAAAGGCAACACTTACTGCAAAGCTTCCAAAATTAGAGGCAGGTGAGAAATGTTCTATTACATACAGGTATTACCTGACCAATGCCGGAAATTTGGGAAATAATGCTACATGGCAGGCAACTAATTTCGTTACCGGTAAATCAACAGACCCAAAATCAAAAGAAACTGTCATAGATACGTCAAGCAGCTATGTAAAGTATTACAAAAATCTTATACAAAAATCCGGTAGATATGATAAGACTAATAACCAAATTATCTGGACAGTTACAGTAAATAAAACCTGTGAGGATATTGCGGGAGCTGTCCTGACAGATGATATGTTTGATAAGATTACAGGCATTGATATATCACCTAGTGACGGATATACAATTAACAAAGACAGCAGTGGCAAGGTGACATCGGTTACATTTAATTCTACAGATGGTAACAAGAACTGCAATAAGTATACTGTCCGATACTATACAAAGGCATTGCAGACATTTGATGACCAGAAATTTAATAATAATGCTATTCTCACTAAGGATGATAAGTCATATAAGAGCTCTTCAAGTGTAAATGTTCCAAAAACAAAGCAGAATATTACAAAGAAGCTTGTTGATGCTCAAAAGACAGATAATGGGCTGTATACTTTAAAGTGGGAAGCAAAATTTACAATTCCGGCATCGGGATTTCCTAAGGCGTTTGGCATTGCTGATACAATGTCATCCAAATCTCAGAATAATTATCATTACATGACTTATACCCAGATGAATGATTTTGTAAGTCAGGTTAAGGAAAAGTTTGATGGATATATCGGTGACATTACTGTTAAATATCTGGATAAGAATAATAATTCAAAAACAGCAAAATTTAATGAAGTATCCGAATCTGATGACTACAGATTTACCTCGGTAAATGTCAGCTTTAATAAGGATTATCCGACAAGCAACAGTGAAAAAGAAGTAGTATTTACGTACAGCACAACTGCCGACACAACAGCAAGTGGAAAGCTTGAGTATGTGAATAAGTTCGAAGCTTTAAATTCAAGTGCATCTGCATCTTATAGCCATACGACATCAAAGATTGTAAAGACTGATGGAAACGGTAAAACAGGTCAGACATATTTGAAAACCACAGAAAGCGATGGAACACTCACATGGCGCGTTGATGTACTTATGGATGCTGATGCTACAGAGTATACTATCACTGATAAGCTTCCGGAGGGTGTTACACTGCAGAGTGTAAAGATAATGCTAAAATATCCTAATCAGGAGGGCTTTGTTTATCCTGACTTTGATGGTACGCCACATACGGTATCAGGCAGCGACTGGTTTATAAATGGAATTCAAACAGGTACTACGCTGGATAAAAACACAAATACTGTGGTTACAAGGGTTATAAAGCCTGATAAAGCCAATACAACTATACATGGCTGGAATGAGAACTCTCACATATATGTAGTATACAAGTGCACGATAGATGATTTTGAGAATTTTGAAGCCGGTAAAACAGTGGCTTATAAGAATACAGCCACAGCATCTTCAAATACAAATAAAGAAATCGGATCGGCTTCTCAGACACAGACCATGTCAAAGCCTGACGAATCGGGCAGTGATAATCCTACTGAGGGGGATAAGGTTATTTCCAAGAACTACAAGTGGGATGAGGATAATCACAGGCTGCGTTATACGGTTATAATAAACCCTGATGGCAAGGACTATCTGCCTGATAGCGATACATTAAAGCTGACAGATGTGCTTAAATTTACGACACGTACATATGGCAATGGTATTCAGACATTATGGTATATTGATTTAATGCCGGCTACAGTTAAGTTTAGAGAAGCTATTAAGCAAAACGATGGAACATATAAGCCGGGAAAAACGATTGATGAATGTAAGTGGAATTACAGTACACAGGATGGCAGCTATGAAAGGAGTGCTTATTCATATAGAAACATAAATGCAGATGTACCTGATGGCAAAACCATTATGCTGACATATACTTATCAGGTCAATGCACAGGTTATTGGTACTCCTGGTGAACATAGTCCGATTATAATGGATGTCAGCAATACAGCAAAGCTTGAGGGCATCGAAAAGGGAGAAGACAGAAAGGATAACCGGACAGTTTACAAAGAGTCAAAATCATCTGCCGGAGTAATTAAGAGCAATACATTTACCTTGTATAAGGTAGATAAGAATGATTATGGAAGGCAGCTTGAGGGCGCAGAGTTTGAGCTGTTTGGATACACATCGGATGGTTCATACAAGTCGTTAGGCAAGTATACCACTGATAAGAACGGCAGAATTGATATCAGTATGAGTACTGATAATCTGGAGTATAATACGCAGTATTATATAGTTGAGACAAAGGCTCCGGATGGTTATATACTCTCGACTGAGCCTCATAAGGAGTATTTCTATTTCAGTGCAGATACCTCGGCGCATCCTGTTATAGCTGAAAACAGCTCATTACAGGGAAGTGATATGGCGAAGGTAAATACGCCGTACTATTATGAGGATGTAGCTGTTTCGACAACAAGCATTTCGGTTGATAAAAAATGGACTGATTCTAAGAATAATCCGTTAGACAAGACTGATGGAAAGATTTATCTGCAGCTGCATCAGGTGGATTCGGCTGATAATGATAAGAAGTATGGCAGTCCGGTTGAGGTGACAGCTGATTCGGCAGGTGAATGGTCATATGTATTTGAAAATCTGCCATTGCAGGATGTAAATGAAAATGGTATTCTGACCGGTACCACATATAAATATTATGTGACAGAGGTTGGAATAAATCAGAACAACAGTATGTCAGGCTATGATGTTTCATATATATTTAAGGATATAAATGGTACACAAATGTCAAAGACCGATGCAAACGTTGCACCGGGCAGCGCCAATGCAATAGAGTCCGGTACTGTTGAGATTACAAACAAACTCATAGAGTATGAGCTTCCGGAAACAGGTGGAAGCGGTAACAGATGGTTGTATATGTTAAGTGGAGTTGTGCTTATAGCAATAGCCGTAATAACACTTTTCTATAAAAAACATGAAACATTATAAAAAGGAGAATGCAATATGAAAACGATCAAAAGAAGCATTGCTTTAGTTCTTGCAATGATACTTACACTTGCAATGAGCGTTACAGTATTTGCTGAGGGCGAAGGCGCCAAAAAAACATTTACCATCACGGTTAATGAGGCAAAGGCAGGCCACACTTATGAGGCTTACCAGATTTTAAAGGGAGATCTTTCAAAATCACAGACAACACTTTCAAACGTTGACTGGGGTACCGGTATCAAGGCAGAAAAAAAGACAGATCTTGCTAAGGATGTAAAAGCTTATGTAGAGAAGCTTTCAGGAATGAACTCTTCAGATCTTAAGGCAGAGGCACAGAAAATTGCTTCAGCTTTAAGCACTACAGTAGCAGGTTCTGTTTCAGTAGCACAGGACAATGCCAAGACTGAGATTACAGGACTTGAGCCTGGTTACTATCTCATCAAGGATAAGGATAGCTCTTTAACAGGTGACGAGGCTTACACAGAGTATATCCTCAATATCGTTGCTGATACAACAATCACACCAAAGACAGATGTACCTTCTGTTGAGAAGAAAGTAAAAGACACAAACGACACAACAGGTGTTACAACAGAATGGCAGGATTCAGCCGATTATGATATTGGAGATGTAGTTCCATTCCAGCTTACAGCAACATTACCTGCAAATGTTGAGTCATATAAGTCATATTACCTCAAATTTGATGATACTCTTTCACAGGGACTTGATTTCAATAAAGGAACTGTTACTGTTAAATTAGGTGATAAGGATGTTACAGAATTCTTTAAAACAAATTATGACGCAGCTAGCAAAAAGCTTACTTTTACATGTGACAATATTTTAGCAGAGAAATTTGAAGCAAAAAATGGTGATACGATTGTAGTTGAGTACAAAGCAACTCTCAATAAGAATGCTGTCATCGGTTCAAAAGGAAACCCAAATAAGGTTAAGCTTGAGTTCTCTAACAACCCTAACAATGGTGGTGAGGGAGACAAAGGTGAGACTCCGGATGATACAGTAATCGTATTTACATACAAGGTTGTAATCAACAAGGTAGATGAGAACAATAAAGCACTCGATGGTGCAGAGTTCACTCTTTATAAAAAGATTAAAGGTGCTGCAGAGGACAAAGAAATCAAAGCGGTAATTTCCGGCGATAAGAATGATGTCTTCACATTCAGCGGACTTGATGATGGTGATTACGTACTTAAGGAGACAAAGACTCCTGATAGCTACAACACTGCAAAAGATATTGCATTCACAATCACAGCAGACCACTCAATTGTGTCTGATGCTCCTGAGCTTAAGTCATTAAGCGGAGATAAGGTGACCGGTAATATTACACTTAAAGCTGATAAAGCTGAGGGCAGCTTAAGCACACCTGTACAGAACTTTAAGGGCTCAGTCCTTCCTTCAACCGGTGGTGCCGGACGTGTTGCAATTTATGTAATTGGTGCTATATTAGTAGTCGGTGGCGGAATTGTTCTTGTAACAAAGAAGCGTGTTAAATAATATCATTTTATAATAAAATATATCTGCCATGAGCCACTTTAGTGGTTCGTGGCAGTTACAATAGGCATAATTATATTATGCAAATGATAACAGTAAGGAGAGTGCTATGAGAAGAAAATTATCAACTATTTTGTTTGTCATAGTGTTTCTTGCAGGACTGTCCTTACTGCTATATCCGACGGTGAGTGATTACTGGAATTCATTCCATCAGTCAAGGGCAATCGCAAGCTATGTCGATGCAGTAGACAATACAGATGAACAAAAGCTTGAAGAAATGAGGCAGGCGGCAGAGGCTTACAATGAAAGGCTTTTAAGCAAGCAGGACAGATATGATATGTCTGATTCGGACAGAGCAGAGTATGAAAGCCTACTTGATGTATCTGGCACAGGAGTCATGGGCTATATTGAGATTCCGTCCATCAATGTCTCATTGCCGATTTACCACGGCACAGACAATACAATACTTCAGATAGGTGTTGGCCATATCGAGGGCACATCGCTTCCGGTTGGCGGAGCAAGCACACATTGTGCTGTTTCAGGCCACAGAGGACTTACGTCATCTAAGCTTTTTACGGATATTGACCAGATGGCGGAGGGTGATACCTTCAAGCTGTATGTGCTTGGTGAGACGCTGACCTACGAGGTTGATCAGATAAGGATTGTTTTACCTGATGAGCTTAATGACTTAAAGATTGAGGAAGGTCAGGATTACTGTACTCTTATCACATGTACACCGTATGGTGTGAATTCCCACAGGCTTCTTATCAGAGGCCACAGGATTGCGAATGATGCACAGGGACTTATTGTCGAGGATGTAAGGCAGATACAGCCGTTACATGAAGCCATAGTGCTTGGTATTTTGTTTCTGGTTTTGTATATTGTAATTTGTAAGATACTTAGTAAAACGATATTGTATAGATTCAGATAGAATCAGGAAGGAGGAAAAATGCACAATAGTATAAAAAGAGCTGTCAGTATAGCTATAGCAGCGATAGTCTTATTTTCTCTGCCATGTGGAAGCATTTTTGCAAGGACGCATATTGATATTGATAAGAAATGCTCTATAACAGTTGATATCCCTGATACATGGGAGGATTTGTATACTGTGGATTTTCCCGTAGAGCTTTACAGAGTGGCAGATGTAGATGAGAACGATGTATACACTGCAACGAAGCAGTTTGATGAGCTGGCTAAATCTATATCAGATATCAGCAGTAAAACTACCGCAGATGACTGGGAAAAGATGGCAAAGACAGCTGCGGACATTGCAGACAAAGGGGCTTTGACAGCAGATGAGGTAATAGATGTTTCAAACGGAAGGGGAAACGTCACAGGCGTTAAGACGGGACTGTATCTGGTGTATGCAAAGCCGGCTAATTCGGCAAGATTTGGATACACATTTGTGCCGTATCTGGTTTCGGCTCCTAATAATGAGTTTGCTATGACAGGAAGTGGCTCAGATTCATGGATATATGATGATATAGATATCGAGCTGAAGCCTGAACAGACCGGTCTTATGGGAAGCTTACAGATTAACAAGACATTAAAGACATACAATACAGCACTCGGTGAGCCGGTGTTTGCATTTGATGTTGAGGCCTGCGACAGGGATGGTAATGTGGTGTTTTCCGATATCGCATCAATCAGATTTGACAGTACAGGGGCTAAGAGCGTAGTTATTGACAATATTCCGGCAGGGTCAAGGGTGATAGTAAAGGAGGTATATGCCGCTGGCAGTTATCAGGTGACCTCCTCAGACAGCATAGAGACACAGATTGTGGCCGGTGAGACCGCAGATGTTGATTTCACAAACGATTACAACGACAAATTGATTTATAGTACCGGTGTCGTAAACCATTTTGAGTATGACGGAACCGGATGGGAATGGGTGCAGAATTAATGAAAAAATTATCAGAGTCTTGTAAAAAATTTAATAGAAATCACCGTATTCTTGTATGTGCAGTGTTTGCTGCTACACTTATTGTCTGTGGTGTTTCAGTCAAACCGACACTGGCATATTTTACAACCTATGCTACGGCAAAGGGCGGTATCTCAGTAGATATCGGTCCTACAACTGATGTCAAGGAGAAGTTTAAGGACTGGAAGAAAACCATTGAGATTGAGAATACAGGAAAAGCAGACTGTTTTGTCAGGGTAAAGGTAATTGCAGCAAGCCAGTTTGACATACAGGCATCTGGCTCAAACTGGAGCCTTTCAGATGATGGCTACTGGTATTACAGTCAGGTAGTGCCGGTTGGTGGCAAAACTGAGCCAATCGTTGCTGCTATCACAGTTAGTGAAAAGGTAAAGACCAGCTTCAATGTAGTTGTGGTTCAGGAGTGTACCCCTGTCACATATGATGAGAATGGCAATCCGTGTGTCGCACCTGATGCAAAATGGGATGCGACAGCACAATATGATAAAGAGGAGGGCGAAGAGTAATGAAGAGAAAACTTCCAATTATACTTGTAGCATCCTCTGCGATAATGCTTGCAGCATCGACAATCGGATCTACAAAAGCTACTCTTACATATATGAGTGATAATTATCTGGCTCAGATTGATATCAAATCCATCGGTGTTACTTTAACTGAGAATGGCAATGATGTGAGCTGGCGTGATTATAAGCATAAGGATGACGACTGGAGCGAGGCAACAGGAGTGCTGCTTGGAGATATGCTAAAGAATGCCGGAGATGAAAAACTGATTCTCGACAAAAAGTACGATGAGAAGCTTGCTGTCAAAAACAGCGGCTCGATAGATGAGTATGTGAGAGTGACTGTGCAGCATTACTGGGCAGACAAGGAGACAGGTGATAAGCTTTCAAACCTTGATCCATCAAAGATACAGATTGACTTTACAAACGATGGCTGGACAGAGGATAAGAGTGCTGAGACTACAGAGCGAAATGTATTTTACTACAATTCTATTTTAAAAAAAGGTCAGACATCCACTGATTTTACAGACAAAATCAGTATATCCGGCGATATCGCAGCTATTGTGGGTCAGACATCACAGACTGATGATAACGGACTTACAACCATCACTACTACCTATGAATATGATGGTGCGCAGTTTGTGCTGGAGGCAACTGTTGATGCAGTACAGACACACAATGCAAAGGACGCAATTAAGAGTGCGTGGGGTGTTGATGTAAATATATCAGATGACGGGGCACTTAGCTTAGAGTAAAGGAGGACAATATGAAAAAATTTATCGCATTATTATCATGCATGTTGTTTATCCTTGGTTCGATAGGCACTGTATTTGCAGATGAGAATACTACTACAGCCGGCTCATGTGAGTTTACCGGCAAGGAAATGGTCAGTTCGTTCGATTCAAATAAAATAGCAGCCTCTGTCTCACAGATGGAGCCCGGAGATTTTGTCGCATTTTCCGTTGATATAAAGAATAACAGCAGTATTTCGACGAAATGGTATATGTCGAATGATGTGTTAAAGAGTCTTGAGGATACACAGGCTGTGGCTGAAAATGGTGGATACTCATATATTCTTACTTTCGTAGGACCGGATGGAAAAGAGGACACTATATACAGCAGCACCAGCGTAGGTGGTGAGAAGGAGGCAACAGCCGGAAAAGGACTCAATGAGGCTACAAACTCTCTGGATAAGTTCTTTTATTTAAAGACATTAGAGCCTGGAGAGGGAGGCAGCGTAAAGCTTTTAGTAGGGCTTGACGGAGAGAGTCAGGGTAATATATATCAGGATACACTCGCAAAGCTCATGATGAACTTTGCTGTGGAGGACAATTCAAATCCGTCTTCACCAAATCCACCAACATTTACAACTACAACGAGCAAGGTGAAGACCGGAGATATCTGGTCAATAGCGTCAGCTGTAGTGTTTGTGATTGGTATTATTTTGATGATACTGGCTTTCGTAAGTGACAGAAAGGGGGCTAAGCAAAATGAAAAGATTGCTTAAATATTTTCTTGCAGCTCTTGTTGTCATAACCGGTGTTTTCTCACAGACAAAAGATGTCAGGGCATTTTCATATACATACACTGTTTCCTTCTCAGCCGGAGGTCAGGGAAGCATAAACGGTGGTGTGCAGGTGCGCAAGGCATCAGGCAATGAGGCTTCGGTTTCTGTTTCTGCTAAAGGAGACAAAATAATTGTCACAGGTCTTGAATATGGAGATGTCATCAGCTGTGATGCACAGGGCAGTGTGGCACTTAATGAAAACAGCAAGTACTACGTAAAGGGAATCAGATTAAGCGGCCGTGACAATAATACAGTTGCACAGTCGGCTTTTCTCGTATCGGGAGATCAGGACTATGTTGTAGCATACGGCATACCGGGCGAGCTTGCTGAGTATACAGTCAACTATGTGGATACAGATGGCAATAAGCTTGCTGAAAGCCGTACCTATTATGGTAATGTGGGCGATGAGCCGGTTATAGCTTATCTGTATATAGATGGATATATTCCGGACAGCTATAATCAGACAGGAAAGCTGTCGTCAAATGCGTCAGAAAACGTGTTCAATTTTGTATATTCAAGGGCTGCATCCAGCATGGCTGCCGCCGGAAATGGAGCAAATGACAATATTGCGGCAGGCGGCAATCAGGCAGCAGCAGGAGCAGCAAATGCAGCCGGGGCAGCTAATGCAGCGGGCAATGCAGCAGGAGCGGCAAATAACGGAGCTGCAGATGGAGCAAATGCCGCAAACACAATAGTGCCTGACGGACAGAATGATCCGCAGGATGGAATCCAGGCACCGCAGGCACAGCCAAATACTGATATAGCAGATGAGCAGGTACCACAGGCGGCAAACGACAATAAGCATGATATAGCAGATGAGCAGGTACCGCTTGCCACCATGATCAGTGAGAGTGGAATGGTCGTTCCGCTGGCTATTGGTGCGCTTGGGATAGTTGCAATTCTTGCAATTATGATATTTGTCATAGTAAAGAATGTTAAGTCTGTCCGTGTTCAAAAAAATAGTATGAAACATAAGGGAAAAGATAATAAAAATTAGTTGATATTTGCTGAAATTATGGTATTATTAATGTGTGCGCTTGTATGAGTGCACACATTAATCAAGTATATGGATGGTTTTTTTACCATACCAGAAATAAAATTTAGGAGGAATTGCAAAATGGCAAACAAGTGGGTATATACCTTCAAAGAGGGTAACATGACCATGCGTAATCTTCTCGGTGGTAAGGGTGCTAACCTCGCTGAGATGACAGAGATTGGACTTCCTGTACCACAGGGCTTCACAATCACTACTGAGGCTTGTACACAGTACTACGAGGATGGACGTAAGATCAATGATGAGATTATGGCTCAGACTATGGAAGGTGTAAAATGGATGGAAGAGGTTAACGGAAAGAAATTCGGTGACCTTAAGAATCCTCTTCTCGTATCTGTTCGTTCAGGTGCTAGAGCTTCAATGCCGGGTATGATGGATACAATCCTTAACCTTGGTCTTAATGATGATGTTGTTGCAGCTATGATCGCTGGTAACCCAGATCCAGCATTCGAGCGTTTCGTATATGATTCATACAGACGTTTCATTCAGATGTTCTCAGACGTTGTTATGGAAGTAGGAAAGAAGTACTTCGAGCAGCTCATCGACAAGATGAAAGAGGACAGAGGTGTTAAATTTGACGTAGACCTTACAGCAGCTGATCTCAAAGAGTTAGCAGAGCAGTTCAAGGCTGAGTACAAGAATCAGTTAGGAACAGACTTCCCTTCAGATCCTGTAGAGCAGTTAAAGCTTGCTATCGAGGCTGTATTCCGTTCATGGGACAACCCACGTGCAAATGTTTATAGAAGAGATAACGATATCCCTTATTCATGGGGAACAGCTGTTAACGTAATGCCTATGGTATTCGGTAACTTAAATAACGAGTCAGGTACAGGTGTTGCATTCACACGTGATCCTGCAACTGGTGAGAACAAGCTTATGGGTGAGTTCCTTATCAATGCACAGGGTGAGGACGTTGTTGCCGGTGTTCGTACTCCAATGCCAATCGCTCAGATGGAGCAGGAGTTCCCAGAGGCATACGCTGATTTCCTTAAGGTTTGTGAGACTCTTGAGAATCACTACCATGATATGCAGGATATGGAGTTCACAGTTGAGAACAAGAAGCTCTATATGCTTCAGTGCCGTAATGGTAAGAGAACAGCTCCAGCTGCTCTTAAGATCGCTTGCGATTTAGTAGATGAGGGACATAAGACACCAGCTGAGGCTGTTGCAATGATCGACCCTCGTAACCTTGATACATTATTACATCCACAGTTCGATGCTGCTGCACTTAAGGCTGCAACTCCACTTGGAAAGGGTCTTGGAGCATCTCCGGGAGCTGCTTGTGGTAAGGTTGTATTCACAGCTGACGATGCTGAGGCATGGGCTGAAAGAGGAGAGAAAGTCGTACTTGTACGTCTTGAGACATCTCCAGAGGACATCACAGGAATGAAGGCTGCTCAGGGTATCCTGACAGTTCGTGGTGGTATGACATCTCACGCAGCCGTAGTTGCACGTGGTATGGGAACATGCTGTGTATCTGGTTGTGGTGATATCAATATGGACGAGGAGAACAAGAAGTTCACACTTGCAGGACAGACATTCACAGAGGGATCTGAGATTTCTATCGATGGTACAACAGGTAACATCTACGCTGGAATCATCCCAACAGTTGATGCTTCAATCGCTGGTGAGTTCGGACGTGTTATGGCATGGGCTGATGAGTTCAGAAGACTTAAGGTTCGTACAAATGCAGATACTCCTGCAGATGCTAAGAAGGCTCGTGAGCTTGGTGCAGAGGGAATCGGACTTTGCCGTACAGAGCATATGTTCTTCGATCCAGAGAGAATCGCTGCATTCCGTGAGATGATTTGCTCTGATACAGTAGAGGAGAGAGAGACAGCTCTTAACAAGATTCTTCCATATCAGCAGGGAGATTTCGAGAAATTATACGAGGCTCTTGAGGGATGCCCAGTAACAATCCGTTTCCTTGATCCACCTCTTCATGAGTTCGTTCCTACAGAGGAGGCTGACATCGAGAAGCTTGCAAAGGCTAAGAATAAGTCAGTAGAGGAAATCAAAGCTATCTGTGAGTCACTCCATGAGTTCAACCCAATGATGGGTCATAGAGGATGCCGTCTTGCAGTTACATATCCTGAGATTGCTAAGATGCAGACAAAGGCTGTTATCCGTGCAGCTATCAATGTAAAGAAAGCTCATCCAGACTGGGATATCGAGCCTGAGATCATGATCCCATTAGTATGTGAGATCAAAGAGCTTAAGTTTGTTAAGAAGATTGTAGTTGAGACAGCTGACGCTGAGATCGCTGCTGCAAATGCTGACATCAAGTACCATGTTGGTACAATGATCGAGATCCCAAGAGCTGCTCTTACAGCTGATGAGATCGCTACAGAGGCTGATTTCTTCTGCTTCGGTACAAACGACCTTACACAGATGACATTCGGATTCTCTCGTGATGATGCAGGTAAGTTCCTTAACGCTTACTATGACAACAAGATTTTCGAGAACGATCCATTTGCTAAGCTTGACCAGACAGGTGTTGGTAAATTAATGGAAATGGCTATCGAATTAGGTAAGCCGGTTAATCCAAGCCTTCACGTTGGTATCTGTGGAGAGCACGGTGGAGATCCTTCATCAGTTGAGTTCTGCCACAAGATTGGACTTGACTATGTTTCATGTTCACCATTCCGTGTACCAATCGCTCGTCTTGCTGCAGCACAGGCTGCTATCGCTGAGCAGGCAAAATAGACGAAGGTTCTAATTTAAAAGTCTATATATAATTTATGCAAGGGAAAGTATTTAATACTTTCCCTTGTTTTTTATTGCCAATCTGCATTTCACACCATAAAAACTACATTTCGCGCCGAGAGTATAGATTTTAGGCACTATATGTTGTATAATTGGTACTAGAAATACAAGTATATGTGATATGAATAGAGAACGAAGCACAGATACGATGTAGGTAATAAGGTATGGAGAGAACACATTTATGATTATAAAAAAGAAGAACATCCGTACAATTGTGATAACCTGTGCATTGCTAGGTATCATAATATTCAGCATTCACAGCTACAATGTATATATGAGCCGCCAGATATATAATGAGGGTACATCAAATGTCAAAGCCTCATACAGTCAGGTGAACCAGACCTTTAATATGTTTGCGCAACGCAACTGGAACGTTCTTTCTGACTGGAATGTTTATTTGACCAAAATACTTAATAACGACAGTGGTCTGCAGTGGAATGATTTTGTCAGGGAAAAGGAAACGTGGCATTACAGTGATTTTTACATGTTTAATGAGCAGAATCAGTTTATCACCATAGAAGGCAGAAGCGGAGTGGCTGACAATGCAAAAGATGCATTCAATGAGCTTTTTAAGGCAAATGAACCTGTGATATCCAGCTATATATCTACAAAGGGCGTGAGAAAGGTGTTTTTTGCTTTTCCGTCTGATGGGATTACTGTGGATGGAATTACATATACCGGGCTTGCTGTGAGCTATGATAATACGGACGTGGAAAGGATGCTCGGAGACAAGGCTTATAAAGACCAAAGTGATTGTTATATTGTTGATTCTGCAGGAAATGTCATACTTTCAATCGAACCAAAGACAGAGATTGATGATATGGTTGATAATCTGATTAATTTCATAGGTGATAATGCAACAGATTACGATACAGATGATTTTTACGATGTAAAGACCAATATAGCTGATGGCAGTGATGGCTGTTTTGCATTTTCATACAATAAAAAAGATTATTATATGACATATCAGCCTACCGGAATAAAGGACTGGTCTATAGTAGGTATCGTTGAAGCAAAGGCTGTCAGCTCATTCATGTTTCAGGTGCAGTACAGTACAATTTTGCTTATAGGCATAATGTTCATCTGCGTAATACTGCTTATTTGTATGTATGTAATGAAGAATACCCGGCTTAAGCTTCAAAAGGAAAAGCTCACTGTCATGGCAGTATCTCATGAAAAGGAAATCTCTGATATGCTGTTGAACAGTCTGGCAAGAATTGTGGACAGATACGCACTGTGTGATATTGAAAATGATACGTACGAATATCATGAGAGACTGGCGCGAAAGCTTTATCCTGAGCGTGGCAGCTACAGTGACCTGGTGGAGACTATATCAAACAGATACACCCTGCTTTCAGAGGATGAAAATAAAAAAATCTCTGAGCTGCTTTCTCTTGAAAATATTTATAGTCAAATTAAAAATGAGCATGATTATTTTAAATTTGAATGTGCAGAGAACAACAGCAAGCTATTTCTTTCAATGACCGTTATTCCGGCAAGATGGGAGGATGGCAGACTGACGCAGTATCTGCTTGTCTCACAGAATATAGGCGAAAAGCATAAGATGGCAGATCTTGCAAACACGGATGTGCTTACTGAGCTATATAATAAGAGGTATTTTGATACCATCATGAATATGAGAGTCCAGAGAGGAAAAGCATTTGCAATGATTTTTATGGATCTTGATTTTTTCAAGCCGGTCAATGATATATATGGTCATCCGGTCGGAGATGAGGTCCTTTGTAATGTAGGAAAGCGCATTATAAACAGCATACGAACAGCTGATTATGCATTCCGTATTGGAGGCGATGAGTTTGCATGTATAATAGATGGCAATGCAGATGAAAAAAATTGCTTAGAGGGCATAGAGAGGCTTCAAAGAGTTATATGCAACCCATATAACATACATGGTCGTAAAATAAAAATAGGAGTAAGCTGTGGATATGCACTTTATCCGTCCGATGCTGACACGGTTGAGAGCCTGCTAAAGATAGCAGACAGCCGGATGTATGCAGAGAAGGAAAAACATCATGCAGATAGAAGATAAAGATAATAGATAGAAGATAATAGGATAGAAGATTATCAATCAAAAAAGCTATGAGAGCCCGGTTAAAGGCTTTCATAGCTTTTATTTTTATGAGTGAGCACGAAGCTGTTCATCGACATATGTCTGGATATAATAATTATCCTCAGGCATCTGGCAGCCGACGATATATGTTCCGTCGTTATTTGAGCAGCGGATTACATATCCATCCAACACTGAGTGGTCAGCAAGCGCAAAATCCTCTATCGAGATAGTAACCTTCGCTCCTTTATGATCCACGAAATAAGGATCCTTGGTCAAAAATGCAAATCCGTTTGCACTTATATTGTCAAGCGTGCCCTTGAATGTGGTGTCGGTTCCTTTAAGCTTGATAGTGCAATTGTTTGATAAATCCATGCGGGGGTATTTCCTACGGTTCAAGATTTCAGGCTGCGTATTGACTGTTATCATAAGGTCATCTGTAATTGTGAGATCCTTCCAGCAGTACATTACATTGCCAACTGTAACATACAGATTGCAAGGTCTGGATGAGTCTACAGATAGGCCGCCTGATACAAGCTTAAGCCCATTTTCGTCAACAGCCTTTACTTCGCAATGGAACTCGTTGCCGGTCTGTACATCTGTCAGGATCACTTTGGCCTTCATACCCGGGCGGATATCATCAAGTCCCATAAATCCACCAACTCCGAGCTCGTGCATGAGAGATTGGATAACAGTCTCGATATTATTGATATTTGTTGCACTTTCATCATATTTACTGAGCATCTTGCGGCTTATCGCGTCAGATGCATCGATACATGAGGTCATGGTTTCTACGATGTCAGATACCTTTTCCATATTGTCGACAAGCTGCTGGTTAGATGCTTCAACCTCCTGCATTGCGGTATCGATTTCACGGATATGGCTTCCGAGCTTATTGGAATCCTTTGTGATCTTCTCAACATTTTCACCGGTCTGCATTACCTTTTCAAGAGTGAGCTGGATGAGACGGAGCGTTTCTTCAATGGATGAGGTCATCTTTCCGGAAATCTCGTCAAGCCGTGAGAGAGCCTCACTGATCTGACCGGATGAATTTCTCGTCTCAGTGCTCAGAGTACGGATCTGTTCGGCAACAACAGCAAAGCCCTTACCTGCCTCACCTGCACGTGCAGCCTCGATAGAAGCGTTAAGAGCGAGGAGGTTCGTCTGGTTTGAAATATTATCAATTGTTCCGGTTTCATTTTTAACCATCTCAAATTCATCTCTGAATGTAGTCAGGATGTTTTCAACCTCTGTAGAAAGCTCCGACATAGTTTTTGCTGTCTGGGCAAGACCTTCAAGGTCCTCAGAGCTGACCTTGGCATGCTTGCCTGATTCAGTTGTCAGGGAAACCATATCATTTATCATGGCTGCAACATTCTCAACCTGTGAGCTTATATCGGTAGTCATTTCCTGGGAAGAAGCAGTGTGGGACTGAAGCTGCTTGTTATTTCCGGTAAGCTCATTCATCCCATCGACGACAACATCTGAGCCATGCTTGTTTTCAGAAGCAAGCTCACGGACCACTGTTATACCGTCCATTATAGTGTTGCTGGCAGTTTTAACCTGCTCAACTGTCGTGACAACACGGTTTAAATCAGACTTTATGCTCTCTGTGAGTGCTGCATCGGACTCAGTCAGGTGGCGCACCGACATGATATAGCCTATGTAACAAAGCAAAAGACATGCTATCTGAAGCTGAAAGTTTTTATGATCTATAGCAGTGTTCTGACCCAGCACAAATATGTGAAATGCAATACTTGCTATAAGGCTAAGCATATTTGCAACAGCGCAGTAAATCATGAATTTCTCATCCTTAAATATTACAATAAGGCTGATTATCGGAAGAATGTAGGTGAATGCAATCGGTGAGGTTGTCGTACACAAAAGAAATACGTAAAAAATACCATATCCGATGACGAATGCTAGCCTGTACCGGTCATTATCCTTCCCTTTCTTTTTTAGAAGTATGTCACCACACACGAAAGGCAGCCAGCATAAAATAACAAAAATGATATAATTACTGACAGAATAAGCGCCATTTGCTGTGTCGGTACCATAATTTGCGGTCAGCAGAATAGCAAAAACAAGCCATAATCTGCGGGCCTTGATATTCGCCTTTGCTTTAAAAATTTTTTCATCGTAACCCATATGAATTCTCCTGATTCGTAATAATATAGCTCTATTGTACTATCATAGTATTATAATTACAAGGCATACTTAAGAATTTGAATGTATTTTGAATGTATAATTATGGTATCGTTTCTAAGTCTAAACTTTAATTGTTTTTTGCCTGTCAATCCGCTATACTAAAATTAACTATATACTTACAGGAGGGCATAAAGCATGAACATACTTCTGATTAACGGAAGTCCAAAAGGCAAACGAAGCAATTCGTTAAGGCTTGCAAACAGCTTTATAGAAGGCTTCAAAGAAGGATATAAGAGAAAAAATGTAGCTATATCCATTGATGAAATGCATGTAGCCTCAATGAATGTAGGAGCGTGTAAGGGCTGCTTTGCATGCTGGCAGAAGACACCGGGGGTGTGCTGCATAAATGACGATATGCAGACTGTTATTGGGAAAATGCTTGAAGCGGATATTGTTGTGTGGTCGTTTCCTTTGTACTATTTTAGTGTGCCGGGAATACTAAAGAACGTGATTGACAGGCAGCTTCCCATGAGCCTGCCGTTTATGAGTACAAAGGATGACGGATACGGAAGCGGCAGCCATGATTGCAGATATGACATGGAGGGCAAAAGGCATGTGCTAATCTCTACCTGTGGCTTTTATTCTGCAGAGGGAAATTATGACAGTGTACTTCGGATGTTTGACCATTTCCTTGGAAAAGGGCATTATACAACAATATTTTGTGGTCAGGGTGAGCTGTTTCGTGTAAAAGAGCTGTCAAAGAGGACTGACGAATATTTGGTTGAGGTGAAAAATGCAGGAGCAGAATATGCCGTGACAGGAAAAATATCTGAAAAAACAGAAGCAGCACTCCATACTCTTTTATATCCAAGGGATGTGTTTGAAAGGATGGCGGATGCCAGTTGGGGCATCAGCAAAACAACCGGAGAGAAGGAAGCAGAGGACCTTGTTTTTACCAGACAGATGGCTGCATTATACAATAAAGATGCCTACGACGGAAAGGAACGCGTGCTTGAGATATGCTATACCGATTTGAAGCATACATACCAGATAAAGCTTGATGATAAAGGTAGTGAGGTGTTTACTGACCAAAGCCTTGCCGCGACTACACGCATAGATACGCCTTTTACGGTATGGTCGGCTATTTCCCGAGGCGAGATAGGCGGCGCAGAGGCATTGGGAAAGCAGATGTATACGGTGACAGGTGATTTCTCCTTGATGGTAAACTGGGATAAATTTTTTGGAAGTACATCGGCAGTCAAAGAGGCAGAAAAAACATCACAAGGTGTGGAGGTACAGAAAAATCCATCCATGATGACAATGCTCATACCATGGATTACGTTTTGGATAGCAGTTTCTGTCAATACTGAAAAGGGTTCTGTGATTGCTCTTTTGGTGGCATCCGCTATATCTTTTATTATGAGAAAACATAAATTTGTAATATGGGATCAGCTCTCAATTGTTGCTGTTGCTATACTTTCTGCGATTGCAAGCCTGACAGGAGCAGGTGACATATCAACAGATATCGGATATCTGGTGTTTGGGCTGTTTTGGCTGGTTTCATGCCTGACAAAGGAGCCTTTATGCGCAACATATGTGAAATACAATTATGGCGGTGAAGCCGCACATAAAAATCCTCTCTTTATGAAGACGAATTATATACTTGCTGCGGCATGGGGAGTATTATACGTGTTGACAGCAGTGTGGACATTTCTGCTGAAAAAGGCAGGTGTTGGAGCTACACTTATTGTCGTAAACAATCTGATGCCTGTATTGATGGGCATATTTACCGGATGGTTTGAAAAATGGTATCCTGCAAGGCTCGCAAGAGGATCAAAAAAGCAGTAATTCGTAAGATTTTTTTAATATTTTATGTATTCTATTTACTTTAGGTGGATAGAAGAGTACTCTTTAGAAAACGTACTCATAGTAGTGCTTATAAATAAAGAAAGAGGTAAATTATAATGAAGAAAAAACTGATTACAATTGTAATAGGAGCTATGCTTTGCGCAGGCTTATTTGCAGGCTGCGGACAGAGCGATACAAAGCAGGATAAGGCAGCAGGCACCGAAAGTGCAAAGCAGGCTGATACCAAGGATGAAGGTGATAAGGACTCACAGGAAGAGAAGGAGCTTACAGGAACGATTGATGACATAAAGGACTTCATGTTTGTAGTGACTGATGATAAGGATACACCATACAGCTTTACCTTCGATGAGAAGCCTGACGGACTAGAGAGTGTCGCAAGTGGTGATAAGGTGACTGTTAAGTATACAGGTACTATTTCAGAGGTAGATCCGTTTGAGGGAAAGATAATATCTGTTGAGAAGGCAGAATAAGGTACCATAATCTTAGATTGTATTTTGACGGTTAATCCGCTATACTATAGTTAAGTATAGCGGATTATTTTTGTGGAGGCTATTATGGCAAATACTTTGAAGTTACCGGTTGGAATTGATGATTTTAGGAAATTGCGGGAATCGCATTTTTATTATGTGGATAAGACAAGACTTATTGAGCAGCTTTTATTAAACTGGAGTGAAGTGACACTTTTTACACGTCCGCGCCGCTTTGGAAAGACTCTTAATATGAGCATGCTTAAGAGCTTTTTTGACATTGGCACAGATAAAGCTTTATTTGATGGCTTATATATTTCAGGTAATAAAGAGCTGTGTGATGAGTACATGGGAAAGTATCCGGTTATTTTTCTTTCGCTTAAGGGTGTGGAGGGATTAACGTATGAAGAAGCCTTTGAAGCATTTGTCAGGATTATGGGAAAAGAGGTAAACAGAGTTTCGTTTCTGGCTGACAGTGATAAGCTTACACAGATTGAGCGGGAACAATATAAAGGGCTTACTATTATGAAAAATGGAAGGCTTGCTTTTGACAAGGAAAAGCTTATATCTTCTTTACAGCTTCTTTCGCAGCTATTGTATAAGCACTATGGTAAAAAGGTAGTTATTCTCATAGATGAGTATGATGTACCGCTCGATAAGGCCTTTCAGAATGGTTATTATAATGAAATGGTTTCGCTTATCAGAGGGCTTTTCGGGCAGGCACTAAAAACTAATGAATTTTTACAGTTCGCGGTGCTGACAGGGTGCCTTCGCATATCAAAGGAAAGCATATTTACGGGACTCAACAATTTCAAGGTAATGTCGATTACAGATTCGCGTTTTGATGAACAGTTTGGATTTACCGATAGTGAGGTAAAGAAGCTTTTGTCTGATTATGGAATGGATTCGCATTTTGACGAGGTAAAGGAGTGGTATGACGGATATCACTTCGGCAGGGCGGATGTCTACTGCCCTTGGGATGTTATTAATCATGCAGATCATCTGCGTGACGACAGTGATGCAAAGCCTCAGACATATTGGATAAACAGCAGTGGAAACAGCTTGGTGAGGCGTCTTATCAATAGGGCTGATTCATCGACAAAGGATGAGATTGAGCGCCTGATTGCAGGTGAGGCAATTGAAAAAGTGATTCGCCTGGATCTGACCTATGATGAGATTGAGAACAGTATTGACAATATATGGAGTGTGCTTTTTACTACAGGCTACCTTACCAAAATCGGGGAGGTAAAGCTTTCTGATAGCGAAAGCTACGCCTACATGCTTGTCATACCCAACAAAGAAGTGCGTGAGGTATTTGTACTTCAGATTCAGGAATGGTTCAAGGCGGTTGTCGCAAATGACAATGATGCTATGAAGCTTTTATCAAAGGCGATTTTAGATAAAGACGAGGAGATTCTTGCAAGGCAGCTCAATATCGTGATGGGACGCATGATAAGTATACTTGATACAAAGGCACCTGATGATATGAAGGAAAACTTTTATCATGGCCTGCTTCTTGGTTTGCTTAGAGGAAGCAATCCAGACTGGCTCATCAAGTCCAATCGTGAGTCGGGAGATGGCTTTAGTGACATACTTATAAAGCCTGAGAATCCTGATTTAGGCATTGTTATCGAGGTAAAGTATGCTAAGGAGTTTAAGGGGCTTGACGCAGCTTGCGATGCTGCGATGGATCAGATAAAGAAGAAGAGATATGATGAGACTCTCCGAGATGAGGGCAGGTGCGATATTTTAGCTTACGGCATCGCTTTTTGCAGGAAGAGATGTAAGGTGGCGGGAGAGAAGCTGTAGGCTTTAAATAATTAGTATATGAATGTTTATAAAAGGGAGGATATTTATTAATGAATGAATCAGGTAAAGTATCACGAGCTATTTACGTAGTTCCCGTTATATATGTGCTTGGCATGTATATGATGCCGGTTTTATTTTGGATAATATGCAATATGCAGGAATCAACAGACAGCTTTGATGCGGGCTGGATAATGGTCATGCCGATTGTTTTGGGACTGATTAATCTGGCTGTGGTGCTTATCCTTGGGAAAAGAATAAGCAGAGTACAGCTGCTGATTTGCACAAGGATTATCAAATATGCATTGATACCATTTTATTTAATAGGTGGTTTTTGCATTATAGTTGCATTTCTCTTAATGCTAACACCGGTTGTTATCATGATATTTGTAGGCCCGACCGTTGCGATTGTGCTATCAGTTATTGGCTGGCTGGGGTTGTTAGGTGCAGCACCTTTTTCAATTGCCTATATTGTAAGGGCATGCAGTGAGGGAGTACAGGGAAAGGTGCTGTCTGTATTTGCAGGCATATTCCAGTTCTTTTTTACTTTGGATGTGATTTTTGTGATCGTACTGGCGGTGAAGGATAGAAGCTTTGTGAAAGCGCAAAAGGGATATGGAATGATTCAATAATTGAAGCGTTATAAAGCAATATAAAAGAGCTCTTTGCGAGCTCTTTTATATTGTACAACATGTAATTGTGGATGGTTACTGTAAGAGTGAGAGAACACCCTGGTTAGACTGATTAGCCTGTGCAAGCATAGACTGACCTGCTTGAGCAAGAATGTTGTTCTTGCTGTAGTTAACCATCTCTTTAGCCATATCTGTATCACGGATACGAGACTCAGCTGATGTGGTATTCTCAACAACGTTGTCGAGGTTATTAATTGTGTGCTCAAGACGGTTCTGAACTGCACCGAGAGATGAACGCTGAGAAGATACTTTTTGGATCGCATCAGAAATACGGTCAATTGCACCTGTAGCATCTTCTTCTGTATCAACTTTAAGCCCTTTCACACCAATTCCTGCTGCACTCATAGAATCAATGTCAACAGATATCTTGTTATCAGTGGATGAATCAGCACCTACATGCAGATTGAATGATAATTTACCATTAACATCAAACTGCTGAATATATCCTTTATTTGTGGCTTCGTCATATGTTGAAGTGGCATCTTTAACTTCAAATCCACCAGCAGCTTTTCCTTTGTCGTTTGCATAAAATTTTGTATCAGCTTTTTTGGCAATGGCTTTAAGAGCGTCTTCTGCAGATAAGGCTTTACCATTCTCATCATATAATTTAGTCACATAGGCATAATCAGTATCTTTTACAGCTAAAGTGTCTTTTCCACCACCAGCATCCTTTTTATATACTTTCTTACCAGCGTCAAGAGCTGCTTTAAGAGTGTTCTGGTCAAGAGCTGTTTTGCCTGCGTCACCTTCAGCATATAAAGTTACTCCATCGGCAATTGCATAGCCTGATTTCATAAAGGAAGCTTTATCAGCAGTTTTTGTATCACCTTTTAATAGATATGTCTCATTAAACTTTGTTGTTGCAGATACACGATCAATCTCTTTTGTAAGCTGGTCGACCTCATCTTGAATAGCTTTTCTATCTGTTGTAGAGTTCGTTCCATTTGCAGATTGTGTAGCAAGCTCATTCATACGCTGGAGCATTGAGTGAACCTCTGTGAGGGCACCTTCTGCTGTCTGTACTGCAGAAACACCATCCTGAGCATTTGTTGAAGCTCTGTCAAGTCCTTTAATCTGTTTTCTCATCTTCTCAGAAATTGAAAGTCCGGCTGCATCATCAGCTGCACGGTTAATCTTATAACCAGATGAAAGCTTCTCTGTGCTCTTTGATTGTGCGCTTGTTGTTACGTTAAGCATTCTGTTGGCATTTGCTGCCTGCATGTTGTGTTGTACTACCATAATTTGTACCTCCATGTATTGTTATTTTGTTCCGGGTAAAATCCATTTTATCCGGCATGTTATGAAATTTTCACTATGAGCATGTGCCTAGGTTCACATGTCCATGTATGGTGAAACACAATGGATAATGTGTTTCATTCCGTTTACACCATATATTTCGGCATAGATTCAAAATGCTTAACCCCTTTTTAGAAATTTTGTACTATTTTTTTGAAATATATTTCTGATTTTTTCTAAAACTAAGTGAAAATACAGTGTTTTCGGGCATTTAGCTTCTGTTAAAGATTTTAAACATCTCCCAATTTATCCAAATTGCAATTCATTTTTGTCGTAATATGGAACAAAACCCATAGTATTTTTACACAAAGGAGATTGCAATGAATAAATCACAACCCATTAAAAACAAAGAGAAGCTTGATAGATTTAAAAATTTCTATATTGAAGAAGAATATAATCCCAGAAACTATATGTTTATATCATTAGGGCTAAATACTGCACTTCGGGTGTCGGATTTGCTGAAATTCACATGGAATGATGTATATAATTTTAATAATGGCTGTTTTCGCACTCATGTTAAATTGACCGAGCAAAAAACCACTAAGCAATCTGTTATTTTTCTGAATTCAAGGATAATCAATTCTCTGAGCTGGTACAAATCAAAGGCGCTAATCAAATTTTTACCTGACACTTTTTTGTTCTCAAACGACAATAATCAGCATATATCCCGTTCAACGGCATACCGAATTGTGCATAATGCAGCTGTTTCCTGTGAAATTGAGGGTGTAATCAGTCCACACTCCCTGCGCAAAACCTTTGGCTACTATGCATGGAAGCAAGGCACATCACCGGTTCTTTTAATGGACATATATCAGCATTCGTCATTTGAAATCACAAAACGATACTTGGGGATTGAGCAGGATGAACGCGATTCTGTGTTTAGGGATGTTGTTATCTAATTGATGAAACACATTATCCATTGTGTTTCATCATATGTGGACATGTGAACCTAGGCACATGCTCATAATGAAAATTTCATAACATGCCGGATAAAATGGATTTTATCCGGAACAAAATAACAATACATGGAGGTACATATTATGGTAGTACAACACAATATGCAGGCAGCAAATGCCAACAGAATGCTTAACGTAACAACAGGTCAGCAGGCTAAGTCCACAGAGAAGCTCTCTTCTGGATACAGAATCAACCGTGCAGCAGATGATGCAGCAGGACTTTCAATTTCTGAAAAGATGAGAAAGCAAATTCGCGGTCTTGATAAAGCTTCTTCTAATGCAGAAGATGGTGTATCTGCAGTACAAACAGCAGAGGGGGCTCTTACAGAGGTTCACTCAATGCTCCAGCGTATGAATGAACTTGCAACACAAGCATCTAACGGAACAAACTCTACAACTGATAGAAGTGCAATCCAGGATGAAATTTCACAGCTTACAACAGAGATTGATCGTGTCGCTGAAACAACTAAATTCAACGAGACATATCTTCTTAAAGGAGAAGATGGTTCGAAGACTGTAGATTTACAGGCTCATGATGCTGGTCTTAAAGGATCATTGGTTAACAATGGTGATGGAACAGCTACTTTCAAAATGGATGCATTAAAAGCTGGAGATAAAGTAACAATCGGTGGTAAAGAGTATACAATTGGAAATACTACAGAAGAGGATGTAAAGAACTTCTTAAAGAAGGCCGGTGTTGATGATAAAAGTGGTAGCGCTGATGTTTCAATAAAAAACAATACAACAACTACTACCTATAAATATTATACAGCTGTTGCAGCAGATACTGCACAAAATAAAAAAGGATATGCGGCAGGATGGTATGCTACTGCACCAGATGCAACTAATGGAGCAACTCCTGATGCCACTTCCTATGAAGAACTTGCAAAGAAAGACGGAGAATTCTCAGTAGGAAACCAGACGCTTACCAAGAAAACAATCAAAGATGATGCTAATAACGATGGAATTGATGATAATAATTCAAGCCTTATAACTATAGAAAAGGCATATGAATTTGCATCAAAAGAACTACTTGCAGCTAATCAAATTGGTGATACTGAAGGAAGCGCTAAAGTAGAGAATCTTAATGCAGCAAAAGCAGATGGTTCATTCAAAATCACTTTAGGTCAGGCAAAGGTTGCAAATGCATTAAGTTTTAATCTTCATGTTGGTTCAGATGCTGATATGACGAATAAGATTCAGGTTAATATCGAGACAATGAACTCTTCATATCTTGGCATCAAAGGTCTTAATGTAAATGATGACTCAGGAATTGCTGGAACATATGCTATTGACGCTATCTCTGATGCATTACAGAAGGTTTCAGATCAGAGATCTTCACTCGGTGCTGTTCAGAATCGTCTTGAGCACACAATCGATAACCTCGACAACGTGGTTGAGAACACCACATCAGCTGAGTCTCGTATCCGTGATACAGATATGGCTAAAGAGATGGTTAACTACAGCAAGAACAACATTCTTGCTCAGGCAGGTCAGTCTATGCTTGCACAGGCTAATCAGTCTAACCAGGGTGTACTCTCACTCCTTCAGTAATTACAATTACTATATGATTTACTTAACAAAAGGAACCTTCGGGTTCCTTTTGTTGTTATATACATCCATGCAATCCATACATGAGATAATATTTATACTTGCTAATTTATAGCTGTAAATAGTATAATAAAGTTGACATCGATTTCTCCTTAGATATTAAGCATGTGATTATCAAAAGGAGTACTATATGAAATTAAATAAAAAATATAAGGATAGATTGTTCTGTCTTTTATTTGGAAATGAAGAATACAAGGAGAACATATTATCTTTGTATAATGCTTTATGTAATACAGCGCATACGGATGTTAATGATATCAAGCTTTACACAATTGATAGCGTGATTTATATCGAGATGAAAAATGATGTATCGATTCTCCTGGATAGTTATTTACATCTATGGGAGCAGCAAAGCTCCTACAATCCAAACATGCCGCTTAGGGGCTTGATGTATTTCAGTAAAATGTATGACCGCTATGTTGTCGAGCATTCCTACAATATCTATGGCTCGACGCTGGTGAAGCTTCCCACACCGAGATATACGGTGTTGTACAATGGTACATCAAAGCAGCCGGCATTTATGAAGCTTAAGCTGTCAGATGCGTTTATCCATGAGGATACAAGCGGAGATTTTGAGTGGACCGCCAACATGGTAAACATTAACCATGGCATGAATGATGAGCTTTTAAACAATTGCAGACCATTGCATGAATATATGCTGCTTATTGACGAGATACGTAATAATCGTTCCAATGGCATGGAAGTGGAGCAGGCAGTTGATAAAGCTGTAACTTATTGCATAAACAATAACATTTTAAGTGAGTTTCTCACTAAGCACAGAGCAGAGGTGATAGATGTGTGTATAACAGAGTATGATGAACAGGCATTTGTTAACGGAATTAGAGAAGAAGGCAGGCAAGAGGGCAGAGAAGAGGGCAGAGCCCTGACACTGTATTCATTGGTAAAAAGTGGTAACCTAAAGCCTGATATTGCTGCTAAGGAGCTTGGAATCAGCATTCATGAATTTGAGCTTGCTATGAAAGAGGCTGGAATGAACCAGCCTGTATCAAATTAGTTCAAATAAACAGTTTAGTTTATCAGGTTTATTTATTTTTTTTATTTCTGATATGCACCTCAGGTATGGCAACATTGTCATAGCTGATAGGTGCATTTTCTTTATCGGTATCCTCGTGGCTTCCGGTGCTTTTTACATGCACCTCGGGGATGGCCACGTTGTCAAAAGTTAAATCGTAATTATGTTTTTCTTTTTCTTCTCTGTTTTTAAATGTTTTTTTCAGTTTTTCAAACATGTTTTTCTCCGGTTGTTTTATAGTAGGTTTATAAAAAATGTGATTACAAGGCTGTTCAAAAAGTCGGCAAACAGGCTTCCTACAAGAGGTATGAGCAGATATGCCTTTATGGATGGCACATATTGGTCGCAGACAGCCTGCATATTTGCCATGGCATTTGGGGTGGCTCCGGTTCCAAAGCCGCAGGTGCCTGATACAAGTATGGCTGCATCGTAGTCGCGTCCCATGATGTTGAACTCGATAACATACGTGAATATGATTATGAGAAGCACCTGTGCTGCAAGCAGTATGACGAGTGGGAGAGCGAGTGATGCAAGCTCCCAGAGCCTTAGTGTGATCATTGCCATGCCTAGGAATAGAGAGAGGCTTATACCTCCCAGGTCATTTATCTCTCCCATATGGATGGTGGCGATTCCTGTGTACTCACATATGTTTCGCATGAGTGCGGCTGCAAGCATCGCTCCTATATATATCGGGAAGGTGAGCCCTGTCTTTGTGAGCAGCATTGTAAAGATGGTTCCGACACCTATTGCCAGGATAAGCTGGAATACGGCATCAGCATACATATTTGTGTGGCGCTCATGCTTTTTCTCATCCTCCACCAGCAGGCTGTCATCCTCGTTTGCTGCTGTATTAAGCAGGCTATGCTTTTCAATCAGTCTTTTTCCAAGAGGTCCGCCTATCAGGCTTCCAAAGATGAGACCAAAGGTAGCTGCAGCTGTACATATGGTCGTGGCGCCTTTTATGTTCAAGTCCTCTAGCACCGGGCCAAAGGCTCCTGCGGTGCCGTGTCCGCCTACCATAGGAATAGAGCCGGTGCACATGCCGATTAGCGGATTTAAGTTTAAGAGCTTTGCAAGTCCCACGGCGGTTAGGTTTTGCAATATGATAAGAGTGATAACAAGTCCCAAAAATACGATGAGCGATTTGCCTCCGCTTTTTAATACCTTGAGATTTGCCTGGAAGCCTACAGATGTAAAGAAGAATACCATGCAGACCTCGCGCAGTGTGTCATCAAAGGAAAATTCTGCGATTCCTGTGACATAGCATATGCATGTCATGATGGCGAAAATCAGCCCACCTATGACAGGTGCCGGAATACAGAATTTCTGAAGAAAATATATTTTCTTTTTTAAATAGTTTCCCAGTAGTAGTACAAGCACGGCAGCGGCCAGTGTCTGGTACATGTCAAGTTGTATTTTCATGTGTTACCTTTCAATGTTTATTTGTTTTATTCTTTGAGCAATATAATGTATTAGAATACAAAAATTAATTCGTAAATTAATTTACACTATATCCACAGGAACTATAATACTTTTTTGCTCCATCGTGAAATGGAATAGGTATATCGCCTGTTGCAAAGTCATACGTCAGCTCAAGCTTAAGAGAGTTGGAGTAGGAGAGCTCCTTTTCCTTTTCGAACAGGAGTGAGGTAAGCTGCTCAATTGTATCCTCAGATACATTAGCCTTTGTGATTAGTACGGATTTTACACCTATAGTGCTTATATCTGCGGCCTGGCCTGTGTATGTGCCGGCAGGTATGACCTCGCTTGTGTAGGCCGAGCTGCTTTCAAGTATCTTGCTTATCACCGTGTCTGTCAGCGGGATAAGCCTTATGTCACATTCCTTTGAGAGCTCATCTATAACAGTGGTGGTGAGTCCTGCAGTGCAGAAGAAGGCATCTATATCACCGGCTTTTAGCTCTTTTGTGGCCTCGATATAGTCCAGGTTTTTGGTGGCAACAAGGGATGATGGCATACCGGCGAACTCAAGAATCTGTGTGGCGTTTCGCTCGGTACCGGATTCCTTAGCTCCGATGCTTACAGTGTGTCCTGACAGGTCGTCAAGAGTCTGTATGTCTGAATCAGCGAGGACCACAAGCTGACAGGTCTCGGTGTAAAGCCCTGCTATAGCCCTTAAATCTTCATTTGTCTTGTAGGCATCGGCTATCAGGTCTGCCTGTGCGATGCCTATCTCTATATAGTCATCGGATAAAAGCCTTATATTGGCATTAGAGCCTGCTGTGGTACGGACCTTGCAGGTAAAGTCATAGCCCTGTTCATTGGCAAGCTCCGTAAATGTATTTGCAAATGAATAGTACATTCCACCAACATCGGCTGCTCCAAAGCGTATTGTGCTACCGGAGTTGGTGCAGCCTGTCAGTGCGAAGAGTACTATGCAAAGCATGATACTGATTTTTTTCTTCATGTTTTGTCTTTGTCCTTTCACTTTTTCATAATTGCTATGAGTATTTTACAAAAAATTTTCTAATATGAAAAGATTTAATTTAAATTTTTCTTAAATTTCATGGACTTGTGATTGGAAAAATAATATAATAAATTGGTTGTAGAAAATATTTTAAAGGAAGGAAATTATTTATGGAAATCTTTGACATTATCAAGTCTGTTATATTTGGAATTGTGGAGGGCATTACAGAGTGGCTGCCTATCAGCAGCACCGGCCACATGATTCTTTTGAATGAGATTTTACCACTTAGAATAGGAAAGAACCCGGATGATTTTTACAGTATGTTTGAGGTTGTTATCCAGCTTGGAGCCATTATGGCGGTTGTTGTTTTGTTCTGGAGCCAGATCTGGCCATTCGGCAGGAAGGATAACAAAGCTCCTCTTGCAAAGACCGGTATAGGTGCATGGATTAAGACTGATATCTTTGTGCTGTGGTTCCACATTCTTGTTTCAACCATCCCGGCAGCTGTTATAGGAATACTTTTTGATGATGTATTCGAGCGACTGTTTTACAATTTCCAGACAGTAGCTATCATGCTTATACTCTTTGGTATCGCTTTTATTGTGATTGAGACCAGACATAATGGCAAGCCGGCTAAGATTAATTCACTTGTCGACATAAGCTACACGACAGCGCTTATGATTGGATTTTTCCAACTTATTGCAGCTGTTTTTCCGGGTACATCACGTTCAGGCGCTACTATTGTCGGAGCTCTCTTAATTGGTGTTTCAAGGACTGTTGCCGCTGAGTATACATTTTTCCTTGCTATTCCGGTTATGTTTGGTGCGAGTCTTCTGAAGCTTGTTAAATTTGGATTTCATTTTACAGGGGAAGAGGCTGCTATTCTGATTATCGGGATGATTGTGGCATTTGTCGTTTCACTTATTGTTATCAAATTCCTGATGGGCTACATAAAGAAGCACAACTTTATTGTGTTTGGATGGTACCGTATAGTTCTTGGTGCGATTGTGCTGCTTTGTGGTATCGCAGGGCTTCTCTAAATACATTTTGACGCAATTTTGCAGGAAGAGGGTTTAAGACATGCATGATGAATTGACAGCAAATGATATAAAGAAAATGGAGGACGAGATAGAGTACAGAAAGCTCGTTGTCAGAAAGAAGGCTCTTGATGATGTAAAGGTGGCGAGAGCCCAGGGTGACTTGAGCGAGAACTTCGAGTACAAGGCCGCCAAGCAGTTTAAGAACCAGAACGAGAGCCGTATCAGATACCTTGAGAAGATGATTAAGACGGCCGTTGTCATATCCGATGAGTCAAAGGATGATGAGGTGGGTATGTTCAATACGGTTGATGTGTATTTTGAGGATGATGATGAGACTGAGACATACAAGATTGTCACAACCGTAAGGGGCAATTCCTTAAAGAATCTGATAAGCAAGGAGTCACCGCTTGGTGCCGCTATATTCGGGCACAAGGTGGGTGACAGGTGTGAGGTAAAGGTAAATGATGACTACTCATACTTTGTTAAGATAATGAAAATAGAAAACACTGTCGATGACGGCAGTGATGATTTGCGAAAATTTTAATCTGGAATTAATTTTTGCGTTTTATTGGGATTTCAGTAGCTTAATATGTTTATGACTATATAATAATGTTTGATGTCAGACGTGGGGAGATTTATATGATTAAATTAAAAACTTTTGGCAGCTTTACGGTGGGTAATGACATAACCTCTGTCCAGGAAGGAGCATGGAGGTCTGAGAAGCTTGAAAAGCTGTTTGTATATCTGGCGATGAACAGAAACAGGGGTGTCTGTATAGAGGATATTTCAGAGGCTATATGGCAGGTTGAGGAAGAAACCGATAATCCGGTAGGAGCCCTTAAGAATCTGGCATACAGGCTCAGAAAGGCTCTAAGAGATGCCTCCTTTGACGAGGAGTGCATAGTCTCTGTTAGAGGCGGCTTGTACAAATGGAATGATGATGTGGAAGTAACCATTGATGTCGAAGAGTTTGACAGATATATAAATGAGGCGGAGATGGCATTTTGCAGGAGCAAGGAGACCGCTATTGAAAGCTATGAGAAGGCCATAGCCCTTTACAATGGTGATTTTCTGCCTCATAGGACAGATACACACTGGTTTATGACACTCAATGCATTTTACCATTCAAGATACGTGAATACAGTAAAGGCTCTGGCAAAGCTGTATATTGATACAGGGCGCTATGAGAAGCTTGAGCAGCTGTGCACCAGGGCAATTGTATATGAGCGTTCTGATGAGCAGTTATACTCATATCTGATTGTGGCACGCATGCGTACCAAAAAGGTACAGATGGCTTTTGATACTTATGAGACTGCCAAGACCATTATGGACAATGAGCTTGGTGTTAGAAAGACTGTCATGCTCAATAAGGTGTATGAGGAGCTTTTATCTGTCACTAAGGGTGTTTCAAGCTACAATATAGATGAGGTGAAGGAGGATATCAACGAGGAGAGCATGGAGGGTGTTTTCATGTGCGGGTATCCTGTATTCAAGGAGATTTATCATCTGGAGGTCAGAAAGAGTGCGCGCTCTAATGTTCCGGAGAGTCTTGTTCTGATTACTGTAGCACCAATGTTTAACACCTCGTCTGATAAGGAGAATAGCCAGACAAAGGATTCTATGGTCACACTAGACAGAGCACTTAGGAAGTGCCTGCGTGTGGGGGATGTGGCGGCAAAGTACAGTGATTCACAGTACATTGTGCTTTTGTCGAAATGCTCATGCGATACCGCCTCCGATGTCATGAAGCGGATTGTCGATAGGTTCAATCATACCTGTGATACACATTGTAATATGACGATACACTTTGACATTGAGCCTGTAAGCTGCTATAGCAGCTTTGTGAGTGATAAATGATTTTTCTTGTATAGAGGTGTTTTCGTGAAGAGATTTATTAATATTATTTCAAGTGTGATTTTATTAATTCTTGTTTTAATTATCGCTGTAATATTTGCTCCTAAGCTGTTTCATATCGAGCCGATGGTAGTTGTAAGCGGCAGCATGGAGCCCTCCTACATGAAGGGCAGTCTATTGTATGTAAAGGAAGATACGGGTGGTATAAAGACCGGTGATGCCATTACCTTTTACAGACATGGCGAGCTGGTGACTCACAGGGTGGTTGAAATCAATGCAGATGAAAAAACCTACATTACAAAGGGTGATGCCAATCAGGTGAATGATGCAGAGCCGGTTGCCTGGTCTGATGTGGCCGGTGTGCCTGTGTTTGATATCCCGGTGCTCGGTTATCCGGCTTCTTTTTTAGGAACCACGCAGGGTAAATTTGTATTCATTGTAATGTTAATTATTTTTACAGGTATTACGGTACTGACTGATAAAAAAATGGAGAAAACAAATGGTTAAAAAAATAATTAGATTTATAGTTCTGATAATTGGTCTGTCTCTGGTGGCTTATTCGGGGTATCATCTGTTTAAGATATTTTGGGATTATAGAACCTCGGATAAGACATATGAGAAGCTGCAGGATGAATATACTGTGGATGATTCAAAGAAGTCGGATGACAATGACAGTGAAGCTGCTGATACACCGTGGTATGATGATATAGACATTGATTTTGCCGGCCTAAGGAGCGAAAACCCCGATGTGGTTGGCTGGATTTATTTTGAGAATGAGGATATCAGCTACCCTGTCATGTATTCGGGCGACAACAGCTATTACCTCAGAAAGACCTTTAATCGAGAGCATGCCACCGCAGGCTCCATCTTTCTTGAAGGCTCAAACAAGACTGATTTTGGTGACTGTCATGCCATCATTTACGGACACAATATGAAGAATCTGTCCATGTTTGGAAAGCTCAAGTACTATAACCGTGATGAGAATTATTATGACAGCCATCAGTATTTCCAGATTCTTGTCGATGGCAAAAAGTATAGGTACCGGATTTTCTCGTATGAGACGGTAAGTGACGACAGCGATGAGTATACCGTGGGCTTTGAGCCTGACGAGACGTTTGGCAAATTCGTACAGAGGATGGCCGCTTCGTCCATGAAGGATACAGGCATAGTTCCGACAAAGGATGACAAGGTTGTAACTCTTTCTACATGCTCCACAAGCGGTGAGACATACAGGTTTGTGGTACATGGCGTGAGAGTAGATGAGCATTGATGATAGAAACAGGCGTGTAAAGGTGTGCAAAATGAAAAGAGAAGATGAATTACTTAAAGAACTTACCGATATGATAAAGGAGACAAAGAAGGGACAGTTAAAATGGAAGCTGACCTGTAAGACTACAGAGTACAATGATGAGGCGGTAAAGCCGACAGTGACAGAGGATGGTATCACATGGACTGTTGATGAGTGTTACGTGTCATATGAGTGTACTTATAAGGGCAGTGATTTTTTGATGATTACATATGAGATGATTCATACTGCCGGTGATAAAAGGCAGACAACCAACCTTGTTTTCCTGCCTCCACTAGGTATCAGATACTTTGATATCAGCACTCTGCTTCCGTACTCTGTGCCTGCATCCAATATTCTTACATACGAGATTCATACGCTGTGGCTTTTGCTGCTTGAGATGTATAAGAACGACAACACAAGCGTAGAGCTCGATGCAAGCGCCGGAGAGCTGATTATTGAAGAATAGAGGTATTGATATATGTATGCAGTGATTACAGGAGCAAGCTCAGGAATAGGTGAGCAGCTTGCAAAAAGACTTGCTAAAGAAGGCTATGACCTGATTCTTGTTGCCAGAAGGAGAGAGCGGCTTACAGCTATTTCTGATAAGCTTAAAGCTACACATAAGGGGCTTTGGTGTGATATATTTACCGCAGATCTGATGCAGCTTGATGAGTGTCAGAGGCTTTCAGACTATCTCGAGGAAAAAGACGTAGAAATATTTATAAACAACGCAGGCTACGGTGACTGCGGTTTGTTTGAGGAGACTGATATAGCTAAGGAAATGGGCATGATAGATGTCAATGTGCGTGCGGTACATTTCCTGACGAAAAAGCTTTTAAGGCAGATGAGGGTAAAGGACAGAGGCTTTATCTTAAATGTGGCAAGCTCTGCAGGTCTTATTCCTGCCGGCCCGTACATGGCTGCCTATTATGCCTCTAAGGCATATGTTGCAAGCCTTTCAAGGGCTGTTGCATGTGAGCTTCGCCAGAGCCACAGCCATGTGTATGTAGGTTGTCTGTGTCCGGGACCGGTTGATACAGAATTCAATGATGTGGCAAATGTGCGCTTTGCACTGAAGGGGATTTCCGCTGAGTATTGCGCCAATTATGCCATAGACTGCATGATGAAGAAAAAAACTGTCATTGTGCCTACTCTCAGGATGAAGCTTGCTACAACCTGTGGCAGATTTATCCCACAGCCGCTGTACATTAAGCTTGTTTCACATCAGCAAAAGAAAAAATGGCACATTGACTAAAAAGTCTTTGAAAATTGGTTGAATTGCCCTATTTACAGTTATTGTAAATTTTATTATAATGTATACGAAAATAAACGAAAAGGATATTATTATGAAATTAGGAGCGATTTATTCAAAGGAAAAGACAACATTTACACTGTTTTCGCCTGTTGCGGACAGTGTTTTTGTTATTTTTTATGATAAAGGAAATGATTCGGCCGAGACAGGCAGGCTTGAGATGATGCGCACAGAGGGAGAGCTTTTCGGCATTTTTTCTGCTACGGCAGAGGGTGATCTGGATGGTGTTTATTATACATATGAGGTTCACACTTCGGATGGCATATTTTGCTCGCATGATCCGTATGCAAGAGCCTGCGGTGTAAATGGGCACAGGTCTATGGTTATTGACCTGTCAAAGACTGATCCTGATGGATTTGCAGATGAGGACAGGCCAAAGCTTGCTGATCCTATGAGTATGGTTATCACCGAGGTGTCTATCGCGGATGTGTCTGCCGGTGCATCTGCTCATTCTAGGTATCCGGGTAAGTTTAAGGCATTTACTGAGGATAAAACTCTTTCATATTTCAAGGATATGGGAGTGACACATCTGCAGCTTATGCCGTCGTATGATTTTGCCAGCATTGACGAGAGTGATTCCTTAAAGGAGCAGTATAACTGGGGCTATGATCCGTACAATTACAATGTGCCGGAGGGCTCCTACTCGACAGATCCGTTTGATGGAGCCGTGAGAGTGAGAGAGTACAAGGAGATGGTACACTCGATTCATGAGGCGGGGCTTGGCGTGATCATGGATGTGGTCTACAATCATACCTTCAATGTTCATGACAGCTGTTTTTACAAGACTGCCGGCAATTATTTCTACCGTATGCTGGATGATACAAATTACTCCGATGCATCAGCCTGTGGCAATGAAATAGCATCAGAGAAGCCTATGGTCAGAAAATATATCATTGATTCGCTGTGCTACTGGGCAAGCGAGTATCACATAGATGGCTTCAGGTTTGATCTGATGGGAGTACTTGATATCGAGACCTTGAATGAAGCCAGAAAAGCTCTCTTAAAAATAAATCCTGATATAATAATGTATGGAGAGGGCTGGACAGGTGGAGAAAGTGTTCTGCCTGAATCAGAGCGTGGCATGAAAATAAATGCCCCAAAGATACCGGGCATCGGCATGTTTTCGGATGATATACGTGATGTGGTAAAGGGACATGTATTCTATATGGATGAGCTGGGCTTTGTCAATGGAGCTACAGACAGAGGCGAAGAGCTAAAGAAGGCTGTGACCTGTGCAGAGTGGGCCAAATCACCTATGCAGTCCATAAACTATCTGTCATGTCATGACAACTATACTCTATGGGACAGGTTTATTATATCCAATTCACATGAGAGCGAAGATATGCGCATCCGCATGAATAAGATTGCAGCATCCATTCTTTTCACAGCACAGGGGATTCCGTTTTTCCTGCATGGAGAGGAGTTTGCGAGAACAAAGATTAGTGAAGCTGATGGTGCTCCTGTAGAGAACAGCTATTGTAGTCCGCTTTCTGTCAATGCAATAGATTATGACAGGGCAGAGCAGTTTTCAGAGCTTAAAGCCTACTATAAGGGGCTTATAGCACTAAGAAGGGCTCATAAAGCATTTTACCTTGACACAATAGATGAGATTAAGAAATCCGTTCATTTCATGGATGATATGCCTGATGGGGTGGTTGCGTATACTATTGATACTGATGCAGAGAAGGTGTTAGTGGCTTACAATGCCGGCAAAAATAAAATCACAATTAAACTTGCAGACGCTTTGTGGGAGGTTCTCGCAGATGAAGCTTCTGCGGGAGATAAAGCTCTTTACACAATAAAAGACCAGGCAGTAATACCCGGGGTATCATGCCTGGTTGCAGTTTGCAAATGCTAGTGAGTTGATTTATTGATGTAGCTTGTCTTGTATTTTGAATATACTATTTTTTGGCTGCGATACAGGCCAAAGTATCCTGACAGCATATAGCTGAATGGGATTGCCAAAAGAAAGTACGGCATGCCGTCGTAGCCAAACAGCTCAAAGCTGATGAGCAGTGATGTAATCGGACAGTTGGTGACACCACAGAACAGCGATGTCATACCGACAGCTGCACACAGTGATGGCTCAAAGCCTGTCAGATTGCCGAACAGACATCCAAAGGTTGCTCCTATGAAAAAGGATGGTACAATCTCGCCGCCCTTATAGCCTGCGCCAAGAGTCAGTGCGGTGAAGATGATTTTTAGCAGAAATGCTTCAGGTCTGACGGAACCGTCTATACTGCTTTGGATAACACTCATTCCGGTGCCGTTGTAGGTCTGGTTTCCTACAAGCATAGTTGCTATGATGACAAAGCAGCCACCAATGAATACTCTTGTATATTTGTTTGGCAGATATTTTTTGTACAGCGCCTCACCTGAGTGAAGGGACACACAAAAGAGTATGCTTACGAGTGCACACAGTATTGCAAGCGCAGAGATTTTTACTGAGTTTAAAATAGTAAAGTCCGGTATGTTTTCAATAGCAAAAAATTCATTTGTAACATTGAAGTATGATGCGATACCGTGAGCGATGAGGGAGCTTATCACACATGGAACGAGTGCTATATAATACATGACACCGACGCTTATCATCTCCATGGAGAAAATAGCGGCTGCCATCGGAGTGCCAAACAGTGCACTGAATGCAGCACTCATACCACACATAATCATGACATGCTTGTCCTTTTCATCAAATCTGAATATCCTGCCTATAGAGCTTCCGATGCTGCCTCCCATCTGCAGAGCGGCACCCTCACGGCCGGCAGAACCACCGAACAGGTGAGTGATAAGTGTGGATACAAATATAAGCGGGGCCATTCTAAAGGGCACCTTGTCGTCTGAATGGATAGCCGATATTACCAGATTGGTTCCGGTGTCGTTATCGTCTTTACACAGATGATAGAGACCTACAATGACAAGTCCGCCGATTGGAAGGAAATAAATGAGCCATGGGTATTTCATCCTGAAATCGGTTACGACCGACAGTGCAAAATAAAATGCTGTGCCGCAGCTTCCTGCGACTATGCCGACAACGATAGAAAAGATTACCCATTTAATGGATGTTATAAGGCGTTTCGTATTATGCTTTACCTTATGCACAATCAATTGCCTGGTTGTTTCATTCATTATGTTACACCTCTTTTAAACTTTTTATTAATTTGATATTAACATTAACTAATTTAATTTACAAGTTGCACTTTATGATGTTATAATAACTAAATAAAACGAAAATATCATATGATTTCATATGTATATTATATATTATTTTAAAATACAGGCTCACGCGGCCAAACAATGAGTATACAACAAAAGGGAGGAAAAATAACATGAGAACTAGCGGTGTATTAATGCCAATCTCATCACTGCCATCACAGTATGGTATTGGAACTATGGGAAAGGAGGCCAGACGTTTTGTCGATTTCCTTGAGAAGGGAGGCCAGACATACTGGCAGATTCTTCCAATCTGTCCTACCAGCTATGGAGATTCTCCATACCAGTCATTTTCAAGCTTCGCAGGCAATCCTTATTTTATCGATCTGGAGCTTTTATGCAAGGACAAGCTTCTGACAAAGAAGGAGTGCGAGTCATATAAGTGGGGCAAAAAGCCACAGTATGTAGACTATGGCATTATGTATGTCAACAGATATGCTCTTTTAAGAAAGGCATATGAGTGTTTTTCAAAGAAAACACCGGCTGACTATGAGGCATTCTGCAGTAAAGAGGCAGAGTGGCTTGATGAGTACACACTCTTTATGGCATTAAAGGATGCCAATGGCGGAGTGGCATGGAGCGAGTGGGATGATGCTCTCAAGTTGAGAAAACCTGAGGCTATGGAAGAAGCAAAGGAGAAGTATGCTGATGATATTGCCTTCTACAAGATGCTCCAGTATCTCTTCTTCAAGCAGTGGACTGCTTTAAAGGCATATGCCAATGAAAAGGGCATAAGAATTATCGGAGATGTACCTATTTATGTTGCCATGGATTCAGCCGATGTATGGGCTAATCCTACACAGTTCTATCTCGATAAGGACTTAAATCCAATCGAGGTGGCAGGATGTCCTCCTGATGCCTTCTCAGCAGACGGACAGCTCTGGGGCAATCCTCTTTTCAGATGGGATGTTATGAAGAAGGACAACTACAGCTGGTGGACAAAGCGTATCAGTGCTATGGCAAAGCTTTATGATATCGTGCGAATCGATCATTTCAGAGGCTTTGATTCATTCTATGCCATTCCTGCAAAGGATGATACAGCAAAGAACGGTGTATGGAAAGATGGTCCGGGCATGGATTTGTTCAATGTGCTTGAGAAGAAGCTTGGTAAGCTTCCTATCATCGTGGAGGATCTCGGCTTCCTCACACCTTCCGTAAAGAAGCTTTTAAAGGATTCCGGCTTCCCGGGCATGAAGGTTATCCAGTTTGCATTTGATTCAAGAGAGGATAGCGATTATCTGCCACATAACTATCCGCAGCACTGTGTTGTATACACAGGTACCCATGACAATGACACAGTTATGGGCTGGATGAAGACAGCTCCAAAGGATTGCGTAAGGTTTGCAAAGGATTACTTAAACCTCACAAAGGAGGAGGGCTACAACTGGGGCATGATGCGTGCGGCATGGTCATCAGTTGCCGATATGGCTATTGTTCCTATGCAGGATCTGCTTGGACTTGATTCAAAGGCCCGTATCAACATTCCTTCAACTACCGGTGGCAACTGGCAGTGGAGAGCTACTCCTGAGCAGATAGACAATAAGCTTGCAAAGAAGCTCCACAAGTGTATGCAGATGTATGCACGTCTGAGAGAGGAGCCTGAGGAGGCTTCTGACAAATCAGATGCTAAAGAAACAGCTGATGCTTCTACAGGCAAGACAGCAGGATGTGAGAAAAAGGCTGCTAAGTAGTTTGGTTTAAAATACTATATATTATTACAAAAGACCACAGGTTATCTGTTTTGAAGCCTGTGGCCTTTTTATGTGTAATAATTCAAAGAGCAGGTGAATACACTTTGATTATAGAATAAAGTGTATGGAGGAAGCTTTTATGGGCAGTAATATGGACAGTAAAGAGTTTGATTTATATAAAGATATCAGATGCCGCACAAACGGCGAGATTTACATAGGTGTCGTCGGTCCTGTGCGCACAGGCAAGTCCACATTTATAAAGCATTTCATGGAGCTTTGTGTCATCCCGAAGATGGACAATGAGTATGCTAAAAAGCGTGCAGTCGATGAACTGCCGCAATCAGGCAAAGGAAAGACTATTATGACGACTGAACCGAAATTTATTCCACAGGATGCGGTTACTATCAGTCTGGATGATGGCAGCGCTGTGAAGGTACGCCTTGTGGACTGTGTGGGCTTTACAGTTGGGGATGCTGTCGGTTATCTCGAGGAGGACGGCGAGCGTATGGTCAAAACACCATGGTTCGACGAGGATATACCTTTTGAGGAGGCTGCAGTTGTAGGTACAAAAAAGGTAATAGAGGAGCATTCGACAGTGGCTGTACTTGTAACCACTGACGGCAGCATAGGCGATATAAAAAGACAGAGCTATGAGGCAGCAGAAAGAGAAACCGTCATGCAACTTGAGGCTTCAGGAAAGCCATTTGTAATTGTGGTAAATACTACAAAGCCTTTTGCAGCAGAAACGAGACTTTTGTGCGAGTCACTTTGCAGAGATTATAAAGCGGCTGCCATTCCAATAGACTGTGAAAAGCTTTGCATGGGACAGATTACAGATATTATGGAAAAGCTCTTATATGAATTTGCAGTCACGAGAGTGGACTATGATATACCGAAATGGGTGCAGCTTCTGCCTTATGACAATTATGTAAAGCAGGCCGTAATTACATATGCAAAGACTTTTCTTGCAAGGGCTTCAAAGCTGAAGGATGTCGCACTGATGAGCACTGATATGCCTGAATCGGATGGGGATATATTAAAAGCGGTATCCCTTGCCGGGATGGGGCTGTCTGATGGTGTGGTAAAGGTTAAAATTGAGATTGCAGAGAAGTACTACTACGAGAATATTTCCGCGCTGTGCGGTGTGACTGTTTCCGGGGAAAAGGAGCTGATTTCCCTGATTCTTTCACTCACTGAGGAAAAGAATGAATACGAAAAGATTAAGGATGCTTTTTCATCGGTGCAGCAGAAGGGTTATGGTGTTGTGATGCCACAGCTGTCTGATATCAGAATGGAGGAGCCGGTGCTTATAGCCCATGGAAACAAGTTTGGCGTAAAAATGAAGGCTATTTCACCGTCAATACATATGATAAGGGCTAATATCGAGACCGAGATAGCGCCGATAGTCGGAAGCAGGGAACAGGCAGAGGATCTGATAGATTACATAAAAAATGGTGAAAACAGTGACAGTGGAGTCTGGAAGACTAATATTTTTGGAAAGTCTGTCGGGGAGCTTATGGAGGACGGAATAAGAAGCAAAATAATGCAGATGGATGATGAGTGCCAGATAAAGCTTCAGGAAACCATGCAAAAGATTGTGAATGACTCAAATGGCGGCATGATTTGTATAATTATATAATGATATGAGGGTCAAAAGGTATTTTGACCCTTTAATCATATAATTATTGATTGGTAATTAGAGTTTAATTACTATATTAAACGAAATATAAGTTGACTATATTGCATAAAGATAGCATAATGATACATAAAGACTGATTTCTTTGCGGAAAGAGAGAGAAAAAGCGAAAGAGAGTAGGTTACATGCAGATAATTTTTATACATCACAGTTGTTTTCTTGTGGAACTGGATGACAAGGTGCTTATATTTGATTATTTTGATGGAGACAAGGTGGAGGGTATGCATTTTACCGGAAAGCTGCCATCTTATGAGTCGGATACAAAAATCTATATGTTTGCGAGTCACAGCCACAAGGATCATTATGATATGGATATTTTGCGTCTGGCTGACAAATATCCGAATATACATTATATTTTTTCAAAGGATATCCGTATCAGTCCGCATTTTCTGTCAAAGCATGGCATTGATCCCGCTGTCAGGGACAGGGTGACATTTGTTTCACCTGACAATACATATCATGTTGATGATCTGGATATAATGACACTTAGATCCACCGATGCCGGGGTGGCATTTTATGTTGCCTCAAACGGTGTGAGCCTGTTTCATGCCGGTGATTTAAACGACTGGGAGTGGGATGGCGCAGGAGACTTGATAAACGGCAGAGTGCGCAGAGCCTTCAGACATGAGATAAAAAAGCTTTCGGAAAAACCAATAAACGTGGCGTTTTTCCCGATGGATCCAAAGCTTATGGAGTATCAGTTCAAGGGCTTTGATTTCTTTTTACAAAATACCTCGGCAGAGTTTGTTTTCCCTATGCACATGTGGCAGGATTATAGTGGTATCGCCGAATACAAGAAGAGGTTGAGTAATAAGGACATGGCTGACAGGGTGATTGAGATTGAACGTGAAAATCAGACGTTCGCTTTTGGAGAGAACTATTGAATTATTTCACAAATTCATTTATAATAAATTAGTTCAATAAATTTAGGAGGGTAATTATGGGGGACTTTTTCATGTGCGTAGCACAATATGTTATTATTATGATTGTTTTGGCGGCCATAGGTTTTTGTGGGGCTTTAATAGGGGTAAAGCTTCGTAAAATGAAGGACGCAAAGACAAAAGAATAGGAGATTCAAGTAATGAAGAAGAGTTATGGCGTTAACGAATTACGTCGTATGTACCTTGAGTTCTTTGAGAGCAAGGGACATCTCGCAATGAAGAGTTTTTCACTGGTGCCTCACAATGACAACAGTCTGCTTCTTATTAATGCAGGTATGGCACCGCTTAAACCATATTTCACAGGACAGGAGGTTCCACCGAGACGCCGTGTGACTACATGCCAGAAGTGTGTCAGAACAGGTGATATCGAGAATGTAGGTAAGACAGCTCGTCATCTTACATTTTTTGAGATGCTCGGAAACTTCTCGTTTGGCGATTATTTCAAGCATGAAGCAATCGCATGGTCATGGGAGTTTTTGACAGAGGTGCTCGGTCTTGAAAAGGACAGGCTTTATCCTTCCATCTACGGTGAGGATGATGAGGCATTTGATATCTGGACTAAGGAAGTAGGAGTGCCGGGAGATCGTATTACACGTTTCTACAGAGATCCAAAGACCGGTGAGTGTGACAACTTCTGGGAGCATGGCGCAGGTCCTTGCGGTCCTTGCTCTGAGATTTACTACGACCGCGGTGAGAAGTACGGCTGTGGCAAGCCTGATTGTAAGGTAGGCTGTGACTGTGACCGTTTCATGGAGGTGTGGAACAATGTATTCACACAGTTTAACGGTGACGGACACGGTGGATACACTGAGCTTGAGCACAAGAACATTGATACAGGTATGGGACTTGAGCGTCTTGCTGTTGTAATGCAGGATGTTGATTCGGTATTCGATATTGATACAATGAAGGCTATCCGTGACAAGGTCTGCGGGCTTTCAGGCAAGAAATATCATGTCGATGAGATGGACGATGTTTCTATCCGTCTTATCACAGACCATATCCGTTCGTCTACATTCCTTATTTCTGACGGAGTTATGCCATCTAACGAGGGCAGGGGCTATGTGCTTCGCCGTATCATCAGACGTGCCGCTATGCACGGACGTACACTTGGCATACAGGGAGCATTCCTTGGCAAAATCGCGCAGGTTGTCATTGATGAGAGCAAGGACGGTTATCCGGAGCTTGAGGAGAGAAAGGATTTCATCCTTAAGGTGCTCACTCAGGAAGAGGAGAAGTTCGCAAAGACTATCGACCAGGGACTTGGTATCCTTGGAGATATGGAAGAACGCATGAAGGCTGACGGTGTCAAGGTACTTTCAGGAGAGGATGCATTCAAGCTTTACGATACATACGGCTTCCCTGTAGACCTCACGGCAGAGATTCTCGAGGAGAAGGGCTTCACATATGATGAGGCTGGCTTTGAGAGTTGTATGGAGGCTCAGAGACAGAAGGCAAGAGGAGCCCGCAAGGAAACAAACTATATGGGTGCTGATGCCAATGTTTACAATGATATAGATTCTGAAATTACTACAGAGTTCACAGGCTATGACAAGCTTACTGACACAGCTGAGATTGCTTTCCTTACCACATCGGATGATGTAGTCGAGGCTCTTTCAGATGGTGATAAGGGCTCTGTAATCGTGCCAAACACACCTTTCTATGCCACAATGGGTGGTCAGCAGGGTGACAAGGGTATCATAAAGACTGAGAGCGGTACATTTGTTGTTGAGGATACTGTAAAGGTTGTCGGCAACAGATATGCACATGTAGGTTATGTGTCAGAGGGTATGATCCGCACAGGCGAGAAGGCTACACTTTCTGTTGATACAAAAACAAGAACAAACACATGCAGAAATCACTCTGCCACTCATCTGCTTCAGAAGGCACTGCGTGAGATACTCGGCACACATGTAGAGCAGGCAGGTTCTTATCAGGATGCTGAGAGAACACGTTTTGATTTCTCTCATTTTTCTGCCATGACTGCTGAGGAGCTTAAAAGGGTTGAGGATATCGTAAACGAGAAAATCAACGAAGCTATTGAAGTTCGCACAGATATCATGACTGTCGATGAGGCTAAAAAGACAGGTGCCATGGCTCTCTTCGGCGAGAAATACGGTGAAAAGGTACGTGTCGTATCAATGGGCGATTTCTCAAAGGAGTTCTGCGGTGGTACACATGTAAAGAATACATCTGATATCAAGGTATTCAAGATTCTTTCTGAGAGCGGTGTAGCTGCAGGTGTAAGACGTATCGAGGCTATCACAGGCGACAATGTATTCGCTTATTACAGCAATATGGAGAAGGAGCTTGAGGAGGCCGCTAAGGTTGTTAAATCAACTCCTGCCAATCTCAAAGAGAGACTTGAGCACCTGATGGCTGAGATGAAGGCACTTCAGAGTGAGAATGAGTCTCTTAAGAGCAAGGCAGCAAAGGATGCGCTCGGCGATGTTATGGATCAGGTAGTTGATGTAAACGGCATCAAGCTTCTTGCAACAAGTGTTGACGGCGTTGATATGAACGGACTGCGTGATCTTGGCGATTCTCTCAAGGAAAAGCTTGGCGAGGGAGTTATCGTGCTTGCTTCTTCAAATGAAGGCAAGGTAAATCTTGTTGCCATGGCAACAGACGCTGCCATAAAGAGCGGTGCGCATGCAGGAAACTTAATCAAGGCAATCGCCTCAAAGGTAGGCGGTGGCGGCGGTGGACGCCCTAACATGGCTCAGGCCGGTGGAAAGAACCCGGCAGGTATTCCTGATGCTATTGCTTCAGTAAAGGACGCACTTTCAGGTATGATTAAATAACAAAAATGCTTATATAGTACTTTAAAATGCATCTTTTAAAAAATAGGTCTAAATTTGTTAAAAAAATCAAATTAGACCTATTTTTTTTTGTGAAAGTATGGTAAAATTGTACTAAATTATAAATTGAGATTAAACTGAAAGGATGAATATGTATGAAGAGGTTAATAGCTGCAACACTTGTGGCTGCCATTGGGGTTTCATTACTTACTGGATGCGGAGTATCAAATAAATCACATGACAATACACAGGTGGGGACAACGGAGAATTCTTCGGATAAAGCGAAGAATAAGGAAGTAAAGATGCACGTTTGGTGTTCGAAGGATGATGTGGATATTACTACACAGTTGATTGAAAGCTTCAAGGAGGCTAATAAAGGAACTGATTTTAATATAATTATCGAGGAGTCAGAGGATTCTGATGCCAGAGATAATATATTATCAAATGTGCATAATGGTGCGGATGTATTCCCTATAGCGGATGACCAGATAACTTCTATGGTAGCGGGAGGCGCTCTTTATGAGATAGAGGATGTGGATGCCGTTAAAAAGGCTGACGATGAAGGTGCGGTTGAGGCTGCCACTATCGATGGCAAATTATATGGATATCCGCTGACCGCTGACAATGGATATTTTATGTATTACAATAAGAATTATTTCTCAGATAGCGATGTGGCTACGCTTGATGGCATGCTCGACATTGCAGGGGCCAATGGTAAGTACTTGACTATGGACTGGAGCTCAGGCTGGTATCTGTATTCATTTTTTGGAAATACAGGGCTTGATTTTGGCGTGAATGATGATGGTGTGACAAACCACTGCAACTGGAATTCTATCATCACGAACATCAAGGGTGTTGATATAGCACAGGCTATGCTTGATATTGCGGCTAAGCCGGGCTTTAAGAACTGCGTACAGGACGATTTTATTGCAGGAGTACAGGACGGAAGTATTATTGCCGGTGTCAGCGGATGCTGGAATGCAGCAAAAATCAAGGAATTATGGGGCGATGATTATGGTGCTGTAAAGCTGCCTACATATACATGTGCCGGACAGCAGATTCAGATGTCATCGTTTAAAGGCTATAAATATATGGCTGTAAATGCATACACCAAGTATCCTGAGTGGGCAAATAAGCTTGCCCAGTGGTTTACAAACGAGGATAACCAGAAGCTCCGCTTTGAGATGAAGAATGTAGGCCCTGCCAATAAAGCGGCAGCCGCAGATGATGCGGTCAAAAAGGTTCCTGCTATTATGGCTGTTATGGATCAGGCACAGTACGGAAAGCTCCAAAGAGTTGGAAATTCTTACTGGGATGCGGCGACGGAGTTTGGCGAAAAAATGGCGGCCGGTAATCCTGATAATACAGCTCTTCAGGAGATAATGGATAATCTTGTTGCGGGGATAACACAATCTGTAGCTGAGTAGAGGGGTATATAACATGAAATTAGATTCAAAAAAAAGTAAAGCCGCTGTTAAAAATAGCGCAGTAAAACAAAAAAAGGTGAAAGCAAAAGCAGCAAATCCTGCAAAAGCACCAAAAGTAAAAAAAACTCTCAACACAAAAAAAGCTCAAAAGGTTAATAACAAACCAAAGGTCAAGGGAAAGAAAAAGTTAAGTACAAAATTGATACTTATTCCTGTTTTTATTGTAGGCTTTGTAAGTGTTATTTCAAGTGGCTTATCTCTTAAAAATTTATCAAAGGTAAATGATGCGGCTTCTCAGATTGTGGACACCTCAATGGTTGGCACGGAGATGCTTAATGATATTGAGATGGAGACCGTGAATATTCATACACTGGCACTGTCTCATATTATATCGACAGATCTATCATCAATGATTGATATTGTAAGTGAAGTGAGAAATCACGAGGAAAAGCTAAAGCAGCTCCTTGATGATTATAATCCTTATGTAACCTTGGAGACCAAGAGAAACTATAGAATTATCTGTGAAAACTATACAAGCCTGGTCAAGGAGTGTGGCAATGTAATGGCCTATTCTGCCGCCGGTAAAAACGAGGAAGCGTATAAAACGGCAAATGGCTCTATTGCAAAATATACTAATAACATTGAAAAAGCTATTTCGTCAATGCGTGAGCATGTCAATTCTGTTACACAGGAGGAGAGAAAGAGCCTCGAAAGTACTTATCGCGCATCTGTTGTCACATGTACATTTACTATTGCAGTAAGTATAATTGCATTACTGTTTGTTGTTTTTGCTGTTGTCACCATGGTTATCAAGCCTCTGCTTCGTACACAGAAGGAAATCAACGGCATCATAGTCAATATTGATAACAAGAAGGGCGATTTGACACAGAGGGTTACTCCTATCAACAATGCTGAGGTTGACGCCGTAGGCAAGGGCATCAATGTCTTTATGACAAAGCTGCAGGCTATATTCAAGGCTGTTGTCACCAACTCGGCCAGGATGGAGAGGGTTGTTGATGATGTGCGTCAGAGTGTTCAGACAAGCAACAGCAGTGTGTCCGATCTTTCGGCTTTAACAGAGGAGCTGTCTGCTACCATGCAGGATATCTCTGAAAATGCATCTGTTATCAATACCAACACAGATAATGTGGCAAAAGAGGTTGAGCTTATTGCTGAAAAGACAGATGAACTGACCGGATACACCAAGGATATGAAGGCCCATGCACAGTCAATGGAGTCTGTTGCACGTACAAACATGGAGTCAACAGACAGGAAGGTTTCGGAGATTCTCGAGGTATTGCAGAAGGCTATTGAGGATAGCAACAGCGTAAAGCAGGTCAATTCACTTACCAATGATATTTTAAACATTGCAAGTCAGACCAATCTGCTGGCATTAAATGCTTCTATTGAGGCAGCAAGGGCAGGAGAGGCAGGCAGAGGTTTTGCGGTTGTAGCCAGTGAGATCAGCCAGCTTGCTGCAGCCAGCCAGGAGGCAGCCAACAATATCCAGCGTATCAATGCGGTAGTTACCAATTCGGTTAACAATCTTTCTGACAACGCCAATGGTCTTGTCAGCTATATTAATGATTCGATTCTTCCGGAGTTTGAGAGATTTGTTGAGTCCGGTGTGGAGTACAACGACAAGGCTTCATTCATTGAGGGTACCATGACTGATTTCAAGGAGAAGACTGATTCACTGAAGCAGTCCATGCTTGAGATTTCTTCTTCAATCAACACCATATCACATGCTATAAATGAGGGTGTGAACGGAGTGGTTTCAGCGGCTGACAGTACACAGCTTATTGTTGAGGATATGGACAATATCTCACACAAGATGGATGAAAACTATGAGATTGCAGATTCGCTGAAAAAAGAAACATCAATCTTTATCAAGCTTGATTAGAGTCATTTTGGAGTGATGTTTTACCTGATATAATTAAAATAATAATTTCTTGAAAAAATATCCGGATTTATCTTGACAAATCCGGATATTTTGATAAAATACATGTTAGTGCAATTAAGTATAGATACCTAACAGTTGATGCACAATACACAACTGGAGGGAGGTTAGGTTTTAGGTTATGTCTAGTGTAATAGTTAAAGAAAACGAGACTTTAGATAGCGCATTACGCAGATTCAAGAGAAACTGTGCAAAAGCAGGCATCCAGCAGGAGATCCGTAAGCGTGAGCATTACGAGAAACCAAGCGTAAAGCGTAAGAAGAAATCTGAAGCAGCTAGAAAAAGAAAATACAATTAATGTATTAGAGAGGACTACCGCGTGCGGTAGTTCTTTTGTTATGTGTCAACATAATTTAATAATAAAAATTTAATTTGCATATTTGTATTATTGCTAGTAAAATAGGACTTAGTGAAAAGAAAAGGAGTGAATTACAATGACAAAAATTGACATTATTTCAGGTTTCCTTGGAGCTGGAAAGACTACATTTATCAAGAAAATGATAGATGAGGCTTTTAAGGGTGAGCAGATAGTTCTCATAGAGAATGAGTTCGGTGAGGTTGGTATAGACGGTGGCTTTTTAAAGGATGCCGGCATTCAGATTACTGAGATGAACTCAGGCTGTATCTGCTGTTCACTGGTTGGTGATTTTGGTAAGAATTTAAATGAGGTTATTACCAAGTATCATCCTGACCGTATCTTAATCGAGCCTTCCGGCGTGGGTAAATTATCAGATGTCATGAAATCTGTTATAGATATCGAAAAAGAGCAGCCGGTCAAGCTTAATGCACTTGTTACAGTGGTAAATGCACTTAAGGCAAGCAAGCAGATGAAGGCTTTCGGTGAGTTTTTCAACAACCAGATAGAGTATGCCACAACAGTGATCTTAAGCCGCAGCCAGAATGCTACACCTGAGCAGCTTGAGTTTTGCGTAAAGCAGATTCAGGCTTTAAATCCAAAGGCTTCAGTTATCACTACTGATTGGGATGCTATTAAAGGAGAGCAGATTCTTAAGACTATGGAAGGGCAGGACAATCTCGAGATGAAGGTGCTTGCTGAGGCACGTCATGCACAGGATGAGGCAGAGCATCATCATCACCATGACCATGATGAGCATGAGCATCACCACGACCATGATGAGCATGAACATCACCACGACCATGATGAGCATGAGCACCATCACGACCACGATGAGCACGAGCATCATCACGAGCATGGCGAGGACTGCACCTGTGGCTGTCATGACCATGATCATGAGCACGGACATCATCATGCTGATGATGTATTTACAAGCTGGGGCAAGGAGACACCTCACAAGTTTGAGCGCGCTAAGCTCGAAGAAATCCTTAAGCAGTTTGTGGAAGATGACAAGATTCTTCGTTCAAAGGGCATGGTAGAGGGCACAGACGGCAAGTGGATTTACTTTGATATGGTTCCGGGCGAGTACGAGATTCGTGATGGCGAGCCTGACTATACAGGACGTATAGTTGTTATCGGAACAGATATCCACGAGCATGAGCTTGAAGAGCTTTTCGGACTTGCTTAAATGTATTTAATATAGTTACACAATAATCAGAAAGGAACTAACAAAATGGCTGAAGAGATTCCAGTATATTTATTTACCGGATTCATGGACAGTGGCAAGACTTCACTGATTAAGGATACCATTTTCGAGAATGATTTCGCTAATGGCTCAAAGGGGCTTATCATTATGTGCGAGGATGGTGATGTGGAGTATGATATGGATAAGCTAAAGGCTGCCAATATCCAGGTTGCAGAGATCGACTCGGAGGATGAGTTTACAGCTGCAAAGCTGAATGAGCTCAACATGCAGTATCTGCCTGAACAGGTGTTTATCGAGTACAACGGCACATGGGGCATTGATAAAATAATAGAGGCCGAGCTGCCAAAGGGCTGGGTTATCGTGCAGTCGCTCGCCACAGTTGATTCCACTACATTTGACCTTTATATGAACAATATGCGCGCGATGATGCAGGAACAGGTATTTGCGAGTGATGTTGTCATATTTAACAGGACGGACGATGATACAGACAGAGGACACTTAAGGCGTACCATAAAGAATATCAACCGCAAAGCCCAGATAGTCTACGAACGCAAGGACGGTACTATTGATGAGCGTCCGGAGGAACTGCCGTTTGATATAAATCAGGATGTGATTGAGCTTTCAGATGCAGATTATGCCATCTGGTATATGGATGCCATGGAGAATTACAAGAAGTACGACGGCAAGGTTGTCAAATTTCTTGCTCTTGTATACAATCCTGATAAGCTTAGAAAGGGTGTTATGGTACCGGGCAGGTTTGCGATGACCTGCTGTATAGAGGACGTGACCTTTATAGGTTTTAAGTGCAAGTATGAGGATGAGAGCAGTATTCCTCACAAATCGTGGATTACCATCACCGCAAGGGTGCATGTGGAGTTTGCAAGAGAGTACAAGGGAAAGGGACCGGTGCTTTATCCGGTTTCCATCGAGCCTGCCGAGAAGCCGCAGGATGAGCTTGTATATTTCTCATAAAAGCTGATAAATACGGGAACCGGTTCATTTTTTGCATGAATTGGTTCCTGTTTTTGATATAAAGTACCGGACGAATGTCAAAAGATAACACAATTTCATAAGCATATAACATATTTTTATGGAATATCCAAAGAAACATATTGAAAAATTATATCATTTCATTTAAAATTAAAAAAGTATGAAATAATTGAGTATCAGATTACATATGTAATGGGATAAGATTTAACTAGGAGGAAGACTATGTATCCAATAGTTCGAAAAGAAAAATTGGCTGACAATATTATCCTTATGGATATAAAGGCACCACGAGTTGCAAAAGAGTGTCTGCCTGGTCAGTTTATCATCGCAAAGACAGATGAGGTAGGAGAGAGAATCCCACTTACCATCTGTGATTATGACAGGGAAAAAGAGACCGTTACTATCGTAGTACAGACTATCGGTGCAGGAACAGAGAGAATGATGGCTCTTAATGAGGGAGATTCATTAGAGGATTTCGTCGGACCACTCGGCTGTCCATCAGAGCTTTGTCAGGAGGATAACCTAGAGGAGACAAAGAAAAAGCACATCGTATTTATCGCAGGAGGTCTTGGTACAGCTCCTGTATATCCACAGGTTAAGTGGCTTAAAGAGCATGGTGTGGATGCTGATGTCATCATGGGCTTTAGAAATAAGGATATCCTTTTCTTTGAGGATGAGATGAAAGCTGTTGCAAAGAATCTCTATGTTTGTACAGATGATGGCTCATACGGCTTCCACGGCAACGGCAGCCAGCAGCTTCAGGCACTTGTTGATGCCGGCAATACATATGACTGCTGTGTAGCTATCGGACCTATGATTATGATGAAATTCACATGTCTGCTCACAAAGAAGCTTGAGATTCCTACAATTGTTTCAATGAACCCAATCATGGTTGATGGAACAGGTATGTGTGGTGCATGCCGTCTGATCGTGGATGGAAAGGTTAAGTTCGCATGTGTTGACGGACCTGAGTTCGACGGACATCTTGTTGATTTCGATCAGGCTATGAAGAGACAGCAGCAATATAAGACTGAGGAAGGCAGAGCTAAGCTTGCCTATGAAGAGGGCGCAACACATCACGGTGGCTGCGGAAACTGCGGAGGTGACAAATAATGGAAGTCGATGTATTAAAGAGAGTACCTGTCAGAGAGCAGGATCCTAAGGTTCGTGCCACAAACTTTGAAGAGGTTTGTTACGGCTACAATAAAGAAGAGGCAATGGCAGAGGCAAGCAGATGCTTAAACTGTAAAAATGCACAGTGTATGAAGGGCTGCCCTGTTTCTATCAATATTCCTGCATTTGTTGAGCAGGTTAAAAATGGTGATTTCACAAAGGCTTATGAGATTATTTCAGAGTCATCAGCACTTCCTGCTGTATGTGGACGTGTATGCCCACAGGAGAGCCAGTGTGAGGGCAAGTGTATCAGAGGCTTCAAGGGCGATCCTGTCTCAATCGGAAAGCTCGAGAGATTTGTTGCTGATACAGCCAGAGAGAATGGCATCAAGCCAAAGACAGCAGCAGAGAAAAACGGTAAAAAGGTTGCTGTTATCGGTTCAGGTCCTGCAGGACTTACATGTGCCGGAGACCTCGCAAAGCTTGGCTATGATGTAACTATTTTTGAGGCACTTCACGCTGCCGGTGGAGTATTAAGCTACGGAATACCGGAGTTTCGTCTTCCAAAGGACAAGGTTGTTGCGGCAGAAGTAGAGAATGTCAAGGCACTTGGTGTTAAAATCGAGACAAATGTAGTTATCGGAAAGTCAGTTAAGATTGACGAACTCATGGAGGAAGAAGGCTTCGAGGCTGTATTTATCGGTTCTGGAGCAGGACTTCCAAGATTTATGGGAATCCCTGGTGAGCAGGCCAACGGTGTATTCTCAGCTAATGAGTTCCTTACAAGAAACAACCTCATGAAAGCTTTTAAAGAGGGTTATGAGACTCCTATCTCAAACGGTAAAAAGGTTGTAGTTGTCGGTGGTGGAAACGTAGCCATGGACGCAGCCAGAACAGCTCTTCGTCTCGGTGCTGAGACACACATTGTATACAGACGTAGTGAGGCAGAGCTTCCTGCACGTAAAGAGGAAGTACATCATGCTAAGGAAGAGGGAGTTATCTTTGATCTCCTTGAGAACCCTACAGAGATTCTTGTTGATGAGAATGGCTGGGTTAAGGGTGTTAAGCTTATCAAGATGGAGCTTGGAGAGCCTGATGCATCAGGACGTAGAAGTCCTGTTGAGATTGCCGGCTCTGAGTATGAGATGGAGTGCGATACAGTGATCATGTCACTTGGTACATCGCCAAATCCACTTATTTCCTCTACAACAATAGGTCTCGATACAAATAAGAGAAAGTGTATTGTAGCAACTGAGGATACAGGTGCAACCTCAAAAGAGGGTGTATTTGCAGGTGGAGATGCCGTAACAGGTGCTGCAACGGTTATTCTTGCCATGGGTGCAGGAAAAGCAGCAGCAAAGGGTATTGACGAGTTCTTATCTGCAAAATAATATAGACCTTAAAGTATATTCTATGTTTTACTTTATAAAAAAAGCCTCCGGCTGGATTAAATTCTTCCGGAGGCTTTTTGGTTATATGTTATGTTTATATAAAGGCATTTAGCATCATTGTGTAAGGCAATTAATAAGCCTTGTGTTGTCCTCTGGCTTCATTATACAAAATCGTATGAAGCGCTCCTCAAGCCCGGGAAAGGTAGAGCAGTCCCTTATCATCATGCCCTGCCTTATGGCGCGCTCAAATAGCATATGTGCATCCACGCCTTCATCAAGTATCTTAAGCAGATAGAAGTTGCTGTAGGATGGATAAAGCTTGAATTTGTGTGATTCTTCAATCAATTGCCTGCATCTGTTTTTCTCCGAAAGTATCAAGCTTCTTGTTTTATCTATATATTCTTCATCCAAAAACATGGTTTCGCCTGCAACAACGGCGAGAGAGTTAATCATCCACGGATTTTTGTTTGTGTTTATGTCTGTAAGAATTTGTGAATTTGATGTGATGGCATAGCCCAGACGAAGTCCCGGAGTGGCAAAAAACTTGGATGTGCCGCGTAAAATAATCACATTGTCAAACAATTCAGTCAGAGGTATTGCTGAAAGCTCATTAACATCCGGCACAAACTCTATATATGTCTCGTCTATCATCACATAAGTATTTGTCTCTTTACAGTGGGTTAAAATTGTTTTGAGCTTATCCGGTGTGATAAGACTGCCGGTCGGATTGTTGGGATTACAGATGATGACAAGGTCGGTATCAGCTGTGATTGCAGAGATGAATTCATCCGGATTAATCTTAAAATCATCCTTTTCCTTAAGAAAATGGTATGAGATATCACTGCCGTTTATCCTTAAATCACGCTCGTACTCAGAGTAAGTCGGACCAAGCAGAAGTGTCTTTTTAGGAGCTGTAATCTGAATGAAAAGCGAGATGAGCTCCGTGCATCCGTTCCCAACTGTTATGTGATTGTAATCGCACTTGCAGTAGCTGCCGATAGCCTTTCTGAGAGAAGTATACTCCCTGTCAGGGTATTTTGTGATTGCATCAATGCGCTCAGACAGTGCAGTTTTTAGTTTACCAGATTCACCGAGTGGGTTGACATTTGCTGCAAAGCTCACAATATTTTCTTTCTTTATACCGTATATTTTTTCTATTTTTTCAAGGTCACTGCCGTGAAAATGCTCCTTTTGTTCTATCATTAGCTGTAATTTCCTTTCTATTTGCATTGCAACAGCATTGCAAATCGTATATAATTTACATTATATAATAAGTGTATAAAAAATCAACATTTAACGTAAACGGGGTAACAATTGTGCGAGCACGTATAGGGCAGATAGCTGCCGGCAGATTTAATGGCACGAAACCGATTTTGGCGTTTTCAGAGGAGACAATAGACCTTTCGGTCATTGAGGGAAGAAGCGAAGCGGGAAGCTTTGTAATAGAAAGTACGAATCAGATAAAAATCTGTGGCATAGTTTATTCGACTAATCCAAGGATGGAGTGTCTGAATCCGCACTTCGAGGGCGAGAAAGTCAGGATTCGTTATCAATTTAACAGTAAGGGTCTCACGGAGGGCGATGCCTGCGAGGGCAAATTTGTGATTGTATGCAATCAGATAGAGTACAGTCTTTCTTTTTGTGCAAGAATCACAAGGCTCTATGCGGAAGCATCTACCGGAGCTGTAAAGAGCCTTGATGATTTTACAAGGCTTGCGGCATCTAATTGGGATGAGGCTTATCATCTGTTTTATAATCGTAATTTTTTAAACACAATTCCTTATGGCAATGTATATGAGATGCTGACCTATGAGGGCTTTGCCTGCGCCAGACCATCCGGTCAGAATATGGAGGAGTTTCTGATTGGCGTAAACAAAAAACAGCCTGTTTCCATTAGTGTAGACAAGTCCGAGGAGATTTTTATGGCTTCTAAAGAGCCACAGAGTGGATGCTTTACCATAACAAAGGATAACTGGGGGTATACCGAGATACGCCTGCGCACGGATTGTGAATTCATAAAGCTGTCTAAGCCTGTTTTAACGCTTGATGATTTTATAGGTAAAACCTATCTGTATGAGTATATCATCGATGCATCTGCAATGCATGCCGGACGTAATTTTGGCCGTATATATATTGATGGTGTATATCAGAGCTTTACAATAGATATCACGGCCGGTGTAAGAGATGATGATGGCAGCATAAGTGATATAGCTGTGACAAAGGACATAAAGGAATGCATGGTCGGAATCATGGAGCTTTATACCAGTTTCAGGCTGAAGCGGATAGTGACCGGGGTATGGGCAAACGAGACTATAAGCATATTAAACCACCTGCATGCACTCGTGCCGGATGAGCATATGTATGAGCTGATGAAGGCTCAGGCATTTATTATCAACAGGCAAAGGCAGGAAGCTAAGTGGATTCTTGATGATTTCAAGCACAGTAATCCTGATAAGAAAGCTCCAATCTGGGGCTATTATCTGTATTTGATGACGCTGTTAGAGAGAGAGCCTTCATACGTTGACAATATGACACACGAAGTGGAGCTGATTTTTTATGAAAATCCTGACTCTGTGCTTTTGTTCTGGGTACTTTTATTTTTGAGGGATCAGTATTTTGATGACAGTGCCGGTAAGCTTAAAGATATAAAATACTGGGTACTGCGAGGCTGTTCGTCTCCGTATTTGTATATTGAAGCTTATTATCTTATATCACAGGATCCTTATCTAATAAAGGAGCTGTCGGTATTTGAGCTTCGCATCCTAAGCTGGGCCGTAAAGGAAAAGGCTCTGACAAAGGAGCTTGCCGGAGCAATTTTTGAGGCGGTTGATCTGGCAGGCGGGTTCGATAACAGAGTATATGAGCTTCTTACAGCAGCCTATGAGATATGTCCGGAGGCAGAGTATGTCGGCATCATATGCAGCTACCTGATTAAGGGACACAAAAATGATACCTGTTTTCATAAATGGTTTGAGCTGGGTATCGAGAATAAGCTGCGTCTGACAGGCTTGTATGAGTCGTATCTCATTACGATGGATGACAGGCAGATTTCCCCTGTGCCAAAGATTATCCAGATGTATTTCAGCTTTGATAATAAGCTGCCATACCGAAAGCTTGCAGTGCTTTACAACAATATAATTGCTGCCAAGGAAACAGAGCCTGAGGTCTACCACAAGTACAGGAAAGCTATGGGTAGGTTTGCCATGGACCAGGCACAGCTTAGGCATATTGATGACAATCTGGCTGTTTTATACGAGGATATGCTTGAGTTGGGATTTATCAATGAAGAGCTGTCGGCAGCTTTTTCAGATATTATATATACTCACAAGCTTATTGTATTTGATAAGCGCATAGTGAGAGCTATCATATATCAGAATGAAATGAAGGAGCCTCAGATAGTTCCGGTTACAGACCAGTGTGCTTATTTTGAACTGTTTTCAAACGACTATGTTATACTTTTTGAGGACTCAAGGGGCTATAGATATGTTAAAAGCATCTCATACAGACTGCAGAGGCTGATGGATGCCGAGAAATACCTTGACAGGTGTATAAGCCTCTCGCCTGACAGACCACAGTATATAGTGTCACATTTTAAGCATGTAAGGGATTATTCTGATTTTACAAAGGATGATTTGAAGCTGTTTAAACCTGTATTTTATAGTGAATCCTTTTCTGATTCCTACAAAGCTGTTATGGGATACAGAATTTTAAAATATTGTCAGCTTCACGATTATGAGGATTACGTCAGGCCGTTTTTGCAAAGCATTAATTTTGATACCCTGCAAAAGGATGCAAGAAAATATCTTATTGACATGCTTGTATCAAACCGCCTCTATGAAAAGGCATATGATATGGCCATGGAGTATGGAATAGACATGCTTGCTGCCGCATCAAAGGTGGTTTTGTGTGAGAATGCGCTTAAGGTGCAGCATGTAGATGATGATTTTATGGTTCAGCTTGCCATATCTGCCTTTAAAACAGGCAAATACAGTGACCTGGTGCTTAAATACCTGTGTGAAAACTATACCGGGCCTACAGACGAGCTGATTAACCTGTGGCATGCCGCTGATAAGTTTTCAATATCTTCCATGAAGCTCGATGAGCGTATTCTCGAACAGGGTATTTATACGCAGATTGAGCCTGAAAAGATATCGGATATCTTTATGGAATACTATAAAAGAGCCGGAAATGAAAAGCTGATTTTAGCTTATATATCTCTTGTGGCACATGGATATCTGCATAGTGGCGGGTGCAAGGCTGATTTTATTTTTGATATTATCGAAAAGCGATTTATTGGAAACAGAACATTAAATGATGCCTGCCAGTTAGCCCTATTGAAGCATTTTGCTGAGAAAACGGATATCACTCAGGCTGAGCTTGAGATAGAAGATACATTGCTTAAATATTATATATATAATAATATGTATTTTGATTTTTTTGCGAGGCTTGATTACAGACTGCTGGAGAAGTATTTCATCTATGACAAGGCATTTTTACAGTATGAGAGTACTCCGGGGACTCATGTTGTGCTGCATTACAGCCGAGACGAGGATGGCGAAGAGTTTAATTCAGAGGATATGGTTGAGATGTACGACGGCATATACGTAAAGACATTTGTCATATTTTTCGGTGAGCTGATCAGGTATTATATTACTGAGGAGCATGACAACAGCATAGAGGTGAAAGAGAGCAATCGTCTTACATGCAACAATATACCGGGTGACAATGATCACAGCCGCTATAATCTGATTAATGAGATGATAATTTCAGATACACTGTCTGATGAGACAACCTTAAAGAGCAATATAGACGAATATAAAAGGCTGGATGCTGCGACTAAGCAGCTGTTTAAGCTGATTTAAGAGGATTTATAATGGGACATAATGGCAATTCATACTATATAGGCATAGACTTAAATGACAGCTATGCTATGGTTAGTTTTTTTCAACAGAATATGAAAGAGCCGGAGACCGTCAGCACTGTTGCGGGCAGTGAGGAGTTTCAGATTCCTCTTGTACTTGCACGCCGTAAGAGCATTGGCAAATGGTATTATGGAGATGAGGCAAGAAGACTCTCTAAAAGCGGTGAGATGGTGTGTATTGACCAGCTGCTTAAGAGAGCACTGAATAGTGAAAAAATAGTCATTGATGATGATTCATTTATGGCAGAGGAGCTTTTGGCCTTGTTTCTTAAAAAGGTTATGGAACTGCCATCCAAGCTTGGTAATCCTTCATCCTTTGACAGGCTTGTTATATGTGTTGACAGGCTGACAAAGGAGAACGTGAGCATGTTTTATGGCATGGCGGTCAGGCTTGGCATAAATTCCAGACAGCTTACGGTCATAGACCGAAAGGAGAGCTTTTATTATTTTGCACTGAATCAGGACAAGTCACTGTGGCTTCATGATGTGGTGATGTTTATGCAGGAAAAGGAGAGTATATTTTTTTATTCCCTAAAGAGGGATCTTCGCACAACGCCACAGGTAGTATCTATAGATGAAAGCATAAGCTATACTCTGGATAAAAATGATAAGGACAAAAGCTTTTTGGATATAATAAATGAGAGCTTTAAGAATCAGATTATCTCAACGGTTTTTCTCGTGGGAGATACGTTTGCTGAGGGCTGGATGAAGCAGTCTGTTGCACTTTTGTGCAAGGGCAGACGAGTGTTCATGGGCAATAACCTCTTTACTAAGGGAGCATGCTATGCGGCAGCCACGAGGGATAAGGAAGCAGAATGGCCTTTTGTATATATGGGCGAGAATGAGATGAAGTTCAATCTGAGTCTTAAGGTACATGATAAGGGAGAATTGTCGTTTTATAATCTTATCAGTGCCGGAAGCAACTGGTTTGAATCCAAGGGGCAGTGTGAGGTTATAATTTCAGGCTCTTATGAGGTGGATTTCTGGAAGCAGCTTCCTAAAAGCAGGGAGGCAAAGATTGAGACACTAAGACTTACGGATATGCCACCCAGGCCGGATAGGGCTACACGCATCAGAATCACGGCGACACCTGTATCTGATGACAGGATTGATATAGAGATTAAGGATTTAGGCTTTGGCGAAATATTTATGAGCTCGGGCAAAGTCTGGCACTATGAGATGACTATGTAGGAGGGCATATGGGAGAATTATTACTGTGTAATGAAGCTATAGCAGCCATGCCCTATTACATAGAGGGTGTGTCTATAAATGTTTACTCGATAGAGGAGCTTAATTATTATATAATCAACAATACATATCTTTTGGATGATGACTTCATGAGTCTTGAGCTGTGCACCTGGATTGAAAACCATGCACATCTGCCAAAGCTTGCCATGCATCTTAGAACCATTATATCCACAAACGGCAGACTGTCTGCTTTTGTGACTGAGCTGCTTGAGTACAGCGGCTACTGCACTAAGGAGGAGCTTAAGAACACACATGATGCACTTAAGGAGCTCGAGGAAAAGAGCGAGTTTGAGTGCTTGAAAATCAGGGCAGACAGATTGATGGAGAAGAAAAAGTACACTGCAGCAATTTTTGAATACAAAAAGCTGCTGTCATGTGAGGATGCAAAGCATACTGAGCGTGTATTGTACGGAAACATATATCACAATCTGGCTACAGCCTATGTGCAGCTGTTTTTGTTTGATATAGCAGCGGATTTATATCTAGAGGCTTTCAGGCAAAATGGGGACAGAAAATCACTGTGGTCTTGTCTATATGCCTATAAGCTTGATAATAACGACATAGGATATGCCCGTATTGTCAGGGAATATAGTGTTACAGAGCAGGAAATAAATAATCTGGACAGCGTATTAAAGGGCGTATATGCAGAAGCTTCAGATGGTTGCGATGAGGGCAGATCAAAAGAAATAATTTTGAAATACAAAGAGGATTACAGGGCGCATGTTATTTAAACGCAAAAAAAAGACCGATGATACACAATTACATATTGAGAGTATACCGGATGAGAGCACTAAAGGGTTCAATGTAGTTGAAATATGTGAACAGATGGTTGATGCCGCCAGAGAGCTCGAGGATAACAGAACAGAGTATGCGCTTGTCACAAATTATCTGACTGACATAGAAAGGATGGAAAATATGTCAGAGACAGATAAAAAGACCATGAATGATGCGGCTGCAAACATATTGACACTCGAAAAGACCAGAAGTGATTTTTTAAAGACCAAAAACCGCATATCAGACAGCCAGTATGCGCAGATGCAGCAGCTGGAGGATGAGATTCCGCGGGCAATAAAGCGTCTTGAAAAAAACGAAAGCAGTCTGGATGTAATAAATAAAGACTTAAGGTATCTCGAGGGAGAAAAAGTGCAGTTCGATATAGATGGTGAATATGCCAAAAGCAGACAGCGGGCATTTAGGGTGTACGCAGTGCTTTTAGTTGTATTTTTTGCTGTAGTGGTAGCTGTATGCACGCTGATGCAGATTGTATATGGAGCCGATACCACTATCTTTATGCTTATCGGGGCACTTCTTTCAGCGGTTGCAGGCTCATTTGTTCTTTTGACATATCAAAGCTATTCAGATGAAGTAAAAAGCGCTGCAGCATCTAAAAATAAAGCAGTAACTCTTGAAAACAGAGTAAAGATCAAGTATGTAAGTATAAAAAATGCTGTTGACTACACATACGAGAAGTATCATGTGAAGAATTCAAAGGAATTTGTATACAACTATGAGCAGTATCTTCTCGCTGTAAAAGACAAAGAGCGCTTCAGAAGGACAAACGAGGATCTGGAATACAACAGCAAAAAGCTTGTTTCGGTGCTTAGTAAAAATGACTTCTACGATGCCAGAGTATGGCTCAACTACACAAACGCTATTGTGGATCATAAGGAGATGGTTGAGCAGAAGCATGAACTTATAGTCAGGAGACAAAAATTAAGGGGCAGGATGTCCTGCAATGTGGAGACTATAACCAGGCTAAGGCGCGAGATTTTATCACACAGGAGCGAGCTTGGTGACAGAATCCACGAGGTAAACAGAATTTTAAATAAAATCGCAGAGCTTGATATGGAAGTTCAATCTGAGGATTGATAAAATTTCCATATTGTTATATAATTTCAAATTGAAAAATGACTAAAAAATATTAATATAGAGGAGCACATTTTAAAATGAGTAAGATTAGAACAAGATTTGCACCAAGCCCGACAGGAAGAATGCATGTAGGAAATTTAAGAACAGCACTGTATGCTTATCTGATTGCAAAGCATGAGGGCGGTGATTTCATTCTCCGTATAGAGGATACAGATCAGGTACGCCAGGTGGAGGGTGCTGTTGATATTATAAACAGGACACTCGAAGAGACAGGACTTGTCCATGATGAGGGACCTGACAAGGATGGCGGATGCGGTCCATATGTGCAGAGTGAGCGTGTGGCACAGGGTATCTACATGAAGTATGCAAAGGAACTTATTGACAAGGGAGAGGCATATTACTGCTTCTGTGACAAGGAGCGTCTTGACAGTCTTAAGACAACTGTTGCAGGCAAGGAAATCTCTATATATGACAAGCACTGCTTACACCTGTCAAAGGAGGAGGTTGAGGCAAATCTCGCGGCCGGCAAGCCATATGTCATCAGACAGAACAACCCTACAGAGGGCACAACCACATTTGAGGATGAGATTTACGGAGATATCACAGTAGATAATGCAGAGCTTGATGATATGATTCTTATCAAATCTGACGGATATCCTACATACAATTTCGCAAACGTAGTAGATGATCACCTGATGGGCATCACACATGTGGTCAGAGGAAACGAGTATCTTTCATCATCCCCTAAGTATAACAGACTTTATGAGGCATTTGGATGGGATGTACCTGTATATGTACACTGTCCGCTTATCACAGATGAGGAGCATCATAAGCTTTCAAAGAGATGCGGTCACTCATCATTTGAAGATTTATTGGATCAGGGATTCCTTACAGAGGCTATTGTAAACTTTGTAGCGCTTCTTGGCTGGAGTCCTTCAGACAATCAGGAGATTATGTCACTTCCTGAGCTTGTTGAGAAGTTTGATTATCATCATATGAGCAAATCACCTGCTGTATTTGACTTCACAAAACTTAAATGGATGAACGGAGAGTATATAAAGAAGCTTGATTTTGACAAATTCTATGAGATGGCACTGCCATACATTAAGGAGGTTGTCACAAAGGATTATGACCTTAAGAAGATAGCAAGAATGGTTCAGACACGTATTGAGATATTCCCTGATATCAAGGAACATATTGATTTCTTTGAAGAGCTTCCGGATTATGATATTGCAATGTATACTCACAAGAAGATGAAGACAAACCAGGAGAATTCACTTGAGTTGTTAAACGATGTAGTTCCTATTCTTGAAAGCTGTGATGATTTCTCAAATGATGCACTTTTTGAGACTCTTAAGGCATATGCTACAGAAAAGGGCTATAAGATAGGCTATGTTATGTGGCCGATCCGTACAGCTGTTTCGGGAAAACAGATGACACCGGGCGGAGCTACAGAGCTTATGGAGGTGTTTGGCAAAGAGGAGTCTATAGCCAGAATTAAGAAAGGCATAGAAAAGCTTTCTAATAACTAATCTATTAACAAAGGGTATTTTATGAATTTTAACAAAGCCCAGCTTGGCGCCATCGAACACAAGGATGGCGCTATGCTTGTTTTAGCAGGACCGGGTTCCGGTAAGACCGCAGTTATCACACACAGGACTAAAAACTTAATAACAAAGCATCATGTGAAGCCTTCTGAAATTTTAGTTATCACCTTTACCAAGGCTGCTGCAAATGAGATGAAGGAGCGTTTTAATTCACTGATGAAAGATGAGAGGGTGAACGTATCTTTTGGTACGTTTCATGCTGTCTTTTTTACGATACTCAAATATGCATATCGCTTTACAAGTGCCAATATTGCTGATGAGTCTGTGAGATACGGCTTTATCAGGGAAATTTTATCCTACTACCGCCTTGAATACAAGGATGAGAATGAGTTTATAGGCAATTTACTTGCTGAAATCAGTCTGATTAAAAACAGCCGCATTCATATAGAAAATTTCTACTCTGGAGTGTGTGGTGAGGAAATATTCAGGGATATATATAAAAAATATGAGACGAGGCTTAAGGAAAACAGGCTTATTGATTTTGATGATATGCTCTCGTATACTTATGAGCTGTTTAATGAAAGACCTGATATACTGGCATTGTGGCAGAACAAGTATAAATACATACTGATTGATGAGTTTCAGGATATTAACCGTCTGCAGTATGAGATTATAAAAATGCTTGCCGCTCCACAGAATAATCTGTTTATTGTAGGAGATGATGACCAGTCAATATACCGCTTCAGAGGGTCAAAGCCTGAGATAATGCTTGGGTTTGAGAAGGACTATCCGGATGCAAAAAGAATCCTTTTAGATACTAATTACAGATGTGGCAGATATATAGTGGAGGCCTCGTTGAATCTCATCTCGCACAACAGGGAGAGATTTGATAAGAAAATCATTGCGGCAAGCAAGTCAAAGGCGCCTGTTACGTTTGCTGATTTTGAAAACAGAAGAGACGAAAATATCTTTCTTATACGCGATATAGATAAAAAGATAAAGGCGGGAGCTGTATTCAGCGACTTTGCGGTGCTTTTCAGGACAAATACCCAGCCAAGACAGCTTATAGAGCAGCTTATGAGCTATAATATCCCATTCAAAACCAAGGATAATATACCCAATATATATGAGCACTGGATTGCCAGAGACTTGTTTACATACCAAAGAATAGCAGGGGGCAGCAGGGACAGGGCTGACTTTCTGCAGATTATGAACAGACCAAAGCGGTATCTGTCAAGGGACAGCCTGTGCGATGCAACTGTGGCATTTGACGAGTGGATTAAGCTTTTTGATGAGAAGCCATGGATAGCTGAGAGAATAGAAAAGCTTGAGTATGACATGAAGCTTATAAGCCGGATGAATCCGTATGCCAGCATAAACTATATCAGAAGAGGCATAGGCTACGACGACTTTTTGTCCGAATATGCCGAGTATAGGAATATAAATAAAGAGGATTTATTTGATATACTTGATGAAATACAGTCCGGTGCCAAAGGCTTTGCCACCTATGAAGAGTGGTATGAGCATATAAAGGAATACACAAAGCAGATGAAGCTTATGGCTATGTCGAAAGACAGCGAGCCTAATGCCGTGACACTAGCAACCCTTCACAGCTCAAAGGGACTTGAATTTGAAAACGTATATATAATTGATGCAAATGAGGGGATAATGCCGTACAAAAAGGCGGTTCTTGAAAAGGACATAGAGGAGGAGCGAAGGCTGTTTTATGTCGGCATGACTCGTGCCAAGACAAACTTGTCTGTTTACTCGGTCAAGTCGGTAAACGATAAATCAGCCCAGGCCTCCAGGTTTGTCCGTGAAAGTAAAGAGCCTAGACAAAATAATAGTGGTGATGATTAAATATCATCAAACATTTCATCATCTAAAAGCTCATCGAATCTGTCGGCAGCAGCCTCGTACTCGTCGTCGGATTCGATGTTTTCTATTCTTGGAAGACCTTCCTCGTCCTCGAAATAGCGATACAGATACACTTCGCCGCTCTCATTATCGTTGCCATTTTTGTCTAACGGTAGAAGAGCTATGTAATCCTTATGATCTGCGTCAAAAATAGTGATAATCCTGCATTCGACACTTCCGTTGTCCAGATCAAGTGTTACGCGGATATCGTCTGCCTCATCGGGTGTAACAGGTGTTGCTTTTTCTGCCATATTGTACCTCTTTCTTTTAGTAATCTAAAGTAAATATTATATTAAACAAATACATTATATCAAATTATTCTATACAAAAAAAGTCAAAACTAGTATAATAAATAAATACTAGAATTTTTGATTGGATGGTGTTGCATGAAATTTCGATTAACAAAAGGAAACTTTTTAAAAACAGGTGCTTATATGGAGGGGGATAGTGCGATATTCACCTTTGCGGCAGAAAAAGAGGATGAATGCAGCATTGTTTTACTTGATAAATCAGGAAATACCGCCTGTGTGATTGATATACCTGCCGAGTATTCGACAGGCTCACTTTACTCTGTGAGACTTCATGGTTTTTGCGGTAATGAGTATGCATATTATTTTAGAATTAATGGAAAAAGGTGCATAGATCCCTATGCCACAAGAATTTTCGGCAGAGAAAAATGGAATGATAAAACAAGAAGTGATAATGACTACGAAATAGCCTGCGGGATAGACAGTAGTGATTTTGACTGGAAATATGACAGCTTTCCTGAGATAACCAGGGACCGGATGAAGCTGTATAAGCTGCATGTTAGAGGTTTTTCCATGGATGTTTCAGGGGACAAAAAGCATAAGGGCACCTTTGAGGCTGTATCTGACAGAATAAATTACATCAAGAAATTAGGCTTTACTTCAATTCTTCTCATGCCTGTATACGAGTTTGAAGAAATGACAATCCCTGTAAAGCACGATATTCCGGAATATGCAAAGCCGAAGTATTCCTTAAAGGATGAGCAAAGTGTGCACACCGACAAGCAAAATGACAAGGTCAATTTCTGGGGCTATACCTACGGCAATTATTTTGCCGTAAAAGCATCATATGCCAGTGACGCTTCAGATGCCTCCAATGAGCTTAGGCGTCTCGTTGAAAGGCTGCACAAAAATGGCATGGAATGTATCGTAGAGATGTATTTTCCGGACAGGACTGACCACAATCTGATACTCGATGCGCTCAGATACTGGGTTATGAGCTTTCATGTAGATGGTTTTAAGCTGCTTGGGGACAGGCTGCCTGTTACTGCGATTGTGCAGGATGCTCTCCTTAGCCGGACAAAGATACTCTATGATGGCTTTGATATGTCGGTTGTACCGCAAAACAGGACATATGAAAATCTCTATATTGACAAGGAGGAGTACCAGTTTGCGGCGCGTATGATGTTAAACCATATCAACTGCAATATGTATGAGCTTTTAAATCAGCAGAAAAAGCAGGGGGAGAATGTCGGATTTATAAACTATATATCAAGCAATAACGGCTTTACCTTGAGCGATTTATTCATGTACAATGACCGTCACAATGAGGCCAATGGTGAGAAAAATGCTGATGGTCCTTCATGGAATTTCAGCAATAATTACGGTTGTGAGGGTCCTTCGCGAAAGAGGTTTATCCGTGAGATAAGGAAACTTAAGTGGAAGGATGCCATGCTTCTTTTGTTTTTGGCACAGGGAGTGCCTATGATTATGGCAGGTGATGAAATCTGTAATTCACAGGATGGCAACAACAATGCTTACTGTCAGGACAACCCTACAGGCTGGGTGAACTGGTCAAATGAGCATAGCAGAAGGGAAAACATCAGGTTCTTAACCAGACTTATCAAATTCAGGGATGAGCATCCTGTTATTTCCTGTCCAAAGCCGTTTAAATTCAGCGATTACAAGGCTGTTGGGTATCCTGATTTGTCCTATCACTGCAAGAATGCCTGGATAGGCGAGTGTGATGCCACAAAGCTATGTGTAGGTGTGATGTACTGTGGGGATTACAATGAAGTGAATAAAGACTATGTATACGTAGCTTACAATTTTTATTCATCCAGGGAGAAGTTAGCTCTTCCTAAGCTAAAGAAAGGAATGAAATGGTATGCAGTCTGCGATTCTACGCTCAAAGAACCGTTTTATGACACTCCGGTGCTGTGTGAAAACCAGCAGTATGCAGATGTCTCACCGCAGTCGGTATACATCCTCATAGGCAGATAGACATATGAAAGCAATAAGACATTTTATAACAATTACACATCACAAGATTTTAGTCATGCAGGGGTGCTTTAGGATAGGGCTTTATAAACAGGGACTTCTTCATGACATGTCAAAATATTCACCGACTGAGTTTCTCGTCGGCTGCAGGTATTACAAGGGGTATATGAGTCCGAATAATGCGGAGAGAGCCGACAGGGGCTATTCATCTGCGTGGCTTCATCACAAGGGACGCAATAAGCATCACCTGGAGTACTGGATTGACTATGCTGTTTCAAAGCCGGGGGACGATAAAACACATACAAAAATGGAGGGCATGAAAATGCCCATAAGGTATGTCTGCGAGATGTTTATAGACCGTGTAAGCGCCTCAAAAAACTATCAGAAAGAAAAGTACACCGACAAAAGTGCACTGGAATACTATGAAAAAAGCGTGGATCACTACATGATTCATCCCGATACAAAAGCAATGCTTGAGTATCTGCTTGTCATGCTCTCTGTAAAGGGAGAAAAATATACTTACAGCTACATAAAAAAAGAGGTTTTAAAAGGGCATATCCCATACGAAAAGGATAAAATAAACCAACTAGAACAGGGACTTCATGTCTGATGGAATATCAGATATGAGGTTCATTTTTTGTCCTGTGACAGGGTGCGTGAAAACAAGACGCCCTGAGTGCAGTGCTTGTCTGGATATATATGTATAGTCGGGATTATATAAAAAGTCACCTATCAGTGGAAAACCGATATACTTCATATGGACGCGTATCTGGTGAGTGCGTCCGGTAAGAAGTCTTAGCTTGACAAGCGATAAATTATTATCCGGGTTATATTTGATTCTGATAAAGTCGGTTACTGCATATTCACCGCGTTTGAAATCAACACACCGCTCTATGGTGGAAGCATCCTTTCTTGCAATCGGAGCACTGATGCGCATGCATGCAGGTGTACACCCACTGCAGACGGCGTAGTATGTCCGGTGGATGGCACGCTTTGCGACAGCGTTGCCAAGTATCCCGCCTGCAAGTGCATGCTTTGCGACAATTGTAAGCCCTGTGGTATCTCTGTCCAGCCTGTTTATGCATCTGTATACAAACGGCTTGTTCTGACTGCCATAGTAGTACATGAGCGCATTTGCAAGCGTGTTGTCATGGTTTCCGGCGGAGGGATGGGCAGGCATATCAAACGGCTTGTTTATTACGATGATATCATCGTCCTCGTATGCTATATCAAGAGGCAGATTTACAGGTGCTATATTATCAGAGCATTCGTTTTCGACAATTTGGACTGTGATTAAATCATCCTTACACAGCCTTTCATTTGTATAGGCCCATATACCGTTTCTTAGTATGCCATGGTCTGTCTGCTTCAGCCTGACAAGCACCTGATGTGTGTAGCCACGCTCCTTCAAAAAGCCTTCTACTGTTTTTCCTGTATCATTTTCATTGATTTTGTAGTCTATTTTTCTATTCATGGCAAAGATTATATCACAAAATACAGATTTGAACATAATATATTATAAGCAAATAATGACAGGGTGCTATGTGAATACATTTTTATCACCTCTTAGTTTAGAACGTGAGACGGAATGTCTGAAAAAAGTGGCTCAAAATGATAAAGAAGCTAAGGATGAGCTTATATTACACAATATGCGCCTTGTGGCACATGTTACAAAAAAATATGCAGTAAGCGAGGATGAGATGGAGGAGCTCATATCCATAGGCACTATAGGACTGATAAAAGCAGTGTCATCATTCAAGGCTGATTATGGAAATCGTTTTGCAACCTTTGCAATCAGATGTATCGAAAATGAGATTCTGATGCACTTTAGAAGCCGTAAAAAGAGCCGGGGTGATGTGTCCATATTTGAACCTATAGGCACTGACAAGGAGGGAAACCAGATTCATCTGGTGGATGTGATTGAGAATGGACAATCTGATGTGGTATCGGATATAGAGGTATCTGAATCGCTCAAGATTTTAAGGCAAAATATGAGAAGCGTTTTATCGGACAGAGAATATTATATTATTACGAAACGCTTTGGACTAGACGGTGAAAAAGAGCTGACACAGAGACAGATTGCTAAAACGCTCAGCATTTCGAGGTCATATGTTTCAAGAATTGAAAAGGCCGGTTTGAAAAAATTACGGAAACTGCTCGAATAGGTGTTTACAAAAGGCAAAAATATGTTATCATAGAGCCATGTCTTTTGTGCATTTGTCTATGCATTTACCCCAATTGGAATAGGAGTATATATGTACAGTACAGTCAGAACGGCTGTTTTGGATGGAATCAATGCGATTCCGGTACAGGTGGAGGTTGATATTTCAACCGGTATGCCTGTTTTTGATATGGTTGGAAATCTTACCTCAGAGGTGAGAGAAGCAAAGGAGCGTGTTAAAACAGCGCTGCACAGCGTTGGCATTGTTTTGCCTGCCAAGCGTATCACAGTAAATCTATCGCCTGCAAATATTAAAAAGACCGGAACAGGCTTTGATCTGCCTATAGCTGTTGCTATTTTAACAGCTATGGGGGTGATTGACGCTGATAGCATAAAGGACTGCACACTTGCGGGCGAGCTAAATCTAAACGGTGAAATTTTGCCGGTCAGCGGTATTCTGCCGATTGTATTTGATGAGTACAACAAAGGCATTGGAAAGTTTATTATTCCAAAGCAGAATGAAAATGAAGGCAGACTCGTCTGCGGTGCAAAAATATTTGGGATAAGCCATTTAAATGATGTAATTGCACAGTTTGATGAGGCAGCATTTACGTGTCAGAAAACCGGCATGGCACATGAGCTGCAAATAGATGAAAAATACGCCGATTTTTGTGATGTTAACGGACAGAAATTTATTAAAAGAGCATGTGAGGTGGCTGCGGGTGGTATGCACAATATACTGCTTGTCGGACCTCCCGGTGCAGGCAAGACAATGATAGCAGAGCGTATGCCGTCCATTCTGCCTCCTCTTAGTGAAAATGAGAGACTTGAGCTGTCAAAAATATACAGCATCTGCGGTCTTTTGGACAATGACAGCTCCTTAAGAGACAGCAGACCATTCAGAAATCCTCACTATTCCGTCACCCAGGCCGCATTGATCGGCGGAGGAACGAGAATTAGTCCGGGCGAGATATCGCTTGCACACAATGGCGTTTTGTTTTTGGATGAGCTCGCTGAGTTTAAGGGCGGCCTGTTAGACCTGCTCAGGGCTCCACTTGAGGAGCACTGCATCAGGCTTTCAAGAGCCGGCAGAAACGTGACTTATCCGGCTAATTTCCTGCTTTTTGGTGCGATGAACCCATGCAGCTGCGGCTATTATCCCGATATGCAAAGGTGCCGCTGCTCAGAGCCGACTCTGCGCAGATATTTTGATAAGGTCTCACAGCCTATAATAGACAGAATTGACATATGTGTGGAGGCGTCACCGCTTAGCTTTGAGGATATAAACAGTACTACATCCAATGAATCATCTGCGGACATAAGAAAGCGTGTTATGCACTGCCACGAGCTTCAAAAAGAAAGGTTTAAAGGTGAGAGCTTTTCTTATAATTCAAAAATATCAACTGACAAGCTGGAAAAATACTGTTTCCTCGGCAGTCGAGAGAAAAGCTACATGGAAAATATGTTTGACAAGCTTGGACTGACAGCACGCACATACCACAAGATACTTAAGGTTGCGCGTACAATAGCTGATCTGGACGGCTGTGAAAACATAAAGACAAAGCATCTCAACGAAGCTATATGCTACAGAAGCATCAATGAGAAGTTCTGGGGAGGTGCTGTATCATGAAGTTCAAATACTGGCTTACAAGCCTTACAGATATAAGCAATGCGAAGAAAAAGCTTCTGCATGATTGCAGTATAACGGCAGAAAAGCTGTTTTTTATGCCAAAGAATGAGCTTTTTGATATTTTGTTTTTCACAGATGATGACAGAAAAATAATCCTTGAATCAAGAGCTTCCTATGACGTAGAGAAGGAGTGGATATTATTTCAGCAGAAGGATATCGGCTTTGTAACAATGGAGGATGAGGCTTATCCGGACAAGCTTAGAAATATACATAATCCGCCGTATAGTCTTTTTTACATAGGCACTCTTCCCGACAAATCAAGAAAAAGTGTCGCTATAGTCGGAGCACGGGGCAGAAGCGCATATGGCTGCGAGGTGGCAAAGGTACTGGCAGCAGCACTTTCAAGGCAGGGGATACAGATAATCAGCGGCATGGCAAGAGGAATAGACAGAGATGCCCATATGGGGTGTCTGGAGGCTGGTGGAAATACATATGCAGTTCTTGGCTCCGGAGCAGACATCTGTTATCCGAAAGAGAACCGCTTTCTGTATGATAAAATAAAGGTCTCCGGAGGCATAATCAGTGAGCTTATGCCGGGCACCGACCCGCAAAAGATGTTTTTTCCGATGAGAAACAGAATAATTTCCGGGTTATCCGATATAGTAGTTATAGTTGAGGCAAAAAAGAGAAGCGGTTCACTGATTACGGCTGATTTTGCAATGGAGCAGGGAAAGGACGTATATGTCATTCCGGGGCGTATCACCGACGCCTTAAGCTACGGCTGCAACAGCCTGATAAAGCAGGGCGCAGGCATTATTTATAATATTGATGAATTTGTCTCAGACATTACAATGACTGGGTTTACAGAGTGCACACAGATGGATTTCAGAAAAAATATACTTGATAAAAAAGAAGCATTGGTGTATAGTTTACTCGATTTTTGTCCTATCGCAATCGGGACATTGTCTCAAAAAGTGCCGTATGAATTATCGGAACTATTTGAAGTGTTAGAAGATCTTATACAAAAAGGATTTGTTAAGGAGACAATTCCAAATTACTATATAAGGAGTTTATAATGGCTAAATATCTGGTTATCGTAGAGTCGCCTGCAAAAGTAAAGACTATAAAGAAATTCTTGGGAAAAAACTATGAGGTAATGGCATCAAACGGTCATGTGAGGGATCTGCCAAAGAGCAGCCTTGGAATAGATGTGGACGGAGATTTTGAACCAAAATATATCACAATCCGCGGAAAGGGTGAAATACTCGCTAAGCTTCGCAAGGAGGCTAAGAAGGCCGATAAGATATATCTCGCAACCGATCCCGACCGTGAGGGAGAAGCCATCTCATGGCATCTGCTTCACGCACTTAAACTTGAGGGCAAGGATGTCAGCCGTATCAGCTTTAATGAGATCACGAAGAATGCTGTCAAGGAATCATTAAAGCATCCAAGAAAAATAGATATGGATCTTGTGGACGCACAGCAGGCCAGACGAGTTTTGGATCGTATAGTAGGTTACAAAATCAGTCCGCTGCTTTGGGCCAAGGTTAAGAGAGGGCTTAGTGCGGGAAGAGTGCAGTCTGTTGCACTTCGCATTATCTGTGACAGGGAGGATGAAATCAATGCATTTATCCCTGAGGAGTACTGGAGCCTTGATGCCACGGTTGATGTGGAGGGTGAGAAGAAGCCGATCACTGCAAAGCTATACGGCAGGGGCGACAATAAGATAGCCATTTCCTCAAAGAATGAGATGGATAAGGTGCTTAACGAAATAAAGGGAAAGGATTGCAAAGTGCAAAATATTAAAAAAGGACAGCGCAGCAATAAAGCTCCGCTTCCTTTTACGACCAGTACTTTGCAGCAGGAGGCTTCAAAGGCTTTGAATTTTCCGATTTCAAAGACAATGCGTATAGCTCAGCAGCTCTATGAGGGAGTAGACATAAAGGGACAGGGTACGGTAGGTATCATCACATACCTGCGTACCGATTCTGTGCGTGTATCAGATGAGGCTGAGGCCATGGCAAAGGATTTTATTTCAAAAAGCTATGGAGACAAATATCTTTCCACCGGTGAGGGAACAAAGAAGAGCAGCAAAAATATCCAGGATGCCCATGAGGCAATCAGGCCAACTGATATAAACAGAGTGCCTTCTGAGATTAAGGAGTCACTGTCGAGAGACCAGTTCAGGCTTTATCAGCTTATCTGGAAGCGTTTTACTGCAAGCCGTATGGCAAAATCCGAGTACGAGACTACTACAGTAAAGCTTTCAGTCGGAGATTATGTATTCAGCTTTGCTACCTCAAGACTGTTATTTGATGGTTTTGAGCTTGCATATACTGCCGCAGACGATGCAAAGAAAGAAAAGCAGCCTGTTCTTAAAAATCCTCTGACAGAAGAATCGCTTCTTACAGTTGAGGAGCTTTTGCCTAAGCAACATTTTACCCAGCCCCCGGCACACTACACTGAGGCTTCTTTGGTAAAGACGCTTGAAGAGCTTGGAATAGGACGTCCGAGTACCTATTCTCCAACAATATCTACAATACTTGCCAGACGATATATTACCAAGGAGAGTAAAAATCTCTATGTGACAGAGATAGGAGAGGTTGTTAATTCTATTATGAAGGAATCATTTCCTACTATTGTCGATGAGCATTTTACAGCCAATATGGAGTCACTTTTAGATGCGGTAGCAGAGGGGAAGGTTAACTGGAAGACAGTTGTTGAGAATTTTTATCCTGATCTTAAAGATGCAATCGACAAGGCTGAAAATGAGCTTGAGAAGGTTACAATACATGATGAGGTGACAGATGAAATCTGCCCTGAGTGCGGACGCAATCTGGTTATAAAATACGGACCTCACGGCAAGTTTTTGGCATGTCCGGGATTTCCTGACTGCAGATTCACTATGCCTTATCTTGAAAAAATCGGCGTCAATTGCCCTAAATGCGGTAAGGATGTTGTGCTTAAGAAAACAAGGAAGGGAAGAAAATACTATGGCTGTATTGACAACCCTGAGTGTGATTTTATGAGCTGGGGCAGACCAGTTGCAGAAAAATGCCCTCGTTGTGGAGGATATATGATTATAAAGGGAAACAAGATTGCCTGCGCAGATGAGCAGTGCGGCTACGTAACAGATAAAAAGCCCGAAAGAGAGGAATAACAATTAATGGGAGTACAATTATTAGATAAGACACGTAAGATTAATAAGCTTCTTCACAACAACAATTCATCAAAGGTTGTGTTCAATGATATATGTCAGGTGCTCACCGGGGTGCTCGACTCAGACATACTTGTAATCAGCAAAAAGGGCAAGGTGCTTGGCTCAAGTATCTGCAAAGGCGTGGATGAGCTTCATGAACTGATAGTAGATGAGGTTGGTGGCTATATTGACACTGAGCTCAATGAAAGACTTCTTGGCATACTTTCAACAAAGGAAAATGTAAACCTCGAGACACTTGGCTTTGGTGAAGATACAAGAATGTACAAGGCTATTATCACACCGATTGATATAGCCGGCGAGAGGCTTGGAACTCTTTTTGAGTACAGAAGTGACAGAGAGTATGACATTGACGATATCATTCTTACAGAGTATGGCACGACAGTGGTTGGGCTTGAGATGATGAGATCCGTGAATGAGGAGAATGAAGAGGAAAAGAGAAAGGTAGCGATTGTCCGTTCGGCTATCAATACACTTTCTTATTCTGAGCTTGAGGCTATTCTTCACATCTTTGATGAGCTTGACGGCAATGAGGGTATACTTGTTGCCAGCAGAATAGCCGACAGAGTAGGCATTACCCGCTCGGTAATCGTAAATGCCCTTCGCAAGTTTGAGAGTGCAGGCGTTATCGAATCACGCTCATCCGGCATGAAGGGCACATATATCAAAGTAGTAAACGATGTAGTTTTTGATGAGCTTGACAGAATCCGAAATAAAAACAAGTAAATAAATTTAAGTATATTTTAAGGACTTATGTTTGAAAGAACATAGGTCTTTTCTATGTTTTCGGCATATATATAGTGCGTCTGTTGACAAAATAATACAATATAATGTAAAAAACAACAAAAACATCTTGTGTTTTGTCGATTTTACTTTATAATATATATATTAGAGTACTTATATAGTATTTTTTATAATATGCAAAAAGTGTATTGGAGGAATATTTATGATAAACTCAACAGCCTTTGATTATGTCAATGTATTGACCAAAGCGGCTGATGCAAGCTACCAAAGAGAAGCTATACTTGCAAACAATATATCGAATGTGGATACCCCGGGCTACAAGCGCAAGGATTTAAATTTTGAGGGGGTACTGTCACAGGAGCTTGGCAGATGCAAGCATCAGTCGCTTGATAAAAAAATAAGTGAGCTTGATACCTCAAAGCTGACGGCCAATGTATATACAGACCATTCCAATTATTCATACAGGATGGATGGCAATAACGTGGATATAGACACTGAAAATGTCGAGCTTGCGTCTGAGCAGATTAAGTATGAAGCACTTACAAGCAGCATAAGCTCGCAGTTTTCACGAATGAAGAGCGTGCTGTAGTAATTATGGAGGTTTAATGATATGGGATTATTTCAAGCTTTTAATATAAGTGCGTCCGGCATGACGGCTGAACGCTTCAGGACAGATATCATTGCACAGAATATTGCCAATGTAAACACTACGTCCACAAAGGAAGGCACACCGTACCGTAGAAAGATTGTGACTTTTTCCGAGAAAAATGTCACACCTTTTTCACAGATATACTCTTCATCAAAGAAGGCCGCTGTTGGAAACGGTGTAAAGGTAAGCAGCGTGACATCAGATTATTCTACTGATTTTATCAAGGAGTATGACCCATCAAATCCTGATGCTGATGCAGATGGTTATGTCTCTTATCCAAATGTCAATACAGTCACAGAGATGACCAATCTGATAGATGCCACACGTGCATATGAAGCCAATGCAACTGCCTTTGAGGCAAGCAAGTCAATGGCACAAAATGGCTTACAAATAGGCAAATAGCCGGCTGATACATACATAAAGGAGCTTTTTGATGGATATTTCAAACATTAATGGAATTTCAACAGGAGATATTAAATCTTTTTTTAATAATACCTCTCTTACGAAAACTGACAAGACTGATTCATTTTCTGATGTACTTTCTGCTGCCATGGGAAGCATCGGTGAGACAAATGATCTGCAGAATGCAGCTGAGCAGGAGGAAGTGAGATTTGCACTTGGCGAGTCTGATAATACACATGATCTGCTTGTTGCGGAAACAAAGGCGGCTGTGGCATTGCAGTACACTGTTGCTGTCAGGGATAAAATAATTGACGCATACAAAGAACTTATGCAGATGTCAATATAAGGAGTAATAGAAAATGCCAGAACGTTTAAAGGCTATTTTGGATAAAATAACTGCATGGTGGAAAAAATTCAATACTAAACAGCGCTCCGTGCTCATAAGCATAGTAGCTGTGGTTATAGTGGCTCTTGTAATACTTGGCGTAGTCATATCAAGACCTACACAGGTTGAGCTGGTCGAGGCACAGAGTGCATCAGAGGCTTCCACAATAAAGGGAGTACTTGAAGATAACAATATAAGCTATGAGGTGGACAGCAAGCTTGTGTTTTTTGTCAATAAATCAGATGAGGTAAATGCCATTATGGCACTGGGTGATAACGGCATCCCTGCGCAGGCGTACTCGATAGACAATGTCACAGACGGCAGCTTCTCAACAACCGAGGCTGATAAGCAGAAAAAGTATCAGGTGTATCTGGAGGATAAGCTTAAGGATCATCTGGAAAAACAGTCATACGTAAATGAAGCAAGCGTTGATATCACTATGCCTGACAAGGATGGTACCATTCTTAAATCAAAAGAGGAGGCAACTGCGGCTGTCACTCTTGGACTTAAGGATTCGATTACAGATGATCAGGCCTACGCAATAGCACGTCTTGTTGCAACAGCTCTTGGAAACGATACCACAAAGGGCATTACTATCATCGACAAAAAGGCCAATGTACTTTACTCGGGCGGAGATTCCGATACCTCGGCAGGTCTTGCGACATCACAGCTTTCTTATAAGCAAAAGCTGGAGGAGCAGGTGAAAAATGAAGTCAAAAAGACCTTAGAGAGCTCAAATATTTTCTCGAATATTGAAGTTGGCATGAATCTGGACATAGATTTCAGTAAGACTGAAACAGCCCAGAAAAATTACACTTTGCCTGATGGACAGACCGATACAGGTCTTTTGGACAGTGAGTCGAATTACCAGTCGGATGCAACCAATGGTCAGGCTGCGGTTCCCGGAACTGATTCAAACAGCGATGATACTACATACACTACACAGGATGGCACTCCATCAGAGTCGTCAATTACAGATAACGACAAAAAGTATTTAAATGATGAAAAAATCACTACAAGTAAAAACGATGGAGGCTCAATCAAGTATGATTCATCTTCAATTACCGTAGTTGCCACCAGGTATAAGGTATATGATGAAAGCACTCTTGAAAAGAACGGAAAGCTCAAGGATACAAGCTGGGAGGAATACAAAGCAAAGCATGCAGATCCGGTCAAGGTGACGGATGTAGACCAGGATCTTGTAACTTCCGTGCAGAATGCAACAGGTATCTCACAGATTTCATTCCTTGTATATGAGCAGCCGGAGTTTGTTGACAAGGCATCTGGCGTGCGTTCGTTGAGTGATATTTTACAGATAGCAATCACTGTCCTTATTTTTGCACTGCTTGGCTTTGTGGTATTTAAGAGCACAAGAAGCAGTGAGGAAGAGCCAAAAGAGGAGGAGCTGTCTGTAGATTCTCTTTTAGAACAGACTGCTGAGAATAATGAGCCTCTTGAGGATATTGGATATAACGAGAAGACGGAGACACGTCTTCTGATAGAAAAATTTGTTGATGAAAATCCCGAAGCGGCTGCGCAGCTGTTGCGTAACTGGCTTAATGAGGATTGGGAGTAGTTACATATGATAGATGATTACAGTGGTTTACAAAAAGCTGCTATTCTTTTAATTACACTTGGACCTGAAAAGGCTTCAGCCATCTTCCAGCATTTGAAGGAAGATGAGATAGAGAGTCTGACACTCGAAATAGCAAACACCAGAAGCGTCTCTCCGCAGGATAAAGAATCTGTTTTGGATGAATATTATCAGGTGTGTCTCGCGCAGCAGTATATTGCTGAGGGCGGCATCGGCTATGCCAAGGAGCTCCTTGAAAAAGCTCTTGGCAGTGAAAAGGCTCAGGGAGTTATTTCCAAGCTTACAGCATCATTACAGGTCAGACCATTTGAGTTTGTCAGAAAGACTGAGCCTGCACAGCTGCTTAATTTTATACAGGACGAGCATCCTCAGACAATAGCCATGATTCTTTCTTATCTGTCGTCTTCACAGGCTGCCATGATACTCGGTGCTTTGCCTCCGGAAAAGCAGGCTGATGTTGCCAGACGTATCGCCCAGATGGACAGAACATCACCTGATGTCATAAAGGAGGTCGAGAGAGTGCTGGAGAGAAAGCTTTCATCTCTTGTCAATCAGGACTATACAATTGTCGGTGGCATAGATTCTATCGTCAATATATTAAACAGTGTAGACCGCGCTACAGAAAAGCGTATTATGGAATCACTTGAGGTTGATGAACCTGAGCTTGCAGAAGAAATCAGAAAGAAGATGTTTGTATTCGAGGATATCCTGCTCCTGGATGACAGGTCTATCCAGAGAGTGCTCCGCGATGTGGAGAATGCGGATCTTGAGCTTGCACTTAAGAGTTCTACAGAGGAAGTACAAAATGTCATATTTAGGAATCTTTCAAAACGACTTGCCGCTATGATAAAAGAGGATATGGATTTCATGGGACCTGTACGTATGAAGGATGTTGAGGAGGCACAGCAAAAGATCGTTGCTGTTATCAGAAAGCTTGAGGATTCGGGTGATATCGTCATTTCAAGAGGCGGAGGTGATGATATAGTTGTCTAATATATTAAAGCAGTATCGTGTTGCCGGAGAAGATAAAAATGTCCGCGTGATAAATAGCAATTCCATGATAAAGCAGATTTTTGCCGACTCCATAAGCCGCCCCGCTGATAGTTATACAGGCATATCATCTGATGCACAGAGCGACTTAGGAAAAACAAAATCGCTAAGTCCGGACACGCAGGAGAGCGGCTTCAATGATGGCATAAATGCTGCTGTAGTCACAGAAATAGATGTTTCAGCTGAGAAGGAAAGGCTCTTAGAGGAAGCAAAGCTTGAGGCTGATAGCATATTGGACAAAGCAAAGGCAGAGGCCTCAAGACTTTTAGATGAGGCTAAACAACGTGCACAGATTCTATATGCTGATAACAAGTCAAAGGGCTATGAGGAAGGTCTGGCTGAGTGTCAGAGAGAGTTTGACGAAAAAGAAATATCTTTAAGACAGGAGCTTTCAGATAAAGAAAGCGCTTTGAAATCAAAATATGATGCTTATTCAAAGGAGCTTGAATCAGATCTGATAGATGCAATAATTCAGGTTTTTAATAAGGTCTTTAAAATACAGTTCGATGATAAAAAGGATATCTTGTTTCATCTGGTTGAAAATACCATGTCAAATATCGAGGTGGGCAAAGAATTTCGTATACATGTAGCTCATTCAAACTATAAGTTTATGATGTCGCATTTGGCTGAGATTCAGGAACGCATAGGCAATGATATTGATATCGAGGTTGTAAATGACGCAAATCTTGACACGAGCGGCTGCTTCATTGAGACAAGCTTTGGAGTGTTTGACTGTGGAATTGATATGGAGCTCAACAATCTGGTGAAGGATATACGCTCACTTTGCAGCTGATATAGCTGTATGAGTGTTGGAAGAAAGGGATTTTAATTGTTAGAGGTAGCACAAAAGTATTTACAATTAAAAAGCGGTGAGTACTATAAATGCTTTGGCAAGGTGGACAAGGTTGTCGGTCTTACGATAGAATCAATTGGTCCCAAGGCTAAGCTCAATGATCTTTGCATGATTTTTCTTGACAAGGAACGCAGGGATTATGTCATGTCTGAGGTGGTAGGATTTAAAGATTCACATATTATTCTGATGCCGTTTGACAATGTGGAGGGAGTCGGTGTCGGCTGTATAGTTGAAAATACAGGACATCCTCTCACGGTAGCTGTCGGTGATGAGCTTTTAGGCCATACAGTTGACGGAATAGGCCGTGTAACTGACTGTGATGAAAAAGACCTTAAGCTTGACAGTGAATATCCGATAGAAGCACCGCCACCTGATCCGATGTCCAGAGAAATTATCAGTGATGTGCTTCCTCTGGGAGTGAAGGCAGTAGATGGCCTCATCACAGTAGGCAAGGGACAGCGTATCGGTATTTTTGCAGGCTCAGGAGTCGGTAAAAGTACTCTTCTTGGTATGTTTGCCCGCAACACAAAGGCAGATATCAATGTAATTGCCCTGATTGGAGAGCGAGGCAGGGAGGTTAGAGAGTTCATAGAAAGGGATCTTGGCCCTGAGGGTATGGCACGCTCTGTTGTAGTAGTTGCAACCTCTGACAAGCCGGCTCTTATAAGAAACAAGGCTGCAAAGACAGCTACAAGCATCGCTGAATATTTTCGTGACAAGGGTGAAGACGTGCTTTTGATGATGGATTCACTGACACGTTTTTCCATGGCTCAAAGAGAGATAGGACTGGCATCCGGAGAGCCCCCTGTGACGAGAGGATATCCACCAAGTGTGTATTCTGAGATGCCAAAGCTCTTAGAGAGAGCAGGAAGAGCTGATAAAGGCTCTATCACAGGGCTGTACACTGTGCTTGTCGATGGAGATGATTTCAATGAGCCTATTACAGATACGGCGCGTTCTATTTTGGATGGCCACATCATGCTCGATAGAAAGCTGGGACATAAAAATCATTATCCGGCTATCGATGTACTGCAGAGTATTTCGAGAGTTATGAGTGCTATAGCAACTAAGGAGCACAAAAATCTCGCCGGCAGATTAAAAAACGTGCTAGCCACATACACGGAGGCTGAGGATCTTATCAATATCGGTGCATACAAAAACGGCTCAAACCAAGATATCGACTATGCCATTCAAAAAATTGGTGCTGTTAACTCATTCCTTTGTCAGGGAACAGATGAGAAATTCAGCTTTGAAGAGGAACTTGAGCTTTTAGAGAAGGTGTTCGAGTAGTATGGGAAAATTCAAATACAGCATGCAAAATATACTTGATATAAAAATAAAGCTTGAAACACAGGCAAAGAACGAGTTTTCGGAAGCAAACCGTGCTTATCTGACTGAAAAAGAAAAGCTCGAAGAGCTGTTTAGAAAGCGTGCAGTCTATGAAGCTGCTCTTAAGGAACAGCTTTCAGGCAGCTTAAATATATCTGAAATTAATATTTGCAAAAAAAACATAAGTTCACTCAAATCGGCTATCCGCACACAGCTTATGAATGTAAAGAAAGCGGAGGATATGCTGGAGGTTAAAAGAGTGGCATTGAATGAGCTTATGAAAGAGCGCAAGACGCATGAGAAGCTGCGCGATAAGAAATTTGAGGATTTTCAAAAAGAGGAAAAAGACAACGAATCCAAAGAGATAGACCAGCTTGTGAGCTTTACCTATAATTCGTAGTCCGGAGGAAATATGGCAGAACTAAACGAAGCAGAATCAACCAAGGATGCTAAGAAAACAAAAAAAGAAAAGAAAATGGAAGAAAAAGCCGCTAAAAAGGCGGCTAAGAAAGCAAAGAAGAATCATGAAGCCGATAAGCCCGATGCAGAAAATGATGACAGTGATTCTGTCTCAAGCAAGATAGTCATGGTGCTTGTTACTATACTTATTATCGCAATATGGCTTGGAATATTTGCAGTTTTTGTAAAAGCAGATGTGGGTGGCTTTGGCTCGACTGTGCTTGCGCCGGCACTAAAGGATGTGCCTGTACTAAGTAAAATACTTCCTGATTCCGGCAATATCACTGCATCTGAGTCCAAAGAGACCGCAGGCTACACAAATTTGGACGATGCGGTTTCGAGAATTAAGGAGCTTGAAAAACAATTGGATGATGCCAATAGCAAGAATCAGGCTGATGCCCAGACAATCAATGATTTAAATGCCCAGATACAGGATTTGAGCACCTATAAGGAGGATCAGGCAGCCTTTGAGGAGGAAAAAGAAAAATACTATGAGGAGGTTGTTTTTTCAGATAAAGCACCCGATATAAAAGAATATAAGAAATTCTACGAGCAGGTAGATCCTGCCAATGCAGAAATCTTATATAAACAGGTGTGTGAACAGCTTGAACAGGATGATGAAATTAAGGATTATGCCAAGACATATTCCAAAATGAAGCCTAAGGAGGCCGCAGCTATTTTTGACAGCATGACCGACAATCTGTCACTTGTTGCCAAGATATTAAATGCCATGGATGCCCAGTCGAGAGGTAATATCCTTGGTAAAATGGATTCGGCTACGGCGGCAAAGGTTACTAAGATTATGAATCCTTCACAGAACTGATAGCATATCTTGTTACGATAATAAAAGAAAGGAGGAGAATATGGCAGACAATACAATATCACCTGTTGTACCAAATGTATCAGGTGGACGGACTGTTTCGACAGGACAGAAGGCTGTAACGCAAACAGCTGCACAATCTGGTATTGACTTTAAAAGCTATCTTGGCGGCCGGACAGCTGTGCAGGATAACAGCACCACATTTTTAAAGCGAAGAAATTCTTATACTTTAAATAAAAACAACACTAAGGAAATAAGCATCAAAACTGCATCAAAAAACAGCCATACAGAAAGCGAAGTAAAAAAAATCACCGATGATATATCTTCGCAGATAGTTGAAAAAGTAACTGACGACCTCGATATATCTGGGGATGAACTTAATAATGCAATGCAGCTTCTTGGACTGACAGCTATGGATTTACTCAACCCTGCAAATCTGTCGGCCTTATATTGTGAGGTCACCGGAAATGCATCTGATCCACAGGCACTTGTTTTAAATGCCGACTTTACTGCACTGTTTAATGATGTGTCTCAGGTTGCATCTGAAAATGATGCACAGCTTGATTTATTATCACAGCTTACTGCTTCAGATGATGGTGAAATACTAGATGCAGATATAGTTTCTTCGGCTGATACAACGGATGCCACTGAATCGACCGGTAGTGTAAATACACCGGAAAAAACGGTTGACAGCAGCTATGACGATACAGCAGCTTCGGGTCAGAATATAAACGACACTGCTGATGAAGCTGTTAAGGTATATGATGGCAGTACACAGGACAGCTCTTACCAAAACTCGGACGAAGGCACTTCTTCAGGCGAAACAGGCAATGGTATTACATCAGATGAAAATGCAGAAAAGACACAGGTTGACAGCAGCTTTGATGATTCCGGTGAGCGCGTATTGCATCATGATGATGGCGCACACTCAGACAATTCAGTGCTTCATGCATCTGTCAGCGAACAGCTGAATACCGATACTTCATTTGAAATGTCACAGTCACAAAGCCGTTCACGTGTTGATACGACCGATATCATCAGACAGATTGTCGACAGTATGAGCATATCAAACACCACTGAAGAATCGGCAATTAACCTTCAGCTTACACCTGAAAGCCTTGGAAGAATGTATATCAACGTATCTCAGAAGAACAGCGAGATATCTGCAAGAATTGCAGTTTCCAATGAGGCTGTAAAAGAAGCCTTACAGACACAGATGGTCAATCTCAAGGAAGCCTTAAACAATTCAGGCATCAGGGTAAATGAGGTGGAAATCACCGTTGCATCACATGAGTTTGAGAGGAATCTCGAGCAGGGTGCTGCAAACGACAGCAGACAGCAGGAGAGCACAAATTCCTATAATGGTTCAAACAGCTCTGACAGCGGCATAGACAGCGATATGATGCAGGATCGCGCTGAAGAAAGACTTGTGACACAGATTATGAGAGATAACGGAAATTCAGTAGATTTCACAGCATAAGGTGTCATGAAAAAGGAGGACAAATGGCAATTACAGCAAATGTTACAAACGGAAAGCTAGACAAGACAAATACCACTCCGACACAAAACAGAAAAACAAGCAGTGCAAAAGCAAGTGGCTCAAATCTTGGCTATGATGATTTCTTAAAGCTTTTAAGTGCAGAGATGCAGTACCAGGATCCGCTTGAACCGACAAGCAACACCGACTATGTGGCACAGATGGCTACATTCTCACAGCTGGAGGCAACTCTTTCTATGAAAGAATCCATGTCATCATCATATGACCAGACTACAAAGAGTGCAGCACTTTCACTTGTAGGCAAGGAGGTTATTGTTACTGATAAGGATAGTGCTTCCGGATACTACAGTGGCAAGGTAGACTATGTCACATATAAGGATGGCAAGATTCAGCTGTCTATCAATGAAAAAATGTACGACTACTCGAGTCTCTATTCTGTATCAACGGATGAGTACTACGATGCAATTGTAAACTCAAGTACATTTTCAAGTCTTATAGCAAAGCTTCCAAAGATAGAAAATCTGACGATAGATTCAAAGGGCAGCATAGAGGAAGCAAGAAAGCTGTACGACGGACTTTCGGATTATGGCAAGCAGTTTATAAATGCCAGTGATTACAGCAAGCTTCAGGCTTATGAGGATAAGCTTAAGGAGCTTATTGCGGCAGATAAAAATAATCAGGCTGACAGTAAAGAAAACGATACGAATCAGACTGCGTGAGGTGGATTATGAAGAATATCATTAATAATTACTCATCCATAGAGCAGCTGACAAATCAATATCTGAATAAGCAAAAATCTACAGAAAAAAAGATAAATGGTATATCTTTTGAGGAAATATTAAAGCAGCAGACACAGCCGGTTAAATTCTCAAAGCATGCATCAATGCGGCTGACACAGAGAAATATTAATCTTTCCGACGACCAGAGCATGCGTCTTCAAAAGGGGATAGCAGCTGCAGATAGCAAGGGTGTAAACGATTCACTGGTGCTTGTAGATGATATTGCGTTTATAGTAAATGTGCCAAGTAAGACCGTTGTCACTGCAATGGACCAGGCAGAAACTAATTCAAATGTATTTACAAATATTGATGGAGCGGTAATTATGTAGCCGGACCTTTTAAGGAGGCAGAGGGCTTTTGAATGACAGAAAAAGCCTATACCGTCCATCTATACTATAGGAGGACAAACAACTATGATGAGATCACTTTATTCTGCTGTGTCAGGACTCAAGACACATCAGACAAGAATGGATGTTATTGGTAACAACATCGCAAACGTAAATACTGAGGCCTTTAAGGCATCTTCAGTGCGTTTCAGTGAGATTATGTACCAGACTACATCGGGCGCTTCGTCCGGAAACGGAGCCACCGGTACCGGCGGGAAAAATGCAAAGCAGATAGGTCTTGGTGTAAAGTCGGGTGCCACTGCTGTAAATATTACCGGAGCCGGTTCCGCTGAGACTACCGGTAATCCATTTGATCTTAGATTAAATGACAAAAACGCGACTAACTTTTTTGTGGTAAGTGATGGAACAAACCGTCTTTTCACCCGTGCCGGCGATTTCTATGTAGATGGTAACGGCTATTTATGTATGAGCTCTACAGGATACACATTGCAGGGATGGCAGGTAGATGCAAAGGGCAACGTGATAAAGGATACGGTATCATCACTGCAGGTAATGTCGTCTGCCACTAAAACCTCAGCTCCGGAGGCTACAACAAAGGCATATGTATCAGGTGTGCTTGATAAAAATGATGCCCAGGCAGCCGACACCGGAAGAATCATCACTATAGGCTTTTTTGATGACTTGGGATACAACTATACTGCAAAGTTTGGTATTAAAAAGACAAATACCGATGGTACATATGATGTAACGCTTAAGGATATCGTTGATTCTAAGGGAAATTCAATATTTGATGTGGACAAGGATGGTAATTTTATTACAAGCCAGGGACCAAACGGACAGACAATGTACTCGTATAAAGGAAGGGCTGTAGATCCCCAGACTATATTTGAGGACGCTTCGCTCGTTTTTGACCAGAGTGAGGGTACTTTTACATCAATTTCAAGTGCAAATTCACCGGCTGCAAAGACAATAAACCTGAATCTTTCCGTCTTAAACACACAGGATGCCTCAATCAACGGAAGTAATTTCAGCAATATAGAAGTGGATTTCAGCAAATCCATGAACTATAATAATAACGGAACCTCTACTATCGGAGGTATGAACGGTGACTTGCAGGGCGATGGCAAGGGAAAAGCACTCGGAGCACTTACAGGCATAACTGTCAGTGACGATGGTAAGATATACGGTTCATATGACAATGGTAATACAGTTTTACTCTGCCAGATAGCTGTGGCACAGTTTGCCAATGCATCAGGTCTTGAAAAAATCGGAGACGACTGCTATCAGAGCACATTAAACTCAGGTGAGTTTGATGGAATAGGAGTTGAAATATCAGCTGACGGAGGCTCTATCTCATCAGGAGAGCTTGAGATGTCAAATGTAGATTTGTCTTCACAGTTTACGGATATGATAGTAACTCAGCGTGGATTTCAGGCAAACTCACGTGTCATCACTACATCTGATACACTTCTCGAGGAACTTATCAATCTTAAGAGATAATAATTTCGCAAGGTATTGGGGGATGGTTTAGGCCATTTCCCAATATTTTGTGTATTTTTTATCAAAAATATTATTTTTACATAGACATTTACACTAAAATTTAGTAGAATTATAACTAAGGTCATTCGACAAATATTTATTTATGGAAGGTGTGTATAAGTGGATATAGCATCTCTTTTAGGAGTAATTCTTGGTATCGGAATGGTTTTGTTCGGTATCATTCAAAATGGTGGGGTACCTGCATTATTAAACTTTCTTGATGCGCCCTCTGCAATTATCACGATAGGTGGTTCACTCTCGGCTGTGCTTTGCTCTAACAAGCTATCGGGCTTTATAGCCGGAATCAAGTCATTTGCACTTCCTTTTAAGGAAAAGAGCGTAGACCCAGGAGAGACAATAAATAAAATAATAGAGTTGTCAAATGTCAGCCGTAAGGAGGGACTTTTAGCCCTCGAGGAAGCTGCCGGCAGTATAGACGATGAATTCTTAAAGAAGGGTATTATGCTTGTAGTAGACGGTACGGATGCAGAGCTTGTGAGAGGCATTCTTGAAACTGATATGCTAAGCATGGAGGAACGTCATAAGAAAACAATTTCTTTCTGGGAATTCTGGGGAGAGCAGGGTCCTGCCTGGGGTATGATCGGTACACTTATCGGTCTTATCAATATGCTTAAGAACCTTGAGGATTCTTCAACAATAGGTCCGAATATGGCGGTTGCCCTTGTTACTACATTCTACGGTTCGCTTATTGCCAACTGGCTTTGCGCCCCATTTGCTAACAAGCTTAAGGCTAACAACGAGCTTGAACTCACTCTCAAGACTCTTATCATAGAAGGTCTGCTTTCCATTCAGGCGGGTGAAAACCCACGTGTTATTGAGGAAAAGCTCAAGTCCTTCCTTGCACCTGACAAGAGAGAGGCTCTCTCACCAGAAGGCGGAGGTGAGGAATAGTGGCGAAAAGGAGACCTGAGGATCCGCCAAAGGGAGCACCGGCGTGGCAGTCAACCTTCTCGGATCTTATGAACCTGCTTTTATGCTTTTTCGTGCTCTTATTCTCTATGTCAACTGTTGACGCTGAGAAGTTCCAGTTAGTCATCGCTTCACTGACAAGCAGTGTGAGCGTTCTGCCGGGAGGCAGCACATCTATAGGTGATGGCAGGCTTGTGGGAGCAGGAGTCAGCCAGCTTGAGTTTTTGGATAAATATTACAATGATTTGGCCAATTCCAAGTCGACAACTGAAAGCACCACAGAGGGTGATGACAAGAATGCCGAAGAACAGTATGAGCAGATGGAGCTTTCTGAATCTGAGAAAATGTCAGAGCAGATAGAAAAACAGCTCGAAAACACTAGCTTACAGGATGCTGTAGAAGTGGATTTCAATGCACAGTACGTGCAATTGAGTTTGAATGGAGCCCTGTTGTTTGAATCGGGTAAGTCTGATGTAATGGAAGAGGCATATCCGGTAGTGAACAAGATTTCATCTATTTTAGCTACATATCAGGATAATCTGATAGAGATTGAAGGACATACTGACAATGTTCCGGTTTCATCACGTTCCAAGTATGAGAGTAATGATGTGCTTTCTATGTACAGAGCACTGAGCGTTGCAAATTATATCAGGGACAATACAAGCTTAAACCCTGCCCATATAAAGTCATCCGGAAGAGGAGACTATGATCCGGTTGCGGACAACTCTACTCCAGATGGAAGGGCCAGGAACAGACGTGTAGAGATTAAGGTGTATAATTCTTACAATTCAGAGTTTAATACCAATTAATCCGGAAAGGAATGCATATGAAAAAGAATTTAATTTCAGTACTGATTTTAGCACTTTGCTTTGCAAACCTTGTGCTTACAGCACTACTTATATTTACAATTATACCTGAGACAAAAAAGGCAAACAACCTGATAGACCAGGTGTGTGAGGCTATATCACTAGACTTAAACAGTGACACTGCAACAAGTGGTTCACAGCTGCCGCAGGATCAGATTGTTGATTATGCACTTACAGCCGATGGCGATACACTTACCTTCAATTTTGCCCCATCTGAGGATGGCAATACACATTATCTTGTTTGTGGCATATCACTTTCACTCAACAAAAAGAGTGACGGATATAAGACCTACGGTGAGGATTTGTCCGCCAAGAAAAATGTTATCTTAGCAGACATTACAGACATAATAGGCGATTACACAATGGAACAGTACAACACCGATAAGAGTGCTGTTCATGATAAGATTCTCAAAACTCTCCAGAAAAAATTCGGAGCCGACTATATAATAGATGTAAATATTGTATCTTCACTTACCCAGTGATGATTTCTTTACAAATACTTATGCCGGTATTAAAACAGGCAGATATTTAATAATTTGGATACAGGTGGTGATTAACAGATGGGTGATGTTTTATCTCAGAGTGAGATAGACAATCTGCTCAATGCCCTAAGTAGCGGCGAGCTTGATGTAGATGAAATAAAAGAAAATAGTGAACAAACGGTGAAAGACTATGATTTCGCCCGCCCATCTAAGTTTTCAAAGGAGCATCTAAGGACCCTTGAAATAATATTTGAGCATTATGGAAGGCTTCTTACAACAAACCTTCCCGTTTATCTGCGAAAGTCTGTGCAGGTAGAGGTGATGAATTCGGAGGCGGTTACATACTCTGAATTCACAAACGCGCTTTCAAATCCGGTGCTACTTGGCATTGTCAACTTTGCACCGTTGCATGGGAATATAATAGTTGAAATGGCTTCAGGTCTTGGATATGCTATTGTAGACCGTATGCTTGGCGGAAGGGGAGATTCTCTCGATAAGACGAGAGAATTTTCAGAGATTGAGCTTTTGATTATTGAGCGTATTTTAGTTATATGCATTAATCTGCTCCATGAGCCGTGGCAGAATGTACTTGATATAAGCCCTCATTTAGAGCGAATTGAGACCAATTCCCAGTATGCTCAGATTATATCTCCCAGCGAGGTGATAGCTATTATCACTATGAATATAAAGATTGGTGATGTTGAGGGATTGATGAATATATGTCTGCCTTATATCACACTTGAATCTGTTATAGATAAGCTGAATACCAGATACTGGTATTCTAACATACAAAATCATGATGAAACCAACTATAGAAATGCCATAGAAAGCCTTATTCAAAAATCACAAATACCGGTCAAAGCGGTACTTGGCAAGAGTCTTATATCGGTAAAGGATTTTTCTACGCTTGTGCCGGGTGATGTAATAAGACTTGACACCAATGTGGATGATGAGTTGGACATTTATGTAGGAAATATCAAAAAGTTTACTGCACTACCTGGTTCTTCCGGTGATAAATATGCGGTAAGAATTACATCAGTAGTCAGAGAGGAGCAATAAATCATGGATGGAGTTTTATCGCAGGAGGAAATAAACGCATTGTTAAATAACAACGATGCGGCGGATTCGAGCGATGAGATATTGACAGAATCCGAAAAGGATGCGATTGGAGAGATTGCCAATATCAGTATGGGAACAGCTGCAACCACGCTGTTTTCACTTGTAAATAGAAGAGTAGAGATTTCTACTCCTGTTGTTTCTTTTTCAAATTGGGACAAAATTGTTGACGAGTATGAAAAGCCGTGTGTGTTTATCAAAATCGGATACACACAGGGGTTAAATGGAAGCAATATTCTCGTACTCAAAGAAAAGGATGTAAAAATTATAACCGACCTTATGATGGGTGGAGATGGAACGAATATAAATGGTGAGATTGGAGAGCTGCACCTTAGTGCTATCAGTGAGGCAATGAACCAGATGATGGGTTCTTCCGCCACATCTCTTTCGTCTATGCTCAATCGTACTATCGATATCAGCCCTCCTATCGCAGAGGTTGTTGATTTAAAAAACACCTTAAACGAGGGTGAAATTGACAGTTTCCTGTCTGAAGAGTTTGTAAAGATTTCCTTCCGTATGGAGATTGGGGATCTAGTAGACAGCGAGATAATGCAGCTTTATCCACCGGCATTTGTAAAGGAAATGTGTAAGGGGGTATCTCAGAATATGGAGCTTGATACACAAAGTGTGACAGAGGATGTTCCTCAAAGTTCAAACACCGCCACACAGGCTGCGCCTATACAACAGCCACAGGATGTCGGCAGCATGAATAATGCTTCCGCAAATAGTCAGGGCATGATAAACGAAAATATGATGAATTCGAATATGAATAGTCAGAACATGATGAATCAGGGAATGATGAACCAAAATATGGGGGCACAAAATATGATAGGCAATCAGGTTAATGTACAGAACGCTCAATTCACCCCTTTTGGGGCCATGCCAAATCAGGCCTACCAGCCTGAAAACATCGATTTAATCATGGATGTTCCTCTTGAAGTGACAGTTGAGCTTGGACGCACTAAAAAATCCATTTCCGAAATACTCGATTTCGGTCCGGGCAAGATTATAGAGCTTAATAAGCTGGCAGGAGAACCGATAGATATTCTTGTAAATGGTAAATATGTAGCTAAGGGCGAGGTTGTTGTAATTGAGGAAAGCTTTGGTGTACGAATCACTGAGATAGTCAATTCAAAGATAAACACCGGAAAGACAAAATAGTTTCAGCTGACATTTAATCAATACTATGCAGAGGAATAAAAATGATATTAGCAGCAACATCACTGGACAGCTTTGTCCAGCTCATCACAGTTTTAATAATTTTTGTTTTTGTGCTTATCCTGACATATTTTACCACCAGATGGATGGCGGGTATCCAGAAGGGGCGAAGCTTTAATAAGAATCTTAGAATTATTGAAACAATAAGCGTCGGAAATAATAAGATGATCAGTATTGTTGAGGCAGGCACAAAATATATCGTTGTTTCAATCGGAAAGGATGATGTGAATTATCTCACCGAGCTTAAGGAGGAGGAATTAAAGGATTTATCATTTAAGGATCCTCAAAGCATGACGCAGAATCCGGAATCCTTTTCAGCAATTATGGATAAATTGAAAGAAAAGTACAGTAACAGGAGCAGACATGAATAGATTCATGAAGAAATTCAAGGCTGTATATTGCAATGCATCATTTATTTTTGCAATTGCAGTCCTTATGGTAACAATTTCATTATGCATATTTTATCCTGACAGTGTAAATGCAAGTCAGAGCCCCTCACCATCCGGTGATATCAGTACAAATGATGTGACAAACGATTTGGATGACGTTAAAAGTCTTGACAGTGGTGACAAGGATTTAGCCGATGCCACCTCTGACAGCACAAACGGTCTGAACATATATTACAACAATGAGTCAGGCTCTCTGTCCACACCTGTCAGGATGTTTTTGGTGCTTACAGTATTATCTTTAGCACCTTCTATTCTCATCATGCTGACTTCTTTTACAAGAATTATTATCGTACTGCATTTTGTCAGAACAGCTATCGGTACCCAGACAGCACCACCTAATCAGGTTCTTGTCGGTTTGGCTTTGTTTTTGACACTTTTTATTATGTGGCCGACTTTTTCACAGGTAAACGAAAAGGCTATAAAGCCCCTTGATGAGGGTAAAATCACCCAGCAGGAGGCTATAAAGGAGGCTGAGGGACCATTCAGGGAGTTTATGTATGGGCAGACACAGACTAAGGACATAAAGCTGTTTGTGGATATATCAGGAGATGAGTACGATGACTATGATGATGTACCTTTTACAACGCTTGTTCCGGCCTTTATACTTAGTGAGCTTAGAACAGCCTTTATATTAGGCTTTTTAATATACATTCCGTTTATAGTGATAGATATGGTTGTTTCATCAGTGCTAATGTCAATGGGTATGATGATGCTTCCACCGACAACCATCTCGATGCCGTTTAAGGTACTTTTGTTTATCCTTGCGGATGGCTGGGATCTGGTTATTGGTAATCTGGTCAAGACATTTTACTAGGAGGTGTACATATGATTACCCAGGAAGCTGTTTTAGATATTGCCAGAGAGGCAATTTATACTACAATCATTACATCAGCTCCGCTTTTGCTTGTCTCGCTGATTGTCGGACTTATAGTCAGTATATTTCAGACAGTTACGTCAATTCAGGAGCAGACACTTACATTTGTGCCAAAAATAATTGCAATTTTTCTTGTGATGATGCTCTGTGGCTCATGGATGCTCGACACTATGTCCGGATTTATGACTGATTTGTGGTCCAAATTCAGTTATTATATAAGCATGGGATAGGATGATATATGATTAATTATTCTTTTTCTATTGCAAATTTTGAATATTTTTTGCTGATTCTGGTGCGTATTGCATCATTTGTGTACATAGCTCCGTTTTTTGGAGATAATGCGGTTCCGGCACGTGTCAAGACCGGCTTATCAGCCTTTGTTGCTTTGTTTATGTACAATATCATAGAAAGACCACAGCTTTCCTATGTCAGTGCAGTAGGTTTTGCTGTACTGGTCGTAAAAGAAGGAATTACAGGACTGCTCATAGGTTTTGCGGCCAATATATGTAATTCCATTGTTATTTTTGCGGGAAATCTGATTGATATGGATATAGGTCTGTCCATGGCAACAGAATTCAATCCATCGATGAATTCAGAGACAACAGTTACAGGTAATTTCTACTATTACGTAGTTCTTGTCCTGCTTCTTGTATCTGATATGCACACATATCTTATAAGGGCAGTTTGTGACTCCTTTTCAGTTGTACCGCTTGGAGGTGCACAGTTTCAATTTGACAATATGCTCTCTACCATGACTAAGTATATGGGCGATATGTTTGTAATAGGCTTCAGGATATTTCTTCCGGTCTTTGCGTGCATGATGATAATGAACTGTATACTGGGAATCATGGCAAAGGTTGCGCCTCAGATGAATATGTTCTCTGTAGGTATCCAGTTAAAAATTATAGCAGGATTTATTGTATTATTTTTGATAGTATATCTAATTCCGAGCGTTGCTAATTTTATTATTACAGAAATTAAGACTATGGTGGTTTCGATAATTGATGGAATGTACTGACAGGTTAGATGAATTTTCCAAATTGCATACAGTGTTGTGCTACAATCTGCAATGGTTTGCACAGGATGGCGAGGGTGGAGAGAAAACAGAGCCGGCAACAGAAAAGAAGTTAAAGGATGCCAGGGAAGAGGGCAAGGTAGCAAAAAGCAAGGAGCTTACAGCTGCCTTTGACCTTATAGTGCTGTTTTTAGTATTAAAGATATTTATATCATTTGTAGGGGGCAATCTGATTGGGTTGTTTTCTACCGTATATAAAAAAATGCCTGACTTTTTAAAGGAGTCACAGGAGCAGATTTCATCTGTTTCGGTCACGCATTATTTAAATAATGTAATACTTCAGTTTTTACTGACTGTGCTGCCGTTTTTTGCTTTCGGAGTTGTAATCACGATACTCGTGAGTATCATCCAGGTTGGATTTAAAATATCCACTAAGCCTATGGCTCCAAAGCTTAGCAAGTTTAATCCCATAAACGGATTTAAGAGGATACTGTCAAAGGACTCCATCTTTGAGCTTCTTAAGTCTGTGCTAAAGGTTGGAATCATTATCTATGTGGCTTATTCCTCTGTTAAATCACATCAGAATGATATATTTATACTCTATGAGCTTCCGCTCAAACAGGCAATAGTACTGATTGGTGATATCATCATAAATACCGGTCTTAAAATCAGTATTGTTTATATGATAGTCGGTATTACTGACTTTGCTTACAATAAACACAAGTTTAACAATGATATGAAGATGACCAAACAGGAGGTCAAGGATGAGTTTAAAAACACAGAGGGAGATCCGGTCATTAAGGGTCAGCAGCGTAAACGTATGCAGGAGGCTTCACAGCGAAGGATGATGCAGGATGTGCCAAAGGCTGATGTTGTCATCACCAACCCTACTCACTTTGCTGTTGCAGTAAAGTACGATGCTCAAAAAAATGATGCTCCGGTAGTGGTTGCAAAGGGTCAGGATTATGTGGCGCAGAAAATAAAAGAAATAGCAAGAGACAATAATATCCGTATAGTCGAGAATAAACCTCTTGCACGTATGCTCTTTCACAATGTTGATCTTGGAGCTGAGATACCGCCTGAGCTTTATCGGTCAGTTGCGGAAATACTTGCCATGATTTACAAGGAAAATAATTAGATTAATTTATTATTATAAAACAAAAAGATAAATACGGACTTTATATATGCAGTCCGTGATTTAACGGAAAGGAGGAATAGAATATGTTAAAAAAGACAGATTTAGGTGTTGGATTATATCTGTTATGTGCTGTTTTGTTTTTTATCATACCTATTCCATCCTTTCTGTTAGATGTTATGCTTGCATTCAACCTTTCAATAGCACTTATCATCCTTTTTAAGGTGCTTTTTGTAAAAGAAGTGCTTGATATGTCATTTTTCCCGACACTCTTACTTTTTACGACTATATTCAGGATTTCACTTAATGTCTCATCTACCAGGCTTATTTTATCAACCGGAAACCCGGGTGTGGTTGTAAATGTGTTTGGTCAATTCGTCGGTGGAGGTAATTTAGTCATCGGTGCAATCGTTTTTATAGTGCTCATTATCATTCAGTTTGTTGTTATCAACAAGGGATCTGAGCGTGTTGCTGAGGTAACTGCACGATTCACGCTCGATGCTATGCCCGGCAAACAGATGGCTATTGATGCCGACTTAAACACAGGAGCCATCACTGACAAGGAAGCCAAGGCTCGCCGTGATAAAATCCAGAAGGAGTCAAGCTTCTACGGAGCTATGGATGGTGCTACAAAGTACGTAAAGGGAGATGCAGCAGCCGGTATTATTATTACACTTATCAATCTGGTTGGAGGCACCATAATGGGTGTTATGTTCCAGGGGCTTGATGCAAATGAGGCCATACAGAAGTTTGGCCTGCTCACAATCGGAGACGGACTTGTTTCACAGATACCGTCGTTACTTATATCTCTTTCAACCGGTATTCTTGTCACAAAAGGCTCCAATGAGAATGATTTTTCAGGAGAGCTTTTAGGCCAGCTCTTTGGCACAGCCAAGGTGCTTTATATTGTATCAATTGTACTTGTGGTTTTAGGTATACTCACACCTCTTCGCAATGAGTGGTGGCTCTTTATTGGGCTTGCGGTGGCTTTTTTTGTAACAGGTAAAAATCTGGATAAAAAAGCCGGTATTGAGAGTATAGAGGATGAGACAGCACAGGCTGAAAGCGATGCCGAGGAAATACGAAAACCCGAAAATGTCGTTTCACTGCTGCAGGTTGACCCTATTGAGCTTGAGTTTGGCTATGGTATCATTCCTCTTGCAGATGTAAATCAGGGAGGGGATCTGCTTGACCGAGTTGTAATGATAAGGCGACAGATTGCTTTAGAGCTTGGAACTGTCGTACCTATCATACGATTAAGGGATAATATACAGCTTAATCCTAATCAGTATATCATCAAGATAAAGGGCATACAGGTAACAGAAGGTGAGATACTTTTTGATCACTACATGGCTATGAATCCGGGCTATGTGGAGGAGGAGATAACAGGTATTCCTACATTTGAGCCTTCATTCCATCTTCCGGCCATATGGATTACGGAAAGCCAAAGAGAGCGTGCTGAGAGTCTTGGATATACAGTTGTAGATCCGCCATCGATTATAGCTACTCATCTGACTGAGGTTATCAGATCTCATATTGCAGAGCTTCTCACCAGACAGGATGTACAGAATCTGGTCAACAATCTCAAGGAATCAAACCCTGTCATTGTGGACGAACTCATACCAAAGCTGCTTGGTCTTGGTGAGATTCAGAAGGTGCTTCAGAATCTTTTGAGCGAGGGAATTTCTATTAGGGATCTGCTTACAATTTTTGAGACGCTTGCCGATCACGCACAGACCACCAGGGATACAGATGTACTTACGGAATACGTGCGCCAGGGCTTAAAGAGAGCTATATCAAGTAAGTATTTTCCTGCAAATGAGACCACAAGTGTCATCACACTTGACCCTGCTGTTGAGCAGGAAATTATGTCATCTGTTAAACAGACAGAGCAGGGCTCTTACCTTTCTCTTGATCCTGACAGGATAAAGGCTATTATCAAATCTGTTGAAACAGAAATTGGTAAGTTGGAAAGTTTGGGAAAGAGTGCTATTATTATTACATCTCCAATTGTTAGAATGTACTTTAAGAAAATGACTGAGGATTATTTCAAGGATCTCATTGTGTTATCCTACAATGAGGTTGAATCAAATGTTGAGCTTCAGTCGGTAGGAATGGTGACTGCATAAATGACTATTAACAAATTCACTGGAAAAACAAAAGAAGAAGCAATTGAATGTGCAAAGCAGGCCTTTGGTCCAAATGCTGTGATTATGAATATCAAGGAGATTAAGCCAAAGGGATTATTTGGTATATTCAAAAGCTCAACATATGAGGTGACTGCGGCTATGGATGAAAAAAAACAGACACAGACAATAACGACCTCGCAGCTTGCAAGGACTACACTCCCGGGTAAAATTGATTACAAGGCAGATGAAGAAATAAAGATGCCTTCATTCGCCCCAAAATCTGCATCTGAGACCTTAAAACCTACACCTGCACCGGCAGCCCCAAAGGCGGCTGAACAGACCAGCGATATTGAACAGGAAATCAAGGAGCTTGATTCCATTGCCAAAATGATGGAAAGCACATTTGATAAACCTCAAAATAAGGAGCCTTCAAAGCCTCAAAGTGCACAGGAGCTTAAATTTGTCCGCATTTTATACAAGACACTGCTGGATAATGAGGTGGATGAGAAATATATCAACCAAATTCTTGATGAAATCGAGAAATTCCTACGTCCCGGTAACAGTCTCGATGTGATTTTATCAAATGTATACCAGAAACTCATTTTAAGATTTGGTCAGCCTGAAACTATAAAGGTAAACGGCAAAAAACCAAGAGTTGTTTTCTTTGTCGGACCGACAGGCGTTGGCAAGACAACTACAATTGCTAAAATTGCTTCAAAATTCAAGGTTAATTATAATAAAAATATCGCATTTATCACAGCAGATACATACAGAATAGCTGCAACAGACCAGTTACGTACATTTGCAAATATTCTGGATACACCTTTGTCTGTCATTTATACTGCCACAGAGTTAAATAGTGCGGTGGCTGAATATGAGCAGGCAGATGTGATTTTTGTTGATACAGCGGGCTTTTCACACAAGAACGAGACACAGCGGAATGATATGAGAGCACTTCTTGCAGGTCTATCACCTGAATATGAGAAGTCGGTATATCTCGTCTTAAGTGCTACAACCAAGTACAGGGATCTTATATCTATAATTGATTCCTATAAGGATATTGACGATTACAAGCTGATATTTACAAAGCTTGATGAAACCTCATCATATGGCAATCTGTTAAATATAAAGCTATACTCTGATGCCGGTATATCATATGTCACGAATGGACAAAACGTTCCGGATGATATAGAGGTATTTGATACACAAAAGATTGTCAAACAATTACTCGGAGGCAGACAATAATGGACCAGGCACAGCAGCTTAGAAATGTTATTAAGCAGCGTAATCAAAATTATATAGAACCGGCCCGTGTTATTACCATTACAAGCGGCAAGGGTGGTGTAGGCAAATCCAATACCTCTGTCAATCTGGCAGTCTGGCTCAGCAGACTCGGAAAGAGAGTAATTATTTTTGATGCTGATTTCGGTCTTGCCAATGTCGAAGTGATGTTTGGTGTTATTCCTAAGTATACTCTTGCTGATGTAATATATGAAAACCAGACTATAAAGAGCATCATCTCAAACGGACCTATGGGCATTGATTTTATTTCAGCCGGCTCAAGTGTTGTAGGGCTTAATAATCTAAACCACAAACAGATTCATTTCATTGTCTCTGCAATAAATGAGTTGAACAATATGTATGATTTTATCATAATTGATACCGGTGCAGGGGTGTCTGAACAGGTCATGGAATTTGTTGCGGCCAGCAACGAAATAGTGCTGGTTACAACCCCGGAGCCTACCTCAATCACCGATTCATATTCATTGCTTAAAGCGCTGTATAAGAGACCTGATTTCGACCCGTCAAAGGTATGCATACGCGTTATATCCAACAGGGCTGCGTCAAAAGAGGATGGCAGTATAGTGTTCAACAAGATTAATTCCGTTGTTATGCAGTTCTTAAACGGAAGTCTTGAGTATCTGGGATATGTGCCGTCTGATGCAATGGTTGAAAAGGCTGTCAGGCAGCAGAAGATACTTTCAATTTATGATCCGACCTCAAAGGCTGCACGGTCATTTGAAGAAATTGCAAAAAGACTTTTGGATAATGAATCTGCTGCTTTGGATGATAAAAGAACAATCTCACATATTTTTTCAAATTTTTTTAACAGAAAGCAATAGTTAATTTAAGAGGAAGACATATGGAATATACAAGTTTGATTTTTCCGGGGGACAAAATTGATATCTTTGCATCCGGTTTATCCGATAACAGCACATCATATAAGAGCAGCTTTTCTGACAAGCTAACAGACAGCATGTGGGAAATAACTATGCCTGTTGACAGTGGCAGAGTGGTTTTATTTCAGCTTGGCACGCAATTTGACTTTATAATATACACAAAAAACAAAACTATACTAAAAAGCTCTGCTATAGTCAGACAGCGTTATCGTAAGGAAAATATGTATTTTCTTGCTATAGAGCTTATAAATAATCTGGAAAAGATACAAAGACGTCAGTTTTTCAGACTTCCATGTACTATAGACATGTACTTTTATGAAGTCAGATACGATGATAAAGCTGAGAGTGAGCCTGAGTTTTGCAAAAAGATGTATAAGAATCATGCAATAAACAGCAAAAATATGAATACTGTCAAATCAGTTATCCTTGATATAAGCGGAGGAGGCATCAGATTTTCTCTAAGCACACCTCTTGAAGAAGGTACATATTTTATGGCTCAGTTTTCTTTAGCACTTGAGGAGTGTACACAACAATTCAATATAGTTTGTAAGGTAATAAAATGTACTCAGTCTTTGGACTATGCAGACAGATATTTTGCACGTTCAAAGTTTATTTTCGACCGCATAACAGAACGGGAGAAAATAGTCAGATTTGTGTTTGAAGAAGAAAGACGCATAAGACGAAGAGAAATGGAGTAATAATATGAAATCTAACATTTTAATAGTTGATGATTCTGCACTACTGAGAAGGGTTGAGTGTGATATAATCAATTCAGACAATAAATTACAGGCAACTGATACATGTAAGGATGGACTGGAAGCACTTGAAAAGCTCCGTACACAAAAGTACGATGCTGTTATTCTTGATATAAATATGCCGAGGATGAATGGTCTTGAGGTGCTTTCACATCTGCAGAAAGAGAGCATAAAAACACCTGTAGTGGTGGTAAGCACTCTAACCATCGAGGGAGCAGATGAAGCTATCAAATCTTTAGAGCTTGGTGCCTTTGATTTCGTCACAAAACCAAACAATATCATAGAGGCAAAGGGAAACCAGTTTAAGGAAACTCTGCTCAGGGTTGTGCATGCAGCCGTTAGAATCACACCTGTTCATAGTGCTTCACGCAATGTCACAGTTGTTGAGAAGAAAGCCGGTGCTATTGTAAACAAAAACAAGGCAGCAGGCAGCAATAAAATAGTTGCAATTGCATCATCTACAGGTGGTCCAAAGGCACTGCAAAGTGTAATACCGTTTCTTCCGGCTGAACTTTTGGCACCGGTTGTTTTAGTACAGCATATGCCTGCCGGCTTTACAAAGAGTATGGCTGAGCGCCTTAATGAGCTAAGTCAGGTTCAGGTGAAGGAGGCTTCAAACGGTGAGGTGCTTAAAAACGGAGTAGTGTATATAGCTCCGGGCGGTAAACATATAGCTATAAAGAAATCAGGTGCTTCACATGTTATATCCTTTAATGATATGCCACCTATCGGCGGACTCAAGCCTTGTGCCAATATCATGTTTGATTCACTGACATCCTCTAATTATGATGAGGTTGTATGTGTGGTACTCACAGGTATGGGGGCAGACGGCACGGATGGCATTCTTTCACTTGGCAAATCAAAGCCTATCTATGTCATTGCACAGGACGAGAAATCAAGTGTTGTGTATGGCATGCCAAGAGCCATCTATGAGGCAGGCGTGGTTGATGAAGTCGTTACACTATCAGATGTTGCCAAAGCAATCACAAAAAATGTGGGGGTAAAATAAAATGGATGTTAGCCAGTATCTAGATATTTTTATTGATGAAAGTTCGGAGCATATTCAGACATTGTCTGACTGTATCATGACTCTTGAGCAGGAGCCAGAAAACAAAGACACTATAAATGAGATTTTCCGTGCAGCCCACTCCTTAAAGGGTATGGCAGGTACAATGGGCTTTAAGCGCATGCAGCACCTTACACATGATATGGAAAATGTGTTTCAGGAGGTCAGAAGCGATAAAATTAAAGTAGACAGCTCAATGATTGATCTGCTCTTTAAGTGCCTTGACGCTATAGACAGCTATGTTGAGAATATTAAATCCACATCTGATGAGGGTACTGATGATAATGAGGTTATCATAAAGGAACTCAACGATTTTATTGCAAAAGCAAACGGACAGACTGTAAGCAAACAGGCTGAGCCTCAAGAAAAGGCTGCTGAAGCTGAAACAAAGGATTCATCAGATGCATCTGACAGTGCACTTGATACAATTGAACTGACAAACAACGAGAAGAATTTAATTGACGAGGCAATTTCAGCAGGCCTTAAAATATACGGCATGACAGTTACCGTAGCAAGCGACTGTCTGCTCAAGGCAGCAAGAGCTTTCCTTGTTTTCAAGGCAGTTGAGGAGCTGGGACAGATTCTGGTTTACAGACCAAGCTCACAGGATATTGAGGATGAGAAGTTTGATTTGTCATTCAGCTTTTATGTTGCATCAGGCGAGGGCTTTGATAAATTGGAGCATGCAGCTTCCAACGTATCTGAGATTGATAAGGTTGAGGGAAAAGAAATCACCGAGTTTCATCTGGAGGGTGAAGCAGAGCAGACAGCACAGGCTCCTGAAGAGACAAAAAAGGCAGATAAGGAAGAAAAAGAGGAAAAGACTCCTGCTGCAAAGACAGAATCTTCAAAGCCAAAAACTGCAAATAACTCTCAAAAGCAGGCTGTTTCTCATAAAAAAGCTACTACAAGCCGAACAGTCAGAGTAGATATCGAAAAGCTTGATATGCTTATGAATCAGGTGTCTGAGCTTATTATTGCAAAGAACTCTCTTGTAGCCATGAGCTCATCTGATGGAGAAAACAATAATAACCAGTCATTCCATGAACAGATTGAATATCTGGAAAGAATTACGACCAATCTCCATGAGTCTGTCATGAAAGTACGAATGGTTCCTATTGAAAGTGTTACACAGAAATATCCTAGAATGATAAGAGATCTGTCTCGTACTCTGAATAAGAAGATGAGTCTTGTCATAACCGGTGAAGATACCGAGTTGGACCGTACAGTTGTGGATCAGATTGGAGATCCTCTGCAGCATCTTCTTAGAAACAGTGCTGATCATGGACTTGAAAGCAATGAGGTCAGAATTGAGCGTGGAAAGCCAGAGGTAGGTACTATTTTCTTAAATGCATACCAGGAGGGCAACAATGTTGTCATAAAGGTTGGAGATGATGGAAACGGAATCGATACTGAAGCCGTAAAGAACAAGGCTATCGAGCGTGGCATAGTCACAGCTGAACAGGCTGAAAATCTATCTCAGAAGGATATCATCAACTTCCTTTTTATGCCAAGCTTTTCAATGGCAAAACAGATTACCGATATCTCCGGACGAGGAGTTGGTCTTGATGTTGTTAAATCCGGCATTGAACAGCTGGGTGGTGATGTATCGGTTTCAACCGAGCTTGGTAAGGGTACTACATTTACTGTACGTCTTCCTCTTACTCTTGCAATCATTCAGGCTCTCATGGTAGAGATCCGTGATGAAATATATGCCATTGCGCTCGGCTCTATCTCAAATATAGAGGATATTCCTGTGAAGGATATCAAATATGTACAGGCTAAGGAAGTTATTCACCTGCGTGGAAGCGTTATTCCAATCATCCGCCTCGATAAGATGCTGGACATTGAGCCAAAGGAGCAGGAGCCGGATCATCTTACTGTAGTGATTGTCCAAAAGGGAGATCAGCAGGCAGGTCTTGTGGTTGACAATCTCATTGGACAGCAGGAGATTGTAATCAAGTCTTTAGGAAAATACATAAACGGCAACAAGCTTATCAGCGGAGCGACAATACTTGGAGATGGTGATGTAGCTTTGATACTTGATGTAAATACACTTATGTAATGGAGGGGAAGTACATGCCAGAAAATGAATTTGATATACAGGAAAAAGAAACAAAGCAATATATTTCAGTCAAAATAGGCGAAGAAAAATTCGGAATTGATATTGGCTATGTTGATAATATCGTCAGAATGCAGAAGATTACAAGAGTGCCAAAGGCGCAGAAGTACTTTAAGGGTATCATAAATCTGCGTGGTGATATCGTTCCGGTAATGAGTGCCCGCATAAAAATGGGACTGGACGATGATGTATATACATCATCAACCAGAATAATTATCCTAAAGCTTGAAGAAAAGGGTGAGATAGGTCTTATCGTCGATGAAGTTTGTGAAGTTGTCACACTTGTGGTTGATGAAATAGATAAGCCTAATATAGATGCTTCATCTACAGGCAAGGAGCTGTTCATAAACGGTATAGGTAAAAACGGAGATGAACTGATTTCTCTGTTTGAAATAGGCTCAATAGTCTCAGATAAAGACGCTAACTGATTTGCAGCAATGTATAGTGAGGTATAAAAGCCTCACTATATAAGTTTTAACAAATAAAAGGGTGAATACAATGAGTGAATTTTCTTTAGATAATGTCAATTCGATGTATATGGATGTCCTTAAGGAAATCGGAAATATAGGTGCCGGCAATGCCACGACAGCGATTGCCGGCATGCTTGGCACTACCATGAAAATGGAAGTTCCAAGAGTTCTGTTAATGGATGCGACAAAGCTTGGAGATGCCATATGTCCGGAGGAAGAGACAATAGTGGGTATATTTCTTGAGGTTACCAACGATATCTCCGGCAGTATGATGTTTCTCATGAAGCTTCCGGCAGCACACTTTCTGGTAAACAAGCTGATGGGCAGACCACAGGACTATAATGAGCCGTTTGATGAGATGGATTTATCTGCCATGAAGGAGATTGGCAACATAATAGCAGGCGCATATTTGTCAGCGCTTTCAACTATGACAAATCTTAAAATACTACCTTCCATTCCGTATATTGCTGTAGATATGGCTGCTTCCATATTAAGTGTGCCGGCAATTCAGTTTGGACAATATGGTGACAATGCACTTTTTATAGAAACGGAGTTTGGTGATGATATAATGATGAACGGATACTTTATCCTTATGCCTGATCCGGATTCATATGATAATATTTTATCGGCTTTAGGAATTAGTTTTTAGTATTTAGGAGAATCCATATGGCAAGTACTATTAAAGTATCAATGGCAGACCTTAAGGTTGCCAAAGCCCCTGATTCTCTGACCACACTTGGGCTTGGTTCATGCATAGGGCTCACCCTTTATGATCCGGCTTCAAAAATCGGTGGGCTTGTACACTATATGCTGCCTGACAGCACCAAACTCAGAAATAACACTAATATAGCCAAGTTTGGCGATACGGGAATTAGGGAACTTTATAATCAAATGATAAAAAATGGCGCGAATCCCAGACGAATGGTTGCAAAGATTGCCGGTGGAGCTAAGATGTTTGAGATGTCAGGCAATTCTACAATCGGAAATGTTGGCGATCGCAATACCGATATGGCCAGACACGTGCTTGCAGAGCTGAAAATTCCTCTGAAGGCACAGGATACCGGTCTTAATTACGGAAGAACTGTTATACTTGACTGTGAAACCGGTGACTATATCATCAAAGCAGTCGGAAAAGAGCAAAAGGTGATTTAACATGAAGAATAATTTATTACCATCTCTTGTTATGCTTTTAGCCGGATTAGTATGCAGTATTATATCCCTGCGGCAGGGCGTTGATCTGATGAGCTTTACAACAAGACTTTTAACTGTGCTTGTAGTATTCTATATAATCGGAGCGATACTTAAAGTAATCCTAAGCTGTGCATTTAAGGCAATGGAAGACAGGCAAAAGAAAGCTGAAGCGGCCGAAGAAAAGACTGATGATTCCGAAGTCATTGATAATGATAATGACGATGATAAGCAGATTAGCTAGCAGCAGAATAATATACTGATTAAACAGGGGGCATAATGAAAGCTATAGAAAAGGAAAAGCTGTGGGAGGAATATCAAAAGAATCCCACGCCCAAGCTACGGGAACAGCTCATAATAGAATATGCACAGCTGGTCAGGCTTGTGGCAGGACGCCTCAGCATGTATCTTGGGCATAATGTGGAGTATGATGACCTGGTAAGCTATGGGATATTTGGCCTCATTGATGCCATAGACAAGTTTAATCTTGAAAAAAATGTCAAGTTTGAGACATATGCAAGCCTTAGAATCCGTGGAGCCATACTTGATCAGATCAGGAAAATGGACTGGATTCCAAGAACAGTCAGACAAAGACAAAGGAAAATAGACGAGGCAATAAAGAACATTGAACTTCGTACCGGCAAAACAGCAAATGACGCAGACCTTGCAAAAGAGCTTTCTATCTCAGAGGATGAGCTTTGCAGCTGGCAGTCGCAGCTTAAAGTAACAAATGTTGTATCTCTCGATGAATTTGATGAGTCAGGACCTGAGCCTGTCATGGATGCTGCACATAATTCACATTATGCACAGCCGGAGGATATTGTTACACAGGAAGAGCTGAAAACAATGCTTGTTAAGTCGCTTGACAATCTGACCGAGAAGGAGCGCAGGGTTATTGAATTATATTATTATGAGGATCTTACCCTTAAAGAAATAAGCAATATCCTCGAGGTTTCAGAATCAAGAGTATCACAGCTTCACACAAAGGGACTGATTAAAATGCGTAAGGTCATGGGCCCTTATATGAATATACTTACAAACGAATAAGAGGGCAGAGGTTTATATGACAACATTAGAAATAACTCTCATCATCATAGGTGTTGTTTTCCTTATAGGAAGCTTTATGGTAAATGACAAGCTTTCACATAAGGATTTGGATAAAATAGCTGATATGAGTGCTGAGGAACTAAAAATAATAACTGAAAAAGAAGTGACTGCCGCCAAAAAGGACTTAAGCGATGCCTTGGACGAGGAAATAACACAAAAGCAGGATGAGACAAAGCGAAGTCTGGAAAAGGAAGCAAATTCCAAAATAATGGCGATAAATGAATATTCTGATACAGTGCTTGATTCGATAAACAAGGCACATAATGAAATAATGTTTTTATACAGTATGCTAAATGACAAGCATGATGAGCTTACACGGCTTTCAGGCGATATAGATAAAGCATCATCAAGACTCAGAAGCTCCTTCGAGCCGCTTTCTGTAGACTCTGCAAAGAGGGCTGAAAAACCGTCTGTAGCCGTGCAAAAGCCGGCAGAACCTAAGTCTGGCACAATGCAGCAGGATACAAAGCCTGACATGAAGCAGATGACAGGTATAGATATTTCAGGTATCATTAAAACACAGCCTGCTTCAGCAGCCCCTGCGTCAAAGGCAGGTGCAACAGCTACAACAGGTACAGCGGCCGCTGTATCGGTCAAGGCATCAGATGCTGCTTTTGGTACGCCAGCAGGCAGTAGCGCAAATGCTGATGTAATAAATCACACACATGAAATCCTTAAGCTTTATAAATCGGGCAAGAGCAATGTAGAGATAGCAAAGCTTTTGTCTCTTGGTACCGGCGAGGTAAAGCTTATAATAGATTTATATAAAGAGGGCAAATAAAGTGAGATTAAAATACTATTTGCGTGGACTTGGATTAGGCATTATTTTTGCGGTAATCATTATGATGATTGGTTTTCACGACAATAAGCAGTCCATGTCTGATACAGAAATAATAGAAAAAGCCAAAACACTTGGTATGGTTGAAGCAAAGAATATTTCCGGGACAGTCGCAGACGAATATAATAGTGAAAAAACTGACTCCTCTGCTACAAACTCAGATGCTTCTTCCCAAAAAGCCGAAACTGAACAGGATAGTCAGATGCAGGACAGCCAAACAGCACAGGAAGATACACAGCAGGAAGCAGCGCAGCCGGCAGCGGATGCAAAGCAGGAGACTGTAGAGCCACAGGATGCTGTTACAACATACACAATTTCAGTAACAAGTCAGGATACATGTCGCACCATTGCAGAAAAGCTTAAAGCTCTCAATCTGGTGGATGATGCTGAACAATTTCGTATATATATGGGACAAAAGGGTGCTGATCATTTTATAGCAGATGGTGAGCACATTATTCCACAGGGAGCATCGTATGATGATATAATCACTATTCTGACACAGAAATAAATTTTTTGCTTGCATATAAGCCTTTGGTATGTTATAATTCCAAAGGCTTAAATACTATAAAGCACGTGTGCGGATGATCGCCGGTGCCGGATAACGCTTACCGGTGGCTGATCTAATTGGAAACACACGGAAGATTAATAACCAAACGGAGGTAAATAAAATGAGCGTAATTTCAATGAAACAGTTACTCGAGGCAGGTGTTCATTTTGGACATCAGACAAGAAGATGGAACCCTAAAATGGCTCCTTACATCTACACAGAGCGTAATGGTATCTACATCATCGACTTACAGAAGTCTGTAGGAAAGGTTGATGAGGCATATGATGCCGTATCTGATATCGCTGCTCAGGGTGGTACAATCCTTTTCGTAGGTACAAAGAAGCAGGCTCAGGATGCAATCAAGACTGAGGCAGAGCGTTGCGGTATGTACTATGTAAACGAGAGATGGTTAGGTGGAATGCTTACAAACTTCCGCACAATCGAGAGCCGTATTGCAAGACTTAAAGCTATCGAGACAATGTCAGAGGATGGCACATTCGATGTTCTTCCTAAGAAGGAAGTTATCGCACTCAAGAAGGAGTGGGAGAAGCTCGAGAAGAACCTTGGCGGAATCAAGGATATGAAGAGAATTCCTGATGCAATATTTGTAGTAGATCCTAAGAAGGAGCGTATCTGTATCAAAGAGGCTCAGGCACTTGGAATCACTCTTATAGGTATTGCTGATACAAACTGTGATCCTGACGAGTTAGATTATGTTATCCCAGGAAACGATGATGCTATCAGAGCTGTCAAATTAATCGTATCTAAGATGGCAGACGCTGTTATCGAGGCAAAGCAGGGAGCTGAGGAAGAGGTTACTGCTGAGGAAGCTTCTGACGAGACAGTTGAGGAATAAAACAGATTAATATCGGAGGATAATCAAATGGCTATTACAGCAGGTATGGTAAAAGAACTGCGTGAAATGACAGGCGCAGGTATGATGGACTGCAAAAAGGCTTTAACTGAGACAAACGGTGATATGGATGCCGCTGTTGAGGTATTAAGAAAAAGCGGTGCAGCCAAGATGGAAAAGAAGCAGAGCAGAATTGCCGCTGAGGGAATCGCACGTGTTGCTGTAAACGGAAACGTTGCAGTTGTAGCAGAGGTTAACTCTGAGACAGATTTCGTTGCAAAGAACGAGACATTCCAGGAGTTTGTTCAGACTGTAGCAGATACAGCACTTGCTTCTGGCTTAAATGGTGGTGCAAATGGAGAGGATATCGACGCTCTTCTTGCTACAAACGGACTTAGCGAGCTTCTTGTAGAGAAGACAGCTACAATCGGAGAGAAGTTATCTGTTCGTAGATTTGCAAAGGTTACAGGTGAGGTTGTTACTTCTTATATCCATGGTGGTGGAAGAATCGGTGTTATCATTGCAGCAAATGGTGCAGCAGATGATGCAGCTAAAGAAGCAATCACAAATATTGCTATGCAGGTTGCAGCTATGAACCCACAGTACATCAGCAGAAACGATATCTCTGATGAAGAGCTTGCAAAGCTTAGAGAGATTACAGTTGACAGTGCATTAAATGATGCTACAACACTTCCAAAGCCTATTCTCAATAAGTTAATTGACAAGGCTATTAATGAGAAGCTTTGGAGCGATGATGATATCAACAACTTCAACGAGCACAAGAACAACATGAACTATGTATGGAACTTCTTATCAGATGCTGCTAAGGCAAAGCTTGGTGAGCTTGCAATGGCAGACAAGGAGTCTATCGTGGCTGAGAAGATGTTCAATGGTTTAGTTGAGGGTCGTGTATCTAAGCAGTTAAAAGAGATTTGTCTCCTTGACCAGACATATGTTAAGGCAGAGGATGGAAAGCAGTCAGTTGCAAAATATCTTGAGTCAGTTTCTAAGGATCTTACAATCACCGAGATGGTTCGTTTCGAGGTAGGTGAGGGTATGGAGAAGAAGCAGGAAGATTTCGCTGCTGAGGTTGCTGCCCAGATGGCTGGAGTCTAAACTGTATCTTTATACTGATTAAACGAATGCTGTTCCGCAAAAGTTTAACTTTTAAACTTTTGCGGAATTTTTTTATCTTTACAAGATATAAAAATATGGTAAAATAGTAAGAGGAAACAAAACCAATCATAACGGGGGACGCATATGGACTCAAAGGATAATGAATTAGCCAGACAGCAGCAAGAGCGTCGCAAACGTGTGAGCCGGATTAAGACAGGTATTATTATGACTATAGCAATATGGATAGCAATATCTATACTTGCCATAGTTGTACTGGGCATCATGGTTGTCAAACTGAATTCGAGAATATACAAGCTTGAGCTTCAGTTAAATACAGCTATATCAAGCACAGTTACCGGTACTGAGTCTGATGATGGTGACATCGCTTCTGATGAAGAAAGCTCTGGCGCAAAAACTCAGGCTGTCGTGAAACAGCTTGAGTCAAAAGACAATGTGTATCATGATGGGGATACAAGAAAGGTATATCTTACCTTTGATTGTATTCCCGGTGATAACACCGGTGCCATTTTAGATGCCCTTGCCAACTGTGGTGTCAAGGCTACCTTCTTTGTCACAGCAGATACCTCCGGTAAATATGATGATGTTTATAAGCGCATAGTGCAGGACGGACACACTATTGCGATGGCTTCCTACAGTAATTCATACAGTAAAATTTATGAATCAACAGAGGCATTTACCGATGACCTGACACAGATTTCCGATTATATCACCAATCTGACTGGAATAGCACCGGATATTTATCGTTTTCCCGGTGGCAGCATGAACCAGATTAGTAATGTAGACATGGTTGAGCTTGTAAAGATACTCAATTCAAAGCATATCACATACTTTGACTGGAATGTCAATTCTGGTGATACGGCCGACAATTGCAGTGTCGATGATATTGTCAATAATGTCACCTCAGGTATTGCCAAATATGACAATTCAGTTGTGTTATTACATGATGATTCAAACAGATCAACCACGGCAGAGGCTATTGAGCCGCTTGTTGAAAGCATAAAAGCGCAGGGTGCCGAAATATTGCCGATTGATAATAATACATATAAAGTTCAATATATCAAATCAGATACTGTTGGATAAGATAATAAATGGAGGAAATATTCATGGGATTATTCAAAGAATTTAAGGATGATTTTTCTCAGGCTGTAAACGAGCTTGTACCCGGAGATGTACCTGAGAAAGAAGTAGAGCCAAAGGCTCAGACAGCTGACAATCTTGTAGTTGATACTATAGGAGAGAATGTTGACGTTGCATCAGAGCTTTCAAAGCTCGACGGATTACTTGAGCATGTCGAGGAGCAGCCACAGGAGACAACTGTACCAAGACCAACTCCAAGTGAAAATTTTGCAGAGCATACAATCAATACACAAAAAGAGGAGCAGATACCACAAATGAATGATATACCACAGCCAGTAAATACACAGCCAGTAAACAATAACGTTTTATCAGGAGATGTACAGGACGAAACATCAGTCATCACAGCAAGTACTGTACTCACAGGAGATTTACAGTCATCAGGATCATTTGATATTCAGGGAACCATCAACGGAAATGTAATGTGTAACGGCAAGATTGTTGTTACAGGAACAGTCAACGGCAACACAAATTCATCAGAGTTTTTCGCTGATGTAGCTAAGGTTGAGGGTGAAATTGTTTCAACAGGAACTGTAAAGATAGGTGCAGGATCTGTTATCATCGGCAATATCTCAGCATCTTCAGCAGTTATTGCAGGAGCTGTAAAGGGCGATATAGATGTTCAGGGACCTGTTGTAGTAGATACTTCTGCAGTTATCATGGGTAATATCAAGTCACGTTCAGTACAGATTAACAACGGTGCCGTTATCGAGGGCTTCTGTTCTCAGACATACGCTGATATCGATGTTCAGGGACTTTTCGAGGGTAAATAAATATGAGTAGAATATTACTAAAATTAAGTGGTGAAGCACTTGCAGGTGATAAGCACCACGGCTTTGATGAGGCTACAGTCATTGAGGTTGCAAAACAGGTTAAACAGATTGTTGATAATGGTACACAGGTAGGTATTGTTATCGGTGGTGGAAACTTCTGGAGAGGCAGAACGAGTGAGACCATCGACCGCACAAAGGCTGACCAGATTGGTATGCTCGCTACAGTTATGAACTGCATTTATGTATCTGAGATTTTCAGATATGTCGGAATGAAGACAGCTGTTCTTACTCCGTTTGAGTGCGGCAACATGACAAAGCTTTTCTCTAAGGACAGAGCAAACAAGTATTTCGCACATGATATGGTAGTTTTCTTTGCCGGTGGTACAGGCCATCCTTATTTCTCAACAGATACAGCCACAGTGCTTCGTGCAATTGAGATTGAGGCAGATGGTATTTACCTTGCCAAAGCAATTGACGGAGTATATGACAGTGATCCAAAGACCAATCCTGCTGCAAAGAAGTATGATGAGCTTTCAATCGAAGAGGTTGTTGAGAAGAAGCTCGCAGTAGTTGACCTCACAGCGTCTATCATGTGCCTTGAGAACAAGATGCCTATGTATGTATTCGGACTCAATGAGGAAAACAGCATTGTAAATGCTCTTACAGGCAAATTTAACGGTACAAAGGTTACTGTATAGTAAATTGCATATAATGCATATCAGGAGGATAATATGGATTCAAGATTAAACCCTTTCCAGGATAAAATGGAAAAAACATTAAATAATCTCGAGGAAGAGTATGCAGGCATCCGTGCAGGAAGAGCCAATCCACATATTCTTGACAAGCTTCGTGTAGATTATTACGGCACACCTTCACCAATTCAGAGTGTAGCCAATGTAAGTGTTCCAGAGCCAAGAATGATTCAGATTCAGCCATGGGAGGCTTCTATGGTTAAGGAGATTGAGAAAGCAATAAACTGCTCTGACATCGGAATTAATCCTACAAACGACGGAAAGCTTATCAGACTTGTTTTCCCTGAGCTCACAGAGGAGAGACGTAAAGATCTTGCAAAGGACATCAAGAAAAAAGGCGAGGAAGCTAAGGTTGCTGTCCGCAATATCAGAAGGGATGCAATCGACAGCATCAAGAAGACCGGCAAAGAGGAAGGCATTTCAGAGGATGAGATTAAAGGCCTCGAGGATGACGCTCAAAAGCTTACCGACAAGTTTGTCGCAAAGGTTGACGCTGCGGTTGATGCAAAATGTAAAGAGATACTTACTGTATAGTATTTATATCACGTATACAAACAAGGGACATGTTATTCGTGTCCCTTATTTGCTTATTCCCGGTTTTACTGTTCACACTTAACTGTGTGACCAGCAAATAAATGATGCGTCATGATTGTAAATATATAATATGCATAAATGAAAGGAAATAAAATATGAGTACTCCGGAACATATAGCAATCATTCTGGACGGAAACGGCCGCTGGGCCAAAAGTAAGGGTATGCCAAGAAACTACGGTCATACAGTAGGAGCCAAAAATGTTGAGAATATATGTAAGGCTGCAAACGACCTCGGCGTTAAATATCTAACACTTTACGCCTTTTCCACTGAAAACTGGAACCGCCCTGAGTCTGAAGTCGCTGCACTAATGAAGCTTCTTGAAAGCTATCTTAAAAACTGCATAAAGACTGCCAATAAAAACAATATGCGTGTGCGCGTAATTGGTGAGATAAGCAGGCTTTCAGAGAATTTTCAGGAGAAAATAAGAAACCTTGAAGAAGTTTCATCAGTAAATACAGGTCTTAACCTGACAATTGCAATTAATTACGGAAGCCGAGATGAGATGATACGTGCTGTAAAGCATATGATAGCTGACCATGATGATGGAAAGCTTTCAGCTGACGATATAGATGCAGATACCTTCTCATCATATCTTGACACAAGAGAGCTTCCGGATCCTGATTTACTCATCCGCACAAGTGGTGAGCAGCGCCTGTCAAACTACCTGCTCTGGCAGCTTGCATACGCTGAGTTTTATTTTACAGATGTTCCGTGGCCTGCATTTGATAAAAATGAACTCAAAAAGGCTATAGATGCATATAATAAAAGAGACCGTCGCTTTGGTGGATTAAAAGAAACGAACGACACGGAGGATAAATAATGTTTAAGACAAGACTGCTTAGTGGTATAGTTCTTGTAATTGCCGCTATATTTCTTATAGTAACAGGAAACGAGGTGCTTCTTTTTTCAACACTTCTGATTTCGTGTATAGGTATGTTTGAGCTTTTCAGGGTGTTTAAATTTGAAAAATCGCTCTTATCGGTTGTACCGTATATTGCTTTGATTTTATTTTACATCAACTTAAGGTGGAGCTTCATACCTGATGTAATGATGCTTTTCATGGGCTTTCTTATCGTACTGATGTTCGTGTATGTGCTGTCATACCCGAAATATGATGCAAAGCAGCTCATGGCAGCCTTTTTTGGTATGTTTTATGTAGGAACAATGCTTTCATATGTCTACCAGATACGTACACTCAACAACGGACTTTACCTTGCCTTCTTGGTATTTTTATGCTCTTGGGGCTGTGATACATGTGCCTACTGCGTCGGAGTGCTGATTGGAAAGCACAAAATGGCACCAAAGCTTTCACCAAAGAAGTCTATAGAGGGTGCAGTAGGTGGTGTACTCGGCAGTGCGCTTCTTACAGCATTATACTGCTTTATATTCAGAAATCATATGAATATAGACGGCACAGAGATTGCTATACTTGCTGTTATAGCTGCTGTTGCAGGCCTTATTTCAATGGTTGGAGATTTGTGCGCATCAGCCATAAAGCGTAATTATGATATCAAGGATTACGGACATCTGATACCCGGACATGGTGGTATTTTAGACCGCTTTGACAGCGTGATTATCACAGCACCAATCATTTATTATCTGGCTAGCTTCTTTTTAAGTTAAAAAGTAACATTTAAGAACCATTGAAAACAAAAAGCTAAGGTAACTATTCAGAACCACTGAGAAAAATATAAATCGAGGAATTATCATGAAAAAAATATCAATACTTGGTTCAACCGGCTCTATCGGAACACAAACACTTGATGTGATAAGAGAGCATGGTGATATGCAGGTTGTGGCACTTTCCTGTGGCAGAAATCTCTCCCTTATAGAGAAACAGGCAAGGGAATTTAAGCCACAGTTTGTCAGTGTAAGTGATGAAAACGATGCCAAAAAGCTTCGCACAAGCCTTGCGGATACTGATATCGAAGTAGGCTATGGCATGGACGGTCTCATTAGATGTGCCACCATTGAGCCTTGCGATATAGTTGTAACTGCAATTGTCGGTATGCTTGGCATTCGTCCTACAATTGCCGCCATCAAGGCAAAAAAGACCATCGCACTCGCAAATAAGGAGACCCTCGTTACAGCGGGCCATATCATTATCCCGCTTGCGAAAGAGTATGGTGTGTCCATTCTTCCGGTGGACAGTGAGCACAGTGCCATCTTCCAGTCACTGCAGGGAAATTCTATGAATCCGATTAAAAAAATTCTTCTGACAGCATCCGGAGGTCCATTCAGAGGCAGAAAGCTCTCTGAGCTTGAAGGTATAAGGGTGGAGGACGCGCTAAAGCATCCTAACTGGTCAATGGGTCAAAAAATCACTATTGATTCATCAACCATGGTCAATAAGGGGCTTGAGGTAATTGAGGCAAAATGGCTTTTTGATGTCGATTTGTCGCAGATTCAGGTTGTAGTGCATCCTCAGAGTGTCATTCACTCGGCTGTTGAATATGCGGATGGAGCAGTTATAGCACAGCTTGGTACTCCTGATATGCGTATACCTATACAGTATGCACTGTATTATCCAAGCAGACCGGCTCTTTCAGGTGACAGGCTTGATCTCTTTAAGCTTAAGGATCTGACCTTTGAGGCCCCGGATCTTGATACCTTTAAAGGGCTTGCTCTCGCCATGAAGGCTGCAAGGGCAGGAGGCAATATTCCTACGGCCTTCAATGCTGCAAACGAGAGAGCAGTGGCACTGTTTTTGAATAAAAAGATTAAATATCTGGAAATAATCGATATAATCGAGGCATGTATGGAGAATGCATCATTTATTGAAAATCCTTCAGTGGATGAGATACTTGATACAGAGCAGTGCGCATATGACTATATCAGTAAAAGGTGGTAATTTTGAACATTATTAGTATTATTATTGCAATCATATTATTCAGCATCATAGTAATTTTTCACGAGCTCGGACATTTCTGGCTTGCTAAAGCAAATGGCATAAAGGTCAATGAATTTTGTCTTGGACTTGGACCGACTCTTTTTGGAGTGCAGCGTGGAGAGACCAAATACTCCATAAAGCTGCTTCCGTTTGGCGGAGCCTGTATCATGGAGGGTGAGGATGAAAGCTCAGGTGATGACAGGGCGTTCAACAACAAATCCGTGTGGGCGCGCATAAGCGTTGTTTTCGCAGGGCCGTTTTTTAATTTTATCATGGCATTTATTTTTGCTCTCATTATCATCTGCTCTGTAGGCTATGACAGTCCAAAGCTTGCAGGTGTTATTGAGGGTTATGCGGCTGAGGAGGCCGGTATCAAGGCCGGTGATGAGATTGTAAAGCTGAACAATACGAATATACACTTTTACCGCGAGATAAGCCTCTACTCGATGCTTCACGAAGGTGAAACAGTTGATGTGACCTACCTTAGGGATGGCAAAAAGCACACCACCACATTGAAGCCTAAATATGACGAGACAACAAAGAGGTATCTGTACGGCTTTAACGTGTCGGGAGAGCGTACAAAGCCCGGCTTTGGAAAGGCACTGCTTTATAGCTGCTACGAGGTGAAATACAACATCTATACAACAATAGAAGGGCTTAAAATGCTCTGTACCGGGGCTGCATCTGTAAACAACTTAAGCGGACCCGTAGGCATTGTAAAAAACATGGGAGACACCTATGAGCAGGCAGTTTCTATGTCCGGAGTATGGCTTGGCATACTAAATATGCTAAACTGGGGCGTGCTGATTTCTGCAAACCTCGGTGTGATGAACCTGCTGCCACTGCCGGCACTTGATGGCGGCCGACTTGTATTTTTGATAGTTGAAGCCATAAGAAGAAAGAGAGTAGACCCTGAGAAGGAGGGCTATGTGCATCTCGTTGGCATAGTGCTTTTACTTCTTCTGATGGTTGTTGTCATGTTCAATGATATCAGAAAGCTAATAGTCTGATTTTATAACAGATTGGAGATATACACATGGAGACAAAAATAGTAAAAATCGGAAATAAAGTAATCGGTGGAGGTAATCCGATTCTCATACAGTCAATGACAAATACAAAGACTGAGAATGTAGCTGACACAGTTGCGCAGATAAACGCACTGACAGACCTAGGCTGTGATATAATCCGATGTGCTGTGCCTACGATGGAGGCTGCAAGGGCACTTAAGGAGATTAAGAAACAAATCAGCATACCGCTTGTTGCGGATATACACTTTGATTACAAGCTTGCAATAGCTGCGATTGAAAACGGAGCCGACAAGATCCGAATCAATCCCGGCAATATAGGAAGCGCTGACAGAGTAAGGGCTGTGGTAGATGTAGCAAAGGAGAGAAATATCCCTATCCGTGTCGGTGTAAACAGTGGCTCTCTTGAAAAAGACCTGGTAGAGAAATATCATGGTGTGACAGCAGAGGGACTTGTGGAGAGCGCTCTGGACAAGGTAAAGCTCATAGAGGATATGGGGTATGACAATCTTGTCATAAGCATCAAATCATCAGATGTCATGATGTGTGTTAAAGCACATGAGCTTATTTCAGATAAGACTACTCATCCGCTCCATGTGGGTATCACAGAGGCAGGCACAATAATAAGCGGCAATATAAAGTCTGCTATCGGACTTGGACTGATACTAAACCAGGACATCGGTGATACAATACGTGTGTCTCTCACAGGAAGTCCTCTCGAGGAAATCAAGTCTGCCAAGCTCATTTTAAGAACTCTGGGGCTTAGAAAGGGCGGCATAGAGGTTGTTTCATGTCCTACCTGCGGTCGCACACAGATAGATCTTATCGGGCTTGCAAATCAGGTAGAGACAATGGTTTCAGGATATGACCTTGACATAAAGGTTGCTGTCATGGGCTGTGTGGTAAACGGACCGGGTGAAGCAAAGGAAGCAGATCTTGGCGTGGCCGGAGGTATCGGCGAGGGTCTTATCATAAAGCACGGTGAGGTATTTAAAAAGGTGCCTGAGAGCGAGCTTTTGGGTGCATTGAAATATGAGCTTGACCATTGGGGTGAATAATTTTGACAAAAACATTTAAGGAAGTTTTCCCTACACTTAAGCTGGACAAGGATATGGAGAATCTGCTGGAGAATGCTGATGTCACCAGAATTTCCGTAAACCATGCAAGAGATTTTTACAAAATATATGTAAAAGCAAAACGCCTTATTTTCAAAAAAAATATCTGGAAGCTAGAGGAAAGCATAAAAAAACAGATATTTAAAAGTAAAGATATTACAGTAAAAATTATAGAGTCTTACGAGTTGTCTTCGCAGTACACACCGAAGACTCTTTTTGATGTCTATTTTGACAGTATTCTTGACGAAATAAACAGTCACAGTGTGCTTTTGTACAATCTGCTGCGCACCTCAAAGTGGAGCTTTATCGACGATACACATGTCACAGTCACACTTGAGGAGACAATAATCGCAAAAACCAGAGGCAATTCGGTCATAGAATTTCTTGAGAAGGTGTTCTGCGAGCGCTGTGGGATGGATTTTATCGTTAATCTGCAGTACGAAAAACCAAAAATCAGCAAATACCGTCAGAATGCTGACAAGCAGATTGAGCAGGAGGTGCAAAATATTGTCGCCCGCACTAAATTTGCCATGGCAAAGGATGACGGTGATGAAGATTCTAAAGTGGCTGTCGATGACGGTGCAATGTTTGTAGGAGGCAGTGAGAATGCATCCGGTACAATAAATGATAGTAAAACTGAGGCAACTAAAGTTTCAAACAGGAAAAAAGAGGCAAAAACAGACTCTGACAGCAATTCAAGGAGTAATTCGTCCGGCACTGATAAAAAGCCTGAGAAGAAGTTTGAAAAGAAGTTCGAGAAAAAGTTCGAGCGCAAAGGAGATTTCAGGCGTAAATATGACAATGACCCGGATATCGTGTACGGAAGAAGCTTTGATGATGAGGAGATGTCCATTGAAAAGATTGACGGTCCTATCGGTGAGGTTACAATAAAGGGCAAGATTCTTACGGTTGAATCCCGCGAAATCAGAAACGAAAAGACTATCATCATGTTTGCGGTCACTGATTTTACAGACACCATCATGCTCAAGCTCTTTGCCAGAAATGATGACGTAGCAGATATTCTTGCATATATTGCCCCAGGCAACTTTGTTAAGGCAAAGGGAGTTGTAACTGTAGATAAATATGACAGTGATTTGTCAATAAGCTCAATAGTCGGGCTTAAAAAAATACCTGACTTTACCTCAAAGAGGGAGGATACTGCTGCTGAAAAACGTGTTGAGCTTCACTGTCACACCAAGATGAGTGACATGGATGGCGTGTCTGACGTAAAGGATATTGTGAAGTGTGCCATGCGCTGGGGACACAAGGCCATTGCTATTACGGACCACGGTGATGTGCAGGCATTCCCTGACGCTAACCATACTGTGGATGACAAATTCAAGGTCATTTACGGTGTAGAAGCATATCTGGTCGATGATACAAAGGATATTGTGGAGAATGCAGCCGGTCAGTCGCTGGATGACAAATACGTGGTATTTGATATAGAGACAACAGGCTTTTCTCCGGAAAAGAATAAAATCATAGAAATAGGTGCGGTGAAGGTCATCGGTGGCGAGATTGTAGACCGCTATTCCACATTTATAAACCCTGAGGTACCTATTCCGTTCAGGATTGAGGAGCTCACCTCGATAAGGGATGACATGGTTATCACATCGCCAACAGTGGATGTCATACTGCCACAGTTTATGGAGTTTTGCAAGGACTGCATCATGGTCGCCCACAATGCTGACTTTGATATGAGCTTTATAAAGCGAAACTGCGCGCTGCTTGGCATGGAGTGTAATCCTACAATTGTGGACACGGTGGCTCTTGCGAGAGTGCTTCTGCCACAGCTAAACAGATTTAAGCTGGATACAGTGGCCAAGGCTCTAAACATCTCGCTTGACCATCATCACAGAGCTGTGGATGATGCCGCATGTACCGCAGAGATATTTGTCAAATTCATAGAAAAGCTAAAGGACAGGGGCATATCAAGCTTAGATGAGGTAAATGCCCTGGCAAAATCATCTGTTGAGATGATAAGGAAGATGCCTACATACCATGCCATCATTCTTGCAACCTGTGACCAGGGGCGTACCAATCTCTACAGGCTTATCTCGCTGTCACACATCAAGTATTATAATAAGAGACCGAGAATACCAAAATCAGAGTTTAACAAGTATCGTGATGGGCTTTTAATAGGCTCAGCCTGTGAGGCAGGAGAGCTTTACAGGGCTATTTTAAACGGAAGACCACAGGAGGAAATCACAAGACTTGTGAATTTCTATGATTACCTGGAGATACAGCCACTTGGCAACAATGCATTTATGATACGTGACGAGGATTCCGATATTGCTTCAAACGACGACCTTATCGATATAAATAAGCGAATCGTAAAGCTTGGAGAGGAATTTGGAAAGCTGGTTGTTGCAACCTGTGACGTACATTTCTTAAATCCCGAGGACGAGGTATACCGTCGTATTATCATGGCCGGTAAGGGCTTTAAGGATGCAGATGAGCAGGCTCCGCTTTATTTAAGGACCACAGAGGAGATGCTAAAGGAGTTTGAGTATCTCGGAAGCCAAAAAGCTGAAGAGGTAGTCATCACCAATACCAATAAGATAGCAGATATGTGTGAGCGTATCTCACCGGTCAGACCTGATAAATGTCCGCCAGTTATCGAAAACTCTGACGGCATGCTTCGTGAAATCTGCTATAACAAGGCAAACAGGATGTACGGTGATCCGCTGCCGCCGATAGTTAAGGAGCGTCTTGACAGAGAGCTTAACTCTATTATTTCAAACGGCTATGCCGTAATGTACATCATCGCACAGAAGCTTGTGTGGAAATCAAATGAGGACGGCTACCTAGTTGGCTCGCGAGGCTCCGTAGGAAGCTCGTTTGTTGCAACCATGTCAGGTATCACAGAGGTTAATCCGCTGCATGCTCACTATTTGTGTACACACTGCAAATACAGTGATTTTGATTCACCAGAGGTACAGGCATTTTCAGGCCGTGGTGGCTGTGATATGCCGGATAAGCTCTGTCCAAAGTGCGGCAGACCGTTAAGCAAGGAAGGCTTTGATATTCCATTTGAGACGTTCCTCGGTTTCAAGGGAAACAAGGAGCCGGATATCGATCTGAACTTTTCCGGTGAGTACCAGTCAAAGGCACACAAATATACCGAGGTTATTTTCGGAGAGGGCCAGACCTTTAAAGCCGGAACCATAGGTACACTTGCTGACAAGACCGCATTTGGATACATTAAAAACTATTATGAGGAGCGCGGTGTCAGAAAGCGGAACTGCGAGATAGACAGGATAGTGCAGGGCTGCGTCGGTGTGCGCCGTACTACGGGACAGCATCCGGGTGGTATAGTCGTGCTGCCGATGGGTGAGGAGATTAATACCTTTACTCCTGTACAGCATCCTGCGAATGATATGACCGTTGACATCACGACAACGCATTTTGACTATCATTCAATCGACCACAACCTGTTAAAGCTCGATATACTTGGACACGATGATCCTACCATGATTCGTATGCTGCAGGATCTGACAGGTGTTGACCCAACAAAGATTCCGCTTGACGACAAGGCTGTCATGTCACTGTTTCAGAACACCTCTGCTTTGGGCATAGAGCCTGAGGATATCGATGGATGTCCGCTTGGAGCTTTAGGTATACCGGAGTTTGGTACCGATTTTGCCATGGGCATGCTTCTTGATACAAAGCCAAAGGAGTTTTCTGACCTCATTCGTATCGCCGGATTATCACACGGTACCGACGTATGGCTTGGCAATGCACAGACTCTTATCGAGGAAGGCACAGCTACCATTTCAACCTGTATCTGTACCAGAGATGATATTATGACATATCTGATTTCCATGGGACTTGAATCTGAGGAAGCCTTCAACATCATGGAAAAAGTGCGAAAGGGAATTATTGCCAAGGGCAAATGCCCTCAGTGGCCACAGTGGAAGGAGGATATGAAGGCACACGGTGTGCCTGACTGGTATATCTGGTCATGCGAGAAAATCAAGTACATGTTCCCTAAGGCCCATGCTGCGGCATACGTTATGATGGCATGGAGAATCGCCTACTGTAAGGTTTTCTATCCGCTTGCATACTACGCAGCATACTTTTCAATCCGTGCCACAGGCTTTTCATATGAGCTTATGTGTCAGGGAAAGGACCGACTCGAAAACTACATGAAGGACTATAAGAAAAGAAAAGACACGCTGTCAAACAAGGAGCAGGATGTATTTAAGGACATGCGTATCGTACAGGAGATGTATGCCAGAGGCTTTGATTTCATGCCTCTTGATATATACAGGGCGCACCCTAACCGTTTCCAGATAATTGACGGTAAGCTAATGCCTGCCATAAACAGTATTGATGGGCTAGGCGACAATGCCGCTATTTATATTTCGGAAGCGGCAAAGGACGGACCGTTCCTCTCAAAGGACGATTTCAGGGAGAGAACTCACGTATCGCGAACAGCCGTAGACCTCATGTCAGATTTAGGACTGCTTGGTTCACTGCCGGAGTCAAACCAGCTTTCACTTTTCGATTTCGGAGCATAATCCGGCAGTTTAGCATAAAACATATACTTTAACAATAATAAAAATCCACTACTCATTGACAGACTCATAAATCTGTAAATAGGGTAGTGGATTTTGCGTATAATATGTATTGATTTTAAATATTAAATCTTATTTTAATTTTCTTCAATAAAATCTATCTGATACTCATCCATGTACTTGATACGTGCAAGTGAGTAAACCTCATAGCCCTGCTCGTTGATCTTTCTTCTGCCAGGCTGGAATGACTTCTCAATAAGGATTCCTATACCGGCAACTGTAGCGTGAGCCATGCGAAGAAGTCTGATGGCACCTGTAGCAGCCTCTCCGTCAGCCATGAAATCATCAATCAAAAGAATATTGTCATCCTCTGAGATAACATCGCGTGAGAGTGTAAGCTCATAGCTCTTCTCTGTTGTAAATGAAGTAACCTGTGTCTGATATAAATCATTATGTAACGTCTTTGAAGGCTGCTTCTTTAAAATAACAAGCGGTACATTCATCTTGGCTGCTGCCATAAGTGCAGGAGCAATTCCTGAGCTCTCTATTGTGACAACCTTTGTGATTCCCTTATCGGCAAAGTGATTTGCGAAATCCTCACCGATGTGCTCCATAAGCACCGGATCTACCTGATGGTTGATAAATTTGTTGACCTTTAAGATGTTTGTGCCAATTACCTGGCCATCCTTGAGAATTCGATCTTGCAGTTCTTTCATTTTGTTCACCTCATAAAAAATAAATTGTTATTATTATAGCACTATTCTTCGACAATATCACTATAAATTTTAGAATAAATTTCTTCAACCATATGATCGAGGAAGCTTTCCTCAAGCAGGCTGTATTTTTCAGTAATGACTGATGTGATAAGCTCAGCTCTTTTGTAGTATAAATCACCTGAGCAGTCATCGTTTTTTTCACCTGATGATGCCAATGTCATAAGCTCGTCCCTATGAGTGACGGTCACATATTCCATGATTTCCTCTTCGAGGGAATTATTCTGGTCCATCTTTTTGGAAATGTCCTTAAGCTCCATAAATGACTTGATTCCTATGATAAAAAATATCAAGAAAACAAGCCCCATTACGATAGAAACCATAAGCTTGTTTACCGAGTCTAAAGCGGCAAGCTTTATAACTCCTGTATCAAGCAGCACAATAGCAATAAGCCCTATCGCACCGACTGCGGTGAAGCACTGTCCGGTCGCTTTGGTATCCTCGTATCTTTTTTGTTCATCAACGTATATTTTCATACGGCCTCCATATTGTTTAATTATAGTTATATGTTATAATGAAACGATGAAAATTACAATATTATGTGTAGGAAAAGTTAAAGAAAAATTTTACAGAGATGCGATTGCTGAGTACTCAAAGCGTCTAAGCCGCTACTGTAAGCTTGAAATCACTGAGGTTTCCGATGAAAAGACAAGCGAGCAGGCCACACAGACAGAGATAGACATCGTAAAAAATAAAGAAGGTGAGAGGCTTCTTAAAAATATAAAAGACGATGCATATGTATTTTGTCTGGCGATAGATGGAAAGCAGCTTGATTCGGTTGAGCTGTCACAGAAGATGGATAGGCTAATGACAGGCGGCAAAAGTCATCTTGTTTTTGTAATAGGAGGCTCTCTTGGATTGTCCGATGATGTATTGAAGTGCGCTGACTATAAGCTTTCATTTTCTAAAATGACATTTCCTCATCAGCTCATGCGCGTAATTTTACTGGAGCAGATTTACAGGTCGTTTCGCATCAGCAATAATGAGCCGTACCACAAATAACCGGCATAATTCAGCCTAAATAAACATATGTTAATATATGAAGATGCAAAAAGTAACTGATTCGTTCGAGCTTCCAAAGGACATAGTGCTAGGGCTTCCAATTGTAACAGCATATGGTTATAATGAGCTTACTATAGAAAACCACAAGGGTATTCTGTCATTTTCGGACAAGGCCGTAACTGTAAGGGCAGCAGACAGTACCATAAAAATATCCGGCAGCCGCCTTGAAATAAAGGAATTTACAAAGGATTTAATAATAATAGCCGGTCATTTAAAGGGTGTTATATATGAGTATTAAAGCTTATGCAACAGTAAGGCTGACAGGCTGCAATATCAGGCGCTTCATAAATCTGTGCACGGCAAACCATATAAAAATATGGAACCTTAAATATGTAAGTCCAAAGGAATATGAGGCCTGCTGCAGTACAGAAGATATTTTTCTAATGAAGCCGCACCTTAAAAAGACGCATACAAGGCTTCTCGTGGTAAAAAGACAGGGATACTTTGCGATAAAAGCATTTCTATATAAAATACGTATTATTACGGCTGCAATTACCGGTGTTTTGGGTATACATGCACTCATCTGTACGAGAATCTGGTACATTGTGCCTGAAGGAAACCGTTTCACGTATGATGAGTCGGTCATCTCCTTTATGGAGAGTGAAAATGTAACAATAGGCAGCCACAAGAGAGCAGATTACAGCCTCCTTGAAAAGAAGCTTGAGGAAAAATATCCCGATATCACGTGGTGCAGTATATACATAGAAAAAAATACCATGAAAATTGATATATCAGAGGGAATAAATTATAGGTAAATTATGACAAATTTTATTTTTATGTTATAATGAAAAATATTTTGATTGAAAGGCACATGAGCTAATGAGTTTAAATGAAGTATCTATAAAAATACCGGGCGAATATATTCCAAACGTCTTTGGGCAATTTGATGCATTCGCCAAGAAAATAGAGCGCACACTGCACGTAACGCTTGTCTTAAGAGATGATTCCTTAAAGATTATCGGAGCGCAGGGAAATATTGATGGGGCAAAAGAGGTGTTCGAGCAGCTCATTGCGCTGGCTGAGAGAGGCAATGTCATTACAGAGCAGAACGTAAATTATGCACTTGCACTTTTAGAGGAGCATAGAGGCAGTGAGATTGTTGAGATTGACAAGGATATCATTTGTCACACAATAAACGGCAAGCCTGTAAAGCCAAAAACCATAGGACAGAAGGAATATGTCGATGCAATCAGGAAAAAGATGATTGTGTTTGGCATGGGTCCTGCCGGAACAGGAAAGACCTATCTTGCCATGGCAATGGCCATAACAGCTTTTAAAAATGAGCAGGTGGGCCGTATTATTCTGACACGTCCTGCGATTGAAGCAGGCGAGAAGCTTGGCTTTCTGCCGGGAGATCTGCAGAGCAAAATTGACCCATATTTGAGACCATTGTACGATGCTCTTTATCAGATAATGGGAGCTGAGAGCTTCCAGCGCAACATGGAAAAGGGCCTTATTGAGGTGGCTCCTCTTGCGTACATGAGAGGCCGTACACTTGACAATGCATTTATCATACTTGATGAGGCACAGAATACAACTCCTGCACAGATGAAGATGTTTCTTACACGAATCGGCTTTGGCTCAAAGGTTGTCGTGACAGGTGATGCGACACAAAAGGATCTTGCACCGGGAGCAAAATCAGGGCTTGATGTGGCACTCAGGGTGCTTAAAAAAATAGATGATATAGGCATATGCAATCTGACAAGCAAGGATGTCGTGCGTCATCCACTTGTACAAAAAATCGTTCAGGCATATGATGATTATGAAAATAAGCGGACTGTAAAGACTGCAAGAAAGCAGAGGAAGAGCAATTGAGAAGAGTTGTATCACTAATATCAATTTTTATATCAATCTTAGCTCTTTCATTTGTGCTGTGTCTGCTTGGTGATGTATATCCGGATGAGTGGATATGCATGGGTTTTTTAGATATCATATTTTATATGCTGCTTTTATTTGAGCTTGAGTACGAGCGGAACACACTGCAGCTGTCGAACAACTCAAGAACTGATTATCTTAGGTTTACGTTTGCGTTTATCATTTGCTCTGTAGTGTGTATCATAAGCGGTTTTATGCCACTGTACAGCAGGCCGGTGATGATTTTTCCTATATTGCTTTGTCTGATTGGCAATGAGTTTCTGGCTTTTATAAGCGGTACTTATTTTTGTATATTGCTTTCAATCACTGTATCCGGCGACTGCTTTGAGCTCGTATGTGAGCTGCTTCTTGTAATCACAGGTGCTATCCTTGCAAAGATGCTAAAGGAGGACAGGCTTCAGATATGTATATATCTGATTACAATCAGTATGAGCATTATAACACCGGGCATATTCTATTATATGTCAACAAAGGAGTTTTCTGTTTCCGTTATTATTGCCGGAGCTGTAAGCGGCATGATTGTTTCGCTTATCGGCATCATTTGTGCCAGGGTATTTAAGCCACTTAGCACTGATGAAACAAATGACAGGCTTATAGCAATAATAGAGGAGGATTTTCCTGCTGTAAAGCAGCTTAAAAAGCACAATTTCTCTGAATACAATCATGGCAATTTCGTATCGACGATTGCCATAAAGGCTGCAAAGGCTGCAGGACTGGACACAGCGCTATGTGCAGCAGGAGGCTTTTATTATCGCATAGGGCAGTGGCAGAGGCATAAAAGCGTCATGGAAGGAGTGGAACAGGCATTAGCCATGCATTTTCCTGAAAAGCTGACCAATATACTCTATGAGTACTATGGCAAGCTAAGACACCCACAGACCCCTGAATCCGCACTCATCCATATGGTCGATGCTTTAATAGTAAGGCTTGATCATATCAAAAATGATGTGGCAGACAGTGAATGGAATCACGAGATACTTATTATCCAGACATTAAATGAGCTGTCAAGCTCAGGAATGTATGATGAATCAGGGCTTTCCATGAATCACTTTTTAAAAATACGAGACTATCTTACAAAGGAGGAGCTGCTTAAATGAGTTTTTTTATCGAAAAAGAAGTAGAATGCAATTTTAATTTTGATTATGAAAAGGTCGCAGAAGCTGTTGTTTCTGCTTCACTTGAGCACGAGAGCTTTCCGTATGAGGCGGAGGTTAATTTGACACTGACAGACAATGAAGGGATACATGCCATCAATAAGGAGTACAGACAGATAGACAGGCCTACAGATGTATTATCTTTTCCGATGCTTTCATATGAAACACCCGGAGATTTTTCTTTCCTTTCAGATGAGAATGAGGATGATTTCAATCCTGATACAGGAGAGGTCATGCTAGGCGACATTATCATATCCGTCGACAAAGTAAAGGAGCAGGCCTTAGAATACGGACACAGCGAAAAAAGAGAGTTTGCCTTTCTGATTACACACAGCATGCTTCATCTGTTCGGATATGACCACATGGAGGCTGAAGAGGCTGCCATAATGGAAGAGCACCAGAGAAAAATACTTGACGCTTTAGGTATAACACGCTAATATTTAAGCTGGTTATCAATTGAAACAGAGGATTTATAAATGTCTAAAAAAAATAACGGGGCAAGTAATGCCTTAGTACAGGGCTCTATACTTGCCGTAGCTTCTATCATAAGCAGAATAATAGGACTCATATATCGTATACCGATGCAGCGTATATTGGGCGATATCGGAATCGGCTATTATTCCACAGCCTTTGAAATATACAATGTCATGCTGATTATATCATCATACAGCTTACCGCTTGCCGTATCAAAGATGGTTTCGGCCCAGATGGCAAAAAAGAGGCGGACTGCGACGTATCAGATACTGAAGTGTGCTCTGCTTTTTGCAACCATCAGTGGCACAACAGTGGCACTCATACTGTTTTTCGGTGGCAATTTTTTTGCAACAACGCTTCTTAACACACCATACAGTATTTTTGCCTTAAGAGTACTGGCTCCGGGGCTTTTGGTAGTTGCAGTGCTCGGCGTCATCAGAGGCTTTTTCCAGGGACTGGGAACCATGATGCCAAGTGCCGTATCACAGATAATAGAGCAGATAGTAAATGCCATAGTCAGTGTATGGGCGGCCTACGTGCTCTACCGTACAGGTACAAGAATTGGTGCAGTACTTGGTGACAAGGAGCACTATGCCGCTGCCTACGGTGCAGCAGGTGGTACACTTGGAACAGTGCTTGGCTCTGTAGCGGCTCTTTTATTTGTGGTGTTTATCTTTGCCATCTATATGAAGGTGTTCAAGAGACAGATGAAAAGAGAACGAAATGTCAGGGTGAGCTCATTTGGTTACACCATGAATATCCTTGTAATTACGGTTATTCCGGTGCTTTTAAGTACTACTATATACAATATCAGTGGCATCATAGACCAGGGTATATTCAAGCAGGTTGCACTGCTTCAGGGATACACTCAGAATGATATAGACGTATGGTGGGGTGTATACACCGGAAAGTACAAGCTTTTAATCAATGTGCCTATATCCATAGCATCAGCTATGGCAGCATCCTTTGTGCCGGTGCTTACAGGCGCATATCACAGGGATGATATGGAGGCAGTGAGAGGACAGATTAATCTTTCCACACGCTTTATCATGGTTGTCGCATTCCCATGTGCAGTAGGGCTTGCCGTGTTTGGACTGCCGATATTTAATATACTGTTTTCAAGCACCCGTGCAACAAATGCTGAGGCTTCACTTATGATGTATGTCGGTGCGGTTGCGGTAGTATTTTACTCGCTTTCCACTCTGTCCAACGGACTGCTGCAAGGCATTGACAGGCTCAAAGTTCCGGTAATCAACGCTGCGATATCTATTGTAGCGCATGTCATAGTGCTCATACTGCTTATGCTCATATTCAGGCTCAATATACATGCAGTTGTGCTTGCCAATACATTTTTTGCATTGCTCATGTGTTTTATGAACAGCATGGCTTTAAAGAAGTACAGTGGCTTTAAGCAGGAAATAAAAAAGACCTTTATCATACCGGCCATCAGCTCGCTCATAATGGGTGTTATTTCGTATATAGTATACTTTATACTTTACAAGGTCTGTCATATTGAGATTATCGCCTTCATTCTTGCTGCAATCATTGCGGTTATCTCATATGCAGTGGCGCTGCTTTTACTCAAGGGATTGACTGAGGATGAGCTTAGACATTTTCCAAAGGGCACACTTATCATAAAAGTGGCAAAAAAATGTCATTTATTATAAAATTGAATAAATAACAAAAATTTACAGATACTGATTTTGAGGTGATAATATGAAAAGCAAAATCAGTATCTGTTTTTTAACTATTGTTGTAATTCTTCTTGCACTTGTTATGATAGAAAAAATCAATACGCAAAGAGCAGCAGACAAGGCTGCGATAATTGCACAAAGCAATGAAAATGATAAAGAAGAAAAAAATGAAAAAGAAAGCCTTCTGACATCAAATGAGGCTAAGAATGCAAAATACTGCATCAAAAATGACTCCGGAATGCTGTCTGTATACAACGCCACTGCAAGTGAAAAATACTTTGACACAGGCGTGTATTTTGAAGAACTACCCGATGAAGCAAAAAATAAGGTTACAAATGGACTCTACTTTTTTAACGAAACTGATTTGTACGATTTTCTTGAAAGCTATTCAAGTTAATGTTAAAATAAATCAGTTAGGGGAAAAAATATGTACGATGTAATTATAATAGGTGCCGGTGCATCCGGGCTGATGGCGGCAGCAGCTGCTGCATCAAAGGGAGCACGTGTGGCGCTTTTAGAGCACAAGGATGATATAGGAAAGAAAATACTTGCAACAGGAAACGGCAGATGTAATTTCACAAACACTGATATGTCCGTAAACAAATTCCACGGCAGTAAAGCACTGATTAAAAACGGGTTGTCGCAATTTAATTATTCAGACACAATATGTTTTTTTAAAGAACTTGGAATACCTGCATATGACAATGCAGGCTACATTTATCCAAATTCAAGGCAGGCTGCATCTGTTGTGGCAGCCTTTCGAATGGAGCTTATGAGGCTTCATGTGGATGTGAAAACAGGCATTAATATTACTGATATTAAGCCTGCAGATGACCGGACCGGTTACTGCATCCAAACAGACAAGGGCAGCTTTAAGTCCAAAAGGCTTATCATAGCGTGTGGCCTTACGGCTTCCCCAAAGCTTGGAAGTGACGGAAGCCTGTTTCGACAGATAGAAGCTCTCGGACACCATATCCAAAAGCCATTACCCGCGCTTTGCGGCTTTAGCTGTGATGGTCTTAATTTCAAAAAAATCACAGGTGTCAGGTGCGATGCCACTGTCGCTTCCGTGATAGACGGTCAAATGACAGAGCAAAATACAGGGGAGCTGCAGTTAGCTGACTATGGCATCTCAGGCATCCCTGTTTTTCAAATTTCAAGCCTTATGTCAAGAGCTCTTAATAAAGGTCAAAAGGTTGAGGTGATAATTGATTTTTTGCCTGCTTTTAGTGATGATGAGCTTAATGGATACATAAAAGACAGAAGCATTACAACAACAGACAACCGCTCGCTAAATGAGATGCTTAACGGACTTTTAAACAATAAGCTTCTTCTTGAGCTGATACACAAATCAGGTGTATCTCCTGACAAAAAGGGAAGGCTGTTGACAGATGATGATTGTAAAAGTCTCACCCGCTCAATAAAGCATACAGCCGTTTCGGTAAAAAAGCCAAGAGGATTGGAATTTGCACAGGTGTGTACAGGCGGCATATGTACAAAGGAAATAGATGTACGTACATTGGAGTCCAAAATCCATCCGGGGCTTTACTTTTGCGGCGAGCTGCTTGATGTGGACGGCATATGCGGTGGCTACAATCTGCAGTGGGCATGGACAAGTGGATATATAGCAGGAGAAATGCAGTAAATGATTAAAATTAACCAGATAAAGCTCCCCGTCACGCACAGTGATGAGGCATTAAAAAAGAAAATAATAAAAATGCTTAAGCTCAATGCCAAGACAGGCTTTACATACCGCATATTAAAGAAATCACTTGACGCGCGTAAAAAGCCTGAACTGTTCTATACATATTCAGTTGCTGTAGAGCTAGAGGATGCAAAGAACAGTGAAGCGGCAATTGTCAAAAGAGCAAACAGTTCATCCGTGCTCATATATAAAGAAAAAGAATATCGGATACCTGCACACGGTAATATACCGCTTGACAGGCGACCTGTTATTGCAGGGGCAGGACCAGCCGGGCTGTTTTGTGCATATATACTGGCAGAGGCAGGCTTTCGCCCGATAGTTATCGAGCGGGGCAGCCGGGTAGAGAAAAGAACTTGCGATGTCCAAAAATTCTGGGAGAGCGGCATACTTAATCCCAAAAGCAATGTACAGTTTGGTGAGGGCGGTGCCGGAACCTTTTCAGACGGCAAGCTGAACACATCCGTAAAGGATCCTTCGGGCAGGAATCGTCTTGTGCTTGAGACCTTTGTGCGCTTTGGAGCTGATCCGTCCATACTTTATGACAACAAGCCACATATCGGTACTGATGTGCTTTCAGAAGTAATTGTCAACATGCGTGAGTTTTTGGTTGACAAAGGAACGACATTTATATTTGACACCTGTGTGAGCAATCTTGACATAGTTTCCCAAAAGCTATTAAGTGTTTACACGGATTCTGACAGTAACAGTAATAGTGAGATAAAGACAGATGTATGCGTTCTGGCACTCGGACACAGCGCCAGAGATACATTTGATATGCTTTACAATAAGGGCTTTGATATGGAATGCAAGAGCTTTGCAGTCGGCTTTCGCGTTGAGCATCCGCAGCACATGATAGATGAATCACAGTACGGTATTCAAAAGAAAATCATACTTCCGCCAAGCCCATACAAGGTTACCTCCAATTTTCCTAATGGCAGAGGAGTCTATTCATTCTGCATGTGTCCGGGAGGATATGTGGTCAATTCATCGTCAACCGAAAATCACACAGTGGTTAACGGAATGAGCTATCATGACAGAAACAGTAAAAATGCGAACAGTGCCATCATAGTATCTGTTTCACCGAAGGATTTCGGAGCAGATGATGCCCTCGCAGGCGTGAGGTTTCAGGAAAAGCTTGAAACAGAAAATTATAAGCGTGGCAATGGTTTAATACCACAGCAGCTTTTCGGAGATTTCTGTGATGACAGATTAACAGCCGCATATGGTGATTTTGACTCTTGTACAAAGGGAAGCACTGTCTTTGCAAAGCTGAACGGACTGATGAACGCTGACATGGAGCAGTCATTCAAGCTTGGAATGGAGCATTTTGGTCATCTGATACATGGTTTTGACAGAAAAGATGCAATTTTGTCCGGTATGGAGACACGCACATCTTCTCCGCTTCGCATAAAAAGAGATGAATCCTTTGAGAGCAACATCTCGGGTGTATACCCTTGCGGAGAGGGCGCAGGCTATGCAGGAGGCATTACATCTGCGGCAATCGACGGCATAAAGGTCGCAGAAGCAATTATTAAAAAATATAGGCCGGATTTTAAATAATATTTATACACATGAATAATATTTATACACGTAAAGAGAGGAAATATTCGTGGCAGAAGTATCACCAATGATGCAGCATTATCTGCAGACAAAAGAACAATATAAGGATTGTATTTTATTTTATCGCTTAGGAGACTTCTATGAGATGTTTTTTGACGATGCGATAATGGTTTCAAAGGAGCTTGAGCTTACGCTCACCGGCAAAAACTGCGGACTTGAAGAAAGAGCTCCTATGTGTGGAGTACCGTTTCACGCGGCAGACTCATATATCAACAGACTCGTATCAAACGGTCACAAGGTAGCTATCTGTGAGCAGATGGAGGATCCAAAGCAGGCAAAGGGAATCGTAAAGCGAGAGGTAATCCGTGTTGTGACACCTGGCACAAACACTGATATGGCTTCTTTAGATGAGGCAAAAAACAATTACATAATGTCGATTGTATACACTGAGGACAAATACGGCATAGCGACCTGTGATGTCACAACAGGTGATTTTTTTACGACAGAGGTGGATACAGAAAGAAAGCTGTTAGATGAGGTGAGCAGATTTAATCCATCGGAAATCATATGTAATGAAGCCTTCTACATGAGCGGAATAGATGTTGACGATATGAAAAACAGACTGTCAATTACTGTTTCAGCACTCGACTCATGGTATTTTTCCGATGGTCTTGCAAATGAGACACTGCTTTCACATTTCCATGTACAGACAATAAATGCTTTGGGGCTTGAGGATTATGAGAGTGGAGTCATAGCTGCCGGCGCCCTGTTAAAGTACCTTTATGAGACGCAGATGAACTCGCTCGACAATATACTTGAGCTTCATCCGTACTCAATAGGCAAATATATGATAATAGACAGCTCATCAAGACGTAATTTGGAGCTGGTTGAGACACTTCGAGAAAAGCAAAAGAGAGGCTCACTGCTTTGGGTACTCGATAAGACACGCACGGCTATGGGAGCAAGACTGCTTCGCACCTATGTCGAGCAGCCTCTTATCGAAAAGTCAGAGATAATAAAGCGCCAGAAGCTTATCGAAGCACTTAATGCAAACGAAATCACAAGAGACGAGATCAGGGAATACCTTAATCCTATTTATGACCTTGAGCGTCTCATCACAAGAATCACCTACCAGTCAGCCAATCCGCGCGACCTTATAGCATTCAGGGATTCTTTAAAAATGCTTCCACCAATAAAGCAGCAGCTTTCAGATATACCGTGTGAGCTTACCGATGAGATTAATGAAGAGTTCGACGAGCTTAAGGATATATATGAGCTTTTACTTTCATCCATTGAGGATGAGCCGCCTATCTCACAGCGTGACGGAGATATCATAAAAGCTGGCTACAACGAGGAGGTTGACCGTCTTCGAGACGCAAAAACCAAAGGAAAGACATGGCTTGCAGAGCTTGAAGCCGGTGAACGTGAAAAAACCGGCATCAAAAACTTAAGAATCAAGTATAACAAGGTATTTGGATATTACCTTGAGGTCACAAACTCCTTCAAGGATATGGTTCCGGATTATTACGTGAGAAAGCAGACACTCACCAATGCCGAGCGATACATCACACCGGAGCTTAAGGAGCTTGAGGATACCATCCTTGGAGCTGAAGACAGGCTCACATCACTTGAGTATGAGCTGTTTCGTGATGTAAGAAAACAGATTTCCTGCAATGTTTCAAGGATTCAGAAAACAGCCAGAGCTATAGCACAGATTGATGTTTTTGCTTCGCTTGCGCTTGTTGCCAGCCAGAATAATTACTGCAAGCCAAAGATAAATGAAAGCGGAATAATAGACATAAAAAACGGACGTCATCCTGTAGTTGAAAAAATGATTACAAATGACATGTTTATAGAAAACGATACATATCTGGATCAGCACAAAAACAGAATCTCAATTATCACAGGGCCAAACATGGCCGGTAAATCCACCTACATGAGACAGACAGCACTTATCGTTCTCATGGCACAAATTGGAAGCTTTGTACCTGCACAAACTGCAAATATCGGCATTGTAGACCGTATCTTCACGCGAGTCGGTGCATCTGACGACCTTGCAAGCGGACAAAGTACATTTATGGTTGAGATGAACGAGGTGGCAAATATACTAAGAAATGCAACCGCAAAATCCCTGCTCATTCTCGATGAGATTGGACGAGGCACGAGTACGTTTGACGGACTAAGCATCGCCTGGGCAGTTGTAGAGCATATAAGTAATCCAAAGCTCCTCGGAGCAAAGACGCTTTTTGCAACGCATTATCACGAGCTCACCGAGCTTGAGGGCAAGCTTGACAGTGTAAATAACTATTGCATCGCTGTAAAGGAAAAGGGCGATGATATAGTTTTCTTAAGAAAAATCGTAAAGGGCGGAGCTGACAGAAGCTATGGTATACAGGTTGCAAAGCTTGCAGGTCTGCCGGATTCAGTCATAGAGCGTGCCAAGGAAATCGCAGAGCAGCTTCTTGCAAATGATATCACAGATACTGTAAAAAGCATATCCGTTGACAATGGCCACAAGCATAAAAAGGAGCATCTTGACGAGGTTGATATGACACAGATTTCGCTTTTCGACACAGTGAAGGATGATGACATAATTGACGAGCTTCGAAGCATAGACATAGGCAACATGACACCACTTGATGCGTTAAACAAGCTGTATCAGCTCCAGAACAAGGTTAAAAACCGCTGGTAGAAAGGATTAAAATGCCAAATATTGCCATATTAAATCAGGAAACAATAGATAAAATAGCTGCAGGAGAGGTTGTTGAGCGTCCGTGCTCCGTGGTTAAAGAGCTGGTGGAAAATGCCATAGATGCAGGCTCCACAGCCATTACTGTGGAGATAAAGGAGGGCGGAATCTCATTCATCCGTATCACTGACAATGGCTGCGGAATTGAAAGAGACCAGGTTGCAGTTGCATTTTACCGTCACAGCACGAGTAAAATACGCTCGGCTGAGGATTTACTTACTGTAAAGTCTCTCGGCTTCAGAGGTGAGGCGCTGTCAAGCATCTCGGCCGTTGCCCGCGTTGAGCTTATCACAAAAACCTACGATGAGCTCACCGGCACCAGATATGTGATTGAAGGCTCGAAAGAGCTTTCCAACGAGGAAATCGGTGCTCCGGACGGTACTACCTTCATAGTAAAGGATTTGTTTTATAATGTTCCGGCAAGACGTAAGTTTTTAAAGACAGCACAGACAGAGGGCAGCTACATAAGCGATATGGTTGAAAAGCTTGCGCTTTCACATCCTGATATATCGTTTAAGTTCATAAACAATAACCAGACAAAGCTTCATACCTCCGGAAACGGCAACAGAAAGGATATCATATACCATATATTCGGACGCGAGATATCGTCATCTCTGCTTGAGGTGAAGCATGAATGTGAATACTTTAAGGTGGAGGGCTTTATAGGAAAGCCTGTCATCACGAGGGGCAACAGAAATTATGAGAATTATTTCATAAACGGCAGGTATGTAAAGAGCAATATATTGTCACGCGCTATCGAGGAGGCCTACAAGAGCTTTTTAATGCAGCATCAGTATCCGTTTACAGTGCTTTACTTTACATTTTTCAGTGAGCTGGATGTCAACGTGCATCCGACAAAGATGGAGCTTAGGTTCGACAACAACAACGAGATATATGTCGAATTGTGTGACACAATATATGCAATTCTATCTCATAAGGAGATGATTCCCGAGGTGCCTGTAGACAGTACGCCGGCGCCTAAAAAGATAGTGCATGAGTATAAGGAGCCAATACCGGAGCCGTTTGAGAAGAGGCGTATCAATGAGGTGAGGGCAGCGGAATCAAGGAGCGTGTACGGACATAGCGTGACGTCAGCAGTAACAGAACCTGCTGCAAAAGCGCCTGCTGTTAATGAGCAACTCACAGATAACACATCAAAGCTGCAGACTGCTAAAGCATCTGCATCTGCGCTTGTTGCTGGCACCGGCAATTCAGCGGAACTAACGCCTGAGATTTCCGCCGCGTATGAACCTGCACAGGTTGTCACCGGCACCCAGCAGACTCTTGGGGATTACGACAAGGTTTTTCTTACAGAAAGCGCCAAGAAGCAGTTTTCCATCATAGGCCAGCTCTTTAAGACATACTGGTTAATAGAGTTTGAGGACAAGCTGTACATCATAGACCAGCATGCAGCCCATGAGAAGGTACTGTATGAAAAAACGATGGCAAGACTTGCCAATAAGGATTTTACATCACAGCGCATAAGCCCTCCGATTGTCATGACTCTTGATGCAAAGGAAAGCGGGATGCTTGAAAAATACAGGCCGCAGATAGAACAGTTTGGCTATGAGGTGGAGCATTTTGGCGGCAAGGAATACATGATCAGTGCTATTCCCGATAATTTGTTTAACATAGATATGAAGGATCTGTTTATAGAGATGCTCGATGATTTTTCCAATGCGACAGGCAGACAGACACCTGATATCATCACGGAAAAGGTCGCATCCATGTCGTGCAAGGCAGCAGTCAAGGGCAATGACAAGCTTACTCTTCCTGAGATAAATGAGCTGATAGATGAGCTTTTGTCACTCGACAATCCTTACAACTGCCCACACGGCAGACCAACCATCATCTCTATGAGCAAATATGAGATAGAAAAGAAATTCAAACGTATCGTATGACAACATACACATTTGGACTGAGGTGCAATATGACACAAAAACCGATGATTGTCCTGACAGGACCGACAGCAGTAGGAAAGACAGCTCTATCGATTGAGCTTGCAAAAAAAATAAATGGTGCTATAATATCCGCGGATTCCATGCAGGTATACAAATACATGGATATAGGCTCTGCGAAGGTTACAGTCGATGAGATGGACGGCATAAAGCACTATCTGATAGATGAGCTTGAGCCATCTGACGAGTTCAATGTATTTATCTTCAAGGATATGGCAAAAAAAGCACTTAATGAGATATACGAAGCAGGAAAGATACCGATAGTTGTCGGCGGCACCGGCTTTTATATACAGGCACTTTTGTATGATATTGATTTCACAAAGCAGGATGTGGATGAGTCGTACAGAAAAAGCCTTTACGACTTTGCTAATGAGCACGGAAACCATGCACTGCATGAAAAGCTCAAGGATATCGACCCTGCATCCTACGAGAGCATCCACGAGAATAACGTAAAGCGCGTCATCAGGGCAATTGAATACTATCACACCTGCCATGAGCCGATTTCAAAGCACAATGAGACTGAAAGAGCCAAGCAGTCTCCATACAGCTTTGCCTATTTTGTACTGGATGATGTAAGACAAAGACTCTATGAGAGGATAGATAAGAGAGTTGATATCATGGTTTCAAACGGACTTGTCGACGAGGTGAAAAAGCTAAAGGCAATGGGCTGTACAAGCGATATGGTATCCATGAAGGGCATAGGATATAAGGAAATCCTTGCATATCTCGATGGAGAATATTCACTTGATGAGGCTGTGGACAAGGTAAAGCTTGAGTCAAGGCGCTTTGCAAAGAGACAGCTTACCTGGTTTAGGAGAGAAAAAGATACCATATGGATAGAAAAAAATGAATATTCATATGATGATAATAAAATATTAAATAAAATACAAGAAATTTTAGCAGAAAAGAGGATTATAATTTGTTAGATACCAATGAAGCCATTTACAGGCAGTATGAGACACTTGGAATATCAAAGGAGGTTTTGGATTTCGGAACCTCTGTAGAAAAGGAGCTTAAGGAGCGTTTTGACAAAATAGACACAAATGCTGAGTATAATCAGCTTAAGGTCATAGCCGCCATGCAGAAAAACAAGGTGAGTGCAGAGTGCTTCCAGGCATCAAGCGGCTACGGCTACAATGACCTCGGAAGGGATACACTTGAGAGAGTGTACGCAGACTGTTTTGGCGCAGAAGATGCACTTGTAAGGCCTCAGATTACCTGTGGCACACATGCACTTGCACTTGCACTCATGTCAAACCTGCGCCCGGGCGATGAGCTTTTAAGCCCTGTCGGAAAGCCTTACGATACACTTGAAGAGGTAATAGGCATACGCCCTTCAAAGGGCTCACTTGCTGAGTACGGCATCACATATGCGCAGGTTGATTTACTGCCTGACGGTGAGTTTGACTATGACGGAATAAAGAAAGCCATCAATGAAAAAACAAAGCTTGTCACCATCCAGCGCTCTAAGGGCTATGCTACAAGACCTACACTTTCGGTCAAAAAAATAGGCGAGCTCATCGCCTTTGTAAAGGGCATAAAGCCTGATGTGATCTGTATGGTCGATAACTGCTACGGTGAGTTTGTCGAGGATAAAGAGCCTATACAGGTTGGGGCAGACATGATGGTTGGCTCGCTGATAAAAAATCCGGGAGGCGGACTTGCACCAATCGGAGGCTATATTGTCGGCAAAAAGGAATGCGTTGAAAATGCAGCCTACCGCCTTACATCTCCGGGACTTGGCAAGGAGGTTGGAGCCTCACTCGGAGTCATCCAGTCATTTTATCAGGGCTTTTTCCTTGCACCGACAGTCGTAAGCGGAGCATTAAAGGGAGCAATCTTTGCCGCAAAAATCTATGAAAAGCTAGGTTTTAAGGTGGTTCCTGACGGTACTGAAAGCCGCCACGATATCATACAGGCTGTAGAGTTCAATAACCGCGATGCTATGATAGCCTTCTGCGAGGGCATTCAGGCAGCAGCACCTGTAGACAGCTATGTGACCCCTGAGCCATGGGCTATGCCGGGCTATGACAGTGATGTCATCATGGCAGCAGGCGCATTTGTGCAGGGCTCATCCATTGAGCTTTCTGCCGATGGCCCTGTGAAGCCGCCATATGCGGTTTATTTCCAGGGAGGACTCACATGGTACCATGCAAAGCTTGGAATTTTGATGTCTTTACAAAAACTTTATGAGAGAAATCTTGTTAAGCTGGATTAGGTGTGCTACAATTAACTGAAAACTTTGCTTAAATCCGTTGTCAATCGCCTGGGAGAAGCGAAAGGGATTAATGCATAATAACAAAACAATTAAAAATCTGCCGGCTTCAGAGCGACCATATGAGAAATTTTTATCGCTTGGAGCATCAGGCCTGTCAGACGCTGATTTACTTGCCATCATTATAAAGACCGGCACAAGAAACAAGACTGTGATTGATATTGCGCAGGACATACTCTCCGGCAGGCATGGCAATCTGCTCAATCTCTATGAGATGTCCTATGAGGAGCTTCTTAGTATCCCCGGGATAGGGCAGATAAAAGCTATACAGCTTAAGGCGATAGCAGAGCTGTCGCTTCGCATAGCAAAGACCAAAAAGGTTCAAAGCATTAGAATGAATAATCCTCAGACAATAGCTGACTACTATATGGAGCAGATGAGGCATCTTACAAATGAAGTCGTCATTTGTGCCTATTTTGATGTGAAAAGCAGATTCTTAGGAGACAAGTTCATATCCAAGGGTTCACTAAGTTCATCTGTAGTGGACATAGGCTCCATCATCAGGACCGCCCTGGACAAAAATGCATCAAAGCTTGTTTTATTGCACAATCATCCAAGCGGAGATTGTACTCCCAGCAGAAATGATATTGCTGTCACAGACAGATTAATTGAGGGCTCAGGGATTTTTTCCATAGAGCTTTGTGACCATATCATAATCGGAGATAACGAATATTATAGCTTCTATGAAAATAAACTTATATAAACAGAAGACGAGGTAGAATTATTATGAGCAACAACGTTTACGGAATTGATCTGGGAACAAACAATTTCAAGGTATACTCAAAGGCTACAGGCAAGACAATGCTTGAGAAAAACACAATAGCCGTAATAGACAAAAATCAGATATATGCATATGGAGACCGCGCATATGCCATGTATGAAAAGGCACCTGAGACAATCAACGTCATATTTCCTGTTGTAGAGGGAGTTATTGCTGACTATAATCTGCTTCAGACTATGATTTTTGACTTTTTGGAGCACAAGACAAAGGCACGTATCAAAAATGCCGAGTTCATCATCGCTGTACCGACAGATATCACAGATGTAGAGAAAAGAGCATTCTACGAGCTCTTCTATAAGAGCAAATCAAAGCCTAAAAAGGTCATGCTCTGTGAGAAGCCTATCGCTGATGCTGTAGGTCTTGGAATAGATGTAAACGAGCCAACCGGTGTCATGATAGTAGATATGGGCGCTGACACAACAGAGACATCCGTTATTTCACTCGGTGGCCTGGTGCTTAGTGACCTGCTTCATTTCGGTGGCAACAGACTTGACGAGTCAATTATCTCCTTTGTGCGAAAGGAGTTCAATCTTGTAATCGGACAAAAGACTGCAAAGCTGTTGAAGGAGACTATAGGCTCTGCACTTCCGGGAAGAGAGGACAGTATGGTCATAGTGGGACGTGATGTGGTAAGCGGCCTGCCTATTGAGATGGAAATTGGTTCAAAGGTCGTTTACGAGGCTATGAAGTCAAACCTTGAGTCTATATGCACATCAATAAAAATGATTCTTGAGAAGACTCCGCCTGAGCTTGCAAAGGATATCATCCATTCAGGCATTTATATCACAGGAGGCGGCTCACAGCTTACAGGACTTGACCAGCTCTTTGAACAGATTACAGGTATAAAGGTCATCTGCTCAGAATGTCCTGAGGAGAGCGCAGTACGCGGGCTCGTACAAATAGTTTCTGATTCAAAATATAAGAGACTTCCGTTCAGCATCAAAAAATAATAACCGAGGTTAACATGAGTAAGAATTTTCGCAATCGAAAGAGAAAGCACAATAAAAAGCTGCCTGCAAGATACACACTGTTGATTATGACAGCAGTCTGCTTTATTACCATGCTGTTAAGCCTTACCTTAAATATCTCCGGTGGTCCTTTAAAGACTGCTGCCGGATATGTATTCATCCCCATGCAGAAGGGTATAAACAGCTTTGGAATCCACATTTCAGATAAGGTTACAGAAATACGCACATTAAAAAATGTCAAGGCTGAGAATAAAAAGCTCAAGGCCGAGGTAGAAGAGCTTACAACACAGCTCACAACAACCAAACTTGAACAGTATGAGCTTGACAATTACAGACAGCTCCTGGATTTGGATGTCAAATATCCATCATATCCCAAGGTCGCTGCCAGTGTCATAGCAAAGGACAGCGGAAACTGGTTTTCTACCTTTACTATCGACAAAGGAAAAAAGGATGGGGTGGACGTAGGCATGAATGTGCTTGCGGGAAGCGGACTTGTAGGTATTGTTACCGATGCTGGCGATAATTTTGCCAAGGTACGCTGTATCATAGATGATGCCAGCAAGGTCAGTGGCATGGTTTCCACCACGGAGGACAACCTCACCGTCAGTGGCAATATAAAAACCATGAACGAGGACAAGGTAATTACCTTTACAGAGTTAAAGGATGACGACAACAAGGTGAAAGAGGGCGATCCTGTTGTTACCTCATACGTGTCAGACCGTTACCAGCAGGGCATACTGATTGGCTATGTGACAAAAATCGAAAATAATTCCAACAATCTGACAAAATCCGGCACTATCACACCGGTTGTAGATTTTGAGCATATCGAAAATGTCATGGTCATAACACAGCTTAAGCAGACCGGTGACACTAAGACAGCTGACGACACCGAAAGTACAAAAACAGCCGGTGACAGCCAGACTGAAAATTCAACTGAAAATAAGTAAGGAGCAGCATGAGACGTAGAATTGTTTTATTTATAATAATAACTTTATGCTTTTTATTGCAGACCACGCTGTTTAAGACTCTTTCCTTTGCCAATATCTCACCAAACCTGTTGATTATAGCCGTATCATCCTTTGGCTTTATGCGTGGCAAAAAGGAAGGACTGTGGGTAGGCTTCTTTTGCGGCCTGCTTATTGACATATTTTGCGGAAAATATATAGGACTGTATGCTTTAATATATATGTATATCGGTTTTATCAATGGATTATTCCAAAAAAGATTCTATCCTGACGATATAAAGCTTCCTATGCTTCTGATAGGAGGCAGCGATTTGTTTTACAATCTGGTAGTATACTTTTTCATGTTTTTACTGCGTGGCAGATTTAGCTTTTTGTACTATCTGAAGTCAATTATCATACCTGAATTTGTATACACAATGGTTATCAGTATACTTTTGTATCTGGCATTTCTTAAGGTAAACCAAAAGCTGGAAGCACACGAGAAAAGGAGAGCAAAGAAATTTGATTTATGATATAAAAGATTTTCTGAAGAAATTTTTCAGCTCAAGACTTTTTGTATTAGCAGCAGTAATTATTTTCATGTTTGCCCTGCTTGCCGAAAGAGTCTTTACCCTTCAGATTATTAAAGGTGCAGATTATCAGAAAAACTTCATAATGCTGATTAAAAAGCCGCTGTCCATAGAGGCATCAAGAGGCAATATATACGATGTAAATGGTGAGCTGCTTGCTTACAATCAGCTTGCATACTCTGTAGTCATCTCAGACAACGGCAGCTATTCATCTACGAAGGAGCACAATCGTCTTTTAAACAAAGAGCTTAATGAAATTATCAATGTGATAAAAAACAACGGAGGCTCCATATACAATGATTTTCCGGTTGTTTTAAACGATGATGGTACATACAGCTTTACATTCACATCTGAAACCTCAAAAAAGAGATTTCTGTCAGATGTGTTCGGAAAGAAATATGATAAGCTCGAATACAATAAAGCACTTGGCTTTGACGAGGCAAATGCCAGCGCCCAGAATATTATTGATTTTCTAAGCTCTGACCAGAATGAATGCTTTGATATAAGCAGCAAGTATGATACACAGGCCACTTATGATATTGTAGTGATGAGATATGCCATAAAGCAGAACCGATTCACTAAATACAAAACCACTACTATTGCAAAGGATGTAAATGATTCGATAGTAGCATATGTCAATGAGCATTCAGATACTCTTACCGGCATATCAGTTGAAGAGGATACCATCCGCAAGTACAACTATCCTGAATATATTTCATCACTCATAGGATACACAGGCAAGATATCTACCGACGAGTATAATGAGCTATCAAAGGATGATGACTCATATACACAAAATGATATGGTAGGTAAGTCAGGCTTAGAGCAGTACTATGAGAGCTATCTGCGAGGCAAAAACGGCGAAAAGCAGGTCTATGTAAACAATGTCGGTAAGATAAACGAGGTAATAAGTCAGGAGAATCCTGTTTCCGGCAATGATGTCTACCTGAGTATTGACATCAAGCTGCAGGAGGCCACATACAAGCTATTGGAGCAGGAGATAGCAGGAATCGTTTACTCCAAAATAAAGTCCGGTGAAATACCTATAGGCGATGTCTACTTTGCACTGATCAACAACAATGTAGTTGACCTGACACATTTCAATGCACCGGATGCATCAGCTACTGAGCAGGCTATATACAATTCCTTCAGCGGTCAGCTGCAGGATGCACTATCAACTATAGACAGTGAGCTTGAAGGTGGTACAGCAGGCACTGCTTCCATGTCGGAGCAGACACTTGATTATTTTACATGTGTTATGTCAGTGCTAAATGATGACGGACTGCTTCTGAGTAAACAGATAGATACCTCTGATTCCACATACACCTCATGGAAGGCAGGCACGCTCTCGCCGCGTGATTATCTCAAATACTGCATCTCAAAGCAGTGGATAGACATCACAAAGCTTGATGTAAATCAGAAATATGCTGATTCAAGTGAAATTTACACAGCACTGTGTTCATATATCAGGGATGCCATGACTGACAATAAAGACTTTGCCAAAATCATTTACAAATACATGGTAAATTCAGGGGCAGTCACAGGACAGCAGCTGTGCCTTCTTCTTTTTGACCAGGGTGTACTCGATTATGACGATGCAACTGTAAATAATATCGCCAACGGCTCCATCAGTCCATATGCATTTCTTATGGACAAAATAAACAATATAGAGATAACACCTGCACAGCTGGCTCTTGACCCGTGTACAGGCTCCTGTGTCATAACTGATGCAAAAACAGGACAGCTAAAGGCTTTAGTCAGCTATCCGGGCTATGACAACAACAAGCTGGCAAATACTGTAGATGCCGATTACTACCAGTCTCTCAGAGAGGACAAGTCCAACCCGCTATGGAATTATGCAACCCAGGAGCAGACTGCACCGGGATCTACCTTCAAGATGGTATCAAGCACCGCAGGTCTTGCCGAGGGAGTCATTGATACTTCATCGAAGATAAATTGTACCGGAATATTTACAGAAATCAGCAATCAGCCAAAATGCTGGATTTATCCGGGTGCGCATGGTATGGACAACGTATCGGAAGCATTAAGGGATTCATGTAACGTATTCTTCTACACAACAGGCTTCAGGCTTGCAAGCAAGGACACCGGTTCATATGACGATGAAAACGGTATGAAATACATACAAAAATATGCATCTATATACGGACTTGACCAGAAATCAGGTGTTGAGATAGTAGAAAAGACGCCGTCCATTGCTACACAGTATCCTGTAATGGCAGCTATCGGACAGAGTAATAACAACTATACGACTATTTCTCTTTCAAGGTACGTAACAGCAGTTGCTTCCGGAAAGCTTTATGACTACAAGCTGATGAACAAAATTGTGGATGCAGACGGCAAAACAGTCAAACAGTATGATTCAAAATCAACCGATATATCAGGCACACTCACTCAAAGCCAGTGGGATGCCATCCATCAGGGAATGCGTATGGTGGTCGAAGACCTGCACGATGTATTTGGCGGCTTTACAGGCGTTGAGGTGTCCGGTAAGACAGGAACAGCACAGCAGGTTGAGACAAGACCAAACCATGCACTGTTTGTAGGATACGCTCCATCAAGCGATCCTGAAATTACAATAGCTACACGTATATCATATGGATACAGCTCACACAATGCTGCAGCTGCATCCAGAAATATAATTTCATATTATTATAATCTGGAGTCACTTGACGATTTACTCGCAGTCAAGGCTGAGGGTGTTAACTCATCAGGCTCAAGTGCCAGAACAGACTAGGAGGTTTATTTTTGTGAGTGAAGCAATAGTTTTCACTTCAGGAAAAGGCGGTGTTGGAAAAACTACGGTTATTTCCAATATCGGAGTTGAACTTTCACAGTTAGATAAAAAAGTCATCATGCTCGATACAGACATGGGACTTCGCAATCTGGACCTGGTAATGGGAATAGAGGACAAGGTCAATTACAATATCCTCGACATCTTAAACCAATCATGCCGTATCAGACAGGCAATCATACGCAATAAAAAGTATCCCAATCTATATGTAATTCCTGCAGCACCTTCCATGGATACGTTATGCAGCTATGAGGCACGCTTCAAGATACTTATAGAGGAGCTTAAAGCAAGCTTTGATTATTGTCTGATAGATTCTCCGGCGGGTATCGACAGCGGCTTTTGGTTTTCAGTCTCACCTGCAGACCGTGCGATAGTAGTTACCACACCGCATGTATCTGCCATACACGATGCAAGGCGATGCATAAGCCTGCTCGACAGCGCACATCTTGACGATATATCAGTCATTGTTAATGCATATGACAAGCATATGGTAAGAAGACATCAGATGATATCCGATAATGATATTACAGCACTTCTTTCTACCAGGATTATCGGCACTATTCCCTATGACAAAAGTGTTATCATTTGCCAGAACAGAGGAATACCTGTCCGTGAGGCCAAAAGCAGGCTTGCTCCTGTATTTGCCCATATATCCGGTCAGATAATCCATTCCTCTGACGATATGAGAGGTGCCGCTGTATGATGCATAAATTTTCCAAAACAGGAGAATACGCCAAGAAAAGGCTTAAAATAGCACTTGCAGAAGATAGGAGCACAATATCTGCTTCTGACAATATGACACAGATTAAAAAAGAAATAAAAAGCGTGATACAAAGACATATGAATATAAACGATGAAGCTTACGAAGTCCGGATTATCATGCGCGACAAAAAATCAATTAATAACCTTTAATAAAATACCTTTTGACCATCATGTCATTAGTATTAGAATTAAGTTTACAGAGATAACAGATAGGAAGTAACAAAATGCTCAAACAGTACAGACTAAAGAATTATCACTTTCAATTAGTAGTATACATAATAGCTTTGTCGATTATAGGCATCCTGCTGATAGGCAGTGCCAAGCACTCCGTACAAAGCAAGCAGATAATAGGCTTTATAATGGGACTGACTATTATGATAGTGCTTTCCCTTATAGATTACTCATTTCTGCTCAAATTCGTGTGGATATACTATGCAGGCATGAATGTGCTACTGTTGCTTGTTCTGTTTGCAGGTGATGATGCTAAGGGTGCACAGCGGTGGTTTAAGATAGGAGGTATCAGATTCCAGCCGTCAGAGATTGCCAAAATTATACTGATTTTGTTCTTTGCCTATTTCTTTGCCAAATATGAGGAAACCATAAACACGGTAAAGACGATAGTACTGTCAGTGATATTTGTAGGAATACCATTATTCCTTATTTATAAGCAGCCTGACAACTCAACAACAATTCTTACTGCATTAATTTTCGCTGCCCTCTTGTTTATTAGCGGATTAAGTTATAAAATAATAATGCCGGTACTTGGAGTTTCAGTACCGATAGTTTTGATAGTGATAAGCTATATATATACACATGCCGATGCACTCATCAAAAAAGGCTTTTACCCTGCTACACGTATAATGTCGTGGCTCGACCCGACAAATTACGCTGATACAGCAGCACAGCAAAGGAACTCTATCTGGGCTATAGGCTCAGGACAGTTGTTTGGCAAGGGACTTAACAACTCTGTTGTAACCTCTATGAAGAACACCAACTACATCATAGAGCCTCAAACAGATTTTATATTTGCTGTTGCCGGAGAGGAGCTTGGCTTTATTGGTACAATCAGTATAATAATTCTTTTGCTTCTTATCGTAATTGAGTGTATACTTATAGCAAGGAAGGCAAAGGACACAAGCGGAAAGCTCATATGCTGTGGCATGGGAGCACTTATAGGCTTTCAGGCCTTTATCAATTTGTGCGTAGCCACAGGTCTTATGCCCAATACCGGTATGACTCTTCCCTTTGTCAGTTATGGACTTACGTCACTTGTTTCACTGTACATGGGAATGGGAATTGTCCTGAATGTAGGATTACAGCCGAAGAAATATTCATAGGGAGGTTAGCAATGAACATAGGATTAGTTGCACATGATTCAAAGAAAAAACTGATGCAGAACTTCTGCATAGCATACAGAGGTATCTTAAGCAAAAATAATTTGTACGCCACAGGCACCACAGGACGTCTGATAGAGGAGGTTGCAAACCTCTCAGTGCACAAATATCTTGCAGGACACTTAGGAGGCATCCAGCAGCTTGGAGCACAGATTGAGCACAATGACATAGATCTTGTCATCTTTCTGCGTGATCCATTAAAGCCTAAGCCACACGAGCCTGAGGTAAACAGTATTTTCCGTATTTGTGATGAGCATAATATACCACTTGCCACCAATCTGGCTACAGCAGAGCTGCTCATTTTATCATTGGACAGAGGAGATCTTGACTGGCGTGAGATGTACAAGTAAACAAAGAATTAAACGACTGCTATGTCTGACATGCATAGCAGCGGTTTTTATGACAGGCTGTGGTACAAAGATTGAGAATGCATATGATACTTATTCCACAGATTATATAAATGGATATAACGGAAGTAATTTTTTTGCGTCCAACCTTTGCGTCACAAATGATGTCAATTTTGGTCAGGACAATATGCAGTTTGCAAAAACCGCAGAGGGAGCCGGAGCCTTTAATATTGACACTCATCAGGTGCTGTATAGCCAGAATCTGTTTGAAAAGCTATATCCTGCAAGCACTACAAAGATTTTAACTGCATACATAATTCTTAAAAACTGTGATTTAAATGCGACAGTCACAGTAAGCCATGACGCTGCAAACCCGGGTCATTCATCATCGGTATGCGGCCTAAAGGAAGGCGATGTCATTACAGTGCAGGACTTATTGTATGGGCTCTTACTTGAGAGTGGCAATGATGCGGCAATAGCACTGGCAGAGTACTGCAGTGGTTCTGTAGAAGAATTTGCCAAGCTGATGAACAGCACTGCAAAAAGTTTTGGTGCCACAAACAGCAGTTTTGTCAACCCAAGCGGTCTTCCTGATGAAAATCATTACACTACCATATATGACATGTATCTCATTTTTTCCAATGCCATATCCTTAGAGAGCTTTGTTTCAATCATCAGTTCACAGACCCATGATGTGGCATATACAAATGCCCAGGGCGCGGCTGTTTCAAAGACCTTTAAGAATACCTGCGGCTATCTGACCGGAGCATATACAGCTCCTGAAAACGTCACAGTGACAGGAGGAAAGACAGGCACTACGGGGGAAGCCGGCCATTGCCTCGTACTGCTAAGCCAGAATGCTAAAAATGAGCGCATCATAAGCATAGTTTACAAGGCAGATGGTAAAAAGGATCTTTATAGCTTCATGAATGAAATACTTAGTGGATTTGCTAATTAAATATTGAGTTTTATGGTTATTTATACTATAATAATATAAAAATACAATTATTTTTTATTAATAATCACAATATTTATCCATAGGAGGAATGAGCCATGATAGAAATTATTTGTGGAGACAAGGGCAAGGGCAAGACAAAAGAGCTGTTAGACAAGGTAAATTCATCAATTAAGGGAAATGAAGGTTCCATAGTTTTTCTTGATAAGAGCCAGAAGCACATGTATGAGCTTAATAACCAGGTTCGACTAATCAATGTTATGGACTATCCTATTGACAATTGTGATGAATTTTTAGGATTTATATGCGGAATCATATCGCAGGATCATGATCTGGAGGAGATGTATTTAGACAGCTTCCTTACAATTGCATCACTTGATGATGAGGGGGATATCACCAAGGCAATCGAAAAGCTTGATATCATCAGCGAGAAGTTTAAGGTGAAGTTCATCTTAAGTGTTTCAAGGAATATTGACAAGTTGCCTGAATGTGCCAAGGCAAAGGTTATCATTTCTTTATAAATGATTAATTAGGGGGATGTGTATTTCACATCCCTTTTTTAAGGAGTAAAATTGTGTCCCAAAAGAATAAAAAAATACTGAAATATCACACCGGCTTCAATCTGAATATCGGTTTTATAGTGTTTTTTGTAATAATAATCTATGTGATTTTTCACATATTTACGTATTTCACCTCAAACCCGGTATCTGAATACGAGGTACAACAGGGTACTATAGCGACCAACAACATATATAAGGGCATGATAATCCGCGAGGAAAGTGTAGTGTATGCTGAGGAATCAGGAAACCTCAACTACTTTGTGTCAAACGGCTCAAAGGTTGCAACAAGTGATGTTGTCTACTCTGTTGATACAGACGGCTCCATTGCAACCCAGATTACCGGTGCTCAAAATGATGCCTCCGCCATCACTGACGAGGCTGCCGGGAAGATTATCACTGACATAAACAGCTTTTCATCCGGCTACAACGGACGATACTTTTCAAAGGTTTATACCTTCAAAAACGATCTGTCTGCACAGCTGACACAGGTTCTCAGTCAAAATGCACTGACAAGCCTGGCAGATACTATCAGTACTGCTGAGGCTAACAACACCTTCTATACATATAAGCCGACAGCTCCCGGAATAGTCTATTACGGAATAGACGGCTATGAGGATGTCACTACAGACAGCTTCACTCTGGATCAGTACAACAACACTAATTATGAAGAGACTGATTTAACCGACAACAGCACCATCAATCAGCTGGATCCTGTTTATAAGCTGATTACAAGTGAGAACTGGAATATACTCATAAATGTTCCTGACAATGTTGCCAAGAGCCTGAATGACAAGTCAGTCATAAAAATCAGATTCTGCGATGATGACTATACAACCACGGTATCGTTCAGCCTTTTGAAGAAGGATGATGCTTTTTTCCTGAAGCTGAATATGAAAAACTCGCTCATCCGCTACATAAATGAGCGTTTTACCAATATAGAGCTCGTGCTTGGAGCAGACACAGGGCTTAAAATACCTAATTCAGCTATAACCAAAAAGGAATTTTTCACTATCCCAAAGGATTATTTCACTGCAAGCGGCGATTCCAATGATTCGTCACTCATGATAAAGGATAAAAGCAGTGGTTCAGTTAATATAGTCAGTCCAACAATATTCAGCCAGAATGATGACTTTTATTTCGTAGATGATGAATATCTTAAGGACGGCGATATCATTGTAAAGCCTGATTCTTCGTCAACCTACAGGGTGGGAACAGATAAGGACAAGCTCACAGGTGTCTACAATATCAACAAAGGATACGCTGTGTTTAAGCAGATAAAGGTACTTGCATCAAACGATGACTACACAATTGTAGAAGCCAAAACGCCATATGGCATTTCGCTTTATGACCATATAGCCCTGGATGGCAAATCCGTGAAAGAAAACCAGACCATAACCAAATAATTATTGGTAATAAATATTATTGAAAATATACAGAAAGGACAGATTTTATGTTAAAAGACAACTTACATCAGGTTCAGCAAAATATAAAGGCTGCATGTGACAGAGCTCACAGAAACTATAGTGATGTCACACTAATTGCAGTCAGCAAAACCAAACCTGTTGAGATGCTCAGTGAGATATACGATGAGGGCATCCGTGAGTTCGGCGAGAATAAAGTACAGGAAATGTGTGAAAAGATGGAGGTTATGCCAAAAGATATTCACTGGCACATGATTGGGCATCTTCAGACCAACAAGGTGAAGTATATAGTTGGAAAAACATCACTTATCCACTCTGTAGATTCACTGCATCTGGCAAAGGAGATACAAAAGCAGGCCATAAAGCATGACTGCAGCTGCGATATACTGGTTGAGGTCAATATTGCAGGAGAGGAATCTAAGTTTGGCACATCACGAGATGAGGCTATCTCTTTAGTTGAAGAAATTGCTAAACTGGACCATATCCATATAAAAGGACTTATGACTATAGCACCATTTGTAGATGATCCTGAGGATAACAGACAATACTTTAGAGATATTAAGCAATTATCAGTTGACATAGCACAGAAAAACATAGATAATGTCAGTATGAATGTTCTGTCCATGGGTATGACAGGAGATTACACAGTAGCAATAGAAGAGGGCGCAACAATGGTACGTGTCGGTACCGGAATATTTGGAGAGCGCGACTACAGCAAGGCTAACTGATACTTTGCATATGCTATACACAAAATAAAAATAGAAAAGGAATATAGAAATGAGTTTCATAGATAAGATTCTTGACAAAATGAGTTTAAATTCTGAGGACGATGAGGAGTTCGATAACGAGGATTATTACCTCGATGATGATGAAGAAGAAGATCTTCCAAGAAATCCTTTCCGCAGAAAAAAAGAGGCTGCTGAAGAGGAACCGGCCATAAAAAGCACAAGGCGTGATACAACACCAAAGGAGAAGCCTGTTAAGACTACATCCAAGATTACACCAATATCAAAATCATCCAGAAAGCAGGTATCATCAGACATGGAAGTTTGCGTAATAAAACCAAGTTCAATTGAAGACGAAATAGAAATAACAGACACATTACTTAACGGACGTACAGTCGTCATCAACATGGAGGGACTTAATGTCGATGTGGCACAGCGCATCATAGATTTCACATCAGGCTCAGCATATGCCCTGCACGGTAATCTGCAGAAGATATCCAACTTTATCTTCATCGCCACACCACACGGAGTAGATATCTCAGGAGATATCCAGAGTCTCATGGATTCATTTGATCTCCCGGGTTCATCTTATTAAGCGGAGTCTCTAATCAGCTATGAAGAAAAATAAAACAAAAAAACAGATGTGTACAGCAGGCATCATTGCATTGATTCTTGTAGCAATTGACCAGCTTACAAAGTATCTGGCTGTTATAAATCTAAAGCAATCATCCACGGGTGTATTTGTTCTCATTCCGGGAGTTTTCGAGTTCAGATACCTGGAAAACCAGAGTGCTGCATTTGGTGTTGATCTGCTTTCAATAATACAGAATATCTTTCATTTTACATATTGGTCTGAGAATCCATTGGCATTTTTGCGTGCCAAAATGATTTTTTTCTCAGTGATTACTATTGCAGTTGTTATACTTTTGTGTGTATGGTATCGCAAAATACCTGTCTCAAAACGTTTTAGACTGCTGAATGTTGTTGTAATACTGTTTGTTGCAGGTGCACTCGGCAATCTGATAGACCGTATTGTAAATAATTATGTGGTTGATTTCTTTTATTTTAGCCTGATTAATTTTCCGATATTCAATGTAGCTGATATATACGTCACTGTAGCGGCATTTATGTTTATCATACTCGGGCTGTTTTACTACAAGGAGGAGGATTTTTCCTTAATCTTCCCTGACAAAAAACATGATGGAAAGCATGAAAATTAGTGCGGTATGCGCTTTTTAAAGTGTGCAATGTAGTTTTAAATAGTTACTAAAATAAAAAAAGAGAAAGCTTCACTATGAATAGAGATACATTTGAAGTCCAGAGTGAACAGGAGGGAGAACGACTGGATAAATACTTAAGCAGCATTTATCCGGATATTTCTCGCTCCTTTTTTCAACGGATACTAAAAGAAAATCAAATACTGGTAAATGATAAGCCCCAAAAGGCAAATTACAGGCTAAAGACTGATGACATAGTAGATGTCACAATTCCTGATGCCGTACAGACACCTATCCTGCCACAGGACATTCCTCTTGACATACTCTACGAGGATGATGACGTACTGGTAGTCAACAAGCCAAAGGGCATGGTTGTACACCCCTCAGCAGGGCATTACAGCGATACTCTTGTAAATGCCATAATGTACCACTGCAAGGACTCTTTAAGTGGCATAAACGGCGAAATACGGCCCGGTATAGTGCATCGCATAGACATGGACACCACCGGCTCCCTTATTGTCTGCAAGAACGATGAAAGCCATATAAAGATATCGGAACAGATAAAGGACCATAGCTGCAACCGTATATACGTGGGCATTGTCTGTGGCAATGTAAAGAATGACGAGGGCACCATAGAGGGCGCCATAGGCAGAAATCCCAATGACCGCAAGAAAATGGCCATCAATGAGAAGAATGGCAAGCCGGCTGTTACGCATTATAAGGTGCTTGAACGCTTTGGTGACTACACATATATGCAGTTTAAGCTTGAGACCGGCAGAACACACCAGATACGCGTGCATATGGCAAGTATTAATCATCCCTTGCTTGGAGATATGCTGTATTCGAGCTATTCACCTACCAAAAACCGGTTTAAAGGCCTGGAAGGACAGTGCCTGCATGCTAAAACTATAGGGTTTGTTCATCCAAAAACCGGCGAATACATGGAATTTGATGCACCTTTACCAAAATACTTTGCCAATTTGCTTGAAGTGTTATATAATATAAATAACAAATAAATTGAATTATCACATAGTGATGTATTAATTATTTATATAAGGGGGTCTGAATTATGGGATCAAACGAAATTTACACAATAGGAAGAGAATTTGGAAGCCTCGGAAAACAGGTCGGACAAGATTTAGCTAAAAGACTTGGAATTAAATTTTATGATAAAGAGCTCTTACAGAAGGCAGCTAAGGAATCAGGACTTTGCGAGGAAATATTTGAGTCGCATGACGAAAAGCCTACAAACAGCTTTTTATATTCGCTGGTCATGGACACCTACACAGGTGGCTCTTATTCCACAGCACCGTTTCTTGATATGCCTCTGAATCACAAGGTATTTTTAGCACAGTTTGATGCTATCAAAAAGATTGCGGCAAATGAATCCTGTGTTATTGTAGGCCGCTGTGCAGATTATGCTTTAGCAGACGAGCCGCATTGTCTCAATATCTTCATACGTTCCAACATGGACGACAGAATTAAAAGAATCAGTGAAAGACTCAATGTCCCGGAGAACAAGGCTAAGGACATAATTAAGAAAAAAGATAAAGAGCGCTCAAGCTATTACAATTACTACACCAGTAAAAAATGGGGAGACGCAAGAAGCTATGATTTGTGCCTGAACACAAGCCAGATATCAGTTGAGGACTCAATCGAGCTTATACTTAAATACAGGGAATGCATGAGAAGTCACAATAAATAATTGCATAATAAATAATTGTATTGTTGTATAGAAAGCTATGGATTTAAAGCCATCGGAACTGATGCAAATAGAGGTTTCGGTGGCTTATTCTTGTCTTTTGACCCTTTAATCATAATATTGTTGTACGTATCGAAATTGCAGGTATTATGCGAAAAATAAGCAGATGTATGTTTTTGTGTAGTACCTTAGTACTTTTATAAGGTCATTTATTCGTTAAACTTAGATTTAGCGAATAAATGTGTACCGCTAAAAATTAGTACCGCTCCGCTTGCAGTACGATTAAATTGATTAAACAATTATCATAATACTCAATTTTTTATATATGTCAATACCACGAATAAATGTTTGTTAGATTTTACCAATTTAAACCTATAAGTTAATGTGCTAAAATTGTTACAGTTTAACAAATTACAATCTAAAAAAGGGAGCTGAACCAATGAGTAAAATATACCACATCAAACCGAAGGACAACCGGAAAAAGCAAAAAGAACCACTGTGGAAATACATCTTAGTGATTGCAATAGTTATTTTTTTCCTTATGCTCCGAGACCACAGAATAGATTTATCAGGGCTTTATAATTTTATTTTGAGTACAAAAGGAATTTTAAACAGATAAAAAATGATGCAGACGAATCATATTACCTAGTATCACTTTTAAAAACGATACAAAAGGATATTGAATCATAGAGAAAGTAAAGGCCTTATTCTGTCCGTTGGACGTCTGCTCTCCTACCCCTTTATAAGATAATTTAAAATATAATCTATGAGGGGATAACCGAGCAGAACGGACAGACGGCCACATAAAAAATCTAATTTCAATCAAAAGGAAGTTCATCTAAAGTATCATCAAACATCATAAGACCATTCGTATCCGTATAATCAAAATGGAAAAGAACACTCATATGACTTAATAAATCATCAAGTATACTTAGATCATACTCATAAACAGTATAATTTGTATTATTAATATATGGCAAAATACGCGATTTAGTCATTCTGTCGAGCTCATCCAACAAATCATCATACTCTATCCCATTTTCTCGAAGTCGAACAATTGATTTAACCAGTAATCTCCGACTAGCACTAATGCGAGACAAATCGGCAGCATTACCGGAATCAGATATATATAATTTTTCAAAAGACAACTCACAATTTCTGCAACATGTATGCTCCACACGAGTAATAATATCATCTGTTTTCTGTTCCTTTCCTTTGTCGTAAATTTTACAGTAACCATTCTTATTACGCTGGCCCCGGTATTTAGTGCCCTTATACAAGCCTTTCTCTTTACGTGATGAAAAAATTTGTATATCATCAACAGTCTTTCCCGGAAAATCAATAGCATAATCATATTTATCTAAATTACCGGAAGAACAGTAATGTTCGATAAAATCAATTATACGTTTAAAAGAATCCTTTTTAAAATGCTTATTAGGATTTACTTCGACTTGAAATTTTGGTAACAATTCAAATTTCTTTGAATCTTCAAGCCACATCCCATATTTACCGAGTTTTAAATAAATACCATCATCAAAATGTATAATATTGTTAAAATAACAATATCGTGAACACCTAGACACGTTTAACTTTTCCCAGTAGTTTGAAGAACAATCAGAAATCATTTTAATATGTCCTAATGCAAAATCTAAAGTACATGTCAAAAAGTAAGTAATAATAACATTATCTATCGAATGAATATTATTATACTTATCTTCTCTAAAATAATAATATTCCATAGAATCTCCCTAAATAAAAAATATATTAATATGCTCAAAATTGATACAAAATCCACCCATTGGAATAGGCGGATTTTGAATTTTTCCCACCATGATTATTTAGTTAAAAATTATTATGGGACCATTCCGAGCAGCTAGCGCAGGTCTGCCCGAGCTCCCAGACCAATTCGTCGTTGACTTTCACCGAGAAAGTCTGAAAACACTCCGAACAAGGACAGATTAGAGTCACCCCCACCCCCTCAAAGGGGAGTAAAAAAAATGATGCAGACGAATCAAAATAGCCTTGTAAAGCTATTACATAAGACCAATAAATAAATGATGCACCCACGCAATTACGAACTTGACAGCATGAACCCGGCAATTGTGATATTCTTACTGCACCAGGACGGCTTGAAATACAGCAGTCCAGGCACAGCAAGCCTATCACATTGCCCCCTACTGTCAAGCCCGAAGTGCGAGGGTGTCACGCGGCAAGGGAACCCCCGAGCCCCTCTCCGCATAACACCCATGCACTAACAATCCGGTACAGTAAAGAGCGCATATGTATCGTATATGTCCGCATATTTCTTGCGATACATGTAAAATTCACTGCCAACCTTTTCTTTCATTGGATACCATACTTTAACGGCTACAAAGAGTTTTCCACCACAGAATGCAGATATTAATTTACCCTGAATACCAAAATTAGAAACTTTTCTATGAATCCACTCATACTCTATCAGGCTTCTAATCTGTCTGTCTAACATCCTATCGAATTGAGCCACGAGAACCACTTCATAGCCCAATTTTCTATGTTGAGTGAAGAAAGCACACCACTGAGCCCGGTTTTTCTGCCCCCAATCACGAGAATTAAAAAGTATCTGACACTCATCAATAACAAGCAATATTTCACCCTCTTTTACTCTACGGCCCTTAAGCTGACTATAATATTGACTAAATTTAATAAGTTTATCCGGAGTCAATTCACTATTATCCATAAAAATATAAAAGCCCTTACGCTTTGTTATCGAACTGAAATTAGTTGCAAAATTACCAATAATCGGAGCATCCTTAAACTGCATCCAGTGATATAAACGTGTAGCAAGATGCAAGGACTTTCCGGCTCCCGGTGTTCCTGAATACAAAGTAATCATACTATCACCCCACTACTTCCCAACAGAAGTTAACCCATTAGTTGAACTATTGGAAGATACAGAATTTAATATTTTTTGGCAAAGCTCCCAAAAGAAATATTGTGCTATACACACTACCCACACTTCGAGAATACATATAATTTCTTCTACCGGAAGAAACCAGTTAATATATTTCATGTAAGGCTGCAGCGGAGCAAGCGCATTAGCATTTAAAAAAGATTTAAATGGACTATCAGGCAAGAAATTACAAGCCACAGCAAGCACAACCAAAACTAAAGAATTAATAGCCAACTGACTAAGTAATACATACAATACTTTTGTCATATAAATTCACCTCACTAATTATCAATCTGCCAACCAATTAATTTCCGGGTGGCAAGCAAAAGACCAATAAAAAATAAAATCAATACACCTGAACGGAATATTGGAATATATTTATCAAACATAGCTAAATCAACGCTAAAATGATATTCCTGATTAGTTCCAGGAATTGTAAAATCAATATCCCATTTAGGCGCTTCTGCATTATCCTTCGTTGCAAAAGACTTATAACAATCAACCACATCAAAAGGAATACAAAACGGAAATTTACCGCTTAAGTCTTTTAGCTTGTCTGATACCCCCTGAGGAAGTACAGCCGGAATCTCCGGTAGCTCCGGATCAGGATCAGGCTTCTTGTCAGGTTCATCCGGATCAGGATCAGGAGCAGGAATATCAATGTCACGTACAGCCCCAATAACATCCGGCCAAGGAATTGTGCCGTCAATTATTTTCTGTATAACATCCGGAAAATCAATCACCCCGGGAATTGAATCCCCTAATACTACATCTCCGGGAATCGGAAGAGAATCGACACCATCCCACGGTTTAACATCCGGTTTATCGATATCCCAAGTGTTAGGCCAACCAACTAAATCATATGCATAGTCTTTCCCGGCAACATCCGGAATATCAATATTAGGGAAAAAAGCTTTATCATTAATCAAAGAAGAAAAGATATCCCAAAAAGAACCGTCTTTAGCTAATGCAGACAATGAGGCTATAGTATTAGAATTAATCCTTAAGCTAGGTAAACTTGACTCAAAATAAAAAGTCTTTAAATCAATAGATGTAACCCAAGTAGTAACATGATAATAAATACCTCTAAAAATTTCTGTAGCATTACAAAAATTAAAAGGAGCAGTTTCCAAGCAATAAACATTATACGTAGAATCAGAATTTTGACAAAAAACATTAAAGCAATAAAAACTACCTTGACTAACATCGCTTGAAGTAACCCTATATGCATCATTACCATAAGAAATATTAGTATACGGTTTACCATAAGAATCATAAGAGCCCGTTTTAAAATATAAATTATATGTTTGATTTAATTCTAAACAATTAGATGCATAATGACCAAAATCAAAAGTATCAAACATACTCATATCAGAACAAACACCACTAGTTAAATAAGAATTAACTATATCTAATACAGAACTTTTTACATCTCCGGCAACATATTTAGCAGCATCAAAATCCTGAGTTAATATATCATTAAACTCACGCTTAAACGTATCTATATCTTCACTAAAGCCATTGGAAACATACCATTGCTCAAAAGTATCACCGAAAAACTCTTGACAAAAATCCATAGCAAATTGACCAGTTTTATCAAAAACTTTTCCCTCTGAAATAGCTTCAGGAGCTACAGAGATACCTAGATATAGTAATATCCAATTTAATATAGTATTAGACGACTCATTTACAACCCACGAAAAAGCCACATCAGCAGCATATACACGTGTTGTGTTATAAGGCATAACCAAAGCAATAAAGAACGTTACAGAGCCTAATAACAAGGCTGTAGCACGTTTTTTAAATTTAGTCATAGGATTAACCCCCTTTTCTAAAAAAATAAGAGAGCGGGCATTTCTGCCCACTCTCAAAGTGGTAAACACGATTACTAGGCCTGAGCAGTAAGCTTCTTGAATACCTTGATGCCGATTGTTACGGCAAGTACTGTTCCAATGATACCCAGTGCATAAGGAGCACAAGTTGTGATCATTGAAGTTACATTTGTCTGAACGCTACCAAATGCAGTAGACATCGCTGTAGAAATACTTTCCATATCCATTAACCCTATTCCTTTCCGACCTGGTGAAGCTAGGCCATTTTAAACCATTTTATTATGCTGTAAATCGCAAAGCCTAAGCCCCACGATATAAAGCCGATACTAAATCCGGTAGCAATCCCAACGATACCAACTTCAAAAAAATTATTGAAAATCTCATTATTAATCATGTGTACCACCTCGAACTAAATACACGAAAAACAAAAAGACCTACCAAACAACCAAGAAGAAACACACCTACTAAACCGAGTGCAATATAATCACTATTAACTTGATTAACATTATCCTGAACACTCTCCGTAACTGTCTCCGTAGTATATACACTATCTTCACTCATTCTATCTCCTTTTTAGGGGAGCTGCCGAACCGAAGCCCGACAGCATGTTATTATGTAAAATACCAATAGGTAATTCACGCTATTTATTAAACGGAACTATGTCGAGCTCCTCCAACACCGGTATGTTGCGCTGATTCTTGAAGTCAAAGCCCAATGAATATATAGCCTTGAATCTCTCTCCCGGCTTAGGAACTGTAATATTCTTGTAAGTGAATAAGTGGTTACACTTAACACCTGAGCAATTCTTTTCAAAGTCATCAAACGGCTCACTATAATATATATTAGTTCCTTTTTTTCCATCCTTCTCGAAAGTCTGCACCCCTAAGCACTCAAATACTTTAATCATTTTTTAATTCTCCTAACCATAAAAATTCAATCTTCAAAATTAAAATCAATATTGTTTCGACTACAAAAAAATAAAACAAAACATTCTAAATCAGATATATATATATCTTTACTTGCTTCCAACTGATAACCTAATTCCCGGTGTATTTCATCGTCATAATCATCGCCACGCTCCAAACAAGCAGTATAACAAGTATTCTGATAATTAGTTTCATAATTTTTTACATTTTTACGATCCCTAATTATATTTTTAAAAAAATTTGAATAATATTCTTTATGTTCCATGTGAATCACCCTATAAAAAAACCGCGGAATAAATTAGTTACTTTACATAGCCCCCCTTACTGGTACTTAAACCAAGACTATTTAACCAATTTAATCCGCGGAAAATATTTCTTCATTTATTCGCCAAATTTTCTGTTTATCAAATAGTTGATGAGCAACGCGCTCCGGTAACAAAGAAAATTGAATGTCGCGCGTATCAACTACCATTACGCAAATTGACCTCCAAAAACAGCGTACAAGGAACACGAAATTAAAAGTTTTTGGAGGTCAAAAAGAACGCTCCATTTTCGATAAACATGTGTTAGATTTAGCGAATAAATGTGTACCGCTAAAAAAATAGTACCGCTCCGCTTGCAGTACATTAGTATGCTTCAATATATGTCTGAAGTAGTCCTTTAATACACTGCTTCCTTTGTCCATGTCTGTTAATGACTGGAATTTTCCACATCTGTTATTTTTCAGATATTTTATATTATTAAACACAAAAAGACGGTTGAAAAATCAGCCGTCTTATATTATAATCGAGGTAAAGAAAGAGTTGATCGGATATAAAACTTCCGATTGCCTCAGTAGATAAAAATCTTAATTAAGAAATAGCACTACTTTGGTCGGTGGGTGCTATTTTCTTTTATTGTGTCCATCTATGTATGCCAGTGCAGTAAAGATTACAAGCAACAGAGTTAATACTTCCATTGTGTTCATGATTACCACGCCTCCTCTCCATCCGGACATAAACAGCATGTCCTTCTGTACTAGGGGCAACCGAAAAATCACACCCGACTCTTTCCCTATTCGATTATGAAGGTATTATAACAGATTGTGAAGCTCATCTCAATTACAAGCTTTGAAATTTTATAAAAAGACGGTTGAAAAATCAGCCGTCTTTTATATTTGGAATTTATGATTTTATTATAAAATAGATAACACATCCTCCACAATCTGCTCTGCAGTCAGATGATTCTCCTTCAGTACAGCATCCACATCATACCTGTCAAGAAATTCCTTCTTCAATCCATAATTCATCACTTTCATATTGCTTGCACCATAGAATCGTGCGATTTTTTCACCAAAGCCGCCATCTAAAATACCCTCCTCTAAAGTAATAACAGTATCATGATTTTGCTTAAGCTTAGTCAAAAGCGCCTCATCCAATCCGGTGATGTAATACGGATTGATTACAGTTGCATTGATTCCGGCTTCTTCTTTAAGAAGCTTCGCAGCCTCCTTTGCCAGTTCAAAGAAGGTTCCCAGACCGATAATCGCAATCTTTTCTCCTGTCTGAGCCACCTCATATCTATTGAGTCTGCCAAAATCCTTTGTCACCCTTGAGCCATCTGAAATCATCGGTCCGCCCGGCAGCTTTATTGCAACCGGATAAGATGTCTGCTCCATACTCCAGTCGAGCATGGCCAGATACTCTTCCTTTGTTGTCGGTGCCAGATATACCAGATTTGGAATATTTGAAAGCATCGGAATATCCTGAAAGCCTAAGTGTGTAACGTCATTCATTCCATATACGGAACCCTGATATATTACCATTGTAATCGGACTGTTATTGATGCAGACATCCTGTGATACCTGGTCAAAGGTTCTCTGTACAAACGAACTGTATACACCATAAAATGGTTTACCACCATTTACTGCGATACCTGATGCCAATGCCACTGCAGTCTCCTCTGCAATACCTACATCGACAAACTGACCGACGTTGATGTATGTCCGACTGTAAAAAAATCATGCTCGCTCTCGTTTGGATTTGTATAGCCTGACACATCATCATAGTGCTGTTCAGACAAATACGCTTCCTTACGCCCCGTAAGCATCTTATGAGGATAACTCTGGTGCGATACATCATAAACAATTTTATCCTTCGGTGATTCAAATACATAATGTAAAGCGATTGTCGCTTCAACCATTCCGAAATTCGGCCCAAAATGTCCGCCATGCTTACTTGCTCTTACCAAAAGGGCATCTCTTATCTCCTGCGCCAGCACCGGCAGTTCATCTATCTTAATTTTCTTTACATCTTCTGGTCCGTTAATTTTCTCAAGATACATATTATATTTTGTCCTCCTATTTGTCCCAGGTCAATTCACCTGTCTTTATCGCATTCTCGTATTTAGAAATTTTATACTGTAAGCGTTCCATCGTGTTTTCAATCTGTTTTTTCTGCTGATCAAGCTGCTCGTATTGCTCCTTGAGAAGCTGACACCTTGCTTCAAATGTGGCATCTCCCATCTGAAAAAGCCTGATATATTCTATAAGCGCCTCCTTTTTGATTGTTACAATGAAACTATATCACTTGGAGTCCACTCCAAGTCAAGAGCTTTTCATATGTTTTGTATACATAAAAAAAATATCGTGTTATAATCTCAATAATAAAATTTAAAAAGATTTACACTTGGAGGAAAAATATGAACTATACAGAATGTATCGAAAATGCCAGACCACGTCTTGGAAAATACTGCAAGGCATGTCCTGAATGCAACGGCCGCGCATGCAAAAACCAGATGCCCGGTCCCGGCTCAAAGGGCATCGGAGACACAGCCATACGCAACTACGACAAATGGAAACAAATCCGTGTAAACATGGATACTATTGCCGAAAATAAGCCTGTAGACACCTCTCTCTCCCTCTTCGGTCGTACCTTTAAATATCCGGTATTTGCAGGTCCTGTCGGTGCGGTACAGCTACACTACGGAGACTGTCTGGATGATGTGACATACAACGATATCCTCGTGTCAGCCTGTGCAAAGAACGGTATCGCAGCTTTCACAGGCGACGGAACTGACCCAAATGTCATGGTTGCAGCCACCAAGGCTATCAAAAATGCAGATGGTGCAGGAATACCTACCGTAAAGCCATGGAACATTGAGACCATACGTGAGAAAATGGAGCTGGTACATGAATCAGGCGCATTTGCAGTAGCTATGGATATCGATGCAGCCGGTCTTCCATTCCTCAAAAATCTTGATCCGCCAGCCGGAAGCAAAACAGTTTCAGAGCTTTGCGATATCATACAGATGGCCGGAACCCCATTTATTGTAAAGGGGATTATGACCGTAAAGGGTGCACTTAAAGCAAAAGAGGCAGGCGCAAGCGCTATTATTGTATCAAACCACGGTGGACGTGTACTGGATCAGTGTCCTGCCACTGCTGAGGTGCTTGAAAGCATCGTAAAGGCTCTTGAAGGCTCAGGCATTAAGATTCTTGTAGATGGTGGCATCAGAAGCGGCACAGACGTCTTTAAAGCCCTTGCACTGGGTGCAGACGGAGTTCTTATCGCAAGACCGTTTGTAACGGCTGTATACGGCGGTAAGGCCGATGGTGTACGTGCATACATAGACAAAATCGGTACAGAGCTTGAAGACACCATGAAGATGTGCGGTGTATCTTCGCTTGATGAAATCACAAGGGACTGTGTGATGACCTTCTAGTTTAAAAACATGCTTCATGACTTTTCGTTTTTATATAAATTCTTCATACAAAAGCACCATAACAGGCATCGTCACTACAGCACAAAGCGTTGTCACTACATTTATTGCGCTGGCATATCTTGAATCATTGCCATACACCTGACACATCTGTGTGACAGTCGATGCCGAAGGCGTAATAACCGCTAAGAAAACAATAAGCATAATCTTTGGCGCATCTGCAGAAAGATATGCCATATGGCTGATTTTAATAAGAATAAGTGATATCAACGGAACCAGAAGCATCCTGAGAAAGGTAACAAAATACACCCTTCTGTTGGCAAAAACCTTCTTCAAATCCATCCCTGCAAAAAGCATGCCCGTCACAATCATGCTTGCAGGTCCGATCATACTGCCGACAGAACCGATTGTGTCATTGATAAGCTGCGGCAGATGAATCCTTGTAAAGAAAAGCACCACACCTATTACTATGGAAATCATATTGATATTAAGGACAATCTTTCGCCAGTCATAGGAGCTTTCACGGCTTATAATCTTTTTGCAGTGAGTCCACAAAAATACCAGCTGCACACTCATGAAAGCACAGCCGTAAAGCACCCACTCCTGCCCCAGTATAAATGTCACAATCGGAACAATCAGATTGCCTGAATTTGAATAATAAACTGATGCGACCTCCACCTCATTCATATGGAAAAGCCTGCCCATAGCAGAAATGATAAACAGCAAAACTAACTGCAAAATCACCGATGCCGCAAATGCAATCAAAAGACCTCTCACTGTTTTTGAAGTGTAATCCACCTGGAAAGCATTGATAATAACACACGGTATAATCAGATACAGTACAATCTTTGATAAAACCTTGCTGTCCTCATCCTTCACAATACCTGCTTTCACGATAATAAAACCCATTAAAATCATGATAAAAAGCTCTATTATCTGTTCCATTAAAAGTATACTGATATGCATAAAAATCATCTCCTGCTCTAAATATCTATGTCTTAAAAGGCATGCATATCTAATTCATAATTTATAAATCTATAATCTCGTAGTCCACTTTGAACAATCCCACACATCCGTCGCAAGCCCATCATAGAAATCCGGCTCATGGCATACCATAAGTATGCTTCCCTTGTACTCCTTTAAGGCACGCTTCAGCTCATCCTTAGCATCCACATCCAGATGGTTGGTAGGCTCATCCAGAAGCAGAATATTTGTCTCTCTGTTTATCAGCTTGCACAGGCGTACCTTTGCCTGCTCACCACCGCTTAACACACGCACCTGGCTTTCAATATGCTTCGTGGTCAGACCACACTTGGCAAGCGCGCTTCGCACCTCGTACTGCGAAAATGCAGGAAACTCGTTCCATATCTCCTCAATACATGTGGTTGTAACCGACTGATCCATCTCCTGCTCAAAATACCCAATTTCCAGATAATCTCCAAGTGTAACACTTCCTGAAAGTGGCTTTATCAGCCCAAGAATACTCTTAAGCAATGTCGTCTTTCCGATGCCGTTTGCACCGGTAAGAACAATCTTTTGTCCTCTTTCCATCTCAAGGTCGAGAGCAGATGAAAGCGGATCATCATAGCCAATGACCAGTCCATTTGTCTGGAAAATATATCGCCCCGGAGTACGCGCTGTCTTAAAGTTAAACTCCGGCTTTGGCTTTTCGGCAGCAAGCTCAATAACATCCATCTTGTCAAGCTTCTTCTGACGTGACATCGCCATATTCCTTGTAGCAACACGTGCCTTATTTCTAGCCACAAAATCCTTCAGCTCTTTAATCTCCTGCTGCTGTTTGTTGTACGCAGCCTCAAGCTGGGCTTTCTTCATCTCATAGACTTCCATAAACTTGTCATAATCCCCGACATACCTGTCGAGCTTCTTGTTGTCCATGTGATAGATGAGATTTACCACGCTGTTTAGAAATGGTATATCGTGCGAAATGAGAATAAACGCATTCTCATAATCGTTCAGATATCGCTTAAGCCACTCAATATGCTCTACGTCCAGATAGTTTGTAGGCTCATCCAAAAGCAGGATATCCGGCTTCTCCAAGAGGAGCTTTCCCATCAGCACTTTGGTTCTCTGACCACCGCTTAAATCGGTAACGTCTTTATCAAGCCCCAGGTCTAAAAGTCCAAGAGCCCTTGCAACCTCCTCAACCTTTGCATCAATCATATAGAAATCATGCATGGTAAGCATGTCCTGAATCGTGCCGGCTTCCTCCATCAGCTTATTCATCTCATCCTCGTCCACATCGCCAAGACGCGCATATATGTCGTTCATCTCATTTTCCATATCATAAAGGAAATCAAATGCAGATGAAAGAACGGAGCCGATAGTCATACCCTTTTCAAGCGCTGTGTGCTGGTCGAGATAACCCACACGCACCTTCTTGGCCCACTCTATTTTGCCCTCATCAGGCATAAGTCTGCCTGTGATAATATTCATAAAAGTCGATTTTCCCTCACCGTTTGCACCGACAAGCCCTATGTGCTCGCCCTTCAACAGTCTGAAGGAAACATCCTCAAAAATAGCACGGTCGCCAAAACCATGGCTTAGGTGCTCTACGTTTAAAATACTCATGTATACCTCTCTTCAAAATTTTATTTCCCCAATATGGCACTTTCTTCAAGATTTAGTCAGCAAGCCCATATTGTTTTGCCAGTCTGTTAAGCTCATCATGAACCTCTTTCACCAGATTTTCCGGACCTATTATCTTAAAATTATCCCCCATTGCCATAATCCAATGAATAAAAAGCTTGTTATCAGCTACCTTCACAAAAACACGCGAATGAGCTTCATCCTTATTTAAGATTGTCAAATCGGTTCCAAACCTGTCAATCAGGACACCTATAGCGCTGTTTTTGCACAGTATCTCAGCCTTAATCTCTTCTCCATTGTACATACCAAACTTCGATTTGCCATAAGAAGCAATATCAAGTTTTTTGAGCTTCTCCCTTCCCTCACGGACTTTATTTTCAATCAGGATATTCTTCATCTTGTCTACACGGTAATGATGAATATCCTTTACCTGTGTATCATGGTCATATCCAATCAGATAATAATTGCCATCATTCCACAGTAATCCCCATGGACTGACATGATATCTTGCGCCGTCATGCTTCACCTCAAGCTCTTTTTTCGTATTCCACCGGCAATATTGAAAAGAAAGGCTTGAATTATTTGCAATTGCATTGTGTATGGCATCGACATTTTTCATGATGTCGCTGTTCATGGTTTTCACTCTTCCGGCAACATATACCTGACGCTGCAGAGTGGCAGCCTCCTGTCTGCTTGTAAGACTCTCCAGCTTCTTAATAAGCTCATTGGATTTCTCCTCAGTGATGAACTTGGCAGCCGCGACAGAATCCACCAAAAGCTTAAGCTCCGCCAGCTCAAATGCCCTGCCTATCACCTTATAATGGACAGTCCTGCCATACTGCGTCTTTTGGGTTTTGATACCAAAATCATTCAGCTGTGCTATATCATCATACAGACTTTTTCTCGCGGCCGTGACATCGTATGCATGCAGCTTATTTAAAATCTCATCAAGCGTAATATCATGGTTAGCATCAGTATTATTCAAAAGAATTTTGGCCAGATACAAAAGCTTTAACTTTTGATTGCTCCTGGGTTCCTTAGATTGCTTCCCAGCAGTCAGCTCATTGTTTTCCGTTTCACTCATATACACTTATCTCCCCATCAATTTGTATTGTAACTATTCAGAAACACACGCACATTCGCAAAACCGCACGATACTCGTCACTTGATTATTGCAGCAAGTTTTTCACCACACATCACACCGAGTATACATCCTAAACAGCTCAACAACACATATCCGCACCCAAGCAGGCAGTGATTATGTTCAAACAGATTATAGGATTCCAGCGAAAATGTAGAAAACGTGGTAAAGCCACCGCATACACCGGTCTTCCAAAACAAAACCATATTCTTGGATACTCCATCCCTTGCACTTGTGATTCCGACAATAAATCCAATCAGAATTGCCCCGATTACATTGGTGATTAAAGTCAAAAAAGGAAACTCAGTCTTTAAAGGTATAAGGCTGATGGCATATCGGGCCATTGCACCTACGGCGCCGCCCAGTGCTACAAATAAAAAATTCATGTTGGTTATCTCCTATATGTAAAATACGCGATTCTCTTTTCTCGGAATCACGTCAGGATAATCTCCATCGACATATCCAAGAGCACAATGTCCGATTCCCTCATACTCATCCTCAATACCGAGTGATTTGAGAAGCTCCTTGCCCCAGTCAGACTCAAACTCTTCCTTCGCGCGGTGAATCCAGCAGCTTCCAATGCCAAGATCATGTGCTGCAAGCATGAGATTCCCCATCACAAGACTGCCATCATAGACATGTGTAGGCCAGTCCTTCTTTCCAAGAACGATAAGAATAACCGGCGCACCGTAAAATGGATCAGTATTACTTCCCATTATGTCAGCATTTCTCTTAGCGATTTCATCCCTTATTTCCTTGTTTGTCACCTGAATAATAATGGTGTTCTGTGCACCTCTGCCGTTTGCCGCAAAGGTTCCGGCCTCAATTATCTGGTCAAGGATGTCCTGCGGAATCATGTCCGGTTTGAATTTGCGAATACTTCTTCTGGTTTTCATTTCTTCTAATACTTTGCTCATGATTTTGTCCTCCATGTAATTCAAATGATATTTACAATAAGTCTTTTAGCTTTGCCATCTCATCCTCAGACAACGTAACACCCTTTCCCATCTTCTCGTGCTCAGGTGCCCAATCTCTGATATCATACTTTGGTTCTCCACCATTCCATGAAATTCTGTTGAGTTCCTTTGTCCATCCTTTGGCACTCTCTGAGAGGGTGCCGATATGTTCTACTATTTCATATTTAAAATCTGCCATTTCTATAAATCCTCCTTATTAGAATCAGCAACCCCAAACTTATTTACAAAATCCTCATAGCCATTTACCCAGTCAAACTTCGTATCATCGGATACTGCTTTAAAATGAAGTTCTCCGCAATGAATCTTATTCTTTTCCACATCAGTCAGGTCAGCCCATGTCTTACCTGCTTTTGTTTCAACGATGAAATATATTCCGATTGATGGGTCTTTCAAAGACTCCTTACGACATACTACCGCCCAGTCAGGGCTGTAATTACCATATGGTGTATCTATTACAAATCCACCCTTTTTCAGCTTTGTAAAAAGTAAAACATTCTCATTATTCTCCAGCTTATGGGCAAATTTTGACTCACCTTCACTATCAAGCTTGTAATATTCATTCATCGCAGAACTTCTGTCAGATTTTGCTTTGAACACTCTCCATTCCTGCTCGAAATCTGCCTCTGTAATGGTATCAAGCTCAAAGATATTTCGCTCATCTAATTCATATCCGTTTATCACTTCATAAGAAGTAATATTGGAAGCCTTTGTATCATTAAGAATTCCTTTGATTAACTGAGTCACTTCATCCAAAATATCCTGATTATTAAGCAACTCTCGTTTAGTAACTCCCTGCAAAATCTTGAAAATTGCAAGTCTAGGTAACATTGTATGATACATTATAAAATTTGCAATTTCAAAATCAGATTTTGGGTCAGAAGTAATTTCCACTTCCAGCTCCTTATCGCCATAAGCTAACTCTTCCATTACAAACATCTGCGACGTATTAAATTTTGCTCTACCCGTTTCAACCTTGTATTCATTCTTTGCTTTCTTGAATAATAAAGACTGATTAATCTGAAAAATACAGTCATCTATAAACTTGTCCTTGTCAATCTTAAATTTATAAATAGAACGCTGCATAAGATTCTTACGAAGTCCAAGATATATCTTTTCAAACTCACCTTGCGTCACATAGGCTCTAACACCATTATCATATGGAGCATTATCACCATTTGTAATCTCAATCTTTCTGGTACCTTTCTGAACCATCAGTTCCTTGAACTGTTGCTTAATCAATTGAGCATGTTCATTCAAGGTATCATCAACAAACACCATATTATCCAGAGTTTTTGTTATCTGCTGTGAAGAACCCTTCAGCACATTGTCTGTATTCATCACTCCGACAGACACCAGTTCTTCCTTAAGTGTATCCACCAGTTTAGGACTGATTTTCTCCTCTGGAATTCCTGCCGATTTTAATGTTTCAATCAAAATATCAGCAGTAACCTCATCCTTGACAAAATGCATATTATCATTGAAATCCTTCTGAAGTGCAGATGCAAAATGGTCATAATAATCATTTGCTATTACAGTCAATTCATTAATTCTACGATCAATACAACGATTGCCTGTGTTGTCAACCGGCAATCTTAGTCCTCGACCAATCTCCTGTTTTTTAGCAATATCAGAACCGCCAGCTTTTAGCGTACAAAGTGTAAACACGTTTGGATTATCCCATCCTTCTCTCAATGCAGAATGTGAAAAAATAAACGCAAGAGGCTCCTCAAAAGAAATAAGTTCATCCTTCTTTTCAAGAATAAGACTGATACCTCTATCAATATCTTCTTGTGACTTTGCCTTGAGTTTCACATCGCTATCGTCCACAGATGAATCCCAGCCTTCAACATCTACCGCATTATTCTTCTTGTCTCTGGCAAAATATCCCTCTCTTACAGCCTGCACATTCATGTAGTCTGGAAAATACTCTTTATTCATTTCCAGCTCATGCGTATGAGTCGTTACATACTTTTTGTACTCTTCATCAAAAATACGCAGATACTCGCCTCTTCCATCAGGAGCTGAATCATCACGCACCTTATCTACCGCATCGATAAAGAATAATGTCAAAGCCTTGATTTTCCTACCTGAACGAATAATGTTGAGCTGTTTTGTAAAATGGTTCTGTATCGCTAATCTTATTTGAATTCGCACAGCCTCATTCTTCTCTATCTCATGATTACTGTGTCCAAGCTCCAGACCAAAGAATCCTTCCTTAGTAGCAACTGACAATGGCTTTAATTTATGAGGTTCCTCTGCAATACGATAATCCTTATACTGAGATAAACCACCCGATAATTCTTCTAGAGATGCTCCACCACCTACATTGAAATTTTTAAATCTGATTGTTCCACCTTGATCTTGTGAGAATATCTCAATCTTTGCTTTCAAATCGGAAGTAAACGCAAGATATCTGATATATGGATAATCCTTTGGAATCACACCATAGACTGTCTTAACAACAATCTTTTTAACTAAATCCTTCTGATATGCTGCAAAGGAATCCAGCTTATAAATCTGATTGTATAACTGCTTGTGTGTAGCAGAATAACGTAAAGTAAAAAGTGGCTTTAACTCTTCAATAGCAACTAAAGATTTTGACTTTTTCTTTGCAGTACCTTCAATCTTTTGTGGCTCGTCAATAATTACAATCGGCTTGATATATTTGATATCTTCCCAAAGGTTCTGACCATACTCATCTTCTTGTCGAATCTTATTTGTGGTTTTATTAAATGCCTGGATATTTAGAACACAGATACTTAAATCATTGCTCTCTACCAACTTTGAACTAATATGCTTTGGATTATTACTGTCATATATAAAACTGTGTTTGCCAATATCAATGTTGTAAAGTCTCTTGAAATGGTCAGCTAGCTGCTCCATCGATTTCTCTACCCCCTTACGGATAGCGATAGATGGAACTACTATCATGAATTTACGAAATCCATACTCTTGATACAACTCAAGAATTGTACGAAGATACACATATGTCTTACCAGTACCTGTCTCCATTTCAATCGTAAAGTTATTTCCATCAGCCAGAACATTATCAGCAAATAAATCATTGGATAGCTGTACTTTTCGTAAGTTCTCCAATAGCCTGCTACCAACAACAATGTCATTATTTCTAACAGGATCACCCTCGCCCACTTTGCGAATACGATTAGGTCTGTAAATACCATCTACATGTCTTGACAAGCCTCTGAATAATTCTACAGTAGAATGAATTGCCTGCATCTGATAATCAAGGTCATCCTCGAATTGGAATGTAATACGCTTTGCCATAATTCCATTCCTCCTTAAATAAATTCTACTGTATATGTAGGCTTGTTAGTTCCAGCATTCTTTTCAATCAGGGCTTTCAATCTTCGGAATGTCTCATCTTTCAGCGCAATGTCATCCTTGAATGCTGAATCTCTGAAAATAAATTTGATTGGTAATGGGTCAAGCTCTGCAAGTTTTCCAACCATCTCCTCGGTAATCTGTGTTTCCATGCATACCAAATAACTGCTTGCATAGAGATATGTACGACTGCCAATATCAGATAACTGCTCTAATGTTTCTGATAGTGCAACATCACGCTGACGGAGCATTAACTCATAGACTACATCTACATCATTTGCATCTGGCATGAAATCAACAAGGTCTGGTGTATACTCAAGCTGGTTCATATCTACCTGTCCCATATCCATAAGAGAATTCCATTTGATATTGGTATCAGCGGTTCTAAATACTTTAAACCCAATATCTATATCTGCTTCTGGATGTTCTGATTTTATTTTATCTCCAGCTCTACGAATGCGTTCTTTACCTAACTGACACAAATTTATATAGCCCAATTTATGAGCCTCACTAGATTTATCTAATAATTCAGATAATTGTATCATAATAAACTTTCTATTGGCATTATCCTCATAATTTAACTCCATTACTGACTGTGCCGTGGTAGATGAACCCGAAAAGAAATCAAGTATTATATCATCCTTACCCGTACATATTTTACATAAAAATTTCACTAATGAAGTCGGCTTTGGAAATGGAAATATTTTTCCACTAAACAAATTAGTTATTTCTTTTGTTCCATCTTGGGACATTCCTATGTCATCAGGTAATTTTGTACTAACAGCAATTTTTCCAAAATTATCACCAGCCTTTCTCATATCATCTTCTTTCCAATATCTTAATGCTGGCTTACTTATATTCAAAAACGAGTAATCTCCTGGAAAAACAATTCTATTATCTTGATAATATTGTTCAAAAGTTTCTTGTGTTATAGCCCAAGTTCTATTGGGATTTGCAGGATATTCACTTCCATTTTTAGGATTTTTGATTGTAAAAAAACTGTTAGGTCTTTCACTTGCTGTCGTTTGCTTTGTTAAATCATGTATTCTCCATGGTTTTTCTGGAAAGTCCTCAGTTGTAAAATATTTTCTTTCTTTACCATCAATACTACATTTAAAATTTGTTGTTTTTGCATAACATAAAATCCACTCAAAATCTTGAGAAATTCCATACGGAACATCTGATTTCGCAGTCCTTTTTCTCCAAGGAAATATTGCTACATAATTAATTTCCCCAAATATTTCATTACATATTTTTAATACATTATCAATCTCATTATCATCAATACTTATAAATATTGCTCCATCATCTGTTAATAAATCCTTGGCTATCATTAGCCTAGGATAAATCATATTCATCCAATTTGCATGATATCTGTTATCTGACTTAGTATTTACAATATACCTCTCTCCTACTTCGTTACGAACACCTTCAGCAATATCACTTTCTTCCTGCTCCATTTCAAATGAATCATTATATATAAAATCATTACCTGTATTATATGGCGGGTCTATATAAATCATCTTGATGGCACCATAATAATTCTGTCTGAGTAACTTCAACACTTCCAGATTATCTCCTTCAATATAGAGATTCTCTGTAGTATCTGCCTCCTTACTATCCTCTGGAATGAATTTTAGTGTTCTTCCAATAACATCTTCCTGAGCAATCCTTTTTGCATTCTTTTTTCCTGCCCAAGTAAGCTCATACTTTTCGCTTCCTACTTCCTCATACTGTCCAAGTTCTTCTTTTAAGGCTTCAAAATCAACCTCTCCATCCTTTACTGCAGATGGAAATAACTGAGCAAGTTTCTTTACATTATCTCCAACGATATCATTAATCTGCTGTGGCACCTTGTTATCCATAGCTTGTTTCCTCCTAACTATCTGCTACAATCATATTTTTATTATTTATTTTAATTAAAAAACGTATAAAACTTCCTGTTAAATATAATAAAAAATCTAATTCATTCTCATCTACTGAATCATCATGCTTAGCGTGCGAATTATTATACTTTGCATAACAATCAATTAACTTAAAAAACATGTTTGATACTTCTGAAGAAAGATTTTTATTCTTCAAATATACACCTAAATCTTTTACCTGATTTTCTAATGATTTATCATTACCTAAAAATTGTTTCAAGAATAATTCTAAAGCTAATCGTAAGGAGTCAACTACTTGTCTATCATATTTACCTTTAAGCATATCGTTTAACGCTTGACGATACTGATTCTGTGCCTTTTCATATGTACTTAGCCAATTTATCACATCTACAACCATTGGTTTATCAAAAAACGCATCGCTATACGGGAAAAACTTATATTCTTCTCCATCTATGCATATAACAGCATTTATTCCGGATAATTTTAGAGCAATTGCAATCTTTTGAACAAATGCATATTGCCTTGAGCAATCATCTGCTCTAGTGATACTATTAGCAACAAATTCTAAAATCTGAAACCATATATATAATATAGACTTGTCCTTTTCAATTTTAACTGTCCCCAATGCTTGATGTAATAAAGAACCATCAAACCCCCATTCTTTAACTCCAGTATATGGATAACCTAAAAGTTCAAATATCTTTCTCGTATAAAACTGCAAATCATATTCATCGTATATAGTACTTGCAATTGCTGCAATTGTTCTATTTTTAAATGCTATCAAATCCTCTTTAGGTCTTGTATATCCAAATCTGTATGCATATTGTTCTTTTATCTTAAGAATATCTGCATAATCATCATCTATTTCTATTGGCTTAATACTATTTTCCAAAAATATACCTCCTATAATTCTTCATTATCAAGTACCTGTATCTCTGTCTTAATCTCTTTATTAATTTTCATTCGCTCTGCATTAGTAACTGCCGTTTTTAATTTACCCCTGGATGTTACCAGCTCTACATATTTCTGGCATATTCTGGCAGTCCTGTCGGAGTCATACCAAATATTGCCATCAAGCAATTTATCTGTATGAATATATGCTTTCTCATTAACAACCATATATGCCTTATAGAACCATTCCTTGTAAAGCTGTACTTTGTCTATCTTATTCTTTACTGTGGAATAATTCATATATGCCATAAATCTATCCCTGTTGCTATCTGGAATACCTAGCATATATTTGTCTGTAAGCAATGTCTGTTCTACCACAATTTGCATATCGTCTGTTTGGCTGAGTCGCTTTAATGCCATTGAATAAACTTCATCCTTTGTGTCATGCATATGAATCACACATAAAGGTTTTATAAGATTCTGATAAGTGGATGCAAGGAAATTTGCATCCTTGATGTTAGCCACTTCAATGTCATAAAACTGTATGACCTGACAACGATACTCTTCATTGTTTACGGATGGAATCTCTTCTCCAGCAATCTGATAATCAAGACTTACCAACTTAACTGCATCTTTTATTCTTTTTTTGTCATTAGGCTTTAAATCCTTTGGGATAAAATCTTTTAAAGCCACCTTTACATCTACCCTGTATGTATCTGGTAAATCAAACATACAGTATCACCTCCAATACTCATCCCTTTTATTCAACTACCAAAAATGAAATCAATTCAAAATCATCAGCAGTTTCATCAGCAAAGGCATTATCGAATCCTCCAAAATCAAACATAAGCTGAGTAGCCTTTGATTCCTCTTCGCCCTTGATTGATTTTATTGCTTTATTCAGCAGGTCTGAATAGAACTGCATATCCTTGGCATTATTGGTTCGTACAAAGAATTTTTGGAATAGTTCCATGACAGGTTTGCGCTTGCCATAGCATAGCTTACGGAACTGCTTTACCACTTCCCTAGCCTGTCCATTTCCAAAGAGTACCTCTCCATTATTCCTCATATATATGAGGTAATATGGATACAAAGAGCTGTCAGATTTAGGCTTATTTGCATCGTTGCGATGCTTGAAGCAGAATAGTACACCTGCATTATCTCCAGCTGTTACAGAATACACACCTTTTGGAACTTTCTTAATCTCTGGTACATTTTGAATGTATTCCGACAACTCATTCAAATATTCATTCATATTCAAATCAGTAAGTGAGATATTATCGTTTGCATCCTCTATATCTATTACTTCATCCTTCAATCTTTCTAATTGACGCTTTCTAAAATTGAAATCATTCATCTCCGGAGTCAGTACATCCTCATCACCTGTTGAAACAAGATTCATCGTAGTCATCTTGCCTTTTACTCTAGCTTCAAGTCCAAGATATTCATTCAGTTCCATGTTAGGGAAGAAATTTATCATCTGGATATTTGTATTCTTACTTCCTATACGGTCAATACGTCCAAATCTCTGTATCAATGATACTGGGTTCCATTGAATGTCAAAATTAATTACCGTGTCACAATCCTGTAGGTTTTGTCCTTCAGAAATACAATCGGTTCCGATTAATAAATCTATCTGTTCATCCTCTGGAATCTCTTTCTTCATCTTTGAAATGGGTGAAAAAGCACAAAGTACAGAATTAAAATCACTATCTACTTTTTTGTTATTTGTTATGACACGTTTTCCTGTAACTGAGGCGGTATATATTCCAAGCTTTCTCATATATACAGACAGCTTATCATATAAATAGTCGGCTGTATCTGCGAATGCTGTAAAAACTATAATCTTTCTATTTCCATCATTATATGGAGTATTTTTTATTTTTTTTTCAATTATTGTCATTAAATCTTGAAGCTTTTGATCTCTGTTTTCGTCAAGAATACGTTTTGCATTATTATGTATTTCAGCAATAATTTGTTTATCACTTTCCAAATCATCAAGATAATCATGTACTCTCAAATGCTTTACATCTATCTCATATTTTCCCTCGATATACACATCATCTGAATCACTATCGTCAAAGCCTGAATCTTCCTCTTCTACCTTTCCACTACCTTTCAACAGAAGCCTCTCTGTACGCTCAATTCTCTCCAGTAATCTTCTCAGGGTTTCTTCAAAAGAATACACAGAACTTTCCAATCTCTTAAAAAGATTAAATCTATGAAGTATTATCATTCCATTTGCCTGTGTATCGAAATCCATATCTCCACCATGTTTTCCTTTTAGAGAATATTTTTCAATATACAGCCTTTTATATTCTTCTTTTATATACTTAGTAGGAGTATATACACTCAGAATCAAAGCTTCCAAAAGCTCATTTGTTTCTTTAAAATGCAGTAATTCTCCTTTTGCATCTATATCACTGTTGTAAGTATCCGGCTTATTTTTTTCTGGAAACTTTCCTACATCATTACCACCATAGTAACTTGTAATATGCTTTCTGCTTCGGGCTATTGTCATAAGCTCCAAAAGTTTATAAAAATCAGATGGTAAACTATCAAGCAGTTGGTCTTTTTTATGATGAGGTATCTTATCCCATACATTGATACTGGCCATTGTCCTGCGCAAAAGATTTTCTACACTTGAAATTCCCTGCTCATCAAACGCTGCATCATTATCCCGTGTAATAATACTAATCTGATTTTTCAAATCCACAAGACTGTTATTTACAGGAGTGGCTGAAAGCATAAGCACTTTTGTATTATTATTACCATGCATTATAACATCCTGCATCAATCTCGCATATCTGCTCATTATCAGTTGATCATTGTCATCATATCTGTCTTTTCTGTTACGGAAATTATGTGATTCATCAATAACAACCAAATCATATAATCCCCAGTCAAACTTCTTTAAGTCCTGTCCGGATTTTGACATTCCGCTATATCTGGACAAATCCGTATGAAACATTATTCTGTAATTGAATGTTTCCTTTAAAAAAGAATATTTATAATCGCCTCTGAATGAATTCCAGTTATCATAAAGCTTAGCAGGAGTGAGCACTAAAACTCTGTTCATCCCTATTTCAAAATATTTTATGATTGCAAGAGCCTCAAAGGTTTTACCAAGACCTACGGAATCTGCTATAATACATCCTCCATAAGTATTAAGCTTTCGTATTGCAGACACTACACAGTCCTTTTGAAAATCATATAGTGCATTCCAAATCTGTGTCTTTTTAAATCTGACACTATCTCTTTCAAAGCGTTCTACTCCAACATCAAGCTGATTTCCGAACAATTCATTTAATGTAAAATAATATAAAAACTCTGGAGCATGTTCCTTGTATACATATTTCAGGCTGGCAAGAAGTTCTTCTTTATAATCGACAGATACTCTCTCATTAAACCAAATTTTTTTAAAGGTTTCAATCGCACCTAATATCTGTTCCTTATCGGCGCTACCCGTTAATATGGTATCAAAGTTTATATTGCTAAATGACTCTCTACTATTCATTCTGGAAACTTCAAGAGAAGAACTTCCCTGTATCATAAAGTCATCATCAATTATTAGAACATTGCCACCTATTCGTACAGCAGGATTAGCTTTTCGAATATTAACATGCTTCTCAATAAAATCATGCATATTTCTTGCTTTTGAAAAATGCTGAAGTTTATTTTTTTCTGTGATATCATAAGCATTAAACAATACATCTGTCGGATTGATTTCAAATTCATGAGCTATTTCTGACTGATGAGGTAAAAATTTAACATCACGGATTACAAAATTAATTTCTTTTACATTCTTTAGATTTTTCTCAAGCTGTGAAAATACTGATATTGTAAGTTTATCATTTACTATATTTACTACGGCATCTTTTTTATCACGGAGAACAGCATTGATTGCCTCTATCATTTTTTCGTTTGTATTTATCACATTTGACATAATGAACGTCTCCCTTAATCAGTATCTTTTCGGTTTTGCAATATAGATATTATATTCTATCCAAGGAACAATCGCAAGCTATATACCATTGCCTAAGCCCTTGTCATACAATTATATCTAATTCCTAAACAAGTCGTCTAATCGCCAATATAGTATGACACTGCACGCTTCTGTTCGCAGTAATTCCTGCTTTAGTTGACTGCGCTTCCACAATTGCACCATCACCTGCATATATTGCAACATGACCTGGATAGACTACTACATCTCCCAGCTGTATATTATCAAATGATACTGCCTGTCCTACTGACTTAAACGCCTGTGAATATCTAGGAGTGCTTATTCCAAAATGAGCTTATACTTCATGGACAAACCCCAAACAGTCCACTCCGTTTGTCAAACTATTACCTCCCCAAACATAAGGATTACCTACAAATTGCATCGCATATTCTACAACAGATTCGCCTGCTATTCCGCTTGATGCGCTTGGATTTTTACCACCACCGGAGGCATAATCGCTGGCTATGCTTCCACCTTTACCTGCACCGCCACCATCATAGCTTGAGCCACCACCATTATAATCCGAACCGCCATTATTATTGTCACTATTTTGATAGCAATCGATATCTTAACTATATCATGTCTGCTAGAATAAGCCATTGCAAAAGTAAATTAGACTTTTTTAACCATTTTCAGTTGTCAAAGTACAGGTTTAATTTTTCAATCTAGGGGAACTTTGGTATTATTATAACACATTACGAGTCCCAAAGTCTGCCCTCGTAGCTCGAATTTTTGTTCGAAGGTTACTGTTCAGTCCCTAGCCAGAAGCCCTCTCTCGTAAACATATTTTATTTATAAAAACATCTATAATCCTTAAACAAAAAATCGCTCAAACTCACGGTCTGAACGATTTTTCTATTCGGGAAATGGTTTAGTTCCCCATCTTTATATAAGCTCTACTCAAGCTTGAATTTGCCGACTTCCGTTGCCAGATCCTCTGCGATGCCATTGTTGTCGGAAGCCTCGCTTTGGATATCATTGACGTTACCGGTAAGCTGTACGGAAGACTCGGAAACTCCCGCAATGCCCTTGGCACTCTCTTCCACGGCAATGTTGACTGCAGAGATGGATTCACGGATGCCATCCATCGTGCTGCGAAGTTCTTCCGCAGTCTGCGCGAACTGCTCCATCATCGCACGCATCGCATTCGCATCGGTCGCATAATTTTCGCTCGTTGCAACAAGACCTCCGAAGCCTTCCTCTGTGGAATTGCAGACAAATTCAATCATCTGCTGCGATCCCTCTGCCAGTTCATCCACTGCCTGAATGACCTCTGCACTCACCTGGCGAATTTTTGCTGCGGCATCCGCAGAATTACCTGCCAGCTTTCCGATCTCATCCGCAACCACCGCAAAGCCGCGTCCTGCTTCCCCTGCGCGTGCCGCTTCAATACTTGCATTCAGCGCAAGAAGATTGGTCTGTTCCGTAATCTCGATAATGTTGGAAGTCAGAATCTCGATCTGTTCCACCGATTTGGACTTTGCAATCTTCTCATTTAAAGAAGCCGCCATCTTCTCGGTCTCAATGTTTGCTTTCTTCTCTCCCTCCGCTGCTGCATCATTCGCCCCGGAAGCACGGCTCTCCATCTCCTGAGAAGAGACTTTTCCGGCATCCGCATTGCCTGCAATACGCTCTACCGATGAATAGATTTCGTCAATTGCCTCCGTGATCTGATTGAGTGAAGAAGTCGTTTCCTCCATCGCCGCACTCATCTCCTGCATCGTTGCCGACACATCGGTAATGCTTTCATCCGCAGAGCTCAGATGATCCACCATTTTGCGGGAAGAAGACATAAGCCGCATGGATCCGGACGAAATACCGATCATAATCTTGCGGATATACGCTAACAACTCATTCACATTGCCCGCAATCAGTTCCAGCTCATCCCCGCTTCTGACATCCAGTTTCTGTGTCAGGTCACCCTCATTATGTACCAGATCATAAATCTTCGCATTTACCTGCATCAGTCCCTTTGTAATCCTGCTAACGATAATCGTCAGAATCAGGATTGCCAGAATCAGACAGATGCCTCCGATCTGTAACGTCTGGACAACTGCCTTCTGTAATTCTGCTGCAATCGATGACGCATCATAATCGCATCCAAGTATTGCAACAACCTTGCCTGCATTGTCCTCAATAGGCTTGTATACCGTAATCAGATCTCCGTCTTCTGTATGGTCGATGTAATCCTGAATGTATTCCTTTCCACCGAACACCGGCTCCAGTTCCGCGTATGAATCCGCAAATTCATCACCGACTTTTGCCGCATCCTCGTCCGAATCCACACCATAATACACTTTCTTTCCGTCCGTATACAATGTGTATAAAAAAGCAATTCCGCATGCTTTTTGCTTTTTTCTTAGATCTCCCTGCAGATTCTGATAGACCTGCGTACCTTCCGATCCTACCGTCACTTTGTATACCAGATTGGCATCCAGCGAATCCGCAACGATCGTTGCCGCCATGTCTGCTTCCTCAACGCCCATCCTCACCATGCTTTTCTCAAAACGCGTGTAGGAATTGTATCCCATCAAACCACAGACGAGTACAACGATTATGATTGACGGAATCAGGATCTTCGCGCGGATTGTGAGTCTCCTTGTACGAATTTTGCCTTTGTTCATTTCAACGCTTCTCCTTATGTCTACATTGTATGGCACAAGTATAACACATTATCGAACGATGGGCAACGGGCATGTTCGTCAATTATTATCGAATAGGAATCGTGACGGAATCCTTTGCCTTTTTCCATACGATCACTGAATGGTAACTGTTCGAAGCTTTGTTTTTTCACAGATTTGTAGTATAATACCTACCATGAAATTACAAAAATTATACAGCAAGGTTCGTCAGGCCCTTGACGACTACAATATGATAACTGAAAATGACAAAATCGCCATCGGTGTCTCAGGCGGAAAGGATTCTCTTACGCTGCTCTATGCGCTTTCCGGCATCAGAAGCTTTTATCCTGTGCCCTTTGAGCTTGTAGCGATAGCGGTTGACCTGGGATATGAGGATTTTGATTTAACACCTGTGAAGACGCTGTGCGATGAGCTCTCTGTGGAGTTTTATATGGTGAAAACTGATATTGGAAGAATATCTCTTGAGAAATCTAAGAATCAGGCTAGTCCCTGCTCATGGTGTGCAAAGCTTAGAAAGGGAGCTTTGAATGATTTTGCGCTGTCTGTCGGCTGCAACAAAATCGCATATGCACACCATATGGATGATATTATAGAGACTATGTTTCTTTCCCTGCTATATGAGGGACAGTTTTATTCTTTCGCGCCTGTTACACAGCTGGACGGCAGTGGGCTTGCCATCATCCGTCCGCTTATGTATGTCGGCGAGTCTGATGTGAAGGGCTTTAAGAATAAATACAATCTGCCAGTGTGCAAGAATCCATGCCCTTACGACGGCCACACTAGACGGGAATATGTAAAGCAGCTTGTCAGACAGCTCAATTTGGAAAATCCGGGTGTCAAGAAGAGGCTTTTTTCTGCTATTCAAAACGGCAATATCGATGATTGGGTAAAATGCTCTAAGCCTTCCGATGCTTCATAGAGCGCTTTTTCTCATACATCCTTGAATCAGCCTCACGGATTATCTCATTAATATCCTTTGTGCTATTATCGTTTTTCACAGCATATCCCATGGCAGCTGTGATAGGCACTATATTATTTCCATCAGTGATACATCCGAGATTATCCATCATTTTTTTACTTGCATTCATGAATACGGTCTCGATATCCGGTTTTGTCGAGATAATAATGATTTTTCCATAAAAATGCCTTTCATACTTATATCTTTTACAGCTTGTCCGAATCCAGTACAATCGTAAATGGCCCGTCATTCTCAAGCTCTATCTTCATATCGGCTCCAAACCCCCCTCTTTGTACTCCGGGAACTGCCTTATCACACTCGCTGATGCAGTATTCATAAAGCTCGTTTGCCATATCAGGACTTCCTGCCTCCACAAATGAAGGACGATTGCCCTTCTTACAATTTGCATAAAGCGTAAACTGCGATATGAGCAAAAGCTTTCCGTCTACATCATTTATCGAAAGATTTGTCTTGTCATTCTCATCGGCAAAAATTCTCATGTTTATAAGCTTTTTGATCATTTTATCAGCAATCTCTTTAGTGTCTGTCTCTGCTATGCCTATCAAAACGCACAGTCCCTTTTCTATGCTGCCGGTTATATTTCCATCTATAGTGCACTTTGCATGGTTTACACGCTGTATTACAAATCTCATTATTATGTTGTCTCCTTAAATATGTTATTTACATGTTATAAATTGGATATAATTATTTTGTTACAATTTATATGACATATAGTTTTACTACCATTTTTATCCAACAATATTCATATTATTTTAAACCATATTTATAAAATAAACAAGCCTGTCTGTGACTTTGCCCACATAGTTTCAATCAAAATCATATGAACACCGCAATCCCTAAAATGTATTTATTAGGCAATTTGTATTCATTTATAAGCTTTCGTGTACATTTATGAATTATATTGTCAAGTGACATATTACTGTGTTAGAATTATAACTATAAAATTTTTACAAACCATTTTTTTGAGTAAAGGAGGATATTTATGAACTACAATATTGAGGGAGAGCCATTACCGGTTGTAATCTGCAACCTTGAGGCAAACGAGACTATGATTACCGAAAAAGGTGCCATGTCGTGGATGACTCCAAACATGAAGATGGAGACCACATCAAATGGAGGCATCGGTAAAATGTTTGGCCGCGCTTTTTCAGGTGAAAGCATGTTCCAAAATCGCTACACCTCTATGGGTGGTCCTGGAATGATAGCATTTGCATCATGCTTTCCAGGATGCATCAGACCATTCCAGATTGCTCCGGGGCAGGAAATAATTGCTCAGAAATCAGCATTTCTTGCTTCAACCTCCGGTGTTGAGCTGTCCGTGTTTTTCCAGAAAAGAATAGGAGCCGGTTTCTTCGGCGGTGAGGGCTTTATCATGCAGCGCCTGTCAGGAAACGGATTGGCATTTTTAGAATTTGACGGCCACATAAAGGAATACGAGCTTGCACCCGGTCAGCAGCTGGTGATTGATACCGGATACTTAGCCGCTATGACAGGAAGCTGCCAGCTCGAGATTCAGACTGTTCCGGGTATCAAAAATGTGGTATTCGGCGGTGAAGGATTATTCAACACCGTTGTCACCGGACCTGGCCGTGTATGGCTTCAGAGTATGCCGGTTTCACAGCTTGCCGGTGCCATCAGACCTTTTATTCCAACAGGCAACTAAATCTATACCCTGTGCTATGTAAAAAACAGGACTGTCGATATTCAGGCAGTCCTGTTTTACACTTTGTACTAAATTTTATGGTTTTATATTTTATCTATGCCATACCATTTGCCGTCTTGTACTTCCATAGCATCTCAGCGTGATTCTGCTCTTCTATCTGTATATCAGCCAATAGCTTTCTGATATCCGAATTTCCAAATACAAATACATCGGAATTGTACTCGCCGGATACCAGCTTTTCTGTTCCTATACAGTCTGTAGCCAGATAACAGTCAGCCTTCTTGTCCTCAGAATTGCCAAGCGAATCGTATGTTGCGGCAGGGCTATAATTCTTCCCCTTTGAATCATTGCAGTCAACTGACGGAACCTTTCCCTTAAGCACCTGATCCAAAGAGTCAAAATGCTTTTGCTCATCTCTTGCGATTTCTTCAAAAAGCTCCTTAAGCACCGGATCCTTTGCCTGATTGCTGTATTTGGTATACTTCTCTATGCATGCCTGTTCCTGTGTTTTTAAGTCCTCAATAGCGGTTGTTTCTTTTTCTGTTAGAATCATTTAATAGACACCTCCTGTCAGCATTATTATGTACAAAGGTGAAAATTATATTTATGATTACAGTATTTTTTGTTTAATAATGATTCTGTCTGAAATTAGACTTAAAATACATAAAACAACTTTCCATAGCACATCCTAACCTCATACTTAGAATTTAAATAAAAATAACAGTAACAATTCAGTAATAAGGAGGACTATTCATGAATAATACAAGGATATATAATACCAATCCGCTCAACATCAGTGGCATATCAGACGATAAAACCGACTGCAGCCGTCAAAGTGCCTTCTGCGGTGGCACAAACTATGCGGATTTACCACTCGGATGCGTATGCGAAGGAACTGAAGTTAGAAACAGTGCTGACGAAAATGTCAAAATTTACAATATAAAGCACTCTCATCAGCCTATTTAGCCAGCTCCCAAAATGCCACTGCACTGGCAGCAGCCACATTTAGTGAATCCACGCCATGTGACATTGGTATCTTTACAGTGTAGTCACAGGAGTCTATAGTCTGCTCATGAAGACCATCTCCCTCAGTACCAAGCACTATTGCAAGTCTTTCCTCTGAGTGAAGCACAGGGTCATCTATACTCACGGAATCATCAGTCAGCGCCATAGCACAGGTCTTAAATCCAAGCTTATGGAGCACATCAATATTGTATTTATAAACACTGCTATTTCGGTCGTTGCAATTTTGGTCACTGCTATCACACTTATCATGCAATGAAGCATCTGAAAAAGTATTGTCACTGCCGACATTGTACTTGGGAAAATATGCCCATGGCACCTGAAACACAGTTCCCATGCTAACCCTGATTGCACGCCTGTACAAAGGATTGCTGCAGGCAGGAGTGAGCAGCACCGCATCCATATGCAGTGCTGCCGCTGACCTGAATATAGCTCCGACATTGGTTGGATTTACCACATCCTCAAGCACCGCAACTCTTCTTGCATCCCTGCACACCTCTTCGACGGACCTTGGCTTCGGCCTGTACATAGCACATAGTGTGCCTCTGGTCAAAGCAAAGCCTGTCAGCTTTGTGAGCAAATCAAACTCCGCAGTATATACAGGTATATTCTGACATCTTTCAATAATGCCTCTTGCCTCACCATTTACATGCCTTGTCTCCATCAGAAGAGAAACCGGTTCACATCCTGCATCAAGCGCCCTCTCTATCACCTTGGGACTTTCAGCAATAAACATCCCCTCTTTTGGATTAGCTCTGTTTAAAAGTTGGTTTTCAGTCAATCTGGCATACACATCCAGATTGGGGTCCATAAAATCTGTAATTGTGATTATATTGTCAGACATATAATCAATCCTCCCTCAGATGTACTACCCTGGCTGCCGCACGACGCCTGCTGTCCTCCTGGGCTGCATAATGCTTACGTGTGGTATTTACATCCTTGTGCCCCAGAACATCTGCCACAAGATAGATATCACCCGTTTCCTGATAAAGTGTGGTGCCATACGTACTACGAAGCTTATGAGGAGTAATATTCTTAATGGTTGTTACGAGTCTCGAATACTTTTTTACCAGATTCTCAACTGAACGTACAGATATACGCTTTCTTTGTAAAGAAAGAAAAAGTGCATTAGCATGCCCCTCAGCAGGTGTAATGATGCTCCTTTCCTCCCAGTACGAAAGAAGTGCATCACGTACCTCATCACCAAAATAAACAATCACATCGGCACCACCCTTTCGGTGCACCTTGATTCCGTTGTTCTTGAAATCCACATCATCCATATCGAGTCCCACGCACTCTGATACACGGATGCCGGTTCCGAGAAGCAATGTCATAAGTGCCAGGTCACGTACCTTTGTTTTCTCATGGAAACGCTGCTGATTCTTGGACAGACTATCTCCGGACTCAACCTCATCTAGAAGCTGTGCGACCTCATCAGCATCAAGACGAATGATATTTTTCTCATGTATTTTTGGAAGAGTCACCTTGCTCGCAGGATTAGTGTCTATATACTCTTTCCTGAAATAAAAATTATAAAATGTGCGCAGTGAAGCAAGCTTTCGCTTAATTCCTTTCTCATCATTGGTATGTGTGACACCATCCTTCTCATAATACTTGAGATAAAACAGGTATTCCTCAATATCGGAAGGGCTGATTTTATCCAGTAAAGATATAGGATAGTCCCTTATATCATATTTCTTAAGTGATGGATTGGCACTCTTCATGTACTCGAAAAAAGTCTGTAGATCATATGCATACGCTATCTTGGTTCTTGAGGACTTATCCGAATCTATTCCGATAAAAAAATCCATACAGAACTTCGGAAGCTTCTGTATCATATCTCTAAGCTTTAATTCATTTTTTATATTTACGTCTTCGTAATAAGCTTTGTCTTTCATAATAATACTCTATATAATAATTAAAGTTATCTCTAACCAAGTATTTCTTTAATTTTCTCCTCTATACGCTCCTTGACCAGTGCAGCTATATCCTTCGTCTTCATGTTCTTGTACTCTTCATATTCAATAGGCTTTAAATAGTGAACCTGAGTTGTAACAGGACCAAAATGAAAGCTGTTGAACACCTTATATGAATCTATGAGAGCTATTGGAATAATAGGTACATGTGATTTCAATGCAATCTTAAAGCTTCCTGCTTTAAAATCCTGCACTTTATTCTTATTATTGAACTTATAGCCACCCTCCGGAAACAAGACATATCTCTTGCCGTTTTTCACATCCTTAGCTACCTCATTGATTATAGTAAGCCCCTGCCTTGGATTATCTTTCTCTAAACGCTTTGCCTGAACCAGATCCACAAATTCCCTGACAAGCATTGTATGCGACTTCTGCTTATCCATAACAAACGACAGTACCCTGTCATGTGTAGTAATAATTCCTAATAAATCATACTTCCCCTGATGGTTGGGATACATGATATAGCCACCTGTTTCAGGAAGATTCTCAAGACCATATGCCTCTGTTGTAATTTTTCCCGATTTATTCATTAAATCTATACAGTGCCGCATCATATCATATCTCTCAGTTTCCGAATACTTCTGCGGATGGTCAGCCATGTATCTCATTTTAGGAACAATATATGGTGCTCTGTGAAAATTTGCAAATATAACAAAAAAAAGTTTTAACATGAATATCTAATCTCCTGTTCAACAAAAGCGAATACAATAATGATATAGTCTGATTCGCTGCATCTGACCTATATTATATAAGAAACAGGAAATTTTAGCAAGATTGCATCACTTTATGTCCTGAGAATAATATGCAACAACTATATAATCACCACTACGTACATTGCCATTGGTAAGGCTATTGAGCCTGCAGACTTCATCTACATAATCTCTTTTGCTCACCTGACTATCAGCAATATATCTATCGGCAATGCTCCAGACAGTGTCCCCCTCCTCAACCCTGACGCTGGTATAATACTTGTTATAAGGCCTGCTGGCAGTAGAGCTGGCAAAAATGTGAATAGTGCCACACAATATAATGACAGCTGCTATAAATGCAACAGCAGTCCATCCAAGCATTTTTCTTCTACCTGATAAAGATTTTTCTCTCATAAAACCACCTCTTGTATTTCCGAACATGTGTTTGTTGTTATCGTGATTACATAATACATCTCGAACAATCGTTTGTCAATAGAAAAAACGAACAAAATTTCGGAATATATGTTTGCGTTTGCATAGGTTTTATGATATACTTTTTTAAAATACATTTTTTATTTTATAATCATACATGAGATGCAAAATACCTTTTACCTCTCATATCATTATATTATTTAATTAATCAGACGGAGGATTTACCTATGGCATTAGAAAAGATTTCAGACAAGCAGAAAGAGATACTGGAGTTTATCAAGAGTGAGATTTTAAACAGGGGCTATCCGCCATCAGTGCGCGATATCTGCGAGGGTGTACATTTAAAGTCCACATCAAGCGTCCATGCACATCTCGAGACACTGGAGCGAAAAGGCTACATCAGAAGGGATCCTGCCAAAAACAGGGCTATAGAGATTATAGATGACAGCTTTGGTTTACAGCGCCGTGAGATGGTTAATGTTCCTCTGGTCGGCCGTGTAGCCGCAGGTGAGCCGATACTTGCAGTTGAAAATATCGAAACCTACTTCCCTGTCCCTGCAGAGTATATGCCAAATAAGCAGTCATTTATGCTTAAAGTCAAGGGCGAGAGCATGATTAATGCCGGTATCTTCGACGGTGATAATATCCTCGTCGAGCAGCAGAGTGATGCTTCAAACGGAGATATGGTTGTAGCACTTATAGATGATTCCGCTACCGTAAAGACCTTCTACAAAGAGAATGGTCACATCCGCCTCCAGCCGGAGAACGACACAATGGATCCAATCATAGTTCCTGAATGCGAAATACTTGGCAAGGTATTTGGAGTATTTCGTTTCTTCTAATATTGCAAAATATCGCATCCATATGCTAAGCTAAACAGCTCGGCATATGGGTGCGATATTTTAAATTACCTGTTTCTATTTATAATTCTTTAATCATAGAATTTATCCTTTCGCAAACATGATTTTTCTGTTTTTCGTAAAAATCGTTATCCTCTGTTTTAAGCAATATTTGCTTGCTTCAGACGATTAGTAGTCTAAATAAAATCAGAATTTTATTTAGTTTGGAACTTGTTGTTTCTATCATAAATCGTTGAATTCCTCGATTAAAGAGGCTCATGATTTAGATTTTAATAACCCATTGCTTTAACAATATCATCGTCTTTTAGCTCAACACCGACTCTTATTTTTTCGATAAGATCTCGCTGCCAATCTTCTAGTTCGTCCACTCTCCATTCACTGATCTCTTGTGCAACGAAGCAGCGTTCCCTATCCCATATACTTTCTTGCTTATCCTTGTCTGTATATGGGATAGATCTGTAATATGTTTTCTCACTAAATTCATACTTTACATTGAAATATAGATATCGGAAATATTCTGTGTAATGTATTTCTTTTGGGATTTCTGCACCATAATATTTGCCGTTTACTTCTTTGTAATGATATAGCTTCTGTTCAGAAAGCCGTATGTCAAATAACTCTTCGATTGTTTTATCTTTGTCTTCCGGGTGTTCTTTAAAGTGCTTTTCCTGCCACTCATCAAATAGATCAAAAGTATATGGTTGTTCGAATAGTCTTGATGTTTCTCTGCCACAAATTTTTTCGCCATAGAAATCTGCGCCACTTCTAAAACGCTCTATAATCCTTTTGTCCCTATTTGTTAAGGGTTTATTCTCCTGTATTTGTTGCTTGAATCTATGTGCCATAGACAGTTTAAGACTCCATTTTGTATATTCTGTATGTTCTTCTTCTGTCCATTCCGATTCAGGCTTTTTGAATTTTATGACATCCGGTTTAAAATTTTTCATAATATATCCGGCATAGTCTGCGACCGGAATTGTTTTAGGTATTTCGTTATTTATAATTATATTTCCTCCACATCTTCTTTTTCCCTGATATTTCCAAATGGTAGTTATTGGTCACAAGGGATTGTTCCCCACTTGAATGAAAATTTCACATCTTCTAAAGTAGGGTTTTTCTTTATTTTTACGAGATTTTTTAGGTATTCATTTAATTCTTTTTTGTTTTTTAGGTAGATTTTAGCTTTAAATTTTTTCATTTTGCCTCCATTAAAAAAGCGTATCACCGGTTTTGCCAGTAATACGCTTCGTTTTGTTGGTTGGTTTGCTACAGAATAATTGTTTTTACAAATTATAGAAAAATGCTAGTTACTTCTGTATAGAATTATTGCTACAGCGAGTGTACATCCACCACTTTTCCATCTCTCCAGATTCTGTCGAGATCATAAAACTGCCTGTCTTCCTTTGAAAACAGATGCACAATAATATCCTGGTAGTCCATGAGAATCCATGTAGAGTTGCTTGTTCCCTCTACCTGCTTCTGATGCACTCCGTTTGTATACATAGCCTCATCCACGGCATCTTCCATTGCTGTGAGCTGATTTGCATTGTTTCCGTTTGCGATGATAAAGTAGTCTGCTATAGAAGAAACCCCTCCTATGTCAAGAACTGTGATATCCTCTGCCTTTTTGTCTTCAAGTGCTTCCACTATCTTTTTAACTAAATCAATTGTCTGCATAGCAGTTATTCCTCCCTGTTGTCTCTATATTTAGCATAATAATTGTAAGTAATCTGGGTAGCCGGATCTATTGCCCCACTCCTTGTATTAAGGAAATTGATTGTATCATACAGTATCTCTGCAACAGTCCTGTTGAGATCACAAAAAGCAAGCTTTCTTATTTCTTCAAGTCTTGGCGCTTCACATCTGTTTGGCTCAATATAATCTGCCACAAAGAGTATTTTATCAAGAAGCCCCATGTCTGCTTCACCTGTAGTATGCACTCTTATGGCATGCAATATATCTGTATCCTTAACACCATACTCTTCCTCAGCCAGCACCATGCCTGCCTTTGCGTGTAACAGTCCCGGATTTGACATCTCCACCTCTGTTATGTCTATATTTTTCTTTACACAGAGTCCGATTTTCTTGTCAGTCGAAAGACACTTGGCACAGTCATGAAGCAGGCCTGCAAGCATTGCCTTTTCTATTGAATAGCCGTTTGCCATGGCAAGACAGCCGGCTGTATACATCACTCCGAGTGTATGCTGATACCTTTGTTTATCAAGGCTCTTTTTTAGCTTTTTCTTAATTTCTTTTACTTCCATACTCTATCACCTGTATAAATTATTAGCCTTTATATATGACATAACTGCGGCATCCAGAAACATATCTGTGCTCGAAAGGCTCCTGTGCTCTGCAGCCTTTGACTCTGCTTTTAAAAGTCCTCTTACCTGCGTAGACGACACATCCATCCTGTCACAGCTCAAAAGTCTTATATCAGCAGGAAACAGATTTTTGATATGAGCAATCTTTTCCTCCATCTGCAGCCTTGGAAAATTTTCTCTCACCATAACAAGAATAATTGCTGTTTGAGCTATGACATCCGGTCTCATCCACGTTTCAAAATAGTCGAGCGAATCACCACCCATGATGAAATACAGCTCGTCCTCAGGATAAAGTGCCTTTAGCTTTTGAAGTGTCATATACGTATAACTGGTGGACTCATCCTTTATCTCAATATCAGACACCTCAATACCGGGCACTGCTTCTGCTGCCAGCTTACACATATTATAACGGTGGTTAAATGCTGTCATTGCATTCTCAGTTTTGTTCGGCGAGTGACCTGACGGGACAATCAGAATCCTGTCAAGAGCATACTCTTCCATCGCCTTTTGTGCCATGTATATATGACCTTTGTGTATCGGGTCAAATGCCCCACCAAAAATCCCTGTTTTCATGGCTTATTCCGGAAGCTTAATCTTTGGATTTTTCTTTGCCGGACGGTAAAAAATCATTTTCTTGCCTATTACCTTAACCACTGCAGAGTGTGTCCTCTCACCGATTACACTTGCAATCTCTCTTGGATCATCGATGCAGTTTTTAAGAACTGCAACCTTGATCAGCTCCCTCTTTTCAAGTGCTGCATCAAGAGCCTCGATGATTTCCGGAGTAAGCGATGCCTTTCCAATATTGAAAATAGGGTTAATTGTGCTTGCAAGGCTGCTTAAATATGCACGCTGTTTACTTGATAAATTCATATATACTCTTTCTCCTTACTTGTAATAATCAAACTCGAAATCATACATGCGGACAGTATCTCCATCCTCGATGCCCATATTTTCAAGCTCCTTGATGATACCCTGCTCACGCAAAAATCTCTGGAAGAAGGCAAAGCCCTTCTCTGAGTCCATATTTGTGTATCCGAGCATTTTCTCAATCTTTGGACCTGATATCTCATATGCACCATCGGCTGCCACCTCAACCGCGTACGGCTCATCCTTAAAGAATGAAAGTGCAGGATCAATTTCCGGCTCATATACAGTAACCTCTTTAGGACAATTTGCAAGCAGGTTCTTCACCTCATACAAAAGCTCCTTAAGACCCTTACCGCTTACTGCGGATATCGGGAATACCTTTATGCCCTGTGGCTCAAATTCGGCTCTTAAGGCCGAAATTACCTCATTCTCGTCTCCTGCTATGGCATCTATTTTGTTGGCTGCAATGACCTGTGGCTTTTTGAGAAGCTGTGGATTGTATGCTTCAAGCTCCTTGTTTATCGCCTTGATGTCAGCAACCGGATCACGGCCTTCAGTACCGGCAGCATCAACCATGTGTATCATGACCTTGGTACGCTCTATATGACGCAAAAACTCATGACCGAGTCCGATTCCCTCTGATGCTCCCTCGATAAGTCCCGGGATATCAGCGATTACGAAGCCAAAGCCCTCATCCATATCAACCACACCAAGATTTGGCTGTAATGTGGTGAAATGATAGTTGGCAATCTTTGGCTGTGCATTGGTAACTCGTGACAGAAGTGTTGATTTTCCTACGTTTGGAAAGCCTACAAGCCCTACATCCGCTATTACCTTAAGCTCAAGCTGTACCTCGATTTCTATTGCATCCTGTCCCGGCTGTGCATATTTAGGAGCCTGCATGGTCGATGTGGCATAGTGCTGGTTGCCCTGACCGCCTTTTCCTCCGCGCAGGATCACCTGCCTTGTATTGTCACCTGACATATCTGCTATGACTTTTCCACTTGCTGCATCTTTTATGAGTGTACCCTCCGGCACCTTAAGTATAAGATCCTCACCATTCTTTCCGTGGCAGTTCTTTTTGCCGCCCTCCTGTCCGGGCTCTGCTGCAAACTTTCTTCTGTGACGATAATCTGTCAGAGTGTTGATTCCCTTATCCACGAGGAATATAACGTCTCCGCCCTTTCCTCCGTCACCGCCGTCCGGACCACCGTTCGGCACGTATTTTTCACGGCGGAACGATACATGACCATCTCCGCCTTTTCCTGATTTTATGATAATTTTTGCACGATCTGCAAACATAATTTTCCACCTCATGCTGAATGTCTGCATAAAACACTCAGTATACTTTATAACAAATTGATAACATAAAAACCCCGGCTAATAAAAGTCGGGGTTTAAATCTTATTCGTTAACTACTGGATATACGGAAGCCTGTTTCTTATCTCTTCCAACTCTCTCAAATCTTAATACGCCATCAACCTTAGCATATAATGTATCATCTCCACCGATACCAACGTTTGTACCAGGATGAATCTTTGTACCACGCTGTCTGTAAAGAATATTACCAGCTTTTACGAATTGTCCGTCTGCTCTCTTAGCACCTAATCTCTTAGACTCAGAGTCACGTCCGTTCTTTGTAGAACCAACTCCCTTTTTATGAGCAAAAAACTGAAGGTTCATATTCAACATGTCTTACACCTCCTTGAAGTCTAGAATGATGTACTCATTCCCATAGTCTCTTTGTATTCCTTTTAGTCCCAGAATCATGGAATCCATAAGCAGCGCAACATCACCTGTCGCCGGCTTGTCAAGTCTGTAGTCGATCATACCTGTCTCTTCGTCTGTATCAAGACTGTACTCAGCATGACACAGCTCTTCAGCGGAATTGATGAAGTTGATCACCAGCGCTGAAACCCCGGCACAGATTATATCATAACCGGAATCTGCAAAACCTGCATGTCCCTTTGACTTAAAGCCCATCTTATGTCCTTTTGAATTCTGATAAACGGTTATAGCTATCATTATCCGTTAATTTTTTCAATCTTAACCTGTGTGAAAGCCTGTCTGTGTCCGTTCTTTTTGTGATATCCGGTTTTTCTCTTGTACTTGTAAACGATAACCTTTTTAGCTCTGCCTTCTTTAACTACAGAAGCCTCAACTGTTGCACCTGCAACTGTTGGATCTCCAACCTTGAGATCATCTCCGCCTACAACTAAAACCTGATCAAAAGTAACCTTCTCACCAGCTTCAACGCCAAGCTTTTCAATGGTAATGATATCGCCTTCAGATACTTTGTACTGCTTACCACCTGTTGCTATAATTGCGTACATATGGCACCTCCTATTTATCATTACTCGCCAGTTACGGTGTTGCGAAAGTCGCAAACTTATACCTCACTGTGCGGCATACTCCAGTATATTAGCATAGAGCTATCTATTCGTCAAGTGTTTTTTCTAAAATTTGTTTAAGAGATTTGTGGACCTTTTTTCTGGTCAGCTCCACCAGTCCAAGCTTCGTGATATCCACAAAGGTACAGACTGTATTATCGTCCTTTATATACCGTTTGAGCTCTTCAATAAGCGTATCCTTTGATGCCTCAGACTTCATATTGATAAAATCAATTATTATCATGCCGGAGATATTTCTGAGCCTAAGCTGCCTGGCTATCTCCTTTGCAGCCTCCATATTGGTCTTTAATATGCTATTGCTCCCAGACGATATATTCTTTGCACTGTTTACATCTATAAAGGTAAGTGTCTCAAGCTGTTCTATTATGATGTTGCCACCACAGTCCAGCCATACCATGCGCGAGGTCAGATTATCAATCAACCCTCTTATGCCATAAAGCGTTGACAGGCTGATAGCTGAATCGTCATATCTCATTATCTTTTCAGGAGCATGGTCATATATGCCGTACTCTGTAAGAAGACTGTCATATATGTCATCACAGTCCGTCTTTATCCACTCCACCGTGGCAAAATCAATCGTCTTCATTAAAAGCAGATAATCACTCATCCCCTGATATATGCATGAATAGAGTGCCTGATGCGGTGCTTTTTTGATTATCTGATTGTATTTTTGTGCTACAGAATATGCATCCTGCGAAAGTGCTTTATCGTCCACATTTTTGGCATTGGTTCTGACTATGATGCCATAGCCCTCCTTTTCGTGATCTGCGCACTTTGAAAGCACAGCCTTGCGTAAAAGAGCTGCCCTTTCCTTATCCAGCTTTGATGAAACACCTATCTGTGTATCAAAATTGGTGAGAATCACATTGCTTCCAAATATAGAAAGCTTTGTTGTGACCACAGGATCCTTTGTCTTTAACGCATCCTTTATGACCTGCACAAGTATCTCATCGCCCTCACACAATCCTTCTTTTTTTGATTTTTTGTTTGTGTATACAGGATTTTTTGCATCATTTAGCGACAGATAACAGCTTTTATTCTGCGCAATGGTCACAAATGCCGCATTTATGCCCGGCAGTATCTTATTTACCCTTGCTGCGTATATGTTGTTTATTATCGTATCCTTCTCGGGAAGGAGCTGGAAATCCTTATAATTTCCATTTTCATCCATCATTGCATACACTGTGTATGTCTTATTATTTTTTACTGTTTTAGTCAGAATAATTCTGTTCATTATGAGATTTCTTCTCCCATGTCAAGCAGACAGATAAGTGTTCCATCGTCTTTTTTCGCATACACTTCCTGCCTGTGGATTTGTATGGCAAGCGGATTGTAATCAAGGCCACACTTTTCGTATATGGCTTGAAGCACAAACTCAGGCTTTATATTGTCAATGCTCCCTGTTGATACCTGCATGAAAAACTCAGGCTTTTTGTTATTTTCCATGACTGTAAGCTTGTATACAAGAGGCTTTATATCTACCTCTCTCTCACTCTTTTTAGTCTTTTTCATCACAACAAAGGATGGCTCGTCAAAAAAGTGCTTATCTATCGCTTCCTTCCACTCCTCTATAGTGTATGGGCTCTCATAGCCCTCCTTGAAGCTAAGTACATAGTCTGCAGCCGCAACAAGCGACATAGCCTTCTTTGCATCATCAGGCAAAAGCACATATCCTGTCACCTCAACTCCGTCCACCATCTGGGCATTTAAAGCCGCTATGCTTTTTTCTGTAGATTCTGTTGTATTTACATCTATGTCAAAGTACTCACCATCGCTTGTGATGCCCACTCCAAGCGGAGCCGCAAACGACATAATCTGATGAGCCGAATAGCCCTCTGAATAACGGATATCAATATCTGCCCTTCTGACCGCCTTCTGGAAGTATCTCATCATATCGAGATGTCCTATAAACTTCATGCAGCCCCATTTCCTAAACTTCACTCTAATTTTCATAGCAGACACCTCCTCCATAGCTCTTTGCACCGCAGGCAGAACACTTCATGCGGCAGTTAGGAGTGACTGTCTCCTTATGGGCTGTCTCCCACTCTCTTATCATAAACTGCTTTGTCACACCTATATCAATAAAATCCCACGGGAATACTTCATCCAAAGCTCTCTCTCTCATCGTGTAGAAATCCGGATCCAGTCCGCATTCCTTTATCGAATCAATCCATCTGTCATAGTCAAAATACTCTGTCCAGGCATCATAATATCCGCCCTTTTCGTATACCTTTACTATCGCATCGCAAAGCCTTCTGTCGCCTCTTGCAAGTATGCCCTCTATCACAGTGACATAGGCCTCATGCCAGTTGTATCTGATGCTCTTTCTGTTGAGCTGCTCCTTTACATGGTCATTTACTATTTTGGCTCTGCCCAGGTACTCAGAAGGCTCATACATTCTCGCCCACTGAAACGGTGTAAAAGGCTTTGGCACGAAAAATGATGTGCTTATAGTTATCTGACACTTTCCGGCTCTCTTTTCCTTTGGAACAGTATCATAGTACAATGCCGCCACATCGTTTGCAAGCTCAGGAATGCCCCTCATATCTTCCTCTGTCTCTGTAGGCAGACCGAGCATGAAATAAAACTTCACCTTGTTCCAGCCGCCCTCAAATGCCTGTTTTGAGCCGTTCATGATATCATCCACGGTAAGGCCCTTATTAATGACATTTCTAAGGCGCTGTGTACCGGCCTCAGGTGCAAAGGTCAGACTGCTTTTTTTCACATCCTGCACCTTCTGCATGATATCGAGCGAAAACGCATCAATTCTGAGTGAAGGCAGGGAGATATTTATCTTCTTTTCCTTGCATATATCAAGCAAAAACGTGATGAGCTCGTCAAGCTCCTTGTAATCGGAGGAGCTTAAGGAGCTTAAAGAAATCTCCTCGTGTCCTGTATTTTTGATGAGAGCTGCTGCAACCTCCTTCAGGTGCTCAACCTTTTTCTCACGGTTTGGGCGGTAAATCATACCGGCCTGACAGAAACGGCAGCCTCTTATACAGCCACGCTGTATTTCAAGCACCATTCTATCCTGCGTAGCCTTGATAAAAGGCACAACCGGTGCCTCCGGGTAGGTTGAGTTCGTCAAATCTACCTGTACCTGTTTTTTAATCTTTACAGGAATATCATCATACTTTGGCTTCATACAGCGGATTGTTCCATCCTTATTGTACTCCACCTCATACAAAGCAGGTACATAAAGGCCCTCAATCTTTGCAGCCTCATGTAAAAACTCTTCCCTTGAAAGACCATCAACCTTTGCCTTCTTATAAAGCTCAAAGAGATTGCCATACTGTGTCTCTCCCTCTCCGATATAAAATATATCAAAGAAATCAGCAATAGGCTCCGGATTGTAGGTACAAGGACCACCTGCAATCACAATAGGGCAGCCTTCCGCTCTATCCCTTGAACGAAGCGGTATCTGTGCGAGGTCAAGTATCTGCAAAATATTTGTGTAGCACATCTCGTACTGCAGAGTCATGGCTACAAAATCAAAGTTCTTTATAGGCTCCTGCGACTCAAGTCCGAAAAGCGGTATATTCTCCTGCTTCATGATTTCATGCAGATCAGGCCACGGAGAATAAACTCTCTCGCACCACACGTCATCCATGCGGTTGAACATATCATATAATATCTGGATTCCCAGATGTGACATACCAATCTCATAAACATCAGGAAAACACATCGCAAAACGTATATTTACCTGCGATGTGTCTTTCATTACTGAGTTGAACTCATTCCCGATATATCTAGCCGGTTTGTCTACCTTCATAAGTATCTCATCACTTAAAGCTAGTTTTCTCATATAATTTCCTCTAAATAATTATTGTGTATTAAGGCTATCGCTGTGCCAGCTCCCCTGCTATCTCTGCCCATGTGATATTTTTCTGAGCCATAAGAATCATGCAGTGGTACATAAAGTCCGATATCTCAAACTTCAAATCATCACTGTCCGGATTTTTGGCTGCCAGAATAATCTCAGTGCACTCGTGTCCGAGCTTTTTTAATATCTCATCTATGCCCTTTTCCATGACGGCATTGGTGTATGAGTCCTCCTTTGGGTTCTTCATACGGTCAACTATCACCGCATAGACTGATTCAAGAACTGTAAGTGGATTCTTCTCTACATATTCCTTTTTCACGATATTATTGAAAAAGCATGTTCTGTTACCTGTGTGACATGCAGCTCCCACCTGCGAAACCTTCGCAAGGATAGTATCATAATCACAGTCTGCTGTCAAAGACTTTACGTACTGTAAATGTCCTGATGTAAGTCCCTTGGTCCAAAGCTCATTGCGGCTTCTGCTCCAGTAGGTCATGCGGCCGCTGTTTATCGTGACATTGAAGGCCTCCTCATTCATATAGGCAAGCATAAGCACCTGCTCATTGCGGTAATCCTGCACTATGACAGGCACCATGCCGTCAGAATTAAGCTTTAAATCAGACCACTTTAAGTCGGGAGTAAAATTGTCAACAAGTATTCCTCCGTCAGAAAGCTTTGTCTTTAACGCCATGATATCATTTTCAGGATCGTTGATAAACTCTCCTGCAATTCCTCTTAGAGTTTCACGCTTCATGACATCAATTATTTTATCCATGTCAAACTGCGGCATATAGACCACATATGGTGTGGATGTGAGATTCTCAAGGGCATCTATTATATCTATGTTCAAGACCAAAAGCTCATGAAATGTATCCTCTATCTCCTCCTGATGCTTGAAAATATAGTCTACATTGCTGATTGACAAAAGAATTTTATCCTTGCCAAACTTTTCGCTTGCCACATTTGCAAGCCCAAGGCTTGAGTCCTTTGTGGCATTGAAGATGACCTGTAAACAGCCTGCATACAGCAGCTTTTTCACGTCCTCTATGCGGTTGATATTGCCTCCGGCGCACACCTTTATGTCGATATTTCTGTTTATATTTTCTATCGTATGTATGTTTTTCTCATGTTCATCATCATCAGTTGAAAGATCAAAAATAATAATCTTGTCTATGCCACTGTCATTGTAGAGCTGACACAGATTGTAGACGTCGCCCATCACTGTCATATCTGACGCTGATTTCACGGCCTGACCGTTCTTTAAATACAGTGTAGCAACGATGTTCTTAAAACCAGTCAAATTACAAACTTCCTTTCGTGGACATCACGTCCTTTATTCTGCTATCATAGGTGCAGGCATCGTCAAGCGCCTTGGCAAATGCCTTAAACATAGCTTCTATCATATGATGATTATTTCCCGGTGTCAAAACCTTTATATGCAGGTTCATCGCAGCAGAGTAAGAAACGGCATAGAAAAACTCCTTTACCATCTCTGTATCCATATCTCCGACTCTCTCGCAGGTAAACTCACCGTCAAACTGCAGGTAAGGTCTGCCTGATAAATCGATGGCACAAAGCACCAGCACCTCATCCATCGGTAAAATAAAGCTTCCAAATCTCTTTATGCCCTTTTTGTCTCCAACAGCCTGTGCTATGGCATTACCAAGCACTATGCCGCAGTCCTCTATAGTATGATGACAGTCCACATTTAAGTCTCCGTCGCACACCATATCGAGGTCAAAAAAACCATGCTTTGAAAATCCCTCCAGCATATGGTTAAAGAAGCCTATGCCTGTGTCTATATTTGATTTTCCGGCTCCGTCTATATTTAAACCAACCGAAATATCAGTCTCTTTTGTTTTTCTGCTAAGCTTAGCGCATCGATCTGCCATTTCCTACTCCTTTGACTAATCCTCAAATCTTACCTTGATTGAATTTGCATGTGCTGTAAGCTTCTCACACTCTGCAAACTGCTCAATATCAGTATGTATCCTCTCAAGCGCTTCTCTTGAATATGAGATAATGCTTGACTTTTTGATAAAGTCATCTACAGATAAGGCTGAGAAGAATTTTGCTGTTCCGTTTGTAGGCAGAACATGGTTTGGTCCTGCAAAATAGTCTCCCAGAGGCTCTGATGAGTACTCTCCGATAAAGATTGCTCCTGCATTTTTGATCTTTGTCATGACTGAGAAAGGATCTCTTGTGACAATCTCCATATGCTCTGAAGCGATATCGTTTACTGCATCAATTGCCTCATCCATATCCTCTGCAACAAGTATATATCCGTAGTTTTCAAGAGATTTCTCAATGATTTCTTTTCTTGAGAGGACCTCAACAAACTTATCAACTTCCTCTGATACTTTCTTTGCAAGCTCCTCACTTGTTGTGATCAAGATAGCTGATGCCATCTCATCATGCTCGGCCTGTGAAAGTAAATCTGCTGCCACATAGCGTGGATTTGCAGTCTCATCTGCAAGCACCAAAATCTCGCTGGGACCTGCAATTGAATCAATACTGACATATCCAAACACAGCCTTTTTGGCAAGGGCAACGAAGATATTTCCCGGTCCTACAATCTTGTCTACCTTTGGCACACTCTCTGTTCCAAATGCCATTGCAGCGATAGCCTGTGCACCGCCTACCTTGTAGATTTCATCTACTCCTGCCTCGTTTGCGGCTACAAGTGTGGAAGGATATACCTTGCCATCAGCTCCACATGGTGTACACATAACTATCTTTTCAACGCCTGCTACCTTTGCAGGAAGCACGTTCATCAGCACAGATGAAGGATAGACAGCCTTGCCGCCCGGCACATATACTCCTGCCTTTGCTATAGGTGTGACCTTCTGTCCTAAAATAATGCCGTCCTCTGTTGTAAACCATGAGTTCTGCAGCTGCTTCTCGTGATATTTTCTGATATTTACAAGAGCCTTTTTTATAACGGCAAGAAGCTTCTCATCGACAAGCTCATATGCTTCCTTTATTTCTTCCTCTGTGACACGGATATTTGATGCATCCACATCCGCTTTATCAAATTTCTTTGTGTATTCAAAAACAGCCTTGTCACGGTTTTCCTTTACATTGTTTATAATCTCATTTACCGTGCTCTCATACTCTGTATAGTTGTTAGGGCTTCTCTTAAGCAGGCTCTCCAATATGTTTTTCTGTGAATCCTTTGTAAGTTTTAAAGTTCTCATTACAGCCTCCGTCTAAAATCATGTATTGATATAAATTATACGCTATTTGATAACAGTCTTCAAATCACTTATGAGCTTTGTGATACGCTCATTGTCCATCTTCATGCTGACCTGGTTTACCACAACCCTCGCCGACAGCGGACAGACCTCCTCAAGCACGGTAAGTCCGTTCTCCTTAAGTGTAGTTCCGGTCTCTACTATATCACAAATCACTTCTGAAAGTCCAACAATCGGAGCAAGCTCTATTGAGCCGTTTAGCTTTATAATCTCTACCGTCTGATGCTTTTTATTGTAGAAATAATCCTTTGCGATATGAGGATACTTGGTGGCAACTCTTATCTGCTCATGATGCTGTAAAAGCTCCCTTGCGCTCTCCGGTCCGCATATACACATGCGGCATTTTCCAAAACCTAAATCAAGCACCTCGTATATATTTCTGCCCTCCTCGAGGATGGTATCCTTTCCTACCACACCGATATCGGCAGCGCCATACTCCACGTATGTAGGCACATCAGGTCCCTTTGCCAGGAAAAATCTAAGCTTAAGCTCCTCATTTACGAAAATCAGCTTTCTGGTATCAGGATCCTTCATCTCCTCACAGGTGATGCCTATCTGCTCAAAAAGCTGCAGGGTTTTCTTTGCAAGTCTGCCCTTTCCCAGGGCAAAGGTTAAATATCTGTCATCGCTCATCTTTTATTCCTCTATAAACTCAACTCTGTTTATACGGTTGTCTACCGCATATGAAGCATAGTCCTCTTTCGTTTTATTTTTGTCCTTAAGCACCATCTGTGTATTTACTCCATCTCTTCGAAGCTCCATAGAGCGCTTGATTGCCGCATGGTATGCAGCCTCCTCAAATACTATAAGTGAGGAATTCTCAATGACAGGCACATCAATATCCTGACGGCTTAATGCTGCCATGAGCTGATCCACAACAATCGCAAAGCCGATTGCAGCAGCGTCCTTTCCAAAGTGTGAAAGCAGCTTGTCATAACGGCCTCCCTTTACAATAGGCTCTCCTGTACCATATGTGTAGCCCTGGAAAATAATACCTGTGTAATATGTGTAGTCACTGATAAGTCCAAGCTCATACGAAATATATTTCTCGATGCCGTATGCCTTTAAGTATTCTCGAAGCTTAAGCAGAGTATCAATAGATGATAATATCTCATCATATCCCTTTGCAAGCTTTAAAGCCTCCATAAGCTGCTCATCCTGTAAATCGAAATTGTCTAATAGTCCAAACAGCTTCCTTAGCTTGTCGTTCATTGAAAGACTGTCAACAAACTCCTCCACGCCGAAGAAATTCTTATTTGCTATGAGCTCTCTTAGGTTTTCCTCCTGCTCTACTGACAGCCCTGCTGCCTTTGTGAGACCGTAAAAGAACTGCGAATGTCCGACTGAAATCTGGAAATTCTTAAGTCCGCTCTCAAGCATCGACTCAACCGTCATCGAAAGTATCTCGGCATCTGCAGAGATAGAGCCATCACCTATCAGCTCTGCACCGCACTGTGTGCTTTCCTTGAGCCTGCCCTGATAATCCGATGAATTGATAAAGGTATTGCCAAGATAACACAGCTTGACAGGCATATCGTCCTCTATATAGTACTTAGCCGCACTTCTTGCAATAGAAGGTGTGAAATCAGGACGAAGGACAAGCGTATTGCCCTCCTTGTCAAAAAACTTGTATAAATCCTTTGAAGGGGTTGTTCCGACATCGCTTCCAAAAATATTAAAAAACTCAAACGTAGGTGTCATGATATCATGATATCCGTATTTTAAAAGTGTACGGTGCAGCTTATCCTGCAAATACAGCTTTTTTTTGCATTCTCCGTTATATATGTCTCTTACTCCGTCCGGAGTGTGTAATAATTGATTTTCCATAATCTGTAAAATCTCGCTTTCATGTAGTAAAGTGTTATCGTGGTAATATGCTACCATACGATAGTAATACTGTCAAGCCCTGCAATTTAAGTCAAGCTGAAGTGCGTTCAGATACGGCACAAGTATTCCGGGCACCTCCGGGAGGAAAAATGCCGGCTCAAGCTCCTCATAGCGGAAGCTCTTTCTGCCGCCTTCTGCAGCTCTATCCCAGAATTCTGTCAGCTTTTTAAACGTGAGATAGTAGTATTCGTTCCTGTGTGTGTACGATATAAGGATAAATGCAACACCATCCTGTTTTTCAAAGCATCTCATAAATTCTACCTGATGCTCATGTATATTGGCAAGGGGAAACGTGTCGGTATTACATTCTTTTGCATCAAAGCATACCGGGATTCCCTGTACAGCGCCAATATAGTCAACCGTACTCTTCTGCTCGAAATAAGCCAGTGTAATGTGTCTGGTTTCCGGCTCCATCTTTATAGGTGTAATCGGAGTGGGAATCTTTTGTATGAGCGCCAGGCCGTTCTCCCTGTATTTTTCATTTGTCTTGTTTATCATGTCCTCTAAGGTCGAGCCTCTTAAGCCTCTTGAATTCCAGGTTGCCATATCGTTTCTATCTTCCTTAATACTGTAAGCTATGCGACGTAAAGTAAATAATGACGGGATTAAAGCCCCACCCTGCTCCATATGTCCGGCAAAGCAGCCTCTATATATCTGCCATCAGGCAAAATCACATGGTGCGCATGCAAAAGCTGGCTGGTCACATGATAATTTTCTTTGTAAAAAGCATTAATCCTTTTATCACCATACTTCATATCACCTATGATCGGATGTCCAATCGATGACAGATGTGCCCTGATCTGATGGCTTCTTCCTGTAATGAGATGCACCTCAAGAAGCGTTGCTTTATGGCACGAAGCACTCATCTCAATTGTCTTAAGAGGCCTGTAGGCAGTCTTTACTGGCAGTGATTCATCACTTATGGGCTCCTTGGTTATCTGCACCTTATTTACAGCCTCATCCTTTGTCAGAAAGCCCTCTATGTTCATAGGCTCATCCACCTCACCTGCTACAAGCGCCATATAATACTTTTCTGCGGTTCTGTCCTTAAGCACCTGTGACAGGTACTGCAGTCCATGAAGCGATTTACCCATCAGAATAAGCCCCGATGTATTTCTGTCCAGGCGGTTGCACACCGATGGCTTAAAGCTCTTATATGTGTCAAAATCAAGCTTTCCCTCTTTTATCAGGTATCCGATAAGCCTTTCGTTTGCAGAAATATCAGTCTCCTTTGATTTCTGCGACAACATATTGACTGGCTTGTTTGCAGCCAGTATGTCATCATCCTCGTATACCACACCAAGTCCGTCAGGCTTTAGTGCACCAAGTGCCTTGAAATCCTTCATCAGACTGTCCTCATTGACAGAAAACTTAGCAAATGTATCATCTGACAGAAAAATCTTGATTTTGTCGTCAACTGACACAATTTCTGTGCCTGACGCTTTCTTATCATTCAGTTTTATGTTCTTCTTCCTGAGCATCTTGTAAATAAAGCCCATGGATGCGTTTGGAAGTATCTTTTTAAGGTATTTGTCAAGCCTCTGGCCTGCCTCGTTTTTACCAGCTTTAAATTCTTTCATAGTCTTTATCTATCTTTTCTTCTTGTGGACGTTTCTGATTGTTTTCTTTTTGTGCGCTGTGCCTGCGGTGTTACTTCCGCTTCCGTTTTTCCCTCGCTCTGTTGCATTTTTCAAGTTTTTCCTTACACCTGCATTCTTGCCGCTGCCATAGCTGCTGTTTGAATTTTTATCAGACTTAGAAGTTTTTTTGTCCCAGCCGCCATCAGTATGCATTTTCCTAGGCTTTATCAGGCACTTTTTGTCAAATCCGATTAAGTCCTCCCTGCCGGCCTTCACAAGTGCCTCGTGCACGAGATCGTAATTCTTTGGATTGCGGTACTGGATGAGTGCCCTCTGCATAGCCTTCTCGTGTGGGTTAGTTGTAACATACACTGGCTTAAGTGTTGCCGGGTCAAGACCTGTATAGTACATGCATGTAGAGATGGTAGACGGTGTCGGATAGAAATCCTGCACCTGCTCAGGCATATATCCCAGATCGCGCAGATACTCTGCAAGCTCTATCGCCTCCTTAAGCGTTGAGCCCGGGTGCGATGACATGAGATACGGCACAAGATACTGCTCCTTGCCTATCTTTTTGTTCATATCCTTGTATGCCTTCACAAAGCTGTTGTAAACCTCTACACTCGGCTTTCCAAGCCTGCTCAAAACAGCATTGGAGATGTGCTCCGGAGCCACCTTGAGCTGTCCGCTGACATGATACTCACACAGCTCACGAAGAAACGTCTTGTCCTTGTCATACATCAGATAATCAAACCTGATACCTGAACGGATAAACACTTTTTTCACCTTTGGCAGTGCACGAAGTTCCCTAAGCAGCTGTATATAGTCGCTGTGGTCAACTATCAGGTTGCTGCACGGCTTAGGAAACAGGCACTGCTTTGTAGGGCATGCGCCCCTTGTGAGCTGCTTTTTGCATGCCGGCTGCCTGAAATTAGCTGTAGGACCACCAACATCATGGATATAGCCCTTAAAGTCCTTATCCTGCGTGATAAGCTTTGCCTCTTCTATGATTGACTCATGGCTTCTCGTCTGGATTATCCTGCCCTGATGGAAGGTCAATGCACAGAAGTTACAGCCTCCAAAGCAGCCTCTGTTGCTGATAAGAGAAAACTTCACCTCGCTTATAGCAGGCACTCCGCCCGCCTCCTCGTAGCTCGGATGATAAGTCCTCATATAAGGGAGTGCATAGACCTCATCCATCTCATCCTGCGACAGTGGCTTTTGCGGTGGATTCTGCACCACAAGCGTAGAGTTGTCATATGGCTCTATGAGCCTCTTTGCGCAGAAAGGATCAGTATTGCAGTACTGTATGTAAAAGCTTCTTGCAAACTCCCTCTTGTCCTCTTTTATAACGTCATAGTCAGGAAGCTCAATCGCATCATATATGATATCCCTGTCCTTTGTCTTGAACACGGTACCATCTATAAACGTGATATCCTTTACATCCATACCACTGTCGAGCGCATCCGCTATCTCGATGATGCTTCTTTCTCCCATGCCATATGAAATGAGATCCGCACCGGAATCTAAAAGAATTGAGCGCTTGACTTTATTTGACCAGTAATCATAATGTGCCATGCGCCTAAGGCTCGCCTCGATGCCGCCTATTATGATAGGGATTTTTTTATAAGTATGGCGTATCAGGTTACAGTACACAACGGTCGCATAATCAGGTCTCTTTCCCATCACGCCACCCGGTGTAAATGAATCCTTTGCTCTTCTTTTCTTTGAAACCGAATAATGGTTTACCATGGAGTCCATATTACCTGCCGAAACCAAAAAACCAAGGCGCGGCACTCCGAGTATGGATATAGACTCATCATCCTTCCAGTCGGGCTGTGAAATGATGCCGACCGTATAGCCATGTGCCTGCAGCAACCTTGCAATTATTGCATGTCCAAAGGACGGATGATCCACATATGCATCACCGCAGACATACACAAAATCAAGCTGCTCAATGCCCTCATCTATCATATCCTGTTTTGAAATTGGTAAAAAACCATTACTCATATCATACCTCATAATTAAAAATTATTTTATTTGCCGGATTTTATCTGCATAAGCATATCCGTTTCAGCCTGTGTCAAAGCTCTGTAAGTCCCTGTTTTAAGGTCAGCAGGCAGCTTAAGCGGTCCCATGGATATTCTCTTTAAATAGATTACCCTCTTTCCAAGCGCCTCAAACATCCGCTTGACCTGATGGAACTTTCCTTCTGTTATCGTAAGCTCAATCTCGGATACGCTGCCGCTTTTTTTAATAACAAGCTCCGCAGGCTTTGTAGGTCTTTCCTCGCCTATATCAATGCCCTCTTTAAACCTGATGATATCAGCCTGGGTCACCTCACCATCAATACGTGCGTAGTAAGTCTTTGCCACGTGCTTTGAAGGACTTAAGAGCTCGTGCGAAAGTGCTCCATCATTTGTGATAAGCAAAAGCCCCTCCGTGTCTATATCAAGCCTTCCGACAGGAAACAGATCATCATGCACAGCATCCGTGATATAGTCCATGACAGTCTTATGTACATTGTCATTTGTCGCAGAAACACAGCCTGAGGGCTTATTAAACAGATAATACTCATACCTTTGATACTTAATTATTCTGCCGTTAACTGACACCTCATCGGCAGCAGTATCTACCTTTGTCTCAGGCTTTGCGGCCACCGTGCCATTAATGGCTATCTGTCCGGCCTTTATAAGCTTTTTTACCTCAGAGCGTGTGCCAAGCCCCATCTCTGATAAAAATTTATCTAATCGAATCATATTGATATTTCTCTCCACATATACTGTCACATGAGTAAAAACAAACTTAAAAAATTACTTTTTATCGCTTTTATACTGCTATTTTGCATTTATTACATATTGTTTCCGGCACAGGTAAGTACGTGCGCTAAAGCAGGCATAATGCTATGGTTCAACCAGATATTTCCGCTTCTATTTATATTTACGATTTTATCTAACCTGATTATCTCAACAAATGTGCTGCAAAACATTCCCCAAAAGCATATCATGCTTTTTACATACATAATAGGCATAATATTTGGATTCCCGATAGGAGCAAAGCTCACAGCAGATTTTTGTTCGAAAGGATACATAGATAAAAATCACAGGGAAATACTGAGTGCACTGGCAAACCATTTCAGCCTTCCCTTTATCATTACCTATGCACTGTCCGAGCAACTTAACATATGCAGCCACTACAGCATTTATCTTGTGTCACTGTATCTGCCATCCGCAATAGGAATGATAGCTATGCTTTCGATTAACAAAAACAAAAGCTTAACACAAAAAATCCCGGCTCAAGGATTTAAGCTTAACATGCAAATCGTTGATGCCGGAATAATGAAAGGGTTTGAAACCCTTATAAAACTCTGTGGATATATTGTATTGTTCTCTATAGTCTCACGTATCCCACAGACCATTGCCCAAAAGGCTGACTGTAACATGCCACTGTCGGCAGACATAATAGGTGCCTTTTTTGAAACCACAAACGGTATCGGCATAGTCTGCGGTCTATGCATTCCACGCACCCTGTCAATAGTGCTGTGCATTGCACTTCTGTCATTTGGCGGTGTATCATGCATGGTCCAGACCAAATCAATATTCCGGGATACAGGCTTTAGGCTTTACAGATACATACTGCTTAAGGCAGCCATGAGCATACTCTCATGCCTGTTATGTATTATCCTATTTCACACCCTCATCTGAATCAGAAATATTGGTGATTTCTATGTCATCATCAGATGTATCTGAAACTGCCTCATTGTCAGATACTTCTGCTCCTGCAGCTTCATCGCCATTCTCTTCCGGTGGGAAAAGCTCTGCTCTGTTTGCTGCAACAACATCCTCAAACTGCTGCAGTGAACTTATAAGGCTGTCATATCTGGCCTTTGAAGTCTCAATAGAGCCTGTTAAGATATCCTCAATGCTCTTGAGCTGGCTGTCCGTATATGCCATGGCGCTCATTCTGAGATTATTTGCTTCGTTTGTGGCACTGTCAAGTATCTCCTGTGCCTGCTTTGTTGCAATCTGCACTACCTCATTCGCCTGGGCATATGCCTGCTGCATAATCTGATGCTCGCTGACAAGCTCATTTGTCTGAATCTGAGCCTGCGCGATTATCTGATCCGCCTTCGCCTGTGCATCAGCAAGGATAGCCTCCTTATTGCTGATAATCTTCTGATATCTCTTGACCTCCTCAGGGGTCTTTGTACGAAGCTCTGAAAGAAGCTCCTCTAACTGTTCACGATTGACAAGAATTTTGTTTCTTGAAATAGGTGACGGCTTGCAGCCATCAATATAGTCTTCGATTTCTTCAATAATCTGTTCCATTTTACTGCTCATAAATACTGTCTCCTTACCTGGTAATATTGTATTTAGCATAAATTCTATCAATGAACTGTTCAGGTACGAACTTTGATATATCTCCTCCGTATGATGCAAATTCCTTGACAATTGTAGAGCTTAAATATGAATAATTGAGGCTCGAAGTGAGAAAAACCGTCTCTATTTCCGGATTCTGCACTCCGTTAGCCTGTGCAATCTGCAGCTCATACTCAAAATCTGTCACTGCACGCAATCCTCTTATTATGATTGTTGCATTGATTTTCTTCATGTAGTCAACTAAAAGTCCTTCGAAGCACCCTACCCTGACGTTTGGTATGTGTGCTGTCATTTCCTTTATCATACTAACACGTTCTTCCAAAGAAAACAACGAGTTTTTTGCACTATTATTGAGTACTCCGACAACCAGCTCATCCACTATTTTGGCTGAACGCTCTATTATATCCAGGTGTCCAAATGTCACCGGATCAAAGCTTCCCGGATAAATTCCTACCTTCATATTGTATCTCCTATGCACGCTTTATGAAAACATGCTTGTTTGTCTTATAAATTTTTTCTTTGACTATCTCATAGCCAAGCTCTGTGAGATAATCAAAATCAGTATCGTTTGAAGCCTCAACCACGATAAGTGTATCATCCTTTAATATATCGCTGTCCGAAAGTGTAATAAGCACTTCCTTTTCAAGCTCCTTATTGTATGGCGGATCCATAAACACGATATCAAATTTGTATTTGCCCTCAAGCGTACGTACTGCCGTGACAGCATCCGTCATCATAAGCCTTGAGACCTTATCAAACTTTGTAAAATGGATATTGTCCTCGATGCATGAAGCGGCTTTTCTTGAATTCTCCACAAATACAGCATAGGCTGCACCGCGGCTTAACGCTTCAAGTCCTATCTGTCCGCTTCCGGCAAACAGATCTAAAAAATATGCTCCGGGAACATCAAACTGCATGACATTAAAAAGAGTCTCCTTCGTCTTGTCAGTAGTCGGTCTTGTATCTTTTCCCTCAATAGTCTTTAGAGGGAGGCTTCTCGCCGTTCCTGCTATTATTCTCATACTTTTCTCCCTGTTATAGTCTATTTCTGGTCCTTTAAGACGTCCTTATTCTTTGCAATATAGTCAATAAGCGAAACAACTGTGAGCACAAGTGCCACATAAATGAGGATTGTTCCAAGGATATTTAACCAGCTAAGCTTTAGATTGATATTAAAAATAATAACAATAACCATAAGCATCTGGAAGGTTGTCTTAAACTTTCCCCAGTAGCTTGCCGCAATGACAATTCCATTGTCAGATGCAACCAGTCTGAAACCGCTTATGATAAACTCTCTTGCAATGATAATAAGCACAACCCATACAGGGATAAGCTTTAAATCAACAAGGCATATCATTGCAGAGCATACAAGCAGCTTGTCTGCAAGCGGATCCATAAACTTGCCGAAATTTGTAACAAGATTATATTTTCTTGCAATTTTTCCGTCAGCCATATCGGTCAGACTTGCAATGATAAATATCGCAAGTGCTATATAATTTCCGTATCCGTCAAAAAACGGTGAAATAAGGAAAAATACAAAAAACGGAATAAGTATCACTCTTAAGATTGTAAGTTTGTTTGGTAAATTCATTTTACAAGTTCTCCTATCAAATCATATTCATACGCACCGGTCACCATAACCTTGCATATATCGCCGGTCATAAGTGTCTCATCAGTGTTGATGAATATATATCCGTCAACATTCGGTGCATCTCTGTATGTACGGCCGATATAAGCATTTTCATCAGCCACCTTGCCCTCTATGAAAACATATAATTCTTTACCCTTTAGTGTCTCATTTTTATCAAAAATGACCTCTTCCTCAAGCTCCATGACATCAGCCTGCCAGTCAGTCTTTATATCCTCATCTATCTGGTCAGGCATTGCAGCTGCCTTTGTGCCCTCCTCCGGGGAATACGTAAAGGCTCCCAGACGGTCAAACTCCATATCATTTACAAACTGCATAAGCTCCTCGTGATTATCCTGTGTCTCACCCGGGAAGCCGCATATAAGTGTGGTCCTTAGTGTGATATCAGGTATTCTCTCACGCAGCATTCTGATACGCTCCATAAGCTCAGCCTTTGTTGTTTTTCTGCCCATGCGCCTTAAAATATCGTCATTGCAGTGCTGGATTGGCATATCCAGATAATGGCATACCTTCTCATCCTTTATCATGGACTCTATAAGCTCATCGTATATCTCCTCGGGATAGCAGTACATAATCCTTATCCAGAACAGCCCGCTTATCTTGTTGAGCTCATCCAAAAGCTTATGAAGTGACTTCTCACCATACAAATCCACTCCATAAAGTGTGGTCTCCTGGGCAACAAGTATAAGCTCCTTTGCGCCCTGCTCCACAAGGCTCTTCGCCTGTTCTATCAAATCCTCCATCGGCACGCTTCTGTAACGGCCTCTGACGGAAGGAATGACACAGTAGGTACAGTTTTTATTGCAACCCTCTGCTATCTTAAGGTAAGCAAAATGCCCTCCTGTGGTGACAATACGCTTTGTCTTTATGCTGGGAAGTCCCTCTAAGGTGTGCAGATTGCTGTATCTGTGTTTTTCAAGTGTCTCATGGACAGCTTCAACTATAGTATCATATGAATTGGTGCCAAGTATGGCATCAACCTCTGGGATTTCCTTAAAAATCTCATCCTTGTATCTTTGTGCCAGACAGCCTGTCACAATAAGTGATTTGCATTTGCCTGTCTCCTTATACTGAGCCATCTCGAGAATTGTATTGATACTCTCCTCCTTTGCATCACCTATGAAGCAGCAGCTGTTTACGATAATGATATCAGCCTGCGTCTCATCATCGGTCATCTCTATGCCGTCATTTGCAAGCATGCCTATCATATACTCTGAATCCACAAGGTTTTTATCGCATCCAAGCGAAATAAATAATAATTTCATAGTACCTCTCAAATGTAAGTATTTACAATTAAAAGGGAAAGACAAAACAGCCTTTCCCTTCCTAGATTAAGCCTCTTCGCCTTCGTTTAAATCCTCATCATCTGAGACGATTCTGACAGCTCCCGTGTACAGCTCCTCTACAGCAATAGATAATGGCTTATTGCACTTAGGGCGTGCGATAAGCGGTTCTGCACCATCAATAATCTGACGTGCACGCTTTGCTGCTGCGATAACGATGGAATAACGGCTGTTTACTACCGGCTCCTCACCTATCTCTACATTGTTGTTTACTACCTTCATTAACTCTACATACGATGGATGTATCATATTATTTATCTCCTTTCGAAAAGCTTAAAAGCTCTTTTCTCATTTTATTTATAAAATCTATATTTGATGATACCAGATAATCCTGATTCTTTTTTGTGTCGTCAGAGCTGTGGATGATATCATTCACAAGCTCTACACAATCGTCAAGCTTATCATTTACCACTAAATAATCATATTTTTCTATACCCAAAGACTCCTCATATGCTCTTGATAGCCTCTGTGCACAGACCTCTTTTGTCTCGGTGCCTCTTCCTACAAGCCTGTCCTTGAGCTCATCTGCGCTCGGTGCTGACACAAACATAAGCACCGTATCAGGAAACTGCTCCTTTATCTTTAAAGCTCCCTGTATTTCTATCTCAAGAATCACATTCTTTCCGGCTTTAAGCTGCTCATTGACATATGACTTTGGTGTGCCGTAGTAATGATCTACATACCTGGCATACTCAAGCAGTCCATCTGCCTTTATCATCTGTTCAAATTCTTCCTCTGAGATAAAGAAATACTCTCTGCCATGCTCCTCACCCGGCCTTGGACCTCTGGTCGTGGCTGATACGCTCAGTGCATAATCCTCACCGTGCTTTGCCATAAGCTCCTTCATGATAGTACCCTTTCCGGAACCCGAAAAGCCTGAAAAAACAACTAATTTTCCTGTGTTACTCATCACAATCTCCTAAAATTACTCAATATTTTGAATCTGTTCCCTGACCTTTTCTATATCAGTCTTAAGACTGATGCCTGTGTCAGAAATCTTAAGATCATTGGACTTTGAAAGGATGGTATTCGCCTCACGGTTCATCTCCTGTGCGAGGAAATCAAGCTTTCTTCCCACACTGCCACCGGCATTTAACGAATCCTTCATGGAAAGGATATGGCTTTTGAGCCTGACTGTCTCCTCATCCACACAGATCTTGTCCGCAAAAATAGTGACCTCCTGGGCTATTCTTGAATCATCAAGCTGATTGTCTGCAAGCAGCTCTCTTAGCTTTTCCTCGAGACGCGCACGATATTCGACAATAATCTGTGGCGAACGCTCCTCAATGAAATCAACATATGATACCATATTATCGAGCTTTTCGCAAAGGTCTTTTTTAAGATTTTCCCCCTCGCGCACGCGGCTTTCAACAAATGGCTCAAATGCACCGCGAAGAGCCTTCTCAAGACTGCTCCACAGCTCATCCTCATCTACAGGCTGCTCCTCCATCGCAAATACCTCCGGATATCTCGACAGCGTGCTCACTCTTATATCATTCTCCAGTCCGAATTCCTCCGCCATCTGATTCAGATACTTAAGATATTCTCCCGCTAGAGCCTTATTATACTGCAATGAGAGATTATTTTCTGTAAAATCCTCATATGTGATATAAATATCGACCTTGCCACGCTCTATGTACTCCTTAAGCAGAGTCCTTATTGCACTCTCGAAGAAATTGAGCTTTTTAGGCATCTTGATATTGACATCCAGATATCTGTGATTTACAGATTTTACCTCAACTGTAATCTTACGGCTTGCATCTGCGTACTCGTATCTGCCAAAGCCGGTCATACTTTTAATCATAATTTTTCCTTTCGCATATGCATAGATGAGTTTATTATATAACTCCTTGAGATTTTCGTCAAATATATTATAATATAAATATTCATGATTATAAATATTCAGCAACCTAGAATATTTATAGGAAATAAGGAGGAACATCATGGCTTTAGACGGAATAGTCATTTCAAATATAGTTGCAGAGCTAAACAGCACGATACTAAACTCAAAAATCAGTAAAATCGCAGAACCTGAAGCAGATGAGCTGCTTCTCACCCTAAAGGGACAAAACGGCTCGTTCAGGCTTTCGATGTCTGCAAGTGCATCGCTTCCATTCATCTACCTGACACCCACAAATAAGGTAAGCCCTCTCACTGCCCCTACATTTTGCATGGTTTTAAGAAAGCATATAGCAAACGGACGCATCACAAAGATTTACCAGCCGGGCATGGAGCGTATCATAAACTTTGAAATCGAGCACTTAAACGAGATGGGCGATCTATGCCACAAGGTGCTTATTATCGAGCTGATGGGCAAATATTCAAACATCATCTTTACCGACTCCGATGGTACGATAATAGACAGTGCCAAGCGTATTCCCGCATCCGTAAGCTCTGTGCGTGAAGTGCTTCCGGGCAGAGCCTACACCATCCCCGCGACTCAGGAGGATAAATATAATCCTCTGACTGTAGATTCGAAGCAGTTTGTGGATATTATATCAGCAAAGCCGCTTACTGTTTCAAAGGCTATCTACTCATCCTTTTCTGGCATCAGCCCTCTTGTGGCAAATGAGCTGGCTCACCGGGCAGGTCTTGACGCGGACTCCCCTGTAGCTGCCTACTCACACGATGAGCTTTTGCACCTGGGAAGCAACTTCACATGGATGATGGAGGACATAAAAAATAATCGTTTTACGCCGAATATCGTGCGTGACGGCAATGAACCAAAGGAATTTTCTTCAATAGAGCTGACTCAGTATAGCGATTTAACGGTCACAAAATATGAATCTATATCAGAGGTTTTAGAGCTTTACTACTCTGAGAGAAACACCTATACACGTATACGCCAGAAGTCAGCCGACCTGAGAAAACACGTAAATACCCTCCTGGAGCGAAACCAGAAGAAATATTCCCTGCAGATGAAGCAGCTTAAGGACTCTGAAAAACGCGAAAAGTACAAGGTGTACGGTGAGCTTATCAACGCATTCGGCTACGGACTTACACCGGACGACAAGTTTCTTGAAGCCGCAAACTATTATGATGACAATAAAATCATCAAAATTCCTATCGACAGCACAAAAACTCCTGCCGAAAACGCGCAGAAATACTTTGACAAATATGGAAAGATGAAGCGTACTGCCGAAGCATTGAATGAGCTGATTCTTGAGACAAAGGGTCAGATAGACCACCTCGAATCAATCCAGAATTCGCTGGATATCGCATTAAATGCTGATGACCTCGTCCAGATAAAGGATGAGCTGATAGAATACGGTTTTATCAAAAAAGGAAAGGGTTCAAAGAAACAGAAGGTAAAGAGCAAACCCTTCCATTATATCTCATCAGACGGCTTTGATATGTACGTTGGCAAAAACAACTACCAGAACGATGAGCTCACCTTCAAGCTGGCAACCGGAAACGACTGGTGGTTCCACGCCAAGGGTATGCCCGGCTCACATGTCATTGTAAAAGCTGAAAACAAAGAGCTGCCGGACAGCACCTTTGAGGAGGCCGGCAAGCTCGCAGGCTACTACTCAAAGGGCAAAAATGCCGACAAGGTAGAGATAGACTATCTGCAAAAGAAAAATGTCAAAAAGCCAAACGGTGCCGCAGCCGGCTTTGTCGTGTATTACACAAACTATTCTCTCACGATTCACCCGGATATATCCGATATCAGGCAGATTGAGTAAGCAGATAATACTTATTTCATAACAATTTCATAACCATTCCAAAACGCTTAAAGTAAAAAGCTGATATACACATGCATAGTCATGCATGCTATATCAGCTTTTATTTTAGCCATTTAAGCTCATCACAGATTCATCCTCTTTAATTGTTCTTTTGCAAATTCATCCATTTTCTTTTTCAGTATTCTGTTTTCCGCTGTACAAAGCGCCGGGTCTGCTTCAAGCACCTCATCCACCATCTCAGATGCTTCCTTTAGCACATCGCTGTCCTGATACACATCCGCAAGTGCAAATGCAAGATCTCCACTCTGCCTGATTCCAAAGAAATCCCCGGGACCTCTGAGCTTTAAATCCTCACTTGCTATATAAAAGCCATCATTTGATTTATTTAGTATCTCCAGACGTTTTTTTGATTTCTTTGAATTTGACGAATTGATGAAAATGCAATACGACTGTACATCCCCCCTGCCTACACGGCCTCTTAGCTGATGAAGCTGTGCAAGTCCAAACCTGTCTGCATTTTCTATCATCATGACAGTTGCATTGGGCACATTTACACCAACCTCCACGACTGTTGTGGACACAAGCACCTGCGACTCATTATTTGCAAAGCGCTGCATCACCTCATCCTTTGCCTTGCTCTTCATCCTGCCGTTAAGCACATCTACCGTGATATCCTTTGGCAGTGCCGCTTTAAGCACATTTGCATAGTCTGCGACATTTTCCCCTTCCGAGTTTTCGGTTTCCTCCACAAGAGGGCATATAACATACGCCTGATGGCCGGCTCTCACCTGCTCAGCAATAAAGCTGTAGGCCTTTGGCCTGAATGCCGTGCCAACCACACAGTTCTTGATTGGAAGCCTCTTTGCCGGCACCTCATTTATGACAGAGATATCCATATCACCGTATATGATTATTGCTAACGTACGCGGTATCGGAGTGGCACTCATCACAAGTATATGTGGCTTTCTTCCCTTATCCGAGAAGCTCTCTCTCTGCTTCACGCCAAATCTGTGCTGCTCATCTGTGATAACAAGCGACAGATTGGAAAAATCCGCTTTCTCCTGTATAAGCGCATGAGTGCCTATAATAAGCGCATTTTTCTCATTTTCAAGGCGCGCATAGGCCTCTCTTTTCTGCTTTGCCGTCATGGAGCCGGTAAGAAGCACAACAGGACTGTCAAGTCCAAACTGACCAACCAGTGAGCAAAACGTCTCATAATGCTGGTTTGCAAGCACCTCCGTCGGAGCCATTATGGCAGACTGATAGCCACATTTTGACGCCCACGCCATAAGAAGAAAAGCAACAATCGTCTTTCCTGAGCCCACATCACCCTGAATAAGCCTCTGCATCACATAAGGGCTTTTAATATCCTGCTTTATCTCATCTATTGTCTTCTTCTGCGCGCCTGTCAGCTCATACGGAAGCTTATCAATCAGTCCGTCTATAAAAGCATCATCCGTAAACTCAAACTCATTTTTGTCCTTATGCTGCTTTTTATTCTGATACCGCATGCCCATGATAAAGAGAAAAAACTCATCAAAAACAAGCCGTCTTCTTGCCTCCACAAGAGCGTCAAAGTCATCAGGAAAATGTATCTGCTTCATGGCATAATTATACTCGCAAAAGCCGTATCTGTGCCTTATATCCTTAGGCAGATAATCTGACAGCAATGTATCATGTGACAGAGTCTCCTTTATCGTCTTCACTATCAGATTGTTTGTCACACCGCTTGTCACGGAGTACACAGGCTGCAGTGTATCGCGTATAGCCTCGTACTTTTGCACCTCATACACCACCGGCTGCTCCATGACATATCTGCCACCCTTTGGCTTAATATGCCCGTAAAATATAAGATGTCTCCCCTGCACAAGCTGTGCCTTAAGGTACGGCATACGATACCATACCAGCTGTATCATATGCCCGGGCGAGCCGATATCCTGCAATGTAATCTGCATTCTCGCTGTATTTTTCACTACAGGTGCCTTTTTAATCACAGCATGGATGGCATAGGTGCTGCTCTCATTTACATTATTCAGTTCATCAATATCCGTTATTTCCGGAAACTTTACATAATCCCGGGGAAAATGAAGGAGTATATCACCAACGGTGTATACTCCCATTTTAGCAAATGCTTTTTGTGTTTTTTCCCCGATTCCCTTAACCGCGGTAATCGGTGAATCTATATCCATATTTGCTCCTAAATATAATAAATATCTTTTATATTCTTTAAAAGGCTTTACTCTACAGAAATAACATAATAGTAGATTGGCTGTCCGCCATCGTTGACCTCAACCTCTACATCAGGATATTTCTCTTCGATTGCTGCCGCAAGCTCATTAGCTGAGTCCTCATCAGAATCACTTCCGAAATAGATGCTGACAATCGCAGAATCCTCATCTATCATGGCATCTACCATCTCAAGTGTGGTAGCCCTTAAGTCTGTTCCAACAGAAAGGATGCTCTTGTCTCCGATTCCCATGAAGTCGTTTTGCTTAATAGTTTTTCCGTCAATCTCAGTATCACGGACTGCATATGTCACCTGTCCTGTCTTGACATTTTCTATCTCAGCCATCATCTGCTCTTTATTCTCCTCGGCGCTGTGGTCAGGGATATAATTTACAAGCGCTGTGATACCCTGTGGAATAGTCTTTGTAGGGATAACAATAATCTGTTTATCCTCAACAAGGTCTACTGCCTGGTTTGCAGCCATGATGATATTCTTGTTGTTTGGCAGGATAAATACTGTCTTCGCATTTACATGCTCAATAGCGTTGAGCATATCCTCTGTGCTAGGGTTCATGGTCTGACCACCCTCTATGAGATAGTCCACTCCAAGGCCTCTAAACACTTCATTCATGCCTTCTCCGATTGAAACAGATACAAAGCCCATTTCCTTTGCAGGCATGTTATTTGTCTTTTCATCAGCACAAGCAGCTTCATAAGCCTCTTCCTCAGCCTTCTGCTGTGCTGCAAGCTTCTGTGAATCCTTGATGAGCTTTTCCTGATGCTCCTCACGCATATTGTCGATCTTTATCTTGCTGAGTGAGCCGAAGGTAAGTGCCTTCTGCAGTGCAAGTCCAGGGTCGTTTGTATGTACGTGAGTCTTTACGATCTCATCGTCAGCTACAACGACTATAGAGTCACCGATTGACTCGAGGAATGCCTTGTATGCGTGCTCCTCATTGTCTGACATTGGCGCATTGAGTACAATAATAAACTCTGTGCAGTAACCAAACTTAATCTCTGCCTCTGTCTCAGCCGAAATCTTTGCAGGAGCTGCTCCTGTTGGTGCGCCCTCTATTGTATAGTCGATCTCCTTGCCGATAAGGGCATCATATGCTCCCTTTAATACCTGAACAAGTCCCTGTCCACCCGAATCCACAACACCTGCCTGCTTTAATACAGGAAGCATCTCCGGTGTCTGGTCAAGCACATACTCAGCCTGCTTTATAACCTCTTCAACAAATGTGACAACATCCTCTGTTTCGTCTGACAGCTCCAGAGCCTTTTCTGCTGCGCCCTTTGCCACTGTAAGGATAGTTCCCTCCTTTGGCTTCATAACTGCCTTGTAAGCTGTCTCAACCGCCTTCTGGCATGCCTCACAAAGAATAGTGACATCTATTTCATCGTATTCCTTTATAACTTTACAGAATCCTCTGAAAAGCTGTGATAAGATAACACCCGAGTTTCCTCTGGCGCCTCTTAAAGAGCCTGATGAAATAGCCTTTGCAAGCTCTGCCATGGTAGGCTCTGTGAGTGAGCTGACCTCCTTGGCCGCAGACATGATTGTCATTGTCATATTTGTTCCGGTATCACCATCCGGTACCGGGAATACATTCAGCTCATTTATCCAGTCTTTCTTTGAATCAAGATTCTTGGCTCCCGCAAGAAACATCCTTGCAAGGAGCTTTGAATTAATGCTTGTGATCTCCACTTTTTGTAGTCCTCCTTAATCAATTACCCTTACGCCCTCAACGTAAATATTGATCTTTGCAATTTTCATTCCTGTAAATGACTCAACCTTGTACTTAACCGTCTCGATAAGATTGTCCGAAACAGTGCCGATTGAAATACCATACGCTACTATTACATGAAAATCAATGGTAATTTCGTTGTTCTCATCTACCTTTACATTTATTCCATGGTTCAGGTAATCTCTCTTTAAAAGCTTTACAAGACCATCCTTCATGTTGACCGCTGCCATGCCTACTATTCCAAAGCACTCTACAGCTACAGAGCCTGCATAGGTTGCAATAACATCTGTATCAATTAAAATTTGTCCATATTGGGTATCCATCTGTCCCTTCATAATATATACCTCCATCATATTGTGACGTAGCTAATGTTATTATACCTTTTTTTTCACAAAAAGCAAATATTTTTATATTTTATCCTTGCATTCTTTATTTTAATCTGATAGAATACATTTGTTGTGAGCTTAAGAGTATGGTAAGCTTAGTGAAATGCAAGGAGGTGCAATATCATGGCAAAATGTGCAATTTGTGAAAAAGGTGTTCATTATGGAAATAATGTCAGCCATTCTCATAGAAGATCAAATCATGTTTGGAAGTCAAACATTAAGAAGGTTTCTTGCAAGGTCAATGGAGTTCCACAGAAGTTATATGTATGTACTTCATGTTTAAGATCTGGCAAAGTTGAGAGAGCTTAGTCTTTATTTTTGAATCTTTTGAATTTTAAAGGACATCCGTTTGGATGTCCTTTTTATTTGCTCACATATATGAAATTAATCCTGCTTGTCGTCCTCTGCCTCGTCTACCTTTACATCGTCGAGATTAAGGTCATCATTTTTCCCCTTTGAGAAGCGGCTTACAATGTCCGGCACCATATCAAGTATCTTTGTCATACCATCCTGATTCTTTACATTGACAAGCTTTGTCTGTCCATTCTGGATAACGAGCACTGCACTTGGCTGAATCTTTCCGCCCATACCGCCGGCTCCGTTATTTTTCTTTTCTGCCGAAAATGCTCCTGCTGCCACTCCAAACGACACATCCACAAGCGGAAGTATGATTGTATCCCCTATATGAATCGCATCACCAACTACAGTCTTTGTAGTGATAAAGCTGTCCATCCCCTTGAAAAGTGACTCTACTGTGTTATTGAAACTATTATCTGCCATAATATTTTCCTTCCTTTCTTTAGAATTCTATACTTATACTACACCATTATTTTTTTATTTTTTTTACACTTTGAAAAAAAAGAAAAAAAACAAAGATACAAACTATTACAGCACTTCCTATTAAAACTTTTTCATTCTTTAAAAGTAAATTAATCACCACAAGAATCATGAAAAAAAATGCAATTAATCCCGTTTGAATTTTCATATTTAAATCCTCCTATCTGCTTATTTTATTATACAATCTGCGGCAGTTTTTATCAAATAAAATTCTAAGTGTTGCCGCTAAAATACTTATTACTATCACATGTCCCTTTATATCAAAGCTGCCCTTTGCATATGGCTTTTCACTCTCGAAATCAGGTGTAATCTGCCATCTGTTTGTATAGCCGACAGGAAAGCATGCTAAAATCCCCAATGAAATACCTGTTGTATCCGGCGAGCCGGTTGAATAAACCATTGTAAGCTTAAGCCTCCTTGGGCATATTCTTTTAAGAATGATAAAAAGCTCTTTTTTCAGATGTAAAAAAGCGGCTTTGTTTCTCTCATCACTGTATTCTCTTTTTAGCTTATAGATACAGTTTTTTATTTTTTCTGACTTTTCTTTAAATTGCTTTTTATGTGGTTTTTTATATGTTTTTTTATGAGTGAGCTTTGTTTGTTGTTTTATATGCTGATTCTCATCTGCCGATATTTTAGGCTCATCTCCGGTGTTTTCACTGACTTTATCTTCTGTTTCAGTTTTAGCAGCCTCATCCATTACATCATCATCAGAAGCCTCAGCGGCCTTTTCATCATTTTCATAATCAGAGTCAGCATCATCAAACAGCTTCCGCTTCACAAAAGCAAGCCTTATATATCCGTCAGTTTCATCCGCATACTCTATATGCAGTGCAAACAAATGAAAAAGCCATGACACATGTGCTTTTGCTCTTATGTCTGTATTGTCAAAGCTTCCGACAGCCCTGTACTTGACCGGCACAAACAGTACGCAAAGCAGCGCTGTAAGTATAAGAGCAAGCACTACAAGGAGTATTATGCCTATGACCTTTAAAATCGTAAATATCATCTATCTATTTCCTCCGTTTGCTCTTTAAATAGCTCTTCACATCTGTTTTACCTGTATTTTCGTATGTCTCCTTAACAATATCACAGGCCAGCAAAAGTGCCTCATCATAATTACCCGCTACTGCGATTATGTGCAGATTCTTCTTCGGATATCCCTTTTGCAGCAATTCTCTTGTCGGAATGATATCCAAAAGATTTTCCTCATTTGACGGAAACGTGATGATGTATGTGTGAAGCATGCCGGCATTATGCTCTATCTTCCACTTGATTTTCTTTATCTTTCCGGTAACAGACTCTCCTACAAATAAATCCTCATACCATTTCATTCCAAAACCTCAAAAAGCAGTTTTTAAAACTGCTTTTTAATAATACTAATAATACTTGTGTGTCCCCCATAAATTGCTTTTCTTTAAATCCAGGTACTCATTGTAAGCCTTCTCAAGTATCTGCTTCTCATTTGCAAACTTGAGCAGATGATATGCCTCGTGATACTTGTAAAACCCTGAATCCATGAAATACTCTTCTCTTTGCGGTTTACTATAATAACTTTCGCCCATCATAAGATACCAGTGTACATCCTTTTCCACTGTATCATGTGGCACGGTAAAAGAATAGTGGCTCTTACCCACGTATTGGATTATCGTTGCACTGGCACCGGTCTCCTCTTTCACTTCACGGATTGCAGTGTCCTTGTACTCTTCATCAGATTCCACAGTTCCCTTGGGCAGTACCCACCCCTCGTACCTGTTCCTGTAGTTCTTGTATAAGAGTAATATTTTGCCACGAAAGATTACCACACCGCCACAGCTCGTTGCTTCTATCATTGCCATTCCTCCAAGTGTGGTTTAAACGCTATCTGTCAGTTCAAGCGAAATATGAACGATAACGTCTGTCATTACACTTAAGTATAACCTACTTCTAAAAAAAGTGCAACAAGCCTATTCATTGAAATATTTATCAAATACCTTTTTTGCCACCGGCACCGCATATGTGCTTCCGGCACCCGAATCCTCCACAACTACTGCGATAGCCAGATCATTGTAGCCATCCTTTTTTCCATAGCCCACAAACCAGGCATTGGTCTGGTCTGTAGAATCTGATACCTGGGCAGTTCCGGTCTTTCCAAAGGCCTCATAGCTCTGGTCTCTGAGCTTTGTGCCTGTTCCATCAGACACCACTGCTGCCATAAGATTCTGAAGAAAAGCTGCCTGATCCTTTGACATAATCTGCTTGTATGAAGCCGGTTTATTCTGCTCCACAATCGCCCCTGCTGCATTCTCCGTATGGTCTACCAGATATGGTCTCATCAGATTGCCATCATTACAGATTGCACCGGCAATCATGCACATATGAAGTGGCGAAACAAGCGTGTTTCCCTGACCTATCGCAGTCTGCATTGTTAGAGCTGACGAAGCATTGTTATCCAATGCAAACTTACTCTTTTTTGAATCAAAGGCTATAGGCAGATCCTTGTTGAAAAGCATGTCGTCACACAAGGTATTAAGCTTATTGTTGTCCACCAAAAGACCTATATTGGAAAAGGACGAGTTGCATGACTTTGCAAACGACTTTGTTAAGTCCTCCTGTCCGTGTGATTTATTGCCTGCACAGTGGATTGTAAAGCCATCCTCAGTAATGCTTCCATCACAATCAAAGCTGTAGTCGTTGTATGTAGACGGATTTTCGTTATAATACTCAAGTGCTGTAAAAATCTTAAACACTGAGCCCGGGGCATACTGCCCCTGTGTTGCCCTGTTGTAAAGAGAAGTGCTGCCCTCACCGTTTACACTCTCCCAGTCACTTGCGATGGTATTTGGGTCATAATCAGGCTTTGACACCATAACTGCAATCTTTCCTGTCTTCGGCTCAATTGCAATGACAGCACCTTCATAGTCGCCAAGAGCATTGTATGCAGCCGCCTGTGCTTCGTAATCCAGTGTGGTTATGACATTATCGCCGGTATTTTTCTTACCGCTTATATCATTTACTATCTGGTCAAGGAAAAAATCATGGGAGCGAAGCAATGAGAAATTTTCCTGCTTTTCAAGCCCTGCCTTACCGTTTACGGCAAAGCCTGCCACATGCGCAAACATCCTGCCGTCAGGATATTCCCTTGTCTCAGACGCATCCGAGCTGACCTTTGTCCGTGCTATGACATGTCCATCCTTAGTCTGTATCTCGCCTCTCACCACGTTCTTAGAGAAAAGATCCTGCAGCGAATTATATGGACTGTTGATGAATTCGTCGCTTTTTACAAACTGGAAATACAAGAAATAACCTATCAATCCAACAAAAACTATAAGGAAAAAATATGTAACAACCGCATACTCTCTATTTCTGTGTCTTCGTGCTGTTTTTGCCGCCTGCTGCCGGTTTTTTTGTGTTTTTTGTCTCATGGTCCTTTCGTCTCTTGTCATCTATATTTCTCCTTTTTTCAGGGGCTGCCTGCATAATATACATGCCCTGTATCATTCCAAAAATAATCATCGTAGATAAAAGCGAGCTGCCACCATAGCTCACAAGCGGTAACGTCACACCGGTCATCGGTATAAACTTGGTTGAGCCGCCGACAGTTAAAAGCACCTGAAGCGCATACACGCTGCCAAGTCCCAGCGCCACATACTTGTAAAACGCATCCTTCATCTGCATGGAAAGATTAAATATCATAAGAAAGCAGCTGACACAAACCATGATGAGGCAGACAGCAAATATACCGCCCATCTCCTCTGAGATAGCCGCTATGATAAAGTCTTTAGACACAATAGGTATCTTATTCGGCAGTCCCTGCCCCAGTCCAAAGCCAAACAGTCCGCCTGTACCTATGGCAAAAAGCGACTGACACACCTGATAGCCAGCCTTGTCTATGACAGAAAGAGGATCAAGCCATGCAACAATTCTGTTTTTCACATGTGAAAACAGATGATAGCCTGCGTACATTCCAAGCCCCACAAACGCGAGTCCTCCGGCAAAAATATAAAACTTTTTTGTCGCAACATAAATCATGACCAGATATGTAAAGAAATACAAAAGCGCTCCACCTAGATCATTTGATGCAACAAGTATCAGCACAAACACGGCCGATACGCCGCTTGTTATGGCAAGCTGCTTTAAATCGGTTGATTTATACAGCATGGATGCTATAAAAAAGACAAAAAGTATCTTCACAAACTCAGATGGCTGAATTGAAACAGGACCAAATGTCAAAGAAAGCTTTGCTCCTCTGCTCGCCACTCCTACCACAAGTACCGACAAGAGTCCAACTATTCCTACTCCTGCATATGTCCATGTCAGTTTTCGAAACATCGTGCCCTTTTGCATGATAAGCGGTATTAAAAACGCAAATATCGTTCCGGCAAGTACAAAAACAAACTGCCTTAATGCCTTGTCAAACGAAATTCTTGTTAAAATAATCATGCTTATACAAAGCATCATCACCATGTTGTTTAGCACAAGCTCTGAGGCATTCTTATAAAACTTATGATAAATCAAATAAATTGATTCAAAAAGCACAAGCTGTGCTATATAAAATCCTATTATCTTTGTATCCATTGTCGTGACAAAGAGCACCAAAAAACCATCTAAATGAATCAGAAACATATAAAATCTCTGCAGATTATATATATGCTTCTGCTTTTTCGGCTTGTCGGGATACTTGAATAAATGAAAGCATAAAAAAGTATATATGAGAAAAAGTATTATCATAATATACTTGGAAAGCTGTACTATCAGATGTACCATGTTATTCTACTCCTCTTTTATAATGTCCGTTTGTATATTCAGCTACCTTATCATCCATAACCGCCTTAATCTGCTTTGGAGTCTCAATTGTAAAGCTGTATCTAAAACTCCTGATACCGGCCTCCTTAAGCTTACTTATATTCTTTGTAAGCATGGTAGGCAGTGAATTATATATTGTATTATAGCACTCCTTACAGTTGTTACAAACTGCAAAGGATTTATTGTATCTGTCCTTTAAGTATATAAGCTTTTGCTTTTTATCACAGCCCTTTGTGTTTTTGTGCACACAATTGGCGGTGGTCATAAGCGGATAATATCCGTAGACTATCATCTGCGAGCCTGTATTGTTTCTGTGCATAATCTCCCTTGAATTGAGCTCAAGCGGCACTGTATCGCCACTTACTCCGTGCTCAAAAAATGCGCTCTTTGAAACATCATTAAAGGTATACATATTGTGGTCTAAAATAACTTTTTTGCCTGTAAACAGATTTTCTGTCAGATAAAGCTCCTCATAGTTTTTCACAACAAAGCCCTCGAAGCTTACCTTATCAAGCTCTTTTGCGATAGATACAAAATAATCCGATGAATCCGCCCTGAATATCGTAGGAAGCATTAGATACACCTTCTTATTTCGCTTTGTAAGGCTTTTCACATCATCTGCAAACTGCTGTATCAGAGTCTTCCTGTCATACATGTCAAAATCCAGATAAAATACATCAAAACATTCATAGCTAATAAGTGTATCAAGCTGCGCGCGTGTCATACACGAGCATATGGCAGTGTAATCCTTTGCATTTACAGCTCCATCTTCATGTGCTGCATCGCTTTTTACGACATGTTCAGGGAGCTCACACATACTTGATATATCAGCATATCGTGCGTCATCCCTGTAATACTTTTTCAACAGCTTATCACAAAGCCCTGAAATTGCATCACGCCGTAGCTTGTTTAGTGCTCCGTTTGGCACAAAGACGTTTTCTCCGATTTGAGCTTTAATATGTGAAAACTCAAACTCTGTATCACCGGTTTTGTTTATCCTGTCGATAGCGGCTTTTTTATCAAGCGGTGCCTTAAGTGCGGCGCTGACAGGTTCTATTGAGGCTTTGTATGTCACATCACCTCTTTTTACAGTGAGGCTTCCGGGCTCGCCCTCTCTTAAAACAAGCTCTCCCTCTATAGAAAGCTTTCTTTTTTCCGGCAAAGGCTCTGTTGCATTTGAAACAAAATTAGGCTTCACATAAGTCACCATATCAGAGCCATTGTGGTCGAAATAATACCTGTCTGTGAAACCACAGCGGTTTCCAATAGCCTTTATCCTGTCATAATCAGCATCGGTAACAGGATTCATACTGTCGATATAGCTTCTGTAGTATTTTACCACTCCGCATGCATACTCAAGCTGCTTCATACGTCCCTCAATCTTGAGCGAATAAACACCTGCATCATGCAGCTTGTCAAGAGCCTTTATACCACACATATCCTTAAGGCTTAAAATGTATTCATCCTTTTTGCCCTCCACGGTATACGGCAGTCTGCACGGCTGTGCACAGCGGCCTCTATTTCCGCTTCTACCACCTAAAATACTGCTGAAAAGGCATTGTCCGGAATACGAATAGCACAATGCTCCGTGAACAAAGGCTTCAAGCTCCATGCCGGTTTCCTCATGTATGCGCTTCATCTCGGCAAGAGAAACCTCCCTTGCCATGACCACACGCGTCACTCCAAACTGCGAAAGAAAGCGCACTCCGTCTGCTCCAGTCACCGTCATCTGTGTACTCGTATGTATCTCCATTGACGGAAAATACTCATGGATAGCCTTCACCACTCCAATATCCTGCACTATCACTGCATCAAGCCCTCTTTTGTAGTACACAAGCAGGTAGTCGTAGAGCTTTGAAAACTCACTGTTTTTAATCAGCGTATTTACCGTCAGATACACCTTTACTCCTCGTAAATGTGCAAAATCAATTGCCTCTAAAAGCTCCTCTTCTGTGAAATTATTGGCATATGCCCTGGCTCCAAACATACTTCCGCCCACATACACAGCATCGGCGCCGCTTTCTATCACGCCCTTAAGTATCTCAAGGTTGCCTGCCGGTGCAAGAAGTTCAAAATCTTTATTTCTCATATATTTCCTCATATAGATGCTAATTTTATGTTATATAAATCTGCAATAAAATAGGGAACAGTGTACGATAACTGTTCCCCTTTTATTGCTATTTATCGCTACTGTCATTTGCCCCCTTAGAAGCATGTGCAGATTTTTTAACAGGCTTTTTTCCATCAAGAAGTGACTCCTCAAGAGTTGCCTCAAGTCTTGCCTTGTTGAGTAAAAGCTCTTTGTTTTGTGCCTCAAGCTCCTTCATGCTTGCCTCAGCATTCTCGGTCTTTACCTGATTGGAAATTAAATCATGCTTTAAATCATATATTTCCTTATCCTTATTCTCTATATCACCCTCGAGCTTTTCAACAAGTGCCTTTGCCTTGAAATAATCATCCGCTATATTGAGCTCGATAAGTGTGCTCTTCATATTGCCCGGAAGATGCTTATACTCATCCATATCATCAAACTCTGCAATCTTGTTGTTGATGTATGCCGCAACCTTCTGTAAGTATTCCTCATTCTCATATCCTGACAGTGTGTAAACCTTTCCGTCTATTACCACCTCAGCATTTGTTTTTGCAGACATTTAATCATCCTCCGTTTTCACATTTATTCAAACCAGCTATATTAATATCAATTTCAATATCAAATACTTAATTATTATATGCCTTATAGATATAAATTGCAACTTTAAGCCCTTTTTCTCTCAAAATGCTCAAAGGCAAGGTCTGTCGCCACTCGCCCCTTTGGTGTGCGGTTTATAAAGCCGTTCTTCACCAGATACGGCTCGTAAACATCCTCAATGGTTCCGGCATCCTCACCTATTGCCGCTGCAAGCGTATCAAGACCTACCGGTCCTCCCGCAAACTTGTCAATGATGGTGAGAAGTATATTTCTGTCGTTTAAATCAAGTCCATACTTGTCCACTTCCAAAAGGTCCAGTGCAAAGCTTGCCACATCATAGGTGATTTTGCCGTCATACTTGACCTGCGCAAAATCCCTGACACGCTTTAGCAGTCTGTTTGCAAGTCTTGGGGTACCCCTTGAACGACGCGCCATCTCGTAGGCTCCCTTGTCATCTATCTCAACTCCAAGCACCTTTGCGGAATTGACGATAATATGCTTTAGCTCATCGACAGTATAAAACTCCATGTGATTTACCACACCAAACCTGTCGCGTAAAGGTGCTGACAGCATGCCCGCCCTCGTTGTTGCACCTACAAGGGTGAATTTGGGCAGGTTGAATCTGATTGACTTTGCAGACTCGCCCTTTCCAATCATGATATCTATGGCATAGTCCTCCATGGCAGGATAGAGCACCTCCTCCACCTGACGGTTTAATCTGTGAATCTCATCGACAAACAGTATATCGCCCTCAGACAGTCCGTTGAGTATGGCTGCCATCTCTCCCGGCTTACCTATTGCAGGACCGGAGGTCACCTTTATCTTTGTACCCATCTCATTTGCAATGATTCCTGCAAGTGTTGTCTTTCCAAGACCCGGAGGTCCGTAAAACAGCACATGATCGAGCGCCTCGCCCCTTGATTTTGCAGCTTCAATATATATTTTTAAATTGTCCTTTATCTTCTGCTGACCGATATAGTCATCAAAATACATAGGACGCAGGGATTTCTCTATCTTTATGTCCTCTTCCTGCAATTGTGTGGAAATTACTCTTTTCACGTTTTGTTCCCCATTTCTGTTTTAAGCTTACAGCTTTTATCGATCAGCCCATATTTTTGAGCGCAAGCTTCAGCACATCCTCTACATCCATATCCTCTGTGATATCAACCCTGGACACTGCCTTAAGACTCTCAGTAGATGAGTATCCAAGCGCATTGAGCGCCATGACAGCATCATTTTTCACAGTACTGTTCATGGATGAAACAGCACCGGAAGTCTGATTCTCAAGCTTCTTTTCAAATGCATCCTCAAGCGACAGCTTGTCCTTTAAATCAAGTATCACTCTCTGAGCCGTCTTTGCACCTATTCCCGGTGCCTTTGATATAGCCTTTGAATCGCCCGATAGAATCGCAAAACGCAAATCATCGGCAGGCAGAGTTGACAAAATGGCAAGGCCGCCCTTTGGTCCGATTCCGCTGACTGTAATCAGCAGCTTAAAGATTTCAAGATCATCCTTGCTCAAAAAGCCATAAAGTATCATGGCATCCTCCCTGACACATAGATAGGTGTAAATTTTTACATTCTCTCCCTCGTCAGGCAGCATATCAAAATACTGCGTCGGTATGTAAATGAGATAGCCTACACCTGCTGCCTCCACTACAATGCTGTCTATATTTTTTTCTGCAAGCTCTCCTTTTATATATGCATACATTGAATCCATTTGTTACTGTTTCGACTGTAGCCTGACACACAGGCATAAAAACAGCAGCATCTCCTTTTGTTATTAAATATACGTAGATTACAGCCCATTAAAACTATACATGAAAGCTGTCAGAAATCCTCAAAAGCACCTGTGAAGCTACTATTCCAATCACAAGTCCCGTGATGCATCCTGCCACAAGAAGCACCGGAATATAATACACTACGCTGTAGGTTGACAAAACTATAGCCGCAACTATTATCTGTCCTATATTGTGACACACTCCACCGACCAGGCTTATTGAAACCGAGCTGAATTTATCTGATTTCTTTAGCAGATACATCACAACAAAGCTTAGAATACAGCCTGCCAGTGAATATATGATACTGAACGCATTTCCAAACATAAAGCCTGAAAGCACCGCACGAAATACACATAGCAGAAACGTCTCCATGGGTGCTGCTATATAAAGCATGATTACTGTCACTATATTTGTAAGTCCAAGCTTCACTCCCGGTATGCCTACTGCAAACGGTATAAGTGACTCAACATAGCTTAGCACCAGTGCCAGTGCCATAAGCATACCAAGATATGCAATCTTTCTGGTTTTCATTTATCTCATTCTTTCTATAAAAATGTTCGGGTATCACTTGGATATCGAATCTATATCGGATTTCGTGTCGCTTTTTACCGTCACAACAACCTTATTCGGCAGACAGATAATCGACTCTCCCTCCTTTGATATCGCCTTCTGCTTCACACACAGATGATCCGGACAGTCGGCAGAGGTCATATCCGCCACACCACCCTTTATGACAAGGGTGTTAGTAACATCGCCATCGCCGTTTTTTATCTCAATTGTATCATCCTTTGAAAGCGGATATGTGCCATAGCCCATTCCATCGATAGTCACCTTGACACATGCATCGCTATCCGTATCCTGCCCCTTTAAATATACAAGCTTCCATATAAGAAGCAGAGCGACAGAGATAATTACAATAACCGATATCAGGATTATATCATTTCTGCCAAAACGCTTACGCATCCTCTTTTATCTCTCCCATATAGTAGAAGCCTCTGCACTCATCAAGCTTCACATTGTAGATATTTCCAATCATATCCTCGGTACCCGGAAAATGTACGATTGAATTATTGTCCATACGTCCGGTCACATAGCCGTCCTTCTGGTCATCCATTTCCTCTGCAAGTACCGGCACCACTTTGCCCTCATAGCATTTTGCCTTTTCTGATGATATTGTCTGAACCTCCTTTAAGAGCCTGTCAAACCTGTCCTTAACCACATCATCCGGCACCTGATTCTCCATTGTGGCAGCGCGTGTACCTGTTCTCTTTGAGTAAATAAATGTAAAAGCACTGTCATATCTGACCCTCTTAACAACATCCATTGTCTCAAGGAAATCCTCCTCAGTCTCTCCCGGGAAGCCCACAATGATATCAGTTGTGATTGCAATATCAGGAATCTGCTCACGAAGTCTCTTTACCTCGTCGAGATATTTTTCCTTGTCATAGTGCCTGTTCATCTCCTTAAGCACCCTTGAGCTTCCTGACTGAAGCGGCAGATGCATATGCTTGCACACCTTGTCGCACTCCTTTATCGCCATAATCAGGTCATCGGATAAATCCTTTGGATGAGATGTCATAAAACGAATCCTCTTAAGTCCCTCAATCCTATTGACCTCGCGAAGAAGCTCTGCAAAGGTTATAGGATTGTCAAGTGTTTTACCGTATGAGTTGACATTCTGTCCGAGAAGCATTATCTCACACACTCCGTCTGCAACAAGCTTTTCTATCTCTCTTATGATGTCCTTAGGCTCTCTGCTTCTCTCACGTCCTCTTACATATGGCACGATACAGTAGCTGCAAAAATTGTTGCAGCCAAACATGATATTGACACCTGATTTGAAAGAGAACTTTCTCTTCACCGGCAGATCCTCGACAATCTGGTTGGTATCCTTCCATATGTCAATCACCTGTGAGCCTGACTCAATATTGTTGCATAAAATCTCTGCAAACTTGAATATATTGTGGGTTCCGAATACGATATCTACAAACTTATAGTGCTTTTTGATATTTTCAACAACCTCCGGCTCCTGCATCATGCAGCCACAGAGAGCAATCTTCATCAGAGGATTCTTTTTCTTGTAATTCTGCAGATATCCAAGTCTGCCGTACACCTTGTTGTTAGCATTCTCACGTACTGTACAGGTGTTGTATACAATGAAATCAGAGTGCTCATCAGTTCCTTCCACGTAGCCAATCTGCTCAAGTATTCCGACAAGCTTTTCTGAGTCGCGCGCATTCATCTGACAGCCGAAGGTCTTGACGAAATAAGTCATAGGACGGCCGATTTCTTTAGATTTCTTTTCAACAAAATCCTTTGCCTTTGCCATGTAGTAATACTGCCTCTCAGGCTCATGTGCCGATGGTGTCTTTGTTATATCTATATCGTAGCTCATGTTATATTATGGTTCCTCTCAAATTAATTCTATGATACTTTAGCTGACTATTCCCTGATCTGACCACTGCCGTAAATAATATACTTATAGCTTGTCAGTGCTTCAAGCCCCATAGGTCCCCTTGCGTGAAGCTTCTGTGTGCTGATGCCTATCTCAGCTCCAAAGCCGAATTCATTTCCATCAGAAAATCTGGTTGAGGCATTTACATAAACGCATGCAGCATCTATCTCATTTAAGAACTTCTGTGCGTTGTCATAATCATTTGTGACGATTGCCTCTGAATGTGATGTGTTGTATCTGTTGATATGCTCGATTGCCTCATCAATACTGTCAACAATCTTTACCGACATGATGTAATCAAGATACTCCATACCCCAGTCATCGGCAGTGGCCTCTGTCACATCATCTCTTCCTTGCAGTATAGCCTGCGCTCTTTCATCACAGTGCAGCTGTACATGATGCTCTCTTAACTTATCATACAGCTTTGGCAAAAATTCCTCTGCTATGGCGCTGTGTACTACAATCGACTCACATGCATTGCAGACACTGATTCTCTGGGTCTTTGCATTGTTAATAATATTAACAGCCATGTCAAAGTCAGCATCCTTGTCCACATATACATGGCAGTTGCCTGTACCGGTCTGGATGACAGGAATTGTAGCATTTTTGACAACATTTTGTATGAGTCCTGCACCACCTCTTGGTATGAGCACATCCACATACTGATCCATCTTCATAAACGCATTTGTTGTCTCTCTGTCTGTTGACTCAATAAGTGCAAGTGCAGCAGCAGAAACCAAATTGTCCGTTAAAGCCTTTTTTAAAGCCTTTACTATTGCGATATTGGTATTTATCGCATCACTTCCACCTTTCAATATGACACAGTTGCCGGTTTTAAAGCACAGACCAAAAGCATCTGACGTGACATTTGGGCGAGCCTCAAAAATGATTCCCACAACACCGATTGCAACTCTTCTTTTTCCGATAATAAGGCCATTAGGACGCTTTGACATAGACATCACTTCCCCAATTGGGTCTGCAAGCTTTGCTATCTGTCTGAGTCCGTCAGCCATGCCAAGGAGCCTGTCATGGTCAAGTGAGAGCCTGTCAATCATGCTCTTTGCCTTCATATTTTCCTCTGCTGTGGCCACATCCCTTTTGTTTGCCTCAAGGATTTCTTTTTCTGCCTTAAGCAGATTGTCCGCTGCATCGTTTAATACCTTATTCTTGATATCTGTATCCAGTGTTCCTATCTTTACTCTGGCCTCGTATGCATCCGCACAAATTTTTTCTAAATCATTCATCAATAAACACCTCTCTCTTATCTGTTATTACCCCATCTAATTGTACGTCATATTCATCTTCAAACGTCATGCTGCTAAGTAACTGGAAATCGTAGCCCACTCCAACTGCCATAACAGTGTCTCTTTTTGTAAAAGACGATAAATACCTGTCATAAAAGCCCTTTCCATAGCCGATTCTGTAACCGGTATCCGAAAATGCAAGCCCCGGCACTATCATAAGCGCCCTGCCATCCGCCTGCGTATACTCCTTCGTCATATCAGGCTCTTTAATATTAAATGAACCACAATTAAGCTCATCAAGGCTTCTTACCCTGTAAAAGGACATTGTATTGCCCGAAACCCTCGGATAATATATCCTTTTTGCTTTGTTTATTAAATAGGTAAAATACTCATCAGTATTCACTTCATTTCTGATAGCTGAATACAAAAGTATGTTGTCATAATCTCTGTCAAGCTCTGATACCATGAGTCTTTTATAAATGTCATGGCTCATGTTGTGGCACTCATCAGCGCCCAGAAGGTCTCTTTGCTTTTTAAGCCTGCTACGAATTTCTTTTTTTGTTTCCATATTTCTCGCCGAGGTTCTCAACCGAACCGTCATCATTTACCATATCGATATTGTTGAGCTGGTTTCTTAAATTCTTCTTCACGTTTGCTATATACTCCTTGCGCAAAAGATCCTGCTCCTTTTTCTCTGCCTCAGAAAGTCCCTCTGCCTGTGACTTTCTGTAAAGCTCATTGATTCGCTGTATTTTTTCCTGTGTCATAGCACTCTCCTGATTTCAAATTATAAGCTTATTACTGGCCGCCTGTAGATGTAGGTGCCATCTCTCTTTGTATATAATCCGCAAGCACAAACTCTGCATCCTTTGCCCTGTGGAAAAGTGTTCCTGTATATCTGCCATTCATAATGTCATATAAAATCCCCATATTACCGCCGTTTGCGATAATCATATCGGCACCGGAATATGTGGCAATCTTTGCCGCTGTAAGCTTTGTCGCCATGCCGCCGGTTCCGACATCGCTGCCGGTTGATGACTTTGCCATGCCAAGTATTTTCCTGTCAAGCGTATCAACCTCTCTGATAAGCTTTGCATCCGGATTGTCATGAGGATCGTCGGAATACAGTCCATCTATATCAGAAAGCAGTATGAGCAGATCAGCCTTCGTGATTGATGTAACAATAGCAGACAGCGTATCATTGTCACCAAACTGCATCTCGTATGTGCTTACCGTATCATTTTCATTGACAATAGGCACCACATTCAGATCAAAAAGCTCCTCAAATGTATTCATAACATTGCGTCTGGAAACAGGATTGACTATGGTATTCTTTGTCATGAGCACCTGTCCGGAATTCTGATTATACTCGGAAAAAAGCTTCTGATATGTCATCATCAGCCTGCCCTGTCCCACTGCGGCGCATGCCTGCTTTATTGAAATGTCGCTCGGGCGCTCCTTTATGCCTATCACATCACGTCCAACCGCGATAGCGCCGGAGCTTACGAGACACACATCCATTCCGCTGTTTCTGTAATCACATATCGAGCGCACCAGACGCTCCATCTTTGAAAAATTGAGGCTTCCCGTCTCTGCATGTGTCAGCGTCGATGAGCCTATCTTTATTACCACTCTTTTATAATTGTCTAAAAAACTCATTTCTATCATCTTTCCTATTGTAAGTCTAAATGCATACATAATTACATTACGCATACATTTACTACTTTACCATATATTCATGCAAAATACAAAATCATTTTTACTACTGTCTCATTTTTTTATTTTGTGTTATTATATTTATGCTTTTACTATTTAAGCTTTAACTATAAATAATTTACAACCAGGAAATTAATAAAGGATGCACTATGAAAAATAAACTAAAACACCTTGTCCCTGTCCTTTTGGCGCTCGCCACAATAACAGGAAGTCTGTCTGCATGTGAATTAAAGCCCAAGGCTCAGCAGAAGGTTTCCAAACAAGGCTTCTACTTTGACACGATAATACAGATTACGCTTTATGGCACTACCGACGAGAAATACATAGACGACTGCTTTGATATGGCAAAGAAATATGAGGATATGCTTTCAAACACAGTTAGTTACTCAGAGGTGAGCAAAATAAATGACGCTGCCGGCAAAGAATATGTCACAGTAAGCAATGATACTCTTGAGCTCATCAAAAAAGGCATCGAATACGGCGACACAAGTGACGGCAGGTTTGATATCACTATAGGAAAGCTGTCTGATTTGTGGAATTTTTCCGAAATAGCTGAAAATACCGACTCTAAAGATAATGAGGTGGATGCATCAGTCGTTCCGTCTGATGCGCAGATACAAAGCGAGCTGTCACATGTAAATTACCACAATATACAGATTAACGGAAACGATGTGATGCTAACCGATCCAAAAGCAAAGCTTGACCTTGGTGGAATCGCAAAGGGCTTTATCGCCGATAAGATGAAGGCTTATTTACAGTCCAAAAAAATCACCTCAGGCATCATAAACCTGGGTGGCAATGTCCTCACCGTCGGTGAAAAATCCGATGGAAGTGATTATACAGTTGGCATACAAAAGCCCTTCGACGAGAGTGGTGAGCCCATATGTACCGTCAAAATCAAGGACAAATCCGTTGTCACCTCCGGCATCTACGAGCGATACTACAGAGTAGATGGCAAGCTATATCACCATATACTTGACACCACAACCGGCTATCCCGTCAAAAACAATCTGTACTCTGTCACCATCATAAGCGACTCCTCCTGCGACGGAGATGCCTTAAGCACCACATGCTTTGCTCTTGGCATTGATAAAGCAAAGGAACTTATCAATTCCCTTTCCGGTGTTGAGGCAATATTTGTAACGGATGATTATAGTATTATCACGACATCAGATGAATACGAAGTAAGCACAAAATAGCTGCAAGCTTATAAAAAAGCTGCCACATATCATAATGATATGTGACAGCTTTTATTCATTACAGAATAATCTTCTTTGGACACTTCTCTGCGCAGATTCCGCAGCCTGTACATTTCTCCTGATCAATATAAGCTACATTGTCTACTACATGGACAGCATCTGACGGACAGTTCTTCTCGCACAGATGACAGCCGATACAGCCCACAGAGCATGCCTTCATGACATCCTTGCCCTTGTCCTTTGAGCTGCACTTTACAACGTGCTTTGTGTCATATGGAATAAGCTCGATGAGGTGCTTTGGACAAGCCTCCACGCACTTACCGCAGGCCTTACATGTGAGTGGATTGACGCATGCAACTCCATCAACCACATGGATTGAATCAAAAGGACATGCCTTCACACAGCTTCCATAGCCGAGACAGCCATAATTACATGACTTAGGTCCGCCGCCCGGTACAAATGACATGGCAACACAATCCTCTACTCCTGTATAGTCGTAATCTGTATTCGCTTTGTCACAGGTGCCGGCACACTTTACAAATGCAACCTTTTTCACTCCTGCTTCAACCTTTACACCCATAATCTCACTGACCTTTGCCGCAACAGGGTCTCCACCAACAGGACACTGTCCAACCGGTGCCTCTCCCTTTGCAATGGCGGCAGCAAGTCCGGAGCATCCGGCATATCCACAACCACCACAGTTGTTGCCCGGAAGCACCTCAAGTATTGCTTCCTCTCTCGGGTCAACCTCTACTTTGAATTTTTCTCCTGAAATACCGAGGAAAAATCCAAGAATTATACCGACAGCTCCAACAACTAAAGCTGCAATAATAATCGCAGTAACATTCATATCACTTTTCCTCCAATCCTATACAGAAACCATTCCTGAGAATCCCATAAAGGCGATAGCCATAAGACATGCTGTAAGAAGCACGATGGCTGTTCCCTGGAAAGGCTTTGGAATATCATTATACTCAATCTTCTCACGTACACCAGCCATAAGCACGATGGCAATAAAGAAACCAAAAGCTGTGGCAAAGCCGTAAACTACACTCTCTAAGATATTGTAGCCCTTTGTTACACTGTTAAGTGCTACACCGAGTACGGCACAGTTTGTTGTGATAAGAGGCAGATACACACCGAGTGCCTTGTAAAGAGGAGGCATCTGTTTCTTTAAGAACATCTCTACAAACTGAACAAGTGCTGCAATTACAAGAATGAACACGATAGTCTGTAAATATGACAGATTAAGCGGATACAGTATAAAATTGTAAATAAGCTGTGTAACGAATGTGGCGATTGTGATAACGAAAATTACCGCACCACCCATTCCTGCAGCAGTTTTTGTGTTCTTTGATACGCCGAGGAAAGGACAGATACCAAGGAACTGGCTAAGTACTACGTTGTTAACTATTGCATATGCTACTGCAATGAGCAGTAAATGACCTAATGTACCCATTATTTATCCCCTCCTTCTGTAGTGTTAGGCGCAACAGCGGCCTGTGCTGCTTTTGCTGATGGACATGATGCTCCACAATGTGCACAGTCTCCTGAAAGGCAGCCTGCCGGCTCTGCAAGAGGTGTACCCTTTGCTTCCATCTTTTTACGGATGATATTCATGCCTGCAACGAGGAAACCAAGTACGAGGAAGGCTCCCGGTGCCATGATAAAGATTGTGATTGGTGTAAACCAGTCACCGAAAATCTTGATGTTGAAGAATGTTCCTGCACCTAAGATTTCACGGATAAGTCCGATGATTGTAAGACCCATGGTAAATCCAAGTCCCATTCCCATTCCATCAAAGATAGACTCTACAGGCGGATTCTTTGAAGCATAGCTCTCGGCACGTCCGAGGATAATACAGTTAACCACGATAAGTGGGATGTATACACCAAGTGCTGCTGAAAGACTAGGCAGATAAGCCTGCATTAAAAACTGTACTACTGTAACAAGAGATGCAACTATGACGATATACGCCGGCATACGCACTCCGTTAGGAATCACTTTTCTGAAAAGTGAAATCAAAAGGTTTGAACATATAAGTACCACCGTGGTGGAAAGTCCCATTCCAAGTCCGTTTACCGCACTTGATGTAACAGCCAGTGTAGGACACATACCAAGCATAAGTACAAAGGTAGGATTTTCCTTAATGATACCATTATATAAACGCTCTACATATTTGTTCATTAGTTGGCACCTCCCTGTAATTTATTCTGGAAGTAAGTAATAGCTGCGTTGCAGCCGTTGGCCATAGCCTTTGATGTGATGGTTGAGCCTGTGATGGCCTCAATCTCATCATCCTTTGAAGGTGTGGTCTTTACAACGTCGAACTTGTCTACTTTCTTGTTCTCAAACTGCTTGTAGAAATCAGCCTCCTCGGCCTTCATTCCAAGTCCCGGAGTCTCACTGATGCTTGTGATCGAGTAACCGTTTACAGTACCATCATTCTTGATACCTACAGAGAATGTGATACTTCCCTGGCTACCATCCTTGGCTGTAACTGTGATGACATAGCCTAATGTCTCCTTGTTTGAATCAAGGGCAGTCTCAATATCATCGATTGTATCCTTGTAGCCCGCATCAGATACAAGCTTATCAGCTTCATCAGCATCATAATCATATTTCTCAAATGATTTTGCATCCGAAAATACTGCCTGATATGCTTTCTGTGCTGCTGCTTTATTGGCCTTGTCGATAGGCTCTGCCGTGATTCCCTGAACCAGGGCAAGAATAAAACCAAGCACCAGAGTAAAGGCAGTTAAAATCAAAGCGTCATGTACAATACGTTTATTCATTCTTCTTTGCCTCCTTTACCATACCAAAGGCTCTTGGGATAGAAACCTTCTCAATAATAGGAACAAGGCAGTTGCTTAAGATGATAGCAAAGGAAACACCCTCTGCATTGGCACCGAAGCAACGGAATACTCCTGTCAATATACCACAACAGATACCGAATATTATCTTTCCCATCGGCGTAATCGGGCTTGTGACATAATCGGTTGCCATGAAAAATGCACCAAGCATCAGTCCGCCACCGCAGAGCTCTGCAACAACATAGTTGATATCAAACTGCTGTGCTCCGAAAAGGAACATGAAAACAGCAAATGTAATAATGTAGGATGCAGGAATCTTTAAATCAATGACTCCAAGTAAAATCATGATGATAGCACCTATTAAAATAGCTATAACTGATGTCTCACCAATTGTTCCTGCAGTATTTCCTATAAGCATATCCCTTACATTGACACTTGAAAGCCCCTCATTTTTGATGAGTGCGAGTGGTGTTGCTCCTGAGTATACATCCACGCCGTTTCTTGTGACATTGAAATTAGTCATATCAGCCGCAAATGCGATGAGAAGGAAGCATCTTCCACCTAGTGCCGGGTTCATAAAGTTCTGTCCAAGTCCTCCGAACATACACTTGACAATGATGATTGCAAATACTCCACCGAGTACAGCCTCCCACCACGGAAGTGAAACCGGAAGATTTAGTGCTAAAAGCAGTCCTGTAACTACCGCACTAAGGTCTGTAATTGTGCTCTTTTTCTTAACTATGTAGTCAAACACCCATTCTGATGCCACACACGATGCGATGGTAAGCAGAATGATAAAAAGTGCCCTAAATCCAAAATTGTAAATACCAAAAAGACTTGCCGGGAGTAATGCTATAATGACATAAAGCATTATTCTGTCAGTGGAATCCTTGGCACGTACATGTGGTGATGATGAAACATGATATAAATCACTCACTTTAATCCACCTCTTTCTTTATTTTTTGCTGGCCTGTTTTCTCTTTTCAGCGAGAACAAGCTTCTTCATTGTCTTAATAGGCTGAGCCACCTGTCTCCTTGACGGACATGCAAATGAACAGCTTCCACACTCAATACACTCAAGTCCGTGCCACTTCTCAAACTCATCCATCTGTCCACGCAAACCAAACTTCGCAAGACGGCTTGGAATGAGCTGCTCAGGACATGCCTCCACGCAACGACCGCAGTTAATGCATGCCTGTGGCTCAAATGCTGCCACCTCATCATGTGTGAAGCACAGTATTGATGAAGAGGTCTTTGTAGTAGGGATATCAAGACTAAACATGGCAAAGCCCATCATAGGACCGCCTGATATAATCTTCTCCGGCTGGCTCTTAAAGCCACCTGCAGCATCAACCAGCTCCTGATATGAGGTACCGATGCTATATAAAATATTGGAAGGATTCTTCACAGCATCTCCTGTAACTGTTGAAATACGCTTCAAGACAGGCTGTCCATTCTTTACAGCATTGTATACAGCAATAATTGTCTCTACATTATCAACGATACAGCCTGCATCAGCAGGGAGCATCTTAGAATTGATGGCTCTGCCGGTTGTAGCATAGATGAGCTGTCTCTCACCACCCTGTGGGTACTTTGTCATAAGCGGACAAACTTCAATACGTGGCTCATCCTTTGTGAGCTCTGTGAGCTTTTCGATACAGTCAGGCTTATTATCCTCTATACCAAGAATACCCTTTGCATTGTCAAAAAGCTGAAGTATGATCTTCATGCCGCCAATTAATTCCTCAGGATTCTCAAGCATACGTCTGTAGTCAGATGTGAGGTAAGGCTCACACTCTGCGCAGTTTGCGATAATATACTCAATCTTGTCCGGTTCCTTTGGAGAAAGCTTTACATGTGTAGGGAAACCGGCACCGCCCATGCCGACAACTCCCGCATTCTTGACCTTCTCGATGATTTCTTCCTTTGAAAGCGCAGTGACATCCTCGACGCTCTCATATGTTGTCTCAGTAAACATGCCATCATTTTCGATAACAATACTGTCAGCCATATCGCCGACCGCCACACGTCGCTTCTCAATAGCCTTAACTTTTCCTGACACTGATGAATAGATAGGTGATGAAACAAAGCCACCGGCCTCTGCTATCATCTGTCCCTTCAACACAGTGTCACCTACGGCAACAACAGGCTTAGCCGGTGCGCCGATATGCTGCGAAACCGGATATACCATGTCGCCCTTGGGCAAAACTTCTTTAATTGGTGAATCCTTAGACAGCTCTTTGCCATCATATGGATGAACACCGCCAATAAACGTTTTATGACCCATTTTTGTGCCCCTCTTTCTTTTAGATTAATAACGTGGAAATGCTATTGCACATTACTATTCCTATTATACCACTTATGATTTTTAGTTAAATAGTATATTATGTACTTTTTTTAATACTTTATGTTATAATGTTTATACAAATGATATTCAAGGCAGGAATCGAAAAATGAAAACATTTCACAATGAAGAAATTTACATAAAAACCGATAATTTTTCGGACAGCATATTTAAAGAAAACACTATGTTCTTTGATATTGAGACAACAGGCTTTTCACCGGTGAAAGCAATTGTCTACATGATAGGCTGTGCAAGGCGCATTAAAAATCGTATTGTAATAGACCAGTATTTTGCCGAATCTGTCGATGACGAAGCAGCTGTAATTGAAGCCTTCTCAGGAAGTTTGTCAGGTTGCAGCACTATCATATCCTTCAATGGCGTCGGTTTTGATATACCATTTTTAAAGAATAAATACAAGAAATATAAGCAGGAAGACCCCTTCTGTAATGTACAGATACTCGATATCTTTAAGGAGCTTTCCCCGATAAAGCCTCTTTTGTGCCTCGAAAACTACAAGCAAAAAAGCATCGAAGCATTTCTTGGCATAGATAGGGAGGATAAATATTCCGGTGGCGAGCTCATAAACGTTTATTATGAATATCTTGCCCAAAAGGACGACGAAAAGCTATCCCTTCTTTTGACACACAACTACGAGGATGTCCTTGGCATGACAAAGCTCCTTAGTATACTTTCGTATAAAGAATGCATACATGGCATTGCAGATATCACCGGTGTATCCGTAAACCCATATACAGCTTACGACGGCAGTCTGATGAATGAGCTTATCATATCATTTGAAAATAAATTTTCCGTTCCAAAATCTGTAAGCTTCCATGACAATGACATCTATCTGACCATAGGCACTACAAAAAGCTATGTGCGTGCAGAGATATTCGAGGGGGAAATGCGCCATTTCTACAGCGATTACAAAAACTACTACTATCTTCCAAAGGAGGATATGGCCATACACAAAAGTGTCGCAGCATATGTCGACCACGAATACCGCGAAAAATGCAAGGCGTACAACTGCTATGTACGCAAAACCGGTACCTTCATCAGACAGTACTCTGACTTCATGAAGCCCGAGTTTCGATTCGATATAAAGGATAAGTACAGCTATTTCCTGCTGACTGAAGATTTTATAAATTCAAAACAGATGGTACTGTCATATGTAAAACACATAACAGCCCATCTGTTTAACCTCTGATAAGATATCATGGCTTCCTGAAATAGAAACTGCTCAATCTCTCAAAGCCAAGCTCACGATATGTAGTTATCTGCTCAGTACTGCCTATAAACAGTATTCCCTTAGATTTTAAAGTATTGAAGAAATTTTTGTATATCATATCCTTCGCATCATCGGTAAAATAAATCACCACATTCCTGCACAGGATAAGATCGTAATCCTTTGGATATGAATCCTTCAACAGATTATGCTCCTTAAAGGTCACACATCGCTTGATATCATCAGATATCTTGTATGAGCCCTCCACCTGGGTAAAGTACTTCTTCTTCAGGTCAGCCGGCACATTTTCTACAGACTTTGCGCTGTAAAGCCCGGCTTTAGCACTCGCAATCACCTGGTCGTCAATATCTGTAGCCAGTATCTTTATACGAGACAGTGGAACATGCTTTGAAAAAGCCATGGCAAGCGAGTACGGCTCGTCCCCTGTTGAGCATGCCGCGCTCCATATCTTAATAGTCCCTGTATTGTTCTTTAATATCTCAGGAATGACCTCTCTGTCCAAAAAACTCCACTGATCAGGATTCCTGTAGAACTCAGATACATTGATAGTGATAAAATTGATAAACTGTTTAAACTTAGCCTTATCTGTAGAAATCATCTCAATGTATGTCTCATAAGAATCAGCCCCATTTTTTCTCGCAAGAGTATCAATACGCCTGCGCATCTGCTTTTCTTTATAATAATTGAGATCTATCTGCGTCAGCCTGTACACTTCCTTTTTAAACCATTCATAATGATCAAACATCACAATCCTCCAATATGTGCCACCCGATACAAATAAAAGCTGCCATATAATTATATATGACAGCTTTATAATCAAAAACTACTCGTTATCAGAAGCAACCTCGTCGATATTTACATCTGCAACATCTGCTCCATCATCCTCTGAATCAAGGAGAGCCTTCATGCTTAAGCTGATTTTCTTATCGTCCTCATTGAACTCAACAACCTTAGCCTCAACCTCCTGACCAATCTTGAGAACATCTGATGGCTTCTCAACATGATCCTTTGAAATCTGTGAAACATGAAGAAGTGCGTCAACACCAGGAGCAAGCTCGATGAATGCACCAAAATCTGTCATTCTGGCTACTTTGCCCTTTACGATATTGCCAGGAGCAAATTTCTCTGTTGCACCATTCCATGGATTCTCATCATCAAACTTCATTGAAAGAGCAATCTTAGAACCATTGATGTTCTTAACAAATACTCTTACAGTCTGTCCAACAGTGAATACCTTCTTAGGGTTCTCTACTCTGCCCCAAGACATCTCTGAGATATGAAGTAATCCGTCTACTCCGCCAAGATCGATGAATGCACCGAAATCTGTAACATTCTTAACTGTTCCTTCGATTACATCGCCAACGTGAAGATTTGCAAGAAGCTCTTCCTGCTGTTTAGCCTTCTGCTCAACGAGTAATACCTTTCTATTTCCGATAATACGTCTCTTTCTTGGATCGAACTCTGTGATGATAAACTCAATCTCCTGATCCTTGAACTTGTTGAGATCCTTCTCATAAGTATCTGATACAAGGCTTGCAGGGATGAATACTCTTGTCTCATCAACACTGACACATACACCACCGGCTAATACCTGTGTAACTTTTGCCTTTAATACTTCCTGGTTCTCAAAAGCCTCCTCAAGACGCTTGCTGCCCTTCTCTGCCTGAAGGCGCTTGTAAGAAAGGATAACCTGGCCCTCGCCATCGTTAAGCTTAACTACCTTGGCTTCCATCTTGTCGCCAACCTTTACAACAGTAGTAAGATCTACGTTCGGCTCATTTGTGTACTCGTTTCTAGTAATAATTCCGTCTGATTTGTATCCAATATTTAAGAAAATCTCGTCAGGTTTAACATCAATAACGGTACCTTCTACCACTTCTCCATTTCTTATAGTTTTAAAAGATTCTTCCAGCATTTGTTCAAAGCTCATTTCTGACATTCTTTGAAACCTCCTCAATGATATTATTTGGGGTTGAAGCCCCTGCTGTAATACCTACGTTATTGTTGGACCTGATTTGTGTATAATCCATTTCGTCACTTGTCTGTATATAGTAAGTATTTTTGCATTCGTTTTTACATATTTCAAATAGCTTCTGTGTATTGGAGCTGTGCCTGTCGCCTATGACAATCATGACATCTGAGCACTGTGCTACCTTTCTTGCTTCGGTCTGTCTGACCTCTGTAGCATTACAGATTGTATTTAAAACAGTTATATCATAACCTTTTTTTGCAATAATTTCAACTATATCTTGAAATTTATTGTAGTTAAATGTCGTTTGTGACACTATGCATAGTTTTTTTGTACTATTTTTCATGTAATTCTCGGCATCCTCAGGCGAATTTATTATGGTTACATGGCATTTTTCGTCTGCCCAGCCCTTTATTCCACACACCTCAGGGTGCTTTGGACTGCCGACAATTATAATATCATAGCCCTTTGAGCTGTAATCCTCCACATATCTGTGAATTTTTGATACAAAAGGACAGGTTGCATTAAGCACCTCAAAGCCACAGTTTTTTATCCTGTCATACTCAGCCTTGCTTATACCGTGTGAACGGATAATCATCACACCCTTTTCATGAGAAGAAAGCTCATCGAGATCGTTTATGACGGTTACGCCATTTTTTTCCATATCCTTTACGACCTCATCATTGTGAATAATCGGGCCATAGGTGTATATAGGCACATTTTCCTTTTCAATTGCCTCATAGACCATATTTACTGCTCTCGTCACTCCAAAACAAAAGCCGGCGCTCTTTGCGATAGTAAGCTCTCCCATACGCTATGCCTCTTTCACAAGCTGTTTCATTCTATCTACCACCTCATCGATTGTCATATCGGACGAATCAAGCAGCACGGCATCATCCGCCTGCTTCAAAGGTGATGTCTCTCTTGTCATATCCCTGTGGTCTCTCTCTATAATATCCTTCTCGATTGCATCAATATCGCATTTCTCACCCTTTGCAGTAAGCTCATCGAAGCGTCTCTTTGCACGTACTTTAGAGCTTGCTGTTAAAAATATCTTGACATTGGCATCAGGAAGCACAACAGTTCCTATATCTCTTCCATCCATCACCACATTCTCTCTGGCAGCGAGCTGTCTTTGAAGCTCAACAAGCTTTTCTCTTACTACAGGATAGACGCTGGTAGCTGATGCCATATTGCCGACAGCCTCCTGTCTTATAAAGCCTGTGATATTCTCACCATTTAAGATAACCTGCTGTTCACCGTTTTCATAGCTGATAGAAACCTCAACATCCTTACACAGCTTCGTGATGGTGTCAATATCATCCTTGTCCACACCCTTTTGGATAAAATAGTATGCCATGGCACGGTACATGGCACCTGTATCGACATAAATTGCGCCAAGTTCCTTTGCAAGTCTCTTTGCTATAGTGCTTTTTCCGGCTCCTGCCGGTCCGTCAATTGCTATATTGTATCTCATAATTTCTCCTTAAAATATTATTGTTCATTATCATCAAACCGCTGCACTTGTTCCTGCCAGATATCCTGTGGACCATGCTATCTGCAGATTGAAGCCTCCCGTATAAGCATCCAGATCCAGCACCTCTCCGGCAAAGTAGAGGCCATTCACAAGCTTCGACTCCATAGTTGAGGGATTAATCTCCTTCACCTTTATGCCACCCTTTGTGATAATAGCTTCATTATATCCTCTTGGACCATTAAGAGTGACAGGCAGCTTCTTAAAAAGCATAAGAAGTCTGTTTCTTTCCTCTTTCGATATCTCATTGACCTTCTTATCCGGGTCAATGCCTGAAAGCTCAATTATCACCGGAATCATTTTTGCAGGCAAAAGCTTGTTTATCGAATTCTTAAACTGCTTGTTTTTTGCTTCCTCAAACTCCCTTAGAATCCTCTTGTCCAAGGCCTCCTGTGTGAGAGCCGGCTTCAAATCAATATACATGTCAAGAGGCTGCTTAATAAGGCTTTGCTTAATTGATGCACTCGCAGACAAAATCATAGGGCCGCTGACCCCGAAATGCGTAAAAAGCATCTCTCCAAAATCCTCATACAGCTTCTTTTTGCCACTATATATGGAAATAGCCGTATTTTTAAGTGAAAGCCCCTGAAGACTCTTTACCCACTCTTCCTTTACATTAAATGGCACAAGCGACGGTGTGCACTCTGTCACAGTATGACCTGCATCCTCTGCCATTTTGTAGCCGTCACCTGTAGAGCCTGTAGAAGGATATGAAAGTCCTCCTGTGGCAACAATGACTGCATCAGCATCCATTTTGGTGCCATCCTTTAATATGACACCTGTTATTTTTAATTCAGGCTTTTTATCAGCAGCTTCTTCATCTGCCTTTGTATCAGTGATTTTCTCATAGCACAGCTTCGATACCTCCGTATGAAGCAATACCTCCACTTTCTTTTCCTTCAAAGCTCTCTGTAAAGCAAAAATCACATCCGACGACTTATCAGACACCGGAAACACACGATTGCCACGCTCCACCTTTACAGGCATGCCATGACTCTCAAAAAAATCAATCACCCTGCTGTTGTCAAAGCCATAAAAAGCGCTGTACAAAAACTTGCTGTTGCTCTTTACATTAAAAAAAAGCTCCTCGACATCGCACGCATTGGTCAGGTTGCATCTGCCTTTTCCGGTTATATATATTTTCTTCCCAAGTTTTTCATTTTTTTCAAGAAGCGCAACCTTATTTCCTGCGTCTGCAGCAAAATACGCCGCAAGCATTCCGGCGGCTCCGCCACCTACCACAATAATATTCTTACTCATCCTGCGAATCCCCCAGCTTTGCATAATGTACCTTTATAGAGTCATCAATGTAATCAATCTCATCATTCTCGTACACCTGATACTCATTCCATATATCCTCAAGCTCTGTCAGTGTCTTTGCGACAATACTCTGCTTTTTCATGCAAAGAGCCACAATCAGGGCATTGATGACAGAAAGCGGAGCAACAAGTGAATCAACTATAGAGGCCATATCACTGTCGGCAATCAGATTGCATGAAGAATACAGATTCATCGGTGAATGAATGCTGTCTGTGATAGTGATAACCTTTGCACTCCTGTTGTTGGCAAATTCCAGTGCCTTAAGTGTACGCATAGAGTAACGCGGAAAGCTGATGCCGATAATCACATCCTCCTTGCCAATGCGCACCATCTGCTCAAAAAGCTCGCTCGAGCTGTTTGTCGTAAGCAGACACACATCCTCAAACATCAGATTCATATAAAATGCAAGAAAGCTTGCAAGAGGTGCACAGCTTCTGATTCCGACAATATAAATTTTCCTTGACTGTAAAATAGTATCTACCGCCAGGTCAAATGCATCCGCATCAATTTTTTCCAGAGTGGTCTTAATCTTGTCACGATCAGACTGCAGTACAGTCTCAAGAATCTGTGACTGGCTGATACGCCCATATGTGACCTCCATTCGCTGAACCGAATTGAGCTTGTTCCTTACAAGCTCCTCAAGTGCCTTCTGAAAATCGGGATATCCCTTATATCCGAGCGATGTAGCGAACCTGACAACCGTAGACTCAGAAATTCCTACCGTCTCGCCCATCTTAGCCGCTGTCAGAAAGACAGCCTTATCATAATTATCAGTTATGTATGTAGCAAGCAGCTTGTGCCCCTTGCTCATCGTACTGTATTTAGCATTTATCCTGTTAAGTAAGTCGTTAGTATTTGACATCATATACTCCTGAGCTTTCCCGTTTATGGCTGTGCTTCACACATTTGTGTGACCTGCAGCAATTTTTTCATACCTTAAAATATTATCACTTTTTTCCTCTATATGAAAGAGCGAATTTATATTTTTTGCCACACAATACAAAAAACAGGCCCGGCAAAGCCGGACCTGCTTGAAATTTAAAAGTATGAATTATATTTTTAAATACTATACAGGATAAGCCTTATTCTCAGTATCAGCGGCCTTTGCATCAACACCTGTCTGCTGTGCCTGTCTGTACTTGAAGAAATCAGTAGCGACCTGTGGGAATAGAGCATAAGAAAGAACATCCTCATCCTGCTGTTTCCACTGCTTCATCTCAGCCTCAATCTTGTCAAGCTCTGGCTCAAGAAGATCTGCTGGACGACATGTGATAGCATTCTTCTTATCATCACCAAGAACCTTGTCAACAACCTCTGGGTTGAAAGGCTTAACTGTCTGACCATACTTACCAAGAAGGATATCCTTAGTCTCCTTAGTAGCAACCTTGTATCTCTCGCCCATGAGTACGTTAAATACAGCCTGTGTACCAACGATCTGTGAAGAAGGAGTTACAAGTGGTGGCTCACCGAGGTCTTTACGCACACGAGGTATCTCTGCGAGAACCTCCTCGTACTTGTCCTCTTTGCCCTGCTCCTTGAGCTGTGAAATAAGGTTTGAAAGCATTCCTCCAGGAACCTGATAACGGAGAGTATTGATATTTACTCCGAGTACCTTTGGGTTCATGAGACCTGAAGCTAAAGCTTCCTCTCTCATTGGTCTGAAGTAATCAGCAATCTCACTTAAGAGATTAAGATCAAGACCTGTATCAAACTCTGTGCCCTTGAATGCCTCAACCATAACCTCTGTTGCAGGCTGGCTTGTTCCAAGAGCGAATGGTGACATAGCTGTGTCAATGATATCAACTCCGGCCTCAACAGCCTTCATGTATGTCATTGAAGCAACACCTGATGTGTAGTGTGTATGAAGCTCAACAGGAAGGCTTGTAGAATCCTTTAAAGCCTGAACAAGCTCTGTAGCCTTTGCAGGAACTAAAAGACCGGCCATATCCTTGATACAAAGTGAGTCAGCACCCATGTCCTCAACTCTCTTTGCCATATCCATCCAGTAGTCAAGTGTGTAAGCATCTCCAAGTGTGTATGAAAGAGCTACCTGGGCATGTCCCTTTTCCTTGTTACATGCTGTAACTGCTGTCTGTAAGTTTCTGATATCATTTAAGCAGTCGAAAATACGGATGATATCGATTCCGTTTGCGATTGACTTCTGTACGAAATACTCAACAACATCATCTGCATATGGACGATATCCTAAGATATTCTGTCCACGGAAAAGCATCTGGAGCTTTGTATTTTTGAAGCCGTCTCTTAATTTTCTGAGACGATCCCATGGATCTTCCTTTAAGAATCTAAGGCAGGCATCAAATGTTGCACCACCCCAGCACTCTACTGCGTTGTATCCAACCTTGTCCATTTTGTCAACGATTGGAAGCATCTGCTCTGTTGTCATTCTGGTTGCAATCAGTGACTGATGTGCATCACGAAGAACAGTTTCTGTTATTTTTAATGGTTTCTTTACCACTTCTGACATGATTAATCCTCCTTAATTAAATCTAAATACCGAATATAGCCATGAAGCATCCGGCCGCTACGGCAGTTCCAATAACACCGGCTACGTTAGGTCCCATAGCATGCATAAGAAGGAAGTTTGTTGGATCCTCTTCTGCACCGACCTTCTGAGATACACGGGCAGCCATAGGAACAGCGGATACACCGGCTGAACCGATAAGTGGATTGATCTTGCCTTTTGTAAAGAAGCATAAAAGCTTTCCAAAAAGTACTCCGGCAGCAGTTCCCACCATGAATGCAATAAGACCAAGGATAACGATCTTGATTGTGCTCATATTAAGGAATGACTCTGCGCTTGTAGAAGCACCTACTGATGTACCGAGTAAGATAACTACAATGTACATAAGGGCGTTGCTTGCTGTCTCCTGAAGCTGACGTACTACACCAGACTCACGGAAAAGGTTTCCAAGCATGAGCATACCAACGAGTGGTGCTGTAGTTGGAAGCAGTGTACAAACAACGATAGTAACTACTACAGGGAAGAGAATTCTCTCAAGCTTGCTTACAGGACGAAGGTTCTGCATCTTGATTGCACGCTCTTTCTTTGTAGTAAATAATTTCATAATTGGCGGCTGGATGATAGGTACTAATGCCATGTACGAGTACGCTGCCACGGCGATAGGTCCCATCAGACCTGTCTGACCTAATTTTCCGGCAAGGAAAATAGATGTAGGTCCGTCAGCTCCACCGATGATAGATACGGCTGCTGCTGCCTTGTCATTGAATCCGAGAAGGATTGCAAGGAAATAAGCTCCGAAAATACCAAACTGTGCTGCAGCTCCGAGTAAGAAGCTGATAGGGTTTGCGATAAGCGGACCAAAGTCTGTCATAGCTCCGACACCGAGGAAAATCAGTGAAGGAAGAATTGACCACTCATCAAGTGTATAGAAATAATAAAGTAAACCACCTACTCCATTGCTTGAGTGCTCAGGACTTACAATAATATCAGGATAGATATTAACAAGGAGCATACCAAAAGCAATAGGTACTAAAAGTAAAGGCTCAAATCCTTTTTTAATAGCCAAAAACAGGAATACACATGCTACGGCAATCATAACATAGTTTCCGACTGACAGATTAAAAAAGGCAGTCTGATGTAGGAGGTTTGAAAGTGTTTCACCTACGTAACTCAAATTAGTTTACCTCCTGGAATTAGTTTAATGTTGCAAGTAATGCACCTGACTCTACTGAATCACCAACAGCAACATCAATGCTTGCTACTGTTCCATCCTGTGGTGCAACAACAGGTGTCTCCATCTTCATGATCTCAAGAATAAGAAGTGTATCACCCTTCTTTACTGCATCACCAACCTTAGCCTCGAGCTTAAATACCTTTCCGGCAGCTCCGGCCTCAACCTTGATGCTTCCTGCTCCTGCAGGTGCAGCAGCCTTTGGTGCAGCGGCAGCAGGTGCTGCAGCTCTTCTAGGTGCGCTTGCTGTGCTAGGTGTGCTTCCTGTCTCTTCTACTGTAACATCGTAAACATTTCCGTTAACGGTAATTGTATAGTTTTTCATCTCAAATGTCCTCCTAAATTATCTTCTATTGATTGAACGGACTACAAAGCCCTCTGTTGTAGTACCCTCGCTTGCTGCTATAGCTGCTGAGATAACAGCTACAAGCTCTGTATCATCTGTAAGGTCTGTAGCCGGTGCTGCTGCAGCAGTCTCTTTCTTTTCAGGCTCGCTCTTTGCTTCTGCCTTCTTTGGCTTATTGCCGATAAGAGCAATAAACTTGAAGCAGTAAATGATAAGAGAGATAAGAATAAGTACACAGAATACAATACTCATTGAAATTACTGTGTTCTGTCCTGCCTTAGCAAGCTTCTGTCCCATTGTCTGAACAGGAGTAAGTGAGATTCCTGTTACCTCCATGGTAACCGAATCATATACTAATTCGTATGTTACATCCTGCTTGCCAAATGTAAGTGTCATATCGGTAGTGAGTGTACCACCTGACTTGGTTACTGTAAAATCCTTGCCATTAGTTGCATCCTTTACGTCTCCGTATTTGTCAACCAGATCAAGCCATGATGAAACGGCATCAAGCTCAGCGTCGATATTTTTCATTGAAACGCTTCTTCCCGACTGTCCGAGTGTGTTGTAAACAACCTCACCCTCTGTCATGCCTGTCTTCTCCTCAACTTCCTTGACACTCTTCTCATAGTTGTCATAACCGCCACAACTATCTACGAGCGCAATGTAGTTCTGGATATTGCCAAGGCTGTCTGTTGCCTCAGTATGAAGCTCGTCTGTTGTGTATCCGCCGTATGTCTTTTCGGCATTGTCAGAGCCACATGCTCCAAGCATACATACAATCATAAGAAGGCTAAGGATATATGTTATTTTTTTCTTCATAACAAAATGCGCCTTTCTATTATTTAGTTCCGTGTTTCTTCTCTGGTGCATCTACATATTTGGTGTAAAGCATCTCAAAAGCACCTACAAGATATTTTCTTGTGTCAGCCGGATCAATGATGAGGTCTACATATCCTCTGGCTGCTGCTGATGAAACAGAAGACTGAAGCTTCTCGTAATCAGCTGCCTTCTCATCGATTTCCTTTGCATCAGCGCCCGGATACATAATCTCAGCTGCAATCTTTGAATCCATCATACCAATCTTTGCATCAGGGTATGCATAAACCATATCAGCTCCGATTGACTTAGAGTTCATTGCAACATATGCGCTTCCGTAAGCCTCTCCTGTAATCAGGTTAACCTTTGGACATGTTGCACTTGAGAATGCGTATGTCATTCTGGCAAGAGCCTTTGCAAGCTTCTTCTCAGAGCACATGCAGTTCTTGAATCCGTTTACATTTGTAAGTGTAAGTACAGGGATTGAGAAAGCATCACAGAATGATACAAACTCAGCTGCCTTGTTGCAGCCCTTTGCAGTAAGAGAAAGTGCAAACTCCTCTGCCTTCTTGCCCTCAGCATCATATACTGTGCTGCAGTTTGCAACTGCACCGACTGTCATGCCGTTTAATTTAACAAAGCCTGTTACCATATTCTTGGCAAAGTCTTTCTTTGTCTCAAAGAATACATGATCATCAGAAAGCTCTGATAAGAGGAATCTTGGATCAGCCTTCATATCAGCCATGCTGTTACATGCTCTGTTGAGATCATCCTCACATGAGTCTGTGTATACATCTCCCTCGTTGTTGAGCGGAAGCATGCTGACAAGAGCTCTGATATCAGCGATAATATCATCCTCTGAACCGATTCCATCTACACATCCGTTGTTCTCACTCTGAAATGAAGCTGCTGCTGTATCGCATTTCTCAACGCGGTTACCCTCTATTGCATCAGGAGTATTAACAAACATTCTGCCCTTAGACTCTTCGATATAAGCGAAATCACAAAGAGCCGGTACTACAGAAAGTCCGCCACCACAATTACCGAATACACCACAAATCTGTGGAATAACGCCACTTGCTGCAACTTCCTTGGCGTAGATAAGACCAAATCCGTCTAAAGCATCAACTGACTCCTGAAGTCTGATACCACCACAATCGATAAATCCGATAACAGGTGCGCCCATTTTCATGGCCATATCATATACAGAAGCAATTTTCTTTGCATGCATCTCGCCGATTGTTCCGTTAAGAACTGTTGCATCCTGGCTGTAGATAAATACAAGATTTCCATCAATCAGACCGTGTCCGATAATAACACCATCTGAAGGAGCTTTTGCTGCAGTAAGGTTAAAATCTGTACTGCGAGCTGTCACAAGAGAACCAATTTCCATGAAACTGTTCTCGTCGACTAACTTAGCAATACGCTGCATTGCCAAGCTTTGATTGTTACTACTCATTTTATATCCTCCATCTATAAAAAAATAAAATTTTTCGCTAGTATGATAATAGACTATTTCTAAATTTTTTTCAACTAATTTGTTAAATTTTTAACCTTTATTTTTGTTTAGAAAAAATTTCCTATATTAATTGTAAAATTCTTGAGAAAATTCTTGCAAATTTTCTTATTCTTCTTGTTATTTTCTATATATTTTAAGTTAATTGTGTTTCTATCCTCTTTTTTTACCGCCGGAGTTTCTTTTCGTGCTTCCTGTTTATCCGTTGTCTGTGTATCACCGGTCTGTTGTGCTGTTACACAAGCTGCATCACAGTAAGAATCTTCGGCAGCATCTGAAACCGCATACTCCACCAGACTCTTTGCATCAGCCCACTTATAGTTTTTATTGTTTGGCCACCCACAGCCCAAGAGAGAAAGGCACATTCTCCTTCCATCCTTTTCAACTGCTGCGACATAGCAGTAGCCTGCTTTTGTGGTAAAGCCGGTCTTTCCCGATATGCAATAATCCGTCTCCGTAAGGAGCCTGTTGTGATTGCTAAAAACCATCTGACCTTCCTCTGTCTCAAATGTGTACTGCATAGTCTGTGTTATCTCAAGAAACTGTGTTGATTTTGGTGATTTCCACGCACAATAAGACATTATAACACACAAATCTCCCGCCGTGGAGTGGTGAAAGCTTATATCATTCTCAGCATCCAGCCCGTTTGGTGTAATAAAATACGTGCCAAGGCACCCTATCTCATTTGCTTTTTCATTCATAAGCTTTGCAAAGCCCTCCGTCGAGCCACCCACATGCTCCGCAATCGCATAGGCACAGTCATTGAACGACTCAAGCATCATGCCATAGAGTAAATCCTTCATATTATAACTATTCCCTGCCACAAGTCCAAGCTTAACCTCAGGCTGTGATGCGGCATTTTGTGAAACCGTGACCATATCATTTATATCAGCTTTCTCAAGTGCCACAATGCACGTAAGAAGCTTCGTGGTGCTGGCATTTGCCATGCTGTCTCTCATATTTCTGCCATATATAAACGTCTCGTCATCCGCATCATATAATGCCGCTGAAACAGCATGAAGCTTTGGCTCATTTACGGCTTTGTCAGTATTCTTAGCAATAGTATTTTCCGCTGCCATAAACACACTTTTCTTTTCCAAACCGGGCATTTTTTGCTTTTCTATCGTCCTACAATCAAGCAAACAGCTGACAGTACAAAACAACACACAAACGAAAACCATTAAAGCTATTTTCGACTTATATTTTTTCAAAAAAATAACCATATAATTACCTCCATCGGTAATATATATGATTATTTGCATGTCCTTATTATATGAAATGGCAGCTTATGTAATACACCTGCACTACACATCAAGCTTCACGTGCATCTCTTCCTCTGCCTCCTGCTTAAACTCCTCAACCTGCACAGGGCTTAGTACCGGCAGCTCGTCGATAGACGAAACCCCAAAGCTCCTTAGAAATTCCTCTGTGGTTCCAAACAAAAGCGGCCTTCCCGGAGCATCAAGCCTTCCAAGCTCCTGCACCAGATTGTACTCGACAAGCTTGCTTACGGCATGTTCACTTGACACACCTCTGATTTTTTCTATTTCTGCCTTTGTTACAGGCTGCTTGTACGCTATGATTGAAAGAGTCTCTAAAAGCACATCCGTAAGCACCCTCTTCTTAGGCTGCTTTGCAATGCGGATGAGATACTCATACATCTGTGGCTTTGTACACATCTGATAAGCACCATCAAGCTCTATGATATTCATACCTATATTTGAAGAACTTCTATACTCCTTAATCAGCTCGTCAAGCAGCTTTTTTGTTTCTTTTTCATTTAATTGTATTGCATCGGCTATCCTTCCAAGCTCCACGGATTCTCCCATGGTAAATAAAATAGCCTCTATTGCAGCTTTATAATTCATATATCCTCAACCCCTCTTTATGCAGCAATTCTTGACTCAATCCGGATATCATCAAAAATATGCTCCTGAACGATAGTTAATTTGCCGGTCTTCATAAGCTCCAGTATGGCAAGAAATGTAACTATGACTTCCACTTTGCTTGACGATGCAGTAAGCATCCCTCTGAAGCTGAAGTGCTTGTGTGAGGCAGCATAGTCTGTCAGATATTCCATCTTTTCCTCTAAGGAGACCTCTTCCTTTTCAATCTTTCCAAACTTCGAACGGACCTTATCTATCTTTTCTTCCTGTCTCTTCATTATACTTTGAAAGATTCTGTTTAAATCAGAAAGACGGATATCTCCGACAAGCTCCTCAAGATTAACAGGCTCCTCATATGCAAGGACCTCATCAGGTATGTCCTTCTTCTTATACCACACCTTGCCGGCATCCAGCTGGCGATCCTTAAGCTCATTTGCCATGCACTTGTACATCTTGTACTCAAGCAGCTGCTGCACAAGCTCTGCTCTTGGATCTTCCTGCTCCTGCTCTTCTTCCTCTTTCTTTGGGAGAAGCATCTTTGACTTTATGTCGAGGAGTGTAGCTGCCATCACGAGAAACTCGCTGAGCGTGTCCAGGTTATCCTTTTTCATCTGATTCACATACTCCATATACTGCGCTGTAATCTCGACAATCGGGATATCATAAATATTTACTTTATTTTTCTCTATCAGGTATAAAAGCAGATCAAGCGGTCCCTCAAACACCTGAAGCTTAAAAGTCATATCCATAATTTGCTCTCCGTTAATCCTTCAAAAACTGTGCCATAACGTAATTGGCTACATCCTTTCCTCTCTCCGATAAATAGATATACCCGGCCTTTACCACGAGCAGCTCCTGTTTTTTCAGGCTGTCTATCGTATCCTTGTAGATTGCATCTATCGAAATACCAAATGCCCTCTCAAAAGCTTCTCTTGTGACCCCCTCATTCATACGAAGTCCAAGAAACATAAACTCCTCCATCTGTCCCTTTTTGTCTATAACATCAGCTGCCACATGCAGATTGGCCTTAAATATATCATCACCCACATCATGTATATGACGGCAGCGCGACAGATATTCATCCATATCGGATGTATTGGTATATCTGACATTTGATATAAGCGATGCCGCCCCTATTCCAAGTCCTAAATAGTCAGCTCTGGTCCAGTAGCCTATATTATGGCGGCACTCCATACCTCTTTTAGCATAGTTAGATGTCTCATACTGCCTGTAGCCGGCATCCATAAACGCCTTCTGTCCCGCCTTTTCCATATCATATAACTCGTCCTCATTAGGCAGGAACTCTGTTCTCATGCCCGCCTCCTGGCGCACCATGTCAAACTTGTACTTTTCATAGAAAGGAGTACCCTTTTCCACTATAAGAGAATACGCCGATATATGATCCGGATGAAGCCTTATGATCTTGTTTACTGTCGCCATATACTGTGACGCAGACTGTCCCGGCAGACCATACATCAAATCTACATTGATATTTTTAAAGCCCACGTTTCTGGCCACCTCGTAATTCGTCACAAACTGTTCAAAGGTATGTATACGCCCGAGCAGCTTAAGCTCATCATTATTTGCCGACTGCAGTCCTATGGACAGGCGGTTGATTCCCGCATCCCTGTATGCTAAAAGCTTTTCCCTGCTAAGCGTACCGGGATTGCACTCTATGGATATCTCAGCATCAGTCAGCACATTAAAGCAGTCAAACACACCCTCCATCAAAGCAGCAATCCATTGCTCATCTATAGAGCTTGGTGTACCTCCTCCGATGTAGACAGATGACACCTGATAGTTCTTCATAAGCGGGCCGTAAAATATCATTTCCGCCATAAGCCCCTTGACATAGCGAAGCTTTGCATCATCGTCTGCGGGAAATGATAAAAAATCACAATATTCACATTTTCTCACACAAAATGGTATATGAATATAAATCTCAAGATTCTTCATATGTGCGATTACTCCTCATCAAGCTTAAGCACACTCATGAATGCCTCCTGTGGTATCTCTACATTGCCCACCTGACGCATCCTCTTCTTTCCTTCCTTCTGCTTCTCAAGCAGCTTCTTCTTACGTGAAATATCACCACCGTAGCACTTGGCAAGCACATCCTTGCGAAGCGCCTTAACCGTCTCTCTTGCTATAATCTTGCCACCGACTGCTGCCTGAATAGGTATCTCAAACAAATGCCTTGGTATCTCACCCTTAAGCTTCTCGCACATCTTACGGCCTCTTTCGTATGCACTCTCCTTAAATACGATAAATGAAAGTGCATCGACCATCTCCTTATTGATTAAGATGTCAAGCTTGACAAGCTCTGAGCGCTCATAATCCTTCATCTCATAGTCAAACGAAGCATAACCCCTCGAGCGTGACTTTAAAGCATCAAAGAAATCATAGATAATCTCATTTAATGGCAAGTCGTACTTTATGAGAGCTCGTGTTTTTTCGATATACTCCATGCTGATATAGACTCCTCGTCTCTCCTGGCACAGCTTCATAATCGCACCGACATAGTCACTTGTGACCATAATCTCTGCAGATACGTATGGCTCCTCCATATACTCAATCTCTGACGGATCCGGCATATTTGAAGGATTGGTCAAATCTATCACCTCACCGCTTGTCTTGTGAATCTTGTAAATAACACTAGGTGCAGTGGTAACGAGATCCAGATCAAACTCTCTCTCCAGTCTCTCCTGAATAATTTCCAGATGTAAAAGACCAAGGAATCCGCATCTGAAGCCAAAGCCAAGTGCCAGTGATGTCTCAGGCTCAAACTGTAATGAAGCGTCGTTGACCTGCAGCTTTTCAAGCGCATCCCTTAAATCAGGATACTTTGCACTGTCCGCAGGATAAAGACCACAGTAAACCATAGGGTTTACCTTCTTATAGCCAGGAAGCGCCTCATCGCACGGTCTGTCAACGAGTGTAACTGTATCACCCACGCGTGTATCCCTGACATTTTTGATGCTGGCCGCAATGTATCCAACCATACCGGCCGAAAGCTCATCGCATGGTATAAACTGGCCTGCGCCAAAATACCCCACCTCTGTAACCACATCAGATGCACCTGTAGCCATCATCTTTATTGTGTCTCCTACCTTTACAGAGCCCTCTCTCAGTCGGCAGAAAATAATGACTCCCTTATAAGAATCATATGTTGCATCAAATATAAGCGCCTTAAGCGGTGCATCTTTATCGCCTGTCGGTGCCGGAATCTTTTTTACAATCTGCTCCAGCACATCCTCTATATTGAGTCCTGTCTTTGCGGAAATACGCGGTGCATCCATAGCTTCAATACCGATAACATCCTCTATCTCCTGTGCCACCTCATCCGGGCGCGCACTCGGCAGATCCACTTTATTTATAACAGGAAATACATCCAGGTCATGATCCAGTGCAAGGTAAACATTTGCAAGTGTCTGTGCCTCAACGCCCTGGGCCGCATCCACTACAAGTATAGCTCCGTCACATGCCGCAAGACTCCTTGATACCTCATAGTTAAAATCCACGTGTCCCGGTGTATCTATCAGATTAAAAATATACTCTTCGCCATCCTTTGCGGTATATATAATACGGACTGCCTGAGACTTGATGGTGATACCACGCTCTCTCTCAAGGTCCATATTGTCGAGCACCTGAGCCTGCATCTCCCTGCTGGTAAGTGTGCCTGTTTTTTCTATAATTCTGTCCGCGAGTGTAGATTTACCGTGATCAATATGGGCAATAATACAAAAATTGCGGATTTTGCTCTGATCTATTGACATATGTCCTCCTAATGCTTTCAATAACTCATCAAAGTTTATCAGATTTGTGAAATAAAGTCTATATTATTTTAACACTTTATCAAGTATATCTGCAAGTGGTTCCATTGCATTGTACGCCTCCTCCTTAGTATTTGTCTGCGCTCCCACCTCCACGAGCAACGATTTCGGACACAGATGCATATTATATCTGTAGCCCTTTAAGTATATGCGCCTTGCAAGCCCCGGATAATACTCATTTGCCATGAGCTGCAGCTGAAATGAAAACGCCAGATTGTCCCCCAGATACTCATTGGGCAGACTATTAATCGGTCCCCTTGCAGCAGTGCGGCACAGCCCGTTAAAAAACATAATCTGTGCCATAGGCTTTCCATCTATTGTGGCAGCAAGCCTTGTAGTCTCAGCCACTCCATCCCTGTGCAGGTCAATAACCACCTTTATAGACGGATTTTTCTCAATAATCTCTGTAATCTCAGGAAGTGAATTGGAATATGCATGGTCGCGGTCATTCACATCATACTGCCCCTTGTGATGCAGCACATTGTAGCCGTATTTTTCCCTCAAAAGTGATTCAAGCCTGTCACCCACTCCAACTACGGTCTCTGTCTCTGATGTATCAAGGGAATCACTGTACCCCTCCTGCGAATGTGTATGGTATATGAGTATATCAGGACCGTTGCCTGACTTTTCTATAGACATATCGCGCCCAAGCAAAGCCTCCTCACACAGCTCATCGGCTCCTATATATGTAGTCTTGTCCACCTGATAATAGTTTTTTACCAGATTGTCAAAGCTCATATCTACCTGCGGCATTTTCACGTTCTGCTGCTCCTTGAGCTCTGCCAGCTCACCGTTTTTTTCAGCTTCATCAACAAATGCCAGCTGGTCGGTATCCGGCAGCATATTGTTCCTGACACTTGCATTTTCATTTTCCATCGCAGCAAGCTCCTCATATGAGAGAATACCTCCTGCTGTATCCTCATCCTCCACAATACGCAGCTCCTTCTTTTTTGAATCATCACACTCCTTGTCAGAATATGTAAGGTGCGGAAATTTTTCTTCCACGAACTTCTTTCCCACACCATCACCGCAAAACAGCATAGACGCAATATATATAAATGCTATAAGCACAATCATTTTCTTCTTCACAATATCATCTCCCATCTAAAGCATCAGGCAGCCCCTGCTACATAAAGCTTATGCGGCTGGCTCTAATGATATTCGAAGCAATAAAATTATTCACTATAGTCATCATATTCATCGTTTGAAAAAGCCATATTTATGCCCTCAGACAAAAGCCCTGCCAGTCTCTTAACCGTCTCGTCAATATCCTTTGGCGTCACAAACATGCCGTTTAACTTAGGCGACATGAGCTTTGCGGTGTTCTCCCGGCTGGCATTTACCGCATCTGAAACAATAGTCACCGCATCAATGACTGTCGGAATACCAATTGCGATAACAGGCACTCCGAGATTGCCATGGTTAATACCGTCCCTGTGGTTTCCTACCCCGCTTCCGGGCACTATGCCTGTATCCGTCAGCTGTATGGTACAGCCCAGCCTCTTTGTACTGCGTGCCGCAAGCGCATCAATTGTCACAACAAAATCAGGCTTCACCTCGCTCACCACACCCTTTATTATCTCAAGGCACTCCATGCCTGTCTGAGCCATCACGCCCGGCACCAGACCGCACACACTATTTACATTCTCGTTGCTAAACGCATACCTGCCATATTCCTTTACTATATGGCGGGTGATAAACAAGCTGTCAACGCATCTTGGTCCAAGCGCATCAGGAGTTACATTTCTGTTTCCAAGCCCGACAACAAGTGCCGCATATATACGCTTGTCACAGACAGCCTTTACAAAGCTCTTAAGCTCTCTTGAAAGCTCCCTTGTCACAGCCTGACAGCACTCCTCATCTCCCTCGGACAGCATAGCGGCCTCAATTGTCACATATTTTCCTTTAGGACGGCCTGTAGCCCTGACTGCATTTTCCGAGTCAATTGTCACTACACTGACTATGATTCCATTATCCAGCTTTTTTTCAGAGAAATTCACACCTCTCATATCTGTGTTTGCCTTTTTAAGGCTCTCCTGCGTCTCAAGCGCCAGATCAGTTCTTGCACACCATTTATCAGCCGACAAATCAATACACCTCCTCTGTATGATATTCCAAAATCACATATATGTTAATTTTTTGCAATTTTTTTCAAAATATGTATTGACAGAGCAGAAAGGTTGACATATTATATTCTAGTATGTTTGTGCCAAAGCGTCCGTGTCTGTTTTGGCATACATTAGATTAAATATTTGGAGGTGTACGAGTTGGCTAACATTAAATCAGCAAAAAAGAGAATTTTAGTAACAGAAACTAAGGCTGCAAGAAATAAAGCAATCAAATCAGGAGTTAAGACAGCAATCAAGAAGGTTGAGGCTGCTGTAGCTGCAAATGATAAGGCTGCTGCTGAGGCTGCATTAAAGGATGCAACTTCTGCTATCGCAAGCGCTGGTTCAAAGGGTATCTTCCACAAGAACAACGCAGCCAGAAAAGTATCTCGTTTAACAAAGCTTGTTAACGGATTAGCTTAATTACTATATAACAATAAATAATAACCCCATCGGTGCCGTCATACCGATGGGGTTTTTTATTTGTTTTTTTATCTGTTTTTATATATTTGCGTTATATCATTTACTGCCTGTCGCATGAGTGCCGGTCATATCTGCAGAGTACTGCACTATAAAAAGCTCCACAGCCATCTGGTCATTCATCCTGCCGGTCTTCACAGCCTCCTCATATGCCACACCGTCTCTCACAGCCCTCTTTAAATCATCCAGCGAATATGCCCTGCACTGCGCCTGATATTTGCGCACCGCCCACTCCGGACATCCGGCCTTTGATGCTATATCCTTGTTGCCAAAGCCTTTATTTGTCATAGCTTTCACATTCATCAGCATATTGAACTGGCGCGATATGAGATACATAATACGCATGGCCGGCTCCTTAAGTGCCAGCAGATCGTAATACAGCTCAAGCGCACGCTTTTGTTTGTGTGATGCAATCGCATCAACCATCTCAAACACCTTGTTTGTAATCTGCTCTGTCGTTACAGCCTCCACATCCGAAAGCTCAATCACGTCCTTATCCATGCAGTAGCACAGCAGCTTCTCAAGCTCCTTGTCGATATTTTCCATATCTGTGCCGGTTTTTTCTATAAAGCTGTTGTAGGCAGCCTGGCTCATGCCCTTTCCATCTTTTCTAATCCTCATTCCTATCCATCTGGCGAGTGTCTCATCCGTCTGTTCCTTGAACTCCACAGGATTACCGCACTTGGCTGCCGCCTTATAAAGCTTTGAGCGCTTATCAACGCTCTCCTCAACAAATATAAAGTGCGTGCTCTCAGGTGAATCCTTTAAATACTCTCCAAGCTCATCGCCTGCCTTTGAAAAAATGCCTGCATCCTCTATAAGAATCACTCTTTTATCCGCAAAAAACGGAAGTGTCTCCGCCAGGTCAATTATCTCCTTCTGGTTGATTCCATCGCCCTCAAACGATGAAAAGTTCATGCTGTCGCCCTCACTGACCATAGCCTTTATCAGCTTGTCCCTGTACTGTTTTATGAGGTATCTCTCCTGTCCATACAGCAGATAAACCTTTTTGAAATCTCCTGCTTTTATATCATTATCTATTGTTTTCATATATAGCACTCTCTTTATACTTAATCTGACCACTTTGCATTGTGTATAAAATTCGGCACTTTGCATCCATAAGCCTATCCATGGCTTCATCAGCCGGATGTCCATAGCGGTTTTCTGCCGCGCATGATACCGCAGCCCACCTTGGGCTTAAAGCCTCAATCCAGTCTGCAGAGCTTGAATACCTGGAGCCATGATGATTTGCCTTGTAAAAATCCACAGAAAGCTCATCCCCATACTCATTAACAAGCTTCTTTTCTACCTCAGATGATATATCTCCGCCGAAAATACCACTAAACCTGCCATCCGTGAGCTTCAGCACAAGACACATATCGTTTCTGTCTAAGGCTGTATCAGCGGGCCCCGGATACAGGCACATGATGCCATCAGCTTCTTCATTTGCAGTACTGCGCAAACCTGATGCATCATTTATTTCAATCGAATCCCCCTTTGACATAAGGCATATATCAATTCCTGCTTCCTTAGCTTTAAAAAGCAGCTCCTCCATAGCTTCCTCTTTAGCCGCTTCTTCTGCCACAACTATATGCTCTATAGTATATCCACTGTCTATCACCTCAGACAATCCGCTTATATGATCACTGTCTGCATGTGAAACAAACCAGTATGATATACCCTGTATGCCGTTATACTTAAGAAACGGCATAATCACATTCTCGCCAAGCTGTTTCCGGTCAGAGCTTCCTCCATCAATAAAGATGCATGTGCCTGACTCAAAGCGGTAAAATATGCCATCACCCTGCCCCACATCAAGTATATCAAGCTGCGCAGCAGTTTTTGGCTTCACAAGCAAAATTGCAAGCAGAACTGCTGTACACACCACTCTTTGGACACTGTAAAGTATTTGGCCTTTTTCTTTTAAGCCACACTCTATGGCACGTTTTTTAAGCGAAAATGCCACCAAAAAGCCACTCATAACAGCATAAAAAAGGAAAATCCTATATCCATCAGGTGCTCCTGTGATAACCGATGCCCCCGGAAGCTTCATGACAAGTCCACAAAGCACCTCATAAAGCTTTAACACCGCAAATGCAGGAAACACCAGCAGTTTGCCGGGCATCACGCCAAAGCAGCCTGCGGCAGACGCAAGCATACCCGAAATAAATATAACAGGTAAAGCCGGTATCACAATGAGATTTACAAATACCGCAAAAAGAGGCAGCTCATAATAGTTCATAGCTACAACCGGAAGCATCGGAAGCTGTATGGATACTGATGCCCAGAATTTCTCACCCTTAGGCTCACTCATCAAAGGCGTCACAATACCTATAGCAAGTATTGCCCCTACCGAGAACACAAATCCGGCATATCCCAAAACCATAGGATTGTCCCACAGCAGGTAAATGACCATGATACCAAGAGAATTTAGCATATCTGTGCATCTGCCTAAAGCCGCCGCAAGCATTGTAAGTATGAACATCCCCACAGCACGCCTTGTGGACACGGCATTTCCTGTCATAACAGCATAGCTTAGTATAAGTGCCGCAGAACAGATAAATGCCGCTGTATAGCTTACCCTTCTTTTTCTGAGAAGCCTGTAAAAGGCCATGCCAACTATAGAAATATGAAGCCCGGAAATAGCCAGTATATGTGAAATACCGCTGATCTGGTACAAATCCTTTATCTCATCATCCAGATACGACTTGTCTCCAAGCAGCATGGACGAAAGCACTCCTGCCGTCGTCTCATCAGTCACCTTAAGAAGTGACGCTGACAGCGTATCACGAAGCTTTTCAAGCCTATGGTAATACCATGCATGTTTACCGGTGCTTGTCTTAATATTGTCTGCCTTCACAGAAAAATCAATTCCCTGAGAGCGGTAAAAGCCCGCTCTGTCAAACTCACCCTCATTGGTAGCAGACTTAAACAAGCCTATCCTGCCGCAGGCTTTCATATAATCGCCCAGATGTGCGCTTTTGCTGTCACAGTATACCACGACATCACCACAGGATATTTTTCTGCCAAAAGCCTTGCCGTCCTCAGGTTGCACCACACAGTCTGTCATATAATACCTGTATGAGAAATACTTGTATTCAGTTTTATAAATCTTCCCCCAGACGATGACAGATTTTTCATCTGTCATATACTGCATATAGCTGTCACGGTTTTCATCTACTGAAGCGTATCTGAATTGTGCTGTGGCAAAAACAGCTGATGATGTCAGGATAAGTAAAACAACTATGCGCCTGACACCGGAAAAGCCGCCCTTAGCTGCAATACACTCAGCTATTAAAGCCACAAGCAGTATGGCAAAGACCAGAAGTCCAAAGCCCCTGCCATACATACCGGAAACAGTTCCTGCAGTATAGACCAACGCAAATAAAAACATCGGTCTTTTACTAATGCTCTTCTCCTCCTAATCCAATCTATTCTATTTTTCAGTTTTTTCCGTGGAATCATCAGAATCCACTATATCTTTATTAAACTCATACATGTCGCTTAGCTTGTAATTATAAAGCAGCATGCCGTCATTCTCACCATCAAGCGAGATTTGTACCTTGTCCACAGTATGCAGCGAGGTGAGTGAATTAACTATCGAATAAAGCACCACATCCTCTGTGAGGTTATTGTCAATAGTATTTCTGAACGAAGAATCAAAGTTCAGATAGCATATTCTGTCTGCCACAGACACATTGATAAGCTTTGTCGTGCCCGGGAGAGTTGCCTTAAGCTTTGAGCCCTTCGGTCCCTCTATAAGCTGCTCAACAACAAGCTTTTCAAGTGCTATGTTTGAGCTGTAATGTATCACTCTTGTCTGTTTCTCAAGCCCTGTACCATCCTTGTCAGCAAAATAAAGCGTGAGCGTCTCCTTCACACTTGTATTAATCTGCTCACCCGGATTCTCAACAAAATCATCAGCACCCATGCTGCCGACAATCTCATCATCCGAGTCCACAAGAGGAATACTGTTTACGGTAAATGTCACATATGAAATACTATCCAACTGTGTGAGCGTGCGTACCACAGACGCTCTCAAAAGCACCTCCTGCGCAGCTGTAAGGTCATAGTACTCCTTGCTGAAATCCACAGTACAGTTATAGTTTTTCTCCTCATGGCCTCTGACCACCACCTCATCCGGGATAGCCTTGCGAAGCCTAGAGTCCTCAGGCTTATCCTGCAGTCTTCCAAGAAGCTCATCCACCTGCTTGTCCACATCTGAGTTTTTGCTTCTAAGCACATACGACTCCGGCACACTGCTCGTCACATCCATATTCAGACAATACACCTCAACCGTATTGTCTGCTTTTTTCTTTGTGCAGCCCACCATGGAGAGCAGAATTGCCGCAGTAAGCATGAATATAATTATTCTTTTCACGTCAAGCCTCCTATGCAATATAGTTGAGCGGTATACGCACATCAAAGGTAGTGCCCTCTCCCACCACACTGTGAGCCTTTATAGCTCCCCTGTGCATAAGAATAGAGCTTCTTGTAATGGCAAGTCCCAGACCCGTACCGCCAATCTCTCTCGAATGTGACTTGTCCACGCGGTAAAATCTCTCATAGATGTGCTCTAAGGACTCCTCCGGTATACCGATACCGTTGTCCTCCACCTTCAGATAGAAATACTGATGGTCCGCATTTAAGGATACATGAACATAGCCACCGGTCTCGTTGTCATTGTACTTGATTGCATTCTCAATGAGGTTTGTAAAAGCAAGTGTCAGCTTCACCTCATCTATCTCTGCCGTCACCGGCCTGAAGCTTTCGAGTACAAGCTCCACCTGCTGCTTGTCAGCAATCGGCTGAAGCCTCTTCATAATCTGCTCAAGCAGGTCATTGATATTAACACTCTCGATATTCAGCGTGGCAGCCGACTTGTCCATCTTGACCAGTGATAACAGGTCATTTATTATCTTTGTCTCTCTGTCTATCTCACTTGTGATATCTCCCATGAACTCCCTGTACATCTCAATCGGAGCCTCATCACCCATGCTGTTGATGGAATCTGCGAGTACCTTCATGGAAGTAAGAGGTGTCTTGAGCTCGTGTGACACATTCGATACAAACTCCTGTCTGGACTCATCCATGACCTTCATTCCGCTCATCAGCTCATTAAAATTCCTGCTTATTATAGCAGTCTCCGCATAGTCATCTACATCCAGCTGTTCTTTTCCAAAACCATCCTTAATGTCTGATATCTCGTCAGAAAGCTTCTTCAGCGGAACAAAAAGGTGTAAAAGCACAAGCACGCCAAAAAAGAGCACCACCGCACCTGCGATAATTGCAACAGTCACTGCAATCTGTGTCAGATATGACATATTTAGTGATATATTGTCCGTCGACACACTTACAACAAGTGCTCCCTCTATCTTTGAATCCTTGTCGTTTGGATTGCTTATCGGAACAGAAAGCTCGATATAGTGATTTTTAGAATCATAGTTCGTAATCTCTGAAGCAGAGAAGGTCTTGATAACCTCCTCTGAGACAATAGTATTGCCATCATCTAAATTGTACGTATCCTTAATAATCTTAAAATGCTTGTCAACTATGAGCACACGGCCCTCATATATAGTAGTAAGAGTGTCAATCTGAGCATCAATATTGCTCAAGTCACTGCCATCCTTATCAAAGTATTTACTTGTGGATATCTTGTTTGCGAGAATCTTTGCCTGACTAAGCACTTCACTTTCGCGGATTGAAACTGCTCTGGACTCGTAGGTGTTAAGTATGCCGAAGCACAGCACCACCTCCGGTACCAGAACGAGAACAAAAATCATGAAAATCAGCCTGGATTTCAGACTCTTATAAAATGCAAAATGTACTTTACTCTTAAACATTTTAGAACCTTTCTGAAAGTATTACTTCTGGTTGTAGTAATATCCCACACCCCACTTGGTATGAACGTACTTCGGCTCGCTTGGATTTGCCTCAATCTTTTCACGAAGACGTCTGACATGCACATCAACCGTACGCACGTCCCCAGGGTAATCCTCGCCCCATACAATCTTTAAAAGACTCTCCCTGCTGTACACTTTATTTTCATTTTTGATCAGAATCTCAAGCAGCTCAAACTCTCTTGCAGTCAGATTGATTTCCTTGTCATTTATGAACAGACGTCTGCTGTCACAGTCGAGCTTGATATCACCCTTTTCAATCACAGATGACTGTACCTGTGGTGCGCGCTCCGGTGAAGTACGCCGCATGATTGCCTTGATTCTGGCCTTTACCTCAAGAATATTAAATGGCTTTGTGATATAGTCATCAGCGCCGTACTCAAGTCCTAAAATTTTGTCCATGTCATCGCCCTTTGCAGTGAGCATGACAATCGGGACATCAGAAAACTCCCTTATTGCCTGACACACCTCAAAGCCATCCATCTTTGGAAGCATGACATCCAAAAGAATCATATCATATGAATTGGCCTTCGCCATATTTAAGGCCTCCTCACCGTCATATGCGCAGTCTACCTCCATGCCATCCTGCAGCAGACTGAAACGTATTCCTTTTACAATTAACTTTTCGTCGTCAACGACCAGCACTTTTTTTGCCATTTATACACTCCTAATTTACTGTTATATCATCTTTTATTTTATTGAACATCGCTTCACCGATGCCGGACACCCTCGTGATATCCTCAATCGAAGAAAACAATCCATTTTTGGCGCGATCTTCAACAATACTCTTTGCCTTGCTCTCACCAATTCCGGAAAGAGCCATTAGCTGCTCGACAGTTGCGGTATTGATATTGAGCTTGCCATCCTTTACGCCTATATGTTCCTCAGCGCCGCCCTTCATCAGCGAGCCATCTATGCCGGTAGTATATGTGCCCTCAGGTATGTGATCTGACTTAAGCTCCTCTACAGTCGGGAAATACAGCATCTGCCCATCATACAGCTCTGATGCCAGATTCCAAAAGCTCTTGTCAGCTGTATCCAGCATGCCGCCTGCCATATCAACGAGCTCACAGACTCTCGCACCCGGCTTTACTCTGTATACACCGGGATTGGCAACCTGACCACAGATATAGACGCACCACTCGCTAGATTCATCAGTGTCATCTGCTGTGTCTTTTGCCTTCTGCTCCTGTTCTCCATCGGATGAAGCTTTCTTCTCCTTGGAATCAGCAGTCTGTCTGTTTACATCACTTGAAACCACAGCAGTCTGCTCCGTTTCAGAAGCAAAATGAACTGTGGCATCATCCTTTTTACAGCCGCAAAGGCCAAACGCTATTGTTAAAATAAACGCACTTAATAATATTATTTTTTTCATATGGTCTCCTTTGATTAATATCATAATCTCAAAGGAGAAATCGATGTCCTCTCTATTTTACAGACTTTTTGACAGTATTACAAGTGTTGTTTCAAGTTTTTCTATCATTTCGTCAACATCACTCTTTTCGATAACAAGAGGAGGCACAAATCTAAGCACATTGCTGCCTGCCGTAATGACTATAAGGCCTTGATTTAAAGCCTCTGCTGAGACCTTTCCTACAGGAAGGCTGCACTCCACGCCCTGCATGAGTCCCATACCCCTTCTGGCTGTGAGACAATCGAATTTTGCAACAAGCTCATCAAGCTTCTTCTCCAGGTAAGGTGCAACCTCTTTTACATGGCTTACTATATCAAGACGCTTAAACTCATCAAACACTGCACTTACTGCGGCTCCTACAAACGGATTGCCGCCGTATGTGGTACCATGGTCGCCCGGTGCAAGGGATTTATCTGCCACCCTCTGTGTCATGAGAAATGCACCAACAGGTACGCCACAGCCGAGTGCCTTCGCACAGGTCATGATATCAGGCTTCACATCATAGTTCTGCCATGCGAACATCTCGCCACTTCTGCCCATGCCGCACTGTATCTCGTCAAGGATAAGAAGAATATCCTTTTCATCGCAGAGAGCTCTCACTCCCTCGATAAACTCCTTCTTTGCAGGGTAAATACCGCCCTCACCCTGAATAGTTTCCATAATAATGGCGCAGGTTTTGTCTGTCACCTGAGCCTTAACGCTCTCTAAATCATTGAAATCCGCAAACTTAACTCCCGGCATAAGAGGTTCAAAAGGCTCCTGATAATGCGCATTGCCTGTAACAGAAAGCGCTCCAATGCTTCTTCCGTGGAAGGAATGGTTCATGGCAATTATCTCATGACCTGCATGGCCGTCTCTTGTAAAGGCATATTTCTTTGCAGCCTTGATAGCTCCCTCAATAGCCTCTGTACCACTGTTGGTAAAGAAAATACGGTCCATTTTGCTTGCCTTAAGCACCTTGTCTGCCGCCTCGATGACAGGTGCATTGTAATAGAGGTTTGATGTATGTAAAAGCTTATCAACCTGTGCCTTTAATGCCTCCTTGTGGTGCTCATTGCTGTAACCAAGTGCACATACAGCTATTCCTGCGGCAAAGTCCAGATATGCATTGCCGTCTGTATCATAAAGATGTACTCCCTCGCCGTGATCGAGTACAAGTGAAAATCTGTTGTAGGTGTGAAGAAGCTCCTTTTCTGCCTCATCAATGTATGACTGTTTATCCATATTATTGCTCATTGTTAAATTTCTCCTCCGAATCTCCAAGAATAGCTGTTCCGATTCCTCTGTTTGTGAATATCTCAAGCAGTAAGCAGTGCGCGATACGTCCATCAAGAATATGAACTCTTGAAACTCCGTTATCGATGGCATCTATGCAGTTGTTGAGCTTAGGAAGCATGCCTCCGCCGATAAAGCCATCACCTATAAGCTTCTTTGCATCTGAGACTGTAAGCTCTGAAATAAGTGTATTCTTATCTGAAGGGTCCTTGTATACACCCTCGATATCTGTGAGGAATGCAAGCTTTTCTGCTGATACTGCTCTGGCGATAGCACACGCAGCATCATCTGCATTGATATTGTATGTATTGTATTCGTCATCAAGACCGATTGGACACACGATTGGAAGGAAATCCTTCTCAAGCAGGTCATAAAGTATCCTTGGATTGACATCAGTGATTTCACCTACAAAACCTATATCCTCTCCGTTTGAGTACTTTTTCTTAACCTTTAAGAGACCTCCGTCCTTGCCGCTTACTCCGACAGCCTGCACACCAAGCTCCTCAACGAGTGTAACGAGAGATTTGTTTACCTTATTCAATACCATCTCGGCAATCTCCATTGTATCGGCATCAGTCTTTCTGAGTCCGTTTACAAATACAGGCTCCATGCCGACCTTTCCTACCCATTTGCTGATTTCCTTGCCGCCGCCATGTACGATGATAGGCTTGAAGCCAACCAGCTTAAGAAGTGTGACATCCTGGATTACCTGCTTTTTAAGCTGTTCATCAACCATTGCAGATCCGCCGTACTTTACAACAATAATCTTTCTGTTAAATCTCTGTATATACGGAAGCGCCTCAATGAGTACCTGTGCCTTTTCCATTACCTGTTCCATGTTCTTATCTGCCATTGTACTGCTCCTTATTTGTTAAATCTTGTTATATTTTCTTCGTTAAGTGTGAAATCATAGTAGTTTAAGTCTTCTCTGAATGTCCATCCCTCTTCCTTCCAGAAGTGGTTTCCCAGCTCATTCACCTTGAAGGCTATGATTGACACCTTGTTGATATGCTCTGCCTGGAGTGCTCTCATGCAGGCAACCACCATGCTCTTACCGATGCCGCACTTCCTGTAATGCTCATCCACGCATACATGATACAGGCAGCCTCTTCTGCCATCGTGTCCGCAGAGTATGGCTCCAACAATCTTTCCATCTTCTACCGCTACAACACTCGTAGTCGGATTTCTCTTAAGAAATCTAAGAACTCCATCTCTTGAGTCGTCAATAGAACGGATTCCAAAGCCGTGGATGGTCTGCCAGAGGCTGTACACCTCGTCATAGTCATCTATCGTCATAACCCTTATTTCATATTTATTCTCATTACTCATTTTATTAAATCATCCTTATATTTTTATATAACTATCAGCATTATAATGCATCTTTCTGATAATTACTTTCCTATTATTAATTATTACGGGAACATAGGAACCATATTGAGTCCCTCTGCCTCATCAAAGCCAAATAACAGATTCATATTCTGAACTGCCTGTCCTGCAGCACCCTTTACCAGATTGTCAAGAGCACCCATCATAATAATTCTGCCGGTTCTCTCATCAATCACAAAGTTTACATCCACATAGTTGCTGCCCTCAACCCACTTTGTCTCAGGGCAGACACCTTTTTTGAGCACTCTTACAAACTTCTCATTTGCATAATACTTATCGTAAACTGCCTTAATCTCATCATATGTAGGAAGTGTTCCGTCAGGCTTTTTCTTAAGTGTCGCATACTCTGTAGCGAGGATTCCTCTGTTCATCGGAACAAGATGCGGAGTAAAATTGATAAGGATTTCTTTTCCTGCCGCATATCCAAGCTGTTCCTCAATCTCAGGGGTATGTCTATGTGAGGCAACGCCATATGCCTTCATGCTCTCATTTACTTCACAAAACAGATTAGGTGTCTTTGCACCACGTCCTGCGCCCGATGTGCCTGACTTTGCATCGACGATAAGTGTATCTGTATCAATAAGTCCCTCCTTCACAAGCGGATAAGCTGTAAGGATGGAGCATGTGGTATAGCAGCCAGGATTTGCAACAAGTCTTGTCTCCTTTGTGACCTTGTCCCTGTTTATCTCACACAGACCATATACAGCCTCATCAATAAACTGCGGCGACTTGTGCTCAATCTTGTACCATTTCTCATATGTAGCTACATCCTTTATACGGAAGTCTGCTGATAAATCAACAATCTTTACCTTACTTAATATATCCTCAGTGAGCACACCTGCCAAAAAGCCCTGTGGGGTCGCAGTAAAAATCACATCAACAGACTCTGCAAGCTCCTCCATATTGTCATCCATGCACTTTGCATCAACTATCTGAAACATATTTCCATAGATATCGGCATAATTCTCATCCACATAGCTTCGTGAGCCATACCATGCAATCTCTACCTCTTTATGATTCATCAAAATTCTCACGAGCTCTGCTCCGGCATATCCGGTGGCTCCAATAATACCAGCCTTTATCATAATATTTCCTCTTTTCATATTGTATTTCTGCATAACCATATAAAATAGGTCTGACGCATCATACATAATAATATAGTACAGTAATTTCAATCCGTAAAGAGAAAAATTATACAAAATTATGTATATTTATACATGAATAATGTATATTTTTTCACTTGCAATATGTAAAGAACTGGTATATATTTATTCTAAAGTAATTATTCAAGGCTTTTAGACACAAAAGCAGTTAATGGTTACCATCATAAAGAATAAACGAAAAGAGGACACGCACTTATGAAAGACAAAGTTGTATTAGCTTATTCAGGCGGACTTGATACCACTGCTATCATTCCATGGCTTAAAGAGACTTATGACTATGACGTAATCTGCTGCTGCATCAACTGCGGACAGGGAGAGGAGCTTGACGGACTCGATGAGAGAGCTAAATTATCCGGAGCTTCAAAGCTTTACATAGAGGATATCTGTGATGAGTTCAGTGAGGACTACATCGTACCTTGTGTACAGGCCGGCGCAGTTTATGAGCACAAATACCTTCTTGGAACAGCAATGGCAAGACCTGGCATCGCAAAGAAGCTTGTAGAGATTGCAAGAAAAGAAGGCGCTGTAGCCATCTGCCACGGTGCAACAGGTAAAGGAAATGACCAGATCCGTTTCGAGCTCGGTATCAAGGCACTCGCTCCTGATATCAAGGTAATCGCTCCATGGCGTCAGGACAACTGGAAAATGGATTCACGTGAGGCTGAGATTGAGTACTGTAAGGCACACGGAATCGACCTTCCGTTCGGCACAGATTCAAGCTACAGCCGTGACCGTAACCTCTGGCACATCAGCCACGAGGGACTTGAGCTTGAGGATCCTTCACAGGAGCCAAACTATGACCATCTGCTCGTATTAAGTGTCACACCTGAGCATGCTCCTGACGAGGGTGAGTATGTTACAATGACATTTGAGAAGGGTGTTCCTACATCTGTCAACGGCAAAAAGATGAAGGTAGCAGACATCATCAGAGAGCTCAACCGTCTCGGTGGCAAGCATGGCATCGGCATCATCGATATCGTTGAGAACCGTGTAGTAGGTATGAAATCACGTGGTGTATATGAGACTCCGGGTGGAACAATCCTCATGGAGGCACATGACCAGCTCGAGGAGCTCTGCCTTGACCGTGCCACAATGGAGGTCAAGAAAGAAATGGGCAACAAGCTCGCTCAGGTAGTATACGAAGGAAAATGGTTCACACCACTTCGTGAAGCAATCCAGGCTTTCGTAGAGTCAACACAGGAATATGTAACCGGAGAAGTTAAATTTAAATTATACAAAGGCAATATCATCAAGGCCGGCACTACTTCACCATATTCACTCTACAGTGAGTCTCTTGCAAGCTTTACTACCGGAGATTTATATGACCATCATGATGCAGACGGCTTCATCACACTGTTTGGTCTGCCACTCAAGGTTCGTGCAATGAAGCTTCTTGAGCTTGAGAACAAGAAAAACAATTAATTGTTACAACAAATAAAAAAGAGATGTGAAATAACAGCAATTATTTCACATCTCTTATTTTTTTAATAATTTCATTCTTTAAATCAAGCGCCTTATCCTTAATGTGTCTCGAAGCACTTTTCGATACAAGCACCCTAGCAACAAGCTTTGAAGCTACATCCAGATGCCCAAGCTTGTGATTCATCTGAGCTAAAAGCAAATCAACCGTGTCCTGATTCATACCACATATAGGGAAATGCTCTGTCTCAACCGCTCTTGTCATGCCATCAAGAGCCTGCTCGTAATAATATTTTTCTGACTTTTGTGCACTTACAAACTCTTCACTGTCCGTTGACCTGCAATCGGATGCAAGCTGCTCCAATAAGCCGCGATAAAGCCATGACAGCTTAAGGCAAATATATGCCTTTTCACTATGCATAGCCCTTTTAACAATCGCTGAAAAAAGTGCCAGCTTAAATCTATCTATTGCCTCATCATACGAATATAACAAGGGCACAGACTTGCTGCGGGGCTTAAATTTGGCAGCAACCTGCTCCTTAAGCAGCCTTATCTGTGTACCCGATACATGTACAAAGTCGCCATTCATCGCACTATAACCACAATGCGGACACGATGTGACACCATACTTTATTGTATCAATTCCCTTGTATACCGGTCTGAAATCGTCATCAGAACCAAGAAAGCGAACCCTTGAGGTCCTTACCGTCAGTGTCTGAAAGCTCTTATCACACACCGGACATGTTATATTCTTTGCGAAAACAAAATCCGTTTCATCCTCTGTCTGAACAGCAGCTGCCACCGGAGCATCCCCGGTGGCAGCTGCTTTATCCTCATTATACAGGTCATTTATGTCTTCAGGATTTAAACCGAATTTGTTAAGGCCTGACATTAAATGCATATCTTACCTCTATTCTTCTCTTCTGTTTATTTTTAGTCAAAAACTATTTAGCTGTCGGAAGCTTGAATGAGCTCTTTAATGAGACGATTCTGTTAAATACAGGCTGTCCATCCTTTGAGTCCTTGCAATCCGCGCAGAAGAAGCCATTTCTGACAAACTGGAAGCTGTCATAAGCCTTGGCATTCATAAGCTCCGGCTCCACTACACAGTTATCAAGCACTGTGAGTGAATTTGGATTAAGATTTAAGCTTCCGTCCTCATTGTACACTCCAAGCTCCTCATTTACGATATTCTCGTAAAGACGGACTGTTACCTGCTTTCCATACTCGGCTGAAACCCAGTGGATAGTTCCCTTGACCTTTCTACCATCAGGACTGTTGCCACCCTTTGATGCCGGGTCATATGTACAGTGAATCTCTGTAATATTGCCGTTTTCGTCCTTCACACAGCTATTGCACTTCACAAAATAAGCGTTCATGAAACGCACCTCATTGCCAGGGAACATACGGAAATACTTCTTCGGTGGCTCCTCCATGAAGTCCTCTCTCTCCACATAAAGCTCTCTGGTGAAAGGAACCTTTCTCTTTCCAAGCTCAGGATTCTCCACGTTATTGTCCACTTCAAGATACTCAACCTGTCCCTCAGGGTAATTGTCGATAATCACCTTGACCGGATCAAGCACGGCCATCATACGAGGGCGCTTAGCCTTTAAATCCTCTCGGATACAGTACTCAAGCATAGCGTAGTCAACAGAGCTGTTTGCCTTTGATATACCACACAGATCAACAAAATTCTGGATAGACTCCGGTGTGAAGCCCCTGCGTCTGAGCGCTGCTATAGAAACAAGCCTCGGGTCATCCCAGCCATCAACGATGCCGTCCTCGACAAGACGCTTGATATATCTCTTTCCTGTTACAACATTAGTCAGATAGAGCTTTGCAAACTCAATCTGCTTTGGCGACTCCTCAGGAGAATTCTTAAATCCACATTCAATAACCACCCAGTCATACAGCGGTCTGTGGTCTTCAAACTCAAGAGTACATATAGAATGTGTGATGCCCTCAATAGCATCCTCTATAGGATGAGCAAAATCATACATAGGATATACACACCATTTATCACCTGTATTGTGATGTGTCATATGAGCCACACGGTAAAGAATCGGATCTCTCATATTGATATTTGAAGAGCTCATGTCAATTCTCGCACGAAGTACCTTTGTGCCATCCTCGAACTCACCGTTTTTCATGCGCTCAAAAAGGTCCAGGTTTTCCTCAACACTTCTCTTTGAGTATGGATCCTCCTTGCCGGCCTCTGTGAGTGTACCTCTATACTCTCTTATCTCATCAGGTGTCAGATCAGATACATATGCCTTTCCCTTCTTTATAAGTCCTACAGCACACTCATACATCTTGTCGAAGTAATTGGATGCAAAAAACTTTCGATCCTCCCAGTCAGCACCAAGCCACTTAACATCGGCCTCGATTGACTCTACAAACTCCAGACGCTCCTTGGTAGGGTTTGTATCATCAAACCTGAGATTGAACTGTCCGTCATACTTCTTTGCCAGTCCATAGTTTAAAAGAATAGACTTTGCATGGCCGATATGTAAATAACCGTTTGGCTCCGGTGGGAATCTGGTCTTTACTGTCTTGCAATGCCCCTCTGCCAAGTCCTTCTCAATAATCTGTTCAATAAAATTTTTCGAAACTGTTGCCTCGTTCTCCATAAATGTTCCTCCGAAAATAATACTGTGTCCATTATAAATTCATCAGTTTACTTTGTCAATGAATTAGAAAAAGTAGTGCATGTATATTATACGTGCGTATGAGTAAACAGATGATCCTGACAGTATTCCTTGTTTCCTGTGCACTTAGAGCAGTACCTGAATGTTAATTCAGGATTTGATAACTCTGTCCTGCCGCATATATAGCACTTGTGGCGTGAGATGCCACTACCCGGACGAGGTTCGGAAAACTGAGCTTTAAACTGTGCCTTTCTCCTCTTCTGGTGCATATTCTGTCTGAATGAGAGCCTGTGCTTGCAGCCATAAATGAATACCAACAGATTTATAAGTGCAAGAACGATTTCTGAGCCGTATGCCAATCCAATCTGCCATCCAAAGCTCATATAGGTATACACATCATATGCAAACATCACGAAGTAAACAAGCACCATCCACTTCATCTTTATAGGAAGCACAAAGTAAAGCCTCACCTCTGCCTCCGGCATCAAAAGGCCAAGCATCAGATACATAGCTATAAGTATATAGTACATAGTCAGATTGATGGATACATGTGTCACTGCAAATACAAGCATTCCTACTATATCGTATAGCAAAAAGCCCCCGAAAAAATACACATTCATCCTAAAAGAGCCAAGATATGACTCCATGCTGTCTCCAAGCGTCCACAGACAGAATATAAATAAAAGCTGTAAAAATGATATGCTGCCGCTCGGCACAAAAATCCAGCTTATAAGACGCCATACCTGTCCGTGCAAAATAGCAGAGGCTGAAAACTGCAGATAATAAAGGACAACATCTCCCTTTGTCAAAAGCAGCACACTGCCTATCAGATTCGCAGCGATAAATATTCTAGTGATATTCGGAATCGCTTTACTTCCATATTTTTGTTCTAGTTTGTTAAGCCAGTTCATACATTTTAGCAGACATGGTTCATTCCCCTGCTGCTCACACCATTATGTGACAAGCAGTGGTTACATCACGATGCAATAAAACCACGTATCTGCATCCTCCTGTCATATTATTGCTGCCTTTTACACTATAGTGCAAAGCGCAGCGATTATTACAAAATTTATTATGATAGTTAAATCATACTTTGTCAACGAGACTGCGAATTATTCACAAATTCTTTATAATTATAGTCATTGTAATTTGTCGATATCTGTCGTATAATAATCTCTGTTTTGAAAATAGAACAATTATATATTTTAATAAGAAGAAAGATATATAAAAACATATAAGTAATACATTATGGAGGAACCACTATGGAAAATAACAGCTTACATAAGTTGGGCATTGATATCGGCTCAACAACCGTCAAGATTGCACTTCTTGACGCCGATGACAATATCCTCTTTTCCGATTATGAGCGTCATTTTGCAAATATCCAGGAGACACTTGAGTCCCTTATCAGAAAGGCCTACGACAAGACAGGTGACCTTTCAGTTTGTCCTATGATAACAGGCTCCGGCGGACTCACTCTTGCAAAGCACCTTGAGGTGCCATTCGTACAGGAGGTTATAGCTGTATCTACCGCACTCACACACTATGCTCCACAGACCGATGTGGCAATAGAGCTAGGTGGCGAGGATGCCAAAATCATATACTTTGAGGGCGGTAACGTGGAGCAGCGTATGAACGGCATATGTGCCGGCGGTACAGGCTCATTTATCGACCAGATGGCTTCTCTCATCCAGACAGACGCTACAGGACTAAATGAATACGCAAAAAGCTACAAAGCCATCTACCCTATCGCAGCCCGCTGTGGAGTATTTGCCAAAACAGATATCCAGCCTCTCATCAATGAGGGAGCCACACGCGAGGATTTATCCGCTTCAATCTTTCAGGCCGTGGTAAACCAGACCATCAGTGGTCTCGCCTGCGGTAAACCAATCAAGGGACATGTTGCTTTCCTTGGCGGTCCTCTGCACTTTTTGTCAGAACTTAAATCAGCATTTATCAGAACCTTAAATCTCGATGATGAGCACACTATCGTTCCTGAGAACTCTCATCTGTTTGCAGCAATAGGCTCTGCATTAAACTATAAAGGCAACTCTGTCACCACACTCTCATCCTTAATCGACCGCCTCTCAAACGGCATAAAGATGGAATTTGAGGTGGCACGTATGGAGCCTCTTTTTAAGGATCAGGCTGATTACAATGAATTTACAACACGTCACGGCAACAATCACGTAAAGACCGGTGACCTTTCTACATACAAGGGCAACTGCTATCTCGGAATAGATGCAGGCTCAACCACCACAAAGATTGCTCTCGTGAGTGAGGACGGAGACCTTTTGTACTCATTCTACAGCAACAACAACGGAAGCCCTCTCGCGACAGCCATCCGCTCTATCCAGGAAATTTACGCAAAGCTTCCTGAGGATGCACACATCGTACATTCCTGCTCTACAGGCTACGGAGAGGCTTTATTAAAGGCAGCTTTAAAATTGGACGACGGCGAAGTAGAGACAGTTGCCCACTACTACGCAGCGGCCTTCTTTGATCCAAAGGTAGACTGTATCCTCGATATCGGTGGTCAGGACATGAAGTGCATCAAGATAAAGAACCAGACTGTCGACTCGGTACAGCTCAACGAGGCCTGCTCTTCAGGCTGCGGCTCATTTATTGAGACCTTCGCAAAGTCCTTAAACTACTCAGTTCAGGATTTCGCAAAGGAAGCCCTTTTTGCAAAGAATCCTATCGACCTCGGAACCAGATGTACGGTTTTCATGAACTCAAAGGTAAAGCAGGCCCAGAAGGAGGGCGCATCTGTCGCAGATATCTCAGCAGGACTTGCCTACTCAGTAATAAAGAATGCACTTTTCAAGGTTATCAAGCTGTCTGATGCAAGCGACCTCGGTGAAAATATCGTAGTCCAGGGCGGTACATTCTACAATGATGCCGTTCTTAGAAGCTTTGAAAAAATAGCAGGTGTACATGCCACAAGGCCTGATATCGCAGGTATCATGGGTGCCTTTGGTGCCGCACTCATCGCACGTGAGCGCCATGAGGCTGATTACAAGACAACAATGCTCACAATCGACCAGATAAACGAGCTCACCTACACCACAAAGCTCGCACGCTGTCAGGGCTGTACAAACCACTGTCTTTTAACTATAAACAAATTCTCCGACAACAGACAGTACATCACCGGAAACCGCTGTGAAAAGGGTCTGGGCAAGGAGAAGAACAAGGATAACATCCCAAATCTTTTTGAATACAAGAACAAGCGTATATTTGACTATGAGCCACTTGACCCAAAGGATGCTCCACACGGTACAGTCGGCATCCCAAGAGCCTTGAATATGTACGAGAACTATCCGTTCTGGGCTACATTTTTCAAACGTCTCGGCTTTTCTGTAGTACTGTCACCGCAGTCTACCAGAAAGATTTATGAGATGGGTATCGACTCCATCCCAAGTGAGTCAGAGTGCTACCCTGCAAAGCTCACACATGGTCATATAAGCTGGCTCATAAAACAAAATGTAGATTTTATTTTCTACCCGGCAGTGCCATATGAGCGCAAGGAGTTTCCTGATGCAAACAATCACTACAACTGTCCTATTGTCACATCATACTCTGAGAATATCAAAAACAACGTGGACGAGATTACCTCAGGCGAGGTTAAATTCATAAATCCGTTTATGTCATTTGAGAGTGAGGAAACTATCTCACAGCAGCTCGTAGCCACCTTCTCAAAAGGTGATTTCAACCTGCCTGAGTCACAGATTCGTGATGCAGTTGCCGCAGGCTGGAAGGAGCTTGCCATGACAAGGCTTGAGATACAGCGAAAGGGCGAGGAAGTGCTCGACTACATGGAAGACACCGGACGTCGCGGAATCGTGCTCGCAGGCCGTCCGTACCATGTGGACCCGGAAATCAACCACGGTATCCCTGAGCTCATCACAAGCTATGGCATCTGTGTGCTGACAGAGGACTCAGTATCCCATCTGGGCGAGCTTGAGAGACCTCTCATCGTCATGGATCAGTGGATGTACCACACCAGACTGTACTCAGCAGCCAACTTTGTAAAGACCCGTGATGACCTTGACTTAATCCAGCTCAACTCGTTTGGCTGCGGTCTCGATGCTGTCACAACCGACTGCGTAAACGATATCCTGACAGGCTCAGGCAAGATATACACCTGCCTGAAGATCGATGAGGTAAACAACCTGGGCGCAGCAAGAATCCGTATCCGCTCGCTCCTTGCCGCCATAAGAGTCAAGGAAACCAAGCATGAAAAGCGTGACTTAAAACCGTCTAACTACGAGCGTGTTGTATTCACCGAGCAGATGAAAAAGGACAACTACACCATCATCTGCCCTCAGATGTCACCTATACACTTTGACCTTCTCGTGCCAGCCTTTAAGGCAGCCGGCTACAATATGGTCATACCGGATATACCTGCAAGGGAATGTGTGGACGTGGGACTTAAGTTCGTAAACAATGATGCCTGCTACCCTTCACTCATTGTCGTGGGACAGATTATGGCAGCCGTCAAATCAGGCAACTATGATATGACACACACCGCCATCCTCATCTCACAGACAGGTGGCGGATGCCGTGCAACAAACTACATCTGCTTTATCCGAAGAGCCCTCGAAAAGGCCGGATATCCTGATGTACCTGTTATCTCAATCAACATGGTTGGTCTCGAGAAAAACCCGGGCTTTAAGTTTACTCCAAGCCTTATCCAGCACGGACTTTATGCACTTGAGTTTGGCGATATCTTTATGCGCTGTCTCTACAGGGTACGTCCTTATGAGAAAGAACCGGGAAGTGCCAATGCACTTCATGAGAAGTGGAAAAAGAGAGTCATCGACTTTGTCGGCAACACAAAGATGCTCTCTCACAAGAAATACAAGAAGATGTGCCGCGAAATCATAAGGGATTTCGACAATCTGCCTATGACAGATGAGGTTAAGCCGCGTGTCGGCGTGGTCGGTGAGATTCTCGTCAAATTCCTGCCTGCAGCAAACAACTATGTGGTTGACCTGCTCGAAGCTGAAGGAGCCGAGGCTGTAGTGCCTGATCTGACTGATTTCTTACTCTACTGCTGCTACAACACGAATTTCAAGGCTGACTATCTCGGTGCTTCTAAGAAAGCTAAGTTTATGAACAACCGACTTATCGCCTTCTTCGAGTGGCTCAGAAAGGATGCAAGGGATGAGCTGGCTAAGAGCAAGCATTTTGAGCCAACCGCTCACGTTCAGGATCTCGCAGAGTATGCTTCTCCTATCGTTTCTTGCGGTAATCAGACCGGTGAGGGCTGGTTTTTGACAGGTGAGATGCTTGAGCTCATCAATGAGGGCGTCACAAACATCATCTGTGCACAGCCATTTGCCTGCTTACCGAACCATATTGTGGGTAAGGGAGTTATAAAGAAAATCAGACATGATCATCCGGATGCCAATATCGTGGCTATCGATTATGATCCGGGTGCTTCTGAGGTGAATCAGCTGAACCGTATTAAGCTGATGCTTTCTACGGCACAGAAGAAACTTAAGAAGTAAGAGAATTGCACTATTATTGCTAGTGGGACGAACCCGGCGCAGCCGGGGCATTCTGCCCTTTCCCGCATGGACTACGCTGCTAAGTGTCTATATGAATTGCATATGCCGGTTGTGGCTTTTTGACACAACCGGCTTTTATGCGCCGTCCATGGCGCATAACACCTCGCCCATGCGTCCATGCATGGGCGTTGTTGGTTTTCGTATGCAATTCTACAGACTCTAAGCAGCTTCGTATATGCGGGCAAGGACAAAAGCCCCGGCTGCGCCGGGTTCTGTCTTTGATAACTTTCTACTTTTATATGTGCATATGTTGCTCGTTGCACTCGCTTATATGCTTGCTAGCTAAGACAGATGCTTCAAAATCTCATCATACTGGGTATACATCTTCTGCACTTCATTTTCCAGTGTATAGTAGTGCATGATATATGGCACCAACAGCACTAGGAATAACAGTGTAAGTACAAGAAGCATTGGGTTGCTTATCATGATGGATGCAATTATTGACATCATGGTGAGTATGGCAAAGGTTACTGTCACTATGAGGTGCACGAGGCGCTCATGCTGGAAGAAGGCTATTTGTGTCAGGTGTTCCTGCAGTATTTTCTTCCACTCTTCTTTTGATATCTTATCCGGCTCTTCCAATAAGCCATCAATCTTAAGTCTATAATTAATTATTCGTTTTTTCACTGTATTTTCAACCTTCTTTTCTCAATTGCTTTTTATTCTAAAACAATTACTTACGACTAATCAATCATCTCAATCCGACATGTATGAGCCTTGCTCTTCTTGTCATAATTGATTCCAACCAGCAAAATATTGCCACCATACTGCTCAAGAGATTGTGTATAGTTTCTATTTCTAATCTGATTCAAGGCGGTATCTGCTGACTTATTCCACTTTAGCTCTACAACAAGAGCCGGATATTCCTCCCTGTACTCAGGCTTTGGAATATATACAAAATCAGCAAAGCCACGACCGGTCGGAAGCTCCCGAATGGGCTTAAAATAAAACTGCATTGAGCTAAGATATGCGATTGCGAGTACACTACTAAGAGAATTTTCATTATTGTACTCAATTGTCGAAGCATACTCTGTATGGATTCTCTCGATTCCTGCCGCCACAGCTTGTTCGTCCATATCCAATGTAGACTCAAGCAGTGCATGTGACTCATTTTGGAAATTGATAAACTCATCCCACTTTTTCTGCCTCGTTGCCCTGACCAATTCCTGGCGCAGCTCCTCATTCGGGACAAAGGCCGTCTGAGTCAGACTATTATAGCCCAAATAACCAAGATGTATCAAATAAGTAATCACATCATCCCTGCCGGCAAAGCTGACTATGTCATTCTGAAAAGTAGTAACATCTACCTTCACCTGTGCTCCAGAAATCATCTCTATAATAGCACCCTTTAAACCATCAAAATCCATATTAATAAGTGGCACTATTGCATCATAGCTGCCAGTCTGTGACCAGTAGCTGACGAAGTCACGTCTGGTCAACACGCTGACCACGGCCTTTGGATTGTATACCTGATAGTCTCCCAAAACATATCCATCGTACCACTGCTTCACCTTTTCATAATCCACATCATAGTGGCTGCACAATCCCCTTACATCCTCATCTGTAAAGCCAATGTACTCAGAAAGCTGTGCCGCACTCAGCATTGTAAACTCATCAAAATTGTTAAGGGCTGACTGAGTCTTAAGCTTTTTAACCGGAAGTATACCAGTAAGAAAAGCCAGTGCAATATATCGGGATGGTTCCGTTCCCTTGAACATGCCACGCAAAAAATTAATATACTGCCCCTGTGCTTTAATATCAAAAGCTTCATCTCGAATCAGAGCATCCCATTCATCAATTATAACAACAAATCTGTTGCCTGTAGCCTCCCTGATATATGACATTGCACCATAAGCAGTCTGTACATCATGCGGAATAACATCACCATATTCATCCCTTAGCTCGTTTAAAATACCATTATTGATATAAGATACGACACTATCTGCGCCACCTGCATCGATTATGCACCACTGCACATCAAAATGAATCACATCATACTTATTAAGATTTTTTTCAAATGAGGGCTCCTTACATATAGCATATCCGCTAAACAACTCTTTTGAGTCACAGCCCCTGCTGTAATAAGCCGTAAGCATATCTGCTGTTATCGATTTGCCAAAACGGCGTGGCCGGCTGTTGCAAATGTAAGCATCGATTGTATTAATAACTCTGTTGGTATAACTAATAAGACCGGTTTTATCAACATATATTTTTGCACTGACAGCAGCCTCAAAGGCGCTGTTATCAGGGTTCACAAATCTGCCCATATCTACTCCATTCTATAAAAACAATTATCATTTATCACTAATTATCCTGTATCGTTTTTAATTAAGCTTGGATTTAATTTCTTCCATCCTTGTATCATCCAGCTTATAAAACCTATTAAATACAAATATGCCCACAATGAGCAGGATAACAGACGGAATCGTCATCCACATACGAAGAGCATCAAGTGTATCCTGTGTCTGTACCGTAGCCGAGGTATCCAGGTGAATCCAGTCAACCACCAGCCCTGCCAGAAATACTGCTACACCGGATGCGAGCTTTACCGTAAATGTCTGCATCGAGAAAATGACCGACTCCTCTCTCGTACCGTTCATCACCTCACCATAATCAACAGAATCTGAAAGAAATATGGTCATGATAACATTGAGCATACCATAGCCCAGATAAATCAAAATACCCGGCAGGCAGAGTATGTACCAGCTCTGCGGTGTGTAGAGCTTTGCAAACGCCATGATAAGTATCACCGCAAAGCCCGCTATCTGAATAATAAATCCTGATATAAAAAGACAGCTTTTGCTGAATCTCTTGCGAAGCAGCGGTATAACCATCATGACAAGCACCTGTGCTGCAAAAGCAACTGCAGCAAATACAGAATATGCGCCCTCGTTTCCCACATCAAACCGAAAGAAATAAAGCACGAGATTGCCACAGATATTGAGTGATGTATACACGAGAATGATTGATACCACAACAGTCATAGCCTGGTCGTTCTTAAATAAGGCTTTAAACATATCGGATATCTTTCCCGGCTTCTCATCACAGGCAACCGGTCTTTCAGGCACACATGCCACGCATACAAGCTCAGAAATCACAAATACTACCGCTATAATAAGTGCCCACCACTTAAATCCAATCCTGTAGTCAGCCATAGAGCTTCCTGCACCAAGAATAGGCACCACTGTCATCGTGAGCACCGTAGGGATAGCATCACCTATACCTGAGCAGGTCCTCGCAAGCGATGTAAGCTGCTCCCTGTCGCTGCCCGGCTCAGTGATTGCGGGAATCATAGACCAGAACGGAATATCCATAAGTGTATATGTGATGCCCCATGCAAAGTAAAACACCGTAAGCCACACTCTCTGCGCTGAATCCCCCATAGACTCAGGAGTGGCATATAAAGCATAGATTGTCACGGCATTGAGCACCGTGCCGGCAAAAATCCAAGGCCTAAACCTGCCCCACCTAGTACGTGTCTTTGCTACGATAATACCCATTACCGGATCATTGAATGCATCAAAAATCCTCGCCGCCATCATCACCGTTCCAATAAACACACTGCTCATTCCTAGCACTACATTGTAGTAGTAGAGCAAATACGATGAAATAAGCATATACACAATATCTTTTCCGAATGCGCCAAATCCAAATGCACACTTTTGTCCTGTTTTAAGCTTCATAGAAATACCTCCAAAAAATAATCCGCTATACTTAACACTAGTATAGCGGATTGCCTTGTAAAATACAATTTAAAGTTTATCTCCATATATCTCACCACTTCTGACCCACGTGCTTTCCTTCACGTGTGCCCTCTGCTGCACAATGGCACCACAATCAATATGGCTAAAACTGCCAACCCTTGCGCCAGAGCTCACCACACCGTTTGAAGCAATGATGGAGAAATCACCTATTGAAGCCTCCCCCACACGTGCCATAGGCAAAATCACGACACCATCACCGAGCACAGCTCCAGGCGAAATATTAGCAGCCGGAGAAACAATACTTGGAATAAGAAAATGATACTCGCGAAGAAGCTCGGCATACTTCTGCCTTATCTTATTATCACCAATGGCAATAAATGCAAGCGGGTACTCATCCCTGAACTTGAACAAATCGCTGCACTTGCCGATGATATCATCCCCCACGGCCGCATCATCTAAGAAGCTGATTTTCTTAAACACACGAAGCGAAGCAGCGATATCATACACATCCCTGCCAAGCATCCCAGCACCAAGAATCAGCAGATTCATCTGCCCTGAAGCAGCCACCTTGGAAGCCTCAAAGAGCTCACCAAGAATAGCATTCCTCTTTGCAATGACCTCATCACGCGACTGCGCATATACGGAGCGGTACTTCGCCCGCCCGGTTTTTTCATCCACACCTACCTTAAATCGCGCTTCCCAGCGGTTGGCGTGCTCGTAAATTCCTTTGATGTTATTCAAAATAGTTTCCTCGTAAAAAATTCTTTAGTAAACTCTTTTTGTAACTAAATCATTTTTGTTACCTGATTCTTATGCCACTATTATTATTTTCCTTCATATCGCCTATCAATTTCAAGTTGGATTTCAACAGAAGTTCCATTCTTCAGTTTTACTCTTACCATATCATCATCACGTATAATATCACAAATCTCATTTCGATTAATGACCTACAAGCTTCCAATTCTGATCACTGAATCCTCAATCAAAATATCCTGTGGGAAGCTGTAAAAAAGACGAATTGTCCCGTCATCATACATTAAAGCTCTATATTCCGATAAATTATAAAGTAAAATATTACTTTTAGACATAATTTATATATCTCCTAATCATACAGTTTTTCATTGATTTTATATATATCATATGCACATTTTCTGAGCTTGGATGAAGACATATCATTTCTTTTAACATAGATTGTATCAACACCAAATTTTTCCTTTAATATTCGCGTGGATTCTATATAAACTTTCTCATCTATATGATCGTCACCTGCAAACATAGCATCAAATCTATATTTTTTATATGCAGCAATTTTATCCAAATCATTTTCTGGCACTACTTCATCTACGTATTTTATAGATTGCAAAATCCTAATCCGCTGATAATATGTAAGAACAGGTTTCCTGCCCTTCCTAATTTTCATAAACTCATCTGTTCCTACCGCAACAATAAGTTTGTCGCATTGAGCCTTGGCATATTTTAAAATATTAATATGTCCATCGTGAATAATATCAAAAAATCCACACACAAAACCTACTTTATATTTTTTCATCGTTATTCTTCTTTTCTTCAATTTCATAATGATAACAATTATCGAAATTCTTCAACATCGCCTCAACAATAATCTGAATCTCTGATTTATTCTTTCCAGATATGTTCATCTTACTATCTATCATGCGACAATAGCTTAATACTCCATCTGCTCTCATGGTCATACTCATTATTCCTGTAGCACATGGCTTAACATTTCCAGATTTAACCAAATATGAATCAGGATAAAAATCACAAGTCTGACAAACCTCTCCGTATGTTCTTCTAGGAGTTACTGATTTTTCTCTATTCATATGATCGACAATTGTGAGGGTGCATCCATCCTTAATGAATCTCTTCATATAAATTCCTTTATTATTGTGAACATAAAGTCCTGTTTCTACAAAATTATCGTTTCTAAGACTACTAATAAGATTCGATAACTCTTTTTCTACATCATCAGATTCAATTCTTCCACCAAAATCATTTACTGTCAAAACCTTTAAGCCCACAAGATTTAATTCATGAGCAAAATCATAGACATCTCTTATTTCGGAAACATTCAATTTTGTTGCAACAAAATTCAGCTCTATTTTAAAATTTTTCCTTTTTGCAAAAAGAATATTATTTATAACTATATTTAGATCTTTCGATCGAGTAATTTCTTTAAAAACATCAGACCTTAAACTATCCAAACTAATTTTTAATAATAAAATACTTTTTACTGATTCCCATATTTCTGAATTATCTTCATAGCATTCTTGCAACAATATGCCATTTGTACAAAGGACTATTTTTTCATAACCTTCATTCTTTGCATGCTGTAATAAGCATAACAATCTCTGTGAATCTAATAATGGTTCTCCACCTGTAATCCGAACAACCTTTTTCTCAGTCCATTTCTTTTCTTTATAATAATTGGAATATGCAGTAAGCAAATATTTAATTTGTTCAATTCCACATAAGTCATCACATTTTTTTAGATTTTCTCCCCCCTCTGGACAGTATTTACAATCCATATTACATAATGAGTCAAGATTAATCACAAGCGATGGTTTCATATCAAACTTATCCAAAATAAAACTACATCTATCAGGAATAGTTGGAGAAAAATTCGTTTTTCCATTTTCCCACCCTGCTTCAAAAAAATTTTTTAGATTCTGATAAATTGCAGACTTATTTGAGTATCGAAGCATAGGCGATTTAGAGCTTGGTTCTTTCGCATAATAACCGATATAGACATTATAATCGGTTTGTATAAAGCGAAATAACAATGGCTGTTCGTGAAATCTCAGTCTCCATGTTGAATTCTTGGGAAATGTATCCCTTAATTTCTTTATATCAATATAATTGATTTTCCATTGTTCTTCTAGTTTAGACTGTGGTGCAAATTTGGGAACACTGCGCAAACGTTTTTCTATATAAATACTATAAGGATCGGAAACTAACCCTCTAAATCGGATCTCGTTCTCTTTGTCATATAAAGATGAAGCAATTTTTGAATTATCCTTCAAAAAAGTTCTCCCACGCAATCCAAAAAAATTTAAAAATGTGCTAGTTTTAATTTCTTCCGCTACGATATCATCTATATCAAATATAGTTTTATAATAATATGGAATATCATATGAATTATTAATTAACCCTTCTAAGTTGCTTTCGTTATACACTCCATCTGGGAAATCACGGAGATTTCCACTAGCAATTTTCCAATTTGAATCATCCCTATATTCATATAATTTCATTTTAACAAATTTATTTTCTGTCATTTCTCCAATAAAGAAAACTGGTTTTGAATAATTATCATGTATAGCACAACCACATGTAAACTGCTGAATTCCACTAATCGGAATTCCGTTCGGTTCAATTGCCTCAGTCAAAACATTCATACCTGGAGCATGATTATGACCGCATATAACCAACCTTACTTTATTGTCAGCCAACCAGTGTTGAAATCTTCTTCCTTCATAAGGTTGCATCCATTCTACACCATGATGCATCACAACAATATTAAACTTATCATCTTTTTTAATCTTTTTAGATAAATTATTTAATTCTTTAAAATTAACATTTATGTGTCCGTAATCATTTTCATCCATGCACAGCAAACAACTATCTACAGAAATAACGTTGATATCATTTATTGTTTGTACAGAAAATGGACTATATTTCTGTCCTTTAACTAAAGCATATAATTGTTCAAAGCTACCATACGCGCTAAGACAGTCCGTAATTTCCGGAAGATTACCACCATTTCTATAATCTTGAATTTTAATATTTCTATCACTTATTTTTCTGCTAACATCGTGATTACCCGGACATAGAATAATCCTCTTTTTGCTAATTTTGCAAGCTTTTGCTATCCTTGATATAAATAATTCAATCTCTTTCACATCACCTTTATTCCTGTGAAAACAATCTCCAGTAATAATTACGAAAGAGATATTATCACTGTCATTTTCACATTTTAATTTTTCAATAAGTTTATTTCTGGCAATCTCCGTAGTACAATTGTTAAAATCCATATGAAGATCTGATAATACAACCCACCTCATTTTTCCTCTCCTCTGTTATTTATGCTTTTAAAATATTATTATCAATTTTTATTACAAATTCAACATTACATAGTTTAACTTTTACTTGAACTTTTATTCACTTTATGCAATGTTCTCCTACCACTTGATGGATTTAGAAAGCGGAAGTTAACATTATCTTTTCGATATTTTTTCTAAAATATACTTCTTTTTTTCTTCTGGTGTCATATTTTTTGTCGGAACACCTTTTCTTCTAGCCTTATCAGCATATTCATCCAATGATTCAATATAGCGAGCCGGCACCCCCCCAACAATAGAATTAGGCTTTACATCTTTTGTCACAACTGCTCCACACGCTACAACACAATTGTCACCAATACATACTCCAGGCATTATTATTGCATTTGTACCAACATGAACATTATTACCAATCTTTATTCCATTCAAATAATCTATATTACTAAATTCTGTACCTAGTCCAGCGTATGCATTTCTAAATATCCAATAACCACCATCATGTGTTATTAATTGTACACCTTCATTAATACGAACATGGTTTCCTAGCGTTATTAAATACGGCTCACTTCCAAAACTTGCTGATTTATAAATTTCACATTCTTTACCAATTTTTACACCTTTTTTTTGCAAATAATTTGGATACTTATTCATTGGTATTAGTTTTTTATATATCGATTCAAATATATTTCTCATTTTCTTTTCCTTCCGTATTATGCAAACCTATCTTTTGCTATTCAAATAAAGACATACAAATTTCTTTATATTCAATAATTTAATCTGTATACGTACAAAATATCAAAATTGATCAATTCATAAAAGCCACCCGGCTAAAAATCCGCTATACTTATCTCTAGTATAGCTAGTTGCTATAATTATTAGTGTCTGGTCTCAACAATTTTAGTAGTAATTTTCAAGTAACAATATTCAAACAATAATGAAATAACTATATCAGCAATAAAAATGACTAATGCATTTAAGAAAAAAACACCCAAATTATTTTTCACAAAAACTATCTTAGAATTAATTAATAATAATAAAATATATATTCCCATATCCTTACATATTAATTTTAAAAAGTAAGAAGATTTTCGAAAAAGGATATTCTTTTTCAAATAATTCACACAATATAATAACCTATATAAACTTGCTATAAAAGTTCCAATCGCTACCCCAACAAGTCCATATCTTTTTACTGCAATTATAGATATTATCAAATTCAGTATCATTTCAACAAATGCGCTACCTTGTGTTTCCTTAAAATGCCCTGCTGCTTTAATTAATGTATAATATATAGTTCGCATACAAAATATTATCTGTGATAATATCATTATTATCATAAACATTGGAGCCTTATAATCTGCATCAGTTATAGAACTTGTATATATATTTATAAATGGCCAACACAGAGACATTGTACAAGCAAATAATATAACAATTATGAAGTGCGTTATTTTTTCACTTTTAGAAAACAACTCATTTGTTGCTCCCATATTTCCCTCTGCTATTGATTTTCCATAAATAGATTGAATACTATTAAATGCTGCCAATATAAGTTGCCTTACCCCATTAAACACCAAATTATAAACATTATATATTGATACATTAATTAGTGTTGAAAAAATTGATAAAACAATAACATCCGCATTATCCATTATGACAGATGAAATATGTTGCATACATCCATTCCACTTTTGTTTTATAGGTTCTTCATCATATCTTATTTTCCTATTAATTTTATACTTTCTATTAACATAGATATGCATAAAAAAAGGTGTTATTAAACCAATTATTGATGTTACTAATTTCATTGCATGAATACTAGCACCAGATAATATTAAATAAACACTTATTACAGTATTCAAAATGGTAACAATTATCTGAAGTATAATTGGTATGTATGCTCTTTGATCTGCAATTAATAATAACTGATTAGTTAATCCAAAATAATATTGTGAAAACATATTAACTGCAACTATCAATATCAACAAAATCACATATAGGTTAGAAAAATTAACATTAACTATTCTAGGATAAACAAAACATAAAATCAAAACATATCCTATAAAAAAAATAGCAATAGTTCTAAAAAATTTTTCAGCCGAAACATATATTTGACTTACTTTTACAGTATCCTTTTCATATAATGGCTTATACCAAGCTGCTTGTGCAACCGCCCCTACACCTAATTGCATAAAAGATATAAAGCTCAAAAACTGTGTAATAGAAGAAAGTAACCCATTTATCTGTGAACCATATACATTTATAATAAGTCTTGGCAAAACTAAACCGCATAACACAGATACTATTTGCTGTACAATGGGTAAGCTAATATTAACAATATTCTTTTTTGTTTTCATTTCTGAATCTTTCCTAATACATTTCATTTTTCTTTTTCATCACTAATTTAAATATGCCAAATAGTATTAGAGGATATAATATTCCAATTTGAACTATATTTTTAAACACTGCTAAACTTTCACCTCTAAAACAAGAGCAAATGATTGGTGTCACTATACAACCAACATATTTTCTAAATTCACTATTTTGATTCTTATAATTAGATAAAATTAGTTGTATAAAAGCTCCCCAAATAAACATATATATGACGCTTCCATTGATATATGTTTCTGCGAAAAAATTAAATCCTGTTCCATAAGTGATTTTTAAAACATCCTGAGAAAAATAATTACTTAAATAAACAACAGGAATTCCAATGAGTCTTGCCAATTCTGTCGATACAGACCCTAATATAGAATAGCCAAAACTATTTGTAAATGGAAACACATCTCTACCATAACCCAAAACCATTATAGTAACACCTAAAGACTGCCCCATTTCCATTAAAAATCGAATAATTGGACTATTTCCAACGTTAAATGTTTCTAATAATTCATTAAACGTTATATTCATTAATCCATATTGTCTTAAATCAACAATTGCAGCAACAATGTATAATGACACAAAAGCAACTATAGATAATTTTAAAATCTTCATAAAATTAATTTTTTTATAATATTTATGATGCATCCATATCAAAACTAATAAATCATATATCCAATTTCCCCTTTCACCACTTAGACTATATAAAATAACGAAAAGCGCAAAAATCACATAAGCAACTCTTATTTTTTTATATCTACTTCCGACTAAAATTCCAACAACAACAGGGAAAAAAAGTTTCTCTGCAAAATCCAAAATTGCTGGAATCTGAAATGAAGAATAATATAATGCCGAATATCCATTAAATGCTGAGAAAAATAACGTAATAAACACCCTAACAAACGTTAATGGAATAACTACCCATCCTAAAATAACTGATACTCTATATAAAACATCAAAAAAAATATTAGCATTATCTTCACCGTTCTTACTTTTCCTTTTTATAGTAAAACCTGAAAATACTATCATTCCAAATATCAAAAGAACAAAACAATATTCCGAAAACACAAGCGCATTATAAATATCTTTGTTAGTAGGAATTCGATAGTTACTAAATAGTTTAGTAGTTCCAATTTCATTATCAGAATGAACACCCAATGACCACAAAAAAGTTTGTCCAAAATTAAAAAGGAAACAAATTAAAATAACAATATGCTGTAAACCAATACTATTGCCAAGTGTTTTATACATAATCCAACCTGAAATAACAACGATAAAATTTATATACCATGATAAAATCAATATATTAACATAATTGTCTTTATTTGATAAATTAAAATTCCACATCAGAATACTATTAGTTAATAACAATATCAAATAGCAGAGCATATATTTTATACTGCTGTTTTTAATTAAAATATTCATTTTCTAATCCTTTATTATAATTTCTCTTATAAAACATTCCCACTGTTTACAAATTTGATTACTGTTAAGATTGTTCCTTATTTTAGTAGCATTTTGGGAAAATTTATTTTGCAAGCTAACGTTTGTAATCACAGAAAGCATTTTATCTTCTAATGCTTTTTCATCATTTACGTCAATTAAATATCCGTTTTCTCCATCAGTAATAAATTCCCTAGCCCCATATGCTGGACAGTCTGTACAAATTGTTGGAATTCCTAATGCCAATGCTTCTATCATCGCATTGGATATTCCCTCAAAATTTGATGGTAAAACAAATAATTTGGCATCTATTATTTCACTATGTACATTCTTCGAGAAACCTTTAAATATAACATTGTCTCTAATGCCTAAATTTAATGATTCTTCTTTTAATTGTTTTTCTAATGGCCCTCTTCCATATAAAAATAATAAATAATCTGGATATTTCTCATATACTTTTTTGAAAGCTTTTAATAACATAGATATATTTTTTTCTGAAACTAGTCGCGCTACACAAACTATTTTATTTTTTCTGACATCTGTATATTTTTCTGGTAGATTATCCTTGATTGGATTAAATATTATCTTGCTTTTTCTTTTTATATAATTAGAAAAACAGCTCTGTGCATATTCTGTTTGAAAAACAAAATAATTTTTCTTTCTAATGCGAAATAAGCAATTACGAATCAGCCTAAGTATTCCACTCCCTGGTTCATGTTTTGGATCATTTCTTTCTGATAGAATTAAACACTGTGGCAAAAATAAGCAGGATAAAATTGCAATAATATTAGTAGCCCATAAAAATGATATAACAACATCCGGATTAGTTTTTTTGACAAAATCTCTTATTTTTTTTATTCTAATATAGTTTCTTATTATTCCTTTTTTTCCCTCATCATCCTTCATAATATATTTATAATTTATATTAGAATCTAAATCATAATCAACTTTATCCTCCATAATTGTTAATATATGCACTTCATATTTCTTTACAAACTCATTTGCAAGTACAGATATTACTCTTTCAGCACCACCATTTTGTAAAGAACCAATCAAGAAAACTATTTTTTTCACTTTACTTTTTTAATCCTCCATATTATCATATATAAATATTTAAAATAATAAAACAGCATAAATTTTAACAAATATTTTTTTTCTATATTTTTATTTCTTTTTATTACGTTATAATTAAAAATAAATTTTTCATTTATGAATTTCATAAGATTAATTTCAGACTGTTGATAAGCTTGCAAATATAATCCTGTACTAAAATTACAAATGTTTCTTCTCATATAACAAATATATTCTGGATATGACTCCAAACACTTTTTCAATAAATATTCAGCTGAAAAAAATGCATCATCTACCTTTTTTTTATTTATTCTAGAATGCATTATACTATCACAATTTATATAATAATTATATAAAATATCATTAATAATTTGTACGCGATCTATTTGATTTATATAATCTGCGAAATATATTGTATCTTCATTATTCCTACCATTATAAAATCTTACATCACCTAATAAATCACTTCTATACAATTTCATACATGCCATCGTATTATAATTCTGCAAAACAAAAAAAGAATCTAATATTTCTTTATGTCCGTTTAATATCGAATTTTCCATAGTACTTTGAAATATTACATTTTTGTCATCATCTACTTTTCTATAACCACATTGTACTATGTCTGATTTACTTTCTAAAATCGCCTTCAACATAATGTCAATACAATTTTCATCTATCCAATCATCGCTATCAACAAAAGAAAAAAACTCTCCTTGACAAATTTCTAGCCCTGCATTTCTAGCACTACTCAATCCACCATTTTCTTTATGTATAACAATAATTCTATCATCTTTTTTTTCATACTCATCACATAATTCAGATGATGAATCTGTTGATCCATCATCCACTAAAATAATCTGCAAATTAGTATATGTTTGTCGTTGTATTGACTCTATACAACGACTCAAATATTTTCCCACATTGTAAACAGGTATAATAATTGAAACTAATTTATCCATTTATTACTTTTCCTCACATAATTAATCCATTATTTATTTTAACAATTTTTTCCACTTATCAATTATTAAATTATTATCCCACTTCTCTATAAATTTGCTTGCACAATCACTAAGTAAGTTCTTCTCATCCTTACTTTTATTGATATAATTAATAACACAGTTACAATATTCTTCTTTATCATAACAATTAATCAAATATCCATTTTCCGAATTACGGATAATGTCCCTTGGTCCACTTGGACAATCAAATGAAACACACGGCACACCAAATGACATCGCTTCTAAAAGTACCATTCCAAACCCTTCCATTTTTGAAGTAAACACGAAAAGTTCAGCATTTCTATAATAATCAGCAATTCTGAAAGTATGTGGTATCATTTCAACATTCTTTATATCATCACGTATAATCTTTTCATTTAAATGTTCTTCTTCCTCTCCACTTCCAATTATTTGTAATTTCCATTCTTTATCATCTATATTGTCATATACTTTTTTCCAGATATCCAGAAGTAACATTTGCTGCTTATCACTAGTAAGTCTTCCAACATTTATAATTCTTTTACTATTTAACTCATTATTATGTGTTTGAGAATATGTATTAAGATGTGGAATATAATAAGCGTTATATCCAAGCTTCTTATAAATATCTGTATCCATTGTAGTAGGTACAGATATTGCTTTTAGACGAGGATACAACCAACTTTTTATCTTTCTATATACAAAATTGTACGCATAATATGAAGCATGCTCTGAAGCAATAATCTTATTACGATATGTCTTATCTGCTAAATATGCTTCCAATCCATTCGTTGGGAATGCTGTATATATATAATCAAATGTATTTGCAACTAAATATTTTTTCAACGCCCTTCTTGATTTGAAACAATTAACAAACACATTTACAATCCGATTCATCCTAGAATTCATATTCATTTTTAATTCGACATTTAAGCTTTGTATTTTCACCTTATCATTTAACTTATATACTGAAACAGGCTTATCTTTAACAAGAATTGTAACATTATAATAATCAGAAAACTTATCTGACAAATTTGCTATAACTCTTTCTATTCCGCCTAAAGCATTCATACTATTTACATACATCAGTATTTTTTTCATTTTTCTCCATCTTGCAAATCAAAATTCTTCTTATATACTTCACTTGATAAAACACTATCATTAACAAATAAAAGCTAATGCTTATTGCTTTTCTCTGCCGAAGTTCTTTAAGATTTTCCATTGCACCTTTCTGCATTTTATAAATATTACCTGAAAGACCACTTACTCCAAAACCTCTTCGACCACCATCATAGACTATTAATTTTTCCGGCATATAATAATAATTATATTTTTCACAAATTTTCAAAAAAAATTGTCCATCCTCACAATAACTTCTTGATTCATCATATCCACCTATTTTATTAAAAATTTCTTTTTTAAAAATTGCTGTAGATGTTTGCGGAAACATCTTTACACATAAATCCTTAACTGTAGCCTTATATAATTTATTAATTGGATGTCCCCCAATTCTCACTATCTCATCTGTATGATTACACCCTAGAAAATCAACATTACAATTATTTTCTATAACTTTTATTTGTTTTTCTAATTTATTATCTAACCATTCATCATCAGAATCTAAAAGAGCGATCCAATTTCCAGTTGCCTTTTTAATCCCTAAATTACGTGCTGAAGAAACGCCTCCATTTTTTTTATTATATAATTTAATATTAAATTCTATATTATCATCTTTAAATTGTTCAACAATACTTTTAGTTTCATCCGTTGATCCGTCATTGATTATAATAATTTCACAAATATAGTTCACAAATGTTTGGTTTGTTACCGATTTTAATGCTCTATATATTGTTTTTTCCGCATTATATGCTGGAATAATAACAGAAAACTTAATTTCATTTATATTCTTTCCCATTCACCAGTCTCCTTATTATATTGTTTAACCACTTTTGCTGGTGCCCCTACTATAACCGAATAATCCGGAAATTCTCCTCTTACTACAGCATTGGTTCCCACTATGCACTGTTTTCCGAGAACCGTTCCTGCTTGAATTGCTGCTCCAAACCCAATAAAACAGTTTTCACCAATCTCTGTTCTTTTTGTAATCATCGGTTGCTCCATAATGTGTTGATCTATATTCTTATATTCATGATCTATATTAGTTATAAAAACATTTCCTAATATTGTAGTCTTTGCTCCAATTACTAATGGCAACTCTGAGGATGTTATATGAAAATTTTGTGCTATTGAACAATCATCGTTAATTATTATCTCTCCATTATCATGTGTCTCCATTCTACACCCTGGATAAATCCTCACCCTATTTCCAATTGATATTCTTTTTTGACCAACCAAAGAAATTGCTGGTCCCATATAACTAAAAAATCCAATTTTATTGAATGTAAACCTCTTTAAATCCAAATTAAAATGCCAAAGTAATTTTCTTAATTGCATATTGCACCTCACATATTCAGCAAGGTACAATTTAGTTTATTAAGACACCTTGCTAATTAAAATTCTTCTAATATACTTTGCAAAGTAAAACAATCTAAGAAATGAGTAAAATATATAACCTATTTTTTTCTCTGAATATAACTCTGCTATATTATTCATATTACCACGGTGCATTTCTTTTAAATTCCCTGATAACCCTTCAACTCCAAAACCTCTTTTTCCATGTCCAAATAATAGAACCTGCTTAGTATCATAATATAAATTATACCTATCACATACCTTCAAAAAGAAATTTCCATCCTCAGCATATTTCTGTGAAATCGAAAACCCACCTATTTCGTCAAATACGCTTTTCTTCATAACGACAGTTGAGGGTTGAGGGAAATTTTTAAAACAAATTTGTTTTATATTCACCTTAAATAACCCAATATAGGTTTTAAACAAAATCTTTAATTTGTCGTTCATAAAAGAGCCACCTAGTGCATCAATATTATCAATTCCAATTTTTTTAATAATATCAACTTGTCTTTCAATTTTGTCATCGAACCACTCATCATCCGAGTCCAAAAAAGCTATCCAGTCATAATTAGCTTTCTTTACACCTTCATTTCTAGCTTTAGATACTCCACTATTTTGTTGATTCAATATTACTATAGGAATTTCAAATTTACTTTTACATTGTTCTAGCACATTAAGTGTATCATCTGTTGATCCATCATTTATAACTATGATTTCACCTATATATTCTTTTACTGATTGTTTACAAACCGAATTAATTGCGTCCTCTATGACATCGGCGCAATTGTATGCTGGTATAACAACAGAAAACATAATACACATATTAACAAGCCTCCCAGTTTTCTGTATCATTATCCCATTTTTTTACAACATGTGCCGGGCTACCAACTGCAATTGAATTATCAGGAATCTTTCCTTTTACAACAGCATTTGCACCTATAATGCTGCCTTTTCCAATATCAGCCCCTGGTGTAAAACTACAACATTTTCACCTATCCATACATTATCACCTATTCTAGTAGAACTTGTTTCCAATGTTCTATCTTTAGGTGGAATACATGGATAATTGGTACCCCCTTAAAAATCCATGATTTGTATCACTTACAAATACTTTTGAAGCCATAAGTACATTATCTCCAATCATAACATTATTAAATGCTACGATGTGAGTCATATCACCAAACTCACAATTATCGCCTATAAATAATGTTTGTTTTTTCCCTGTTAAGTCAAATCTACAATTATAACCGGTAGTTAATCCTCTACAACCGGCCAATGATTTTTTCCCTCTAATATAAACAGGTCTTCGTATTAATCTTGCTTTTCTAATAGTGAATTTTGTAATCAAAAAAGCATATGATGTCTTAACAAATTCCGTTATAGAATATCTATTTCTCATAAGCAGTATCCTTCATCTTCTCAATCATTCTGATTTTAAAATCATCTCCCCATATTGCCTTTGAATCATATGGTCTATCAGGAAATGCTCCATATTTCAAATTTATATTTAAATTATTTTCCTCAATAAATCTTTCGACTCTATCTGCTAATTTTTCCGGACGACCTGAACATATATTTATAATACCATTTACTTCATTTTGCATAACAGTATCCGCAACTTCTTCGCAAAACTTTTCATAATCCAGAAAGTCAAACTGATTTAATCCAAGTGTAAACGGAAATGTCAGCTTTTCTTCTCTTGAAGCTTGCATAATCTTCGAAAAAATAGAACTGCCATCTGCCGTATTTCCTACAATATAAAATCCTCTAAGCCACTGAAAAATCACATCCTTATTTTTACATTCTAACTCAACCAATTCTCTTAAAGCATTTTTACTTATTCCATACAGACTCTGTGGATTGCAAGGTGTATTTTCGTTGATACTTCCCTCGTAAAACCCAATCTCATGCATACTTCCCATTACTGCAACTTGCTTTATTCCACTATTTATCATCTTTGTAATAAATTCATAATGTCTTGGTAAATCCTTTATATGATTAATAGAATTATGCACAAATCCATCTCGCCATGCCATATGTAATAATAAATCAGGTTTTCCTAATTCTGTATACGGGTCTTCCATTGAGAAAATATCACCACAAATAACCTTTGCTCTTTTATCTATAAAACTATCTGCAAAATCTGTTGCAATTACTTCACTTCCATTATCTAGTAATTGCTCAACTACCCCTTTTCCTAGATATCCATTTGCTCCTGTCACAAGTATTCTCATAATATTTCCCTCCATTAACTCAATACTTCTAAAATCCAATTCTTAATTGAATATTTTATATATATTTCATCAGAAAGCTCCTTATAAGGAATTTTGAGAAATTCTCCATCAATTATCGGGTTTTTCCTGTCTACAATCAAAATATTATTAGTATCATAAAAATCATAATTCACTATATCCTGGTTTGTCGTTATTAATTTCCTATGTAATCCCAATATTTCTATTGTTCTCATTGTCAAACCATGCTGACCTTTGTTCTCTACATCCACAACACACTTTGAATTTGCATATACCTCATAAAGATTCTCAAATGGTAAAGTATTATAATTAATATCGCTTTCTTTTACACCTTTAAAATTATTGTTAAAAAACTTGTTTATTAAATACACAAATTTATGCGGAATATAAAAATAATAAAAACATTTAAGCCCTAATTGTTTTCCTTGATTCATAATATTTTTCACTATTTTTATTCTATCGTCATGTCCTGTTCCTATAAAACTAATATCATACTTCAAGTTTTCATCATTAGCACTTTTTATGTTTTGTGGCAAATATTCGTCATAATAATACAATGGCAAAAAATTTATTTTATCTTTATTCGCTTCATAGTCTATTCTGTCAAAGGTATACACCTTATCATATAAATTCCATTTTTTCTCTATTCCAAATGTATTACGCTTATTAAGGCCATCCCACATATACAAAATTAGTTTAGTTTCAGGGAACATTTTTCTTAAATATTGTACTGTTTTCTTAGGTGTATATTCTCCTCTGATTACCAACACATAATCTATTTTTTTATCACAATATTCTTGAATTCTTTTCTTATAATATCTTTCAAGGACACGTTGATAAAATTCAAATTGCATCCTTCCAAGTGTTTTACATAAAAATTTTTCATTAGGTTTATCATGAATATAAATAACTTCAGCACCTAATTTTTTCATTTCTTTGATAATTCCATTTGAATAATTTGGCAATGAAATTAATAATATTGTTTTTCCTTCTAAATATTCATGTTTTACATTTTTCATAAAAGCCATTTATCCTTTATATTTAACATTTATGTATTGATATAGGCACAGAAAAAATCTGATAATTTATTTGTGTATATATACTCATTTTGTTCTCATAACAACTATTTCCAAAAGCCTTATTAACCAATTTTCCAATCTTCCCAGGCATCTTGCCACCAATTACCACTGCTAGCACAAGAACTCTGCTTAGTACAATCTCCTTGCCATTACTCTCAGCAATCATTTTTACCATCTCTGATGTATTGGTCCATTCAGCATTCTGTGGAATAAACACATTTCCCTCATTGCTGAATTCATCTGCTTCAACAAGAAACAACTGGCATAGGAATTCGCACAGATTTCCTATATACAGCATTGATCTTTGATTCTTTACTTTTGGAAATACTGGTACCTTTTTTGCAATCTTTGCAAGCAGTGGATAATTTCCTTTGCTACCTTTCCCATATATCATCGGTGGGCGAAGCACTGCAACCTTAAAACTGTCATCCGCCAGTTCCCTTACAGCCACATCTGCCTGAAGCTTTGAATCTCCATAGAAATTTGCAGGCTTCGGAACTGTTGTTCCTGTAACTATCTTTTCTTTGCCATAAGGAGCTGAATCACCATATACAATCATCGATGACATAAATACAAACTGTTTTACTCCATCAGCTTTTGCCTTTTTTGCCACTTCAACCGCCAGATCTGTATTCACACAATAGTACTTTTCTTTTACCTCATCTGATACATTCCCCACATCGGCATGTGCTATCCCGGCAACGTGATATATGATGTCATATTCTGAAAAGCTGACATTCTTCCATATGTCATCCATCATATCCATTTCATCTATGATAAAGTTTTTATTGTAATGTTCCTTAGCATACCTGATAAATGATTTTCCTATATATGAGCCTGCCCCTGTTATAAGTATGCGTTTTGTCTGCGATGTATCTGCTTTTACAGGTCCGTCAAATCCTATATGCCCTATCAAAGCTTTATCACTTTTTCCATTTGTATAATTTCTAG